>Ga0181562_10002549_pt1 | contig 13822 bp, 14 predicted proteins | sample 011ome_26_FD_139344 | JGI IMG/M metagenome (GOLD analysis project Ga0181562, IMG submission 139344) | Coastal salt marsh microbial communities from the Groves Creek Marsh, Skidaway Island, Georgia - 011511BT metaG (megahit assembly) | ecosystem: Environmental > Aquatic > Marine > Intertidal...
ACCAGAGCACTAGCTCGTATCTCATTAGGCCTGCAAGAAACTGTGTACCTAGGCAACATGGATGCTAAGCGCGATTGGGGTCATGCCAAAGACTACGTAGAAATGCAATGGTTAATGCTGCAACAAGACGAGCCAGATGATTTTTGTATTGCCACCGGCGTGCAATATTCAGTGCGTGATTTTGTAGATTTTGCTTGGGGCCATTTAGGTAAGACGATTCGCTGGGAAGGTGAAGGTATGGATGAAAAAGGTTACGATACTGAAACAGGTAATTTGATTGTTGCAGTCGACAAACGCTATTTCCGCCCAACAGAAGTAGAAACTTTATTAGGCGATCCATCTAAAGCTAAAGAAAAATTAGGCTGGGAGCCAAAAATTACCCTAGAAGAAATGGTGCATGAAATGATGGAAAACGATATTAACATTGCTAAGCGTGATTCTTTAGTCAAAAAGCATGGCTTTAAAGCGCCAGACTTTAATGAGTAGAGGGTAAATATGAAATCAATAATTGTATATGTGTATAGATTATTTGTAGTATTTGGAATTGATCCTTTGCAAACAATTAGGTCGTTTAAAGGTATTCCTATATATTATAAGAATCGTAAATTATTAAGGAGTCAAGAAAGCAATAATGGTAAAAAATTCCCATTTGCCAAACCTTATCCTTGTCTAAGTGATAGATTTGATAATGCCGGTACAGCAAAAGGTCATTATTTTCATCAAGATCTACTAGTAGCAAGAAGAATTTATAAAAACAATCCAAGTTTGCATATTGATATCGGGTCAAGAATTGATGGGTTTGTAGCACACGTTGCGTCGTTTCGAAATATTGAGATAATCGATGTACGCTCGATGACTTATAGCATTCCTAATGTAATCTTTTTACAAGCTGATTTAATGGAAGATCTAGATAGTAAACTAGAAGGACGTTGTGATTCGTTATCATGTTTACATGCACTTGAGCATTTTGGCAATGGTATTTTTGAAATGACAAAGCTATAATTAGTGAACCTTAACGATAAAATCTACATTGCAGGACATAGGGGTTTAGTCGGCTCTGCTATTGTTAGGCAATTAGAAGAGAGAGGTTTTACCAATCTCTTGACGCGCACGCATAAAGAACTAGATCTTATCAATCAAGCACAAGTGCAAAACTTCTTCACACAAGAAAGTCCCGACTACGTTATCTTAGCCGCTGCTAAAGTAGGTGGTATTTATGCGAATAACACCTATCCTGCAGACTTTATTTATCAAAATATGATGATAGAAGCTAATGTTATTAACTCAGCTTATGAGAGCAAGGCTAAACGTTTACTATTTTTAGGCAGTACTTGTATCTATCCTAAAGCAGTTGAACAACCAATGCGTGAAGATGCACTACTAACCGACACCCTAGAGCCAACCAATGAACCTTATGCACTAGCAAAAATTGCAGGTATTAAACTATGCGAATCATACAACCGGCAGCACGGCACAGACTTTCGATCAGTTATGCCAACAAATCTGTACGGTATTAATGATAACTTTCATCCAGAGAACTCACACGTTATTCCAGCACTCATGCAAAGGTTCCATCAGGCAAAAGTTAATAATGATGATGAAGTAGTTGTATGGGGAACAGGCAACGCCATGCGAGAGTTTTTATATGTGGATGATATGGCACAAGCATCATTATTTGTATTAGAATTAGATGAGCAAACGTACAAAGCCAATACCCAACCAATGCTATCGCATATTAATGTTGGTACAGGCAAAGATACAACCATTAGAGAAATGGCAGAAACAATGAAGCAGGTAGTTGGATATGAAGGTAAACTAACTTTTGATACAACAAAGCCTGATGGTGCTCCAAGAAAGTTGATTGACATCACAAGATTGAAAAGAATGGGGTGGGAGTATAGCGTGGATTTGAAAGAAGGTCTTAAAAAGACCTATGCCTGGCATTTAAATAATTAATATAAAAATTTGAAAGCTCTTTAAGTTTGTCTTATAGTCGAAGGTGAATCTAGTATTTATCCAAGGCTAGTAGGGCAACTGTAAAATGGAGTGCAGAGCGACACATGCGATTTTTAATTAAATAGGAAAATATGAAAAAAGTATATATAGTTATGAACGCAGATTTAATCCATTCGGGTCATAATATTGAGGCTATTGATATGATATCACGCCTGAATGCCGTAAGTGATATTTTTGAAGTTACTTCAAGCCAATGATTTTCGATGCAGATATAGGATGTGAAGTATGAAGGTTTTGTTCGTGTTCTGGGACATGGCCAGAATCAATTTACTAAATAAGTTTGATAGTAAAAATGTAGTTACTGATATTGATATGTTTTTTGATACAATAGGCGGGACTTTGTATACAAATTGTTATACTCCTGCACCCGATACACCAAGAAGTTTAGCATCTATGCAAACAGGGTTATATCCCCATTCTAATGGATGTGATACTAGAATTAAATGGCCAAAATTTTTTTTAAATGAAGAAAAAACTACTATTTTCGATCAATTTGATAAAGCATCTTTCAAGCAGTTATTTTATTTACCAGAAGAAAGTTATGATACTGGTCCGTTTTCAGAAAGAGCTTATGAATATGGTTATTTTTTTCATGATAGGCATGAATTTAAAGAGGCAGTAGAAAAAAGTATAGATGAAGATGAAAACTTATTTGCACACATACATTTACAAGATTATCATTGGGCGATTGATGACTATGGTGCAAATAAGAAAGGCGTGAAAATAGGACAAGAAAGTGTTGTTAGTTTTACAGAATCTTTTTTTAATGATGTTGATATAAATAGTTTTGATTATGTTTTCATATTTTCCGATCATGGCCATAAATGTAAAAAAGAAACTGCATTTCGAAATAGATTAGAATTATTAAATGGTGATAGAACAAATATATTGATGCATATAAGAAGAAAAGACGAATATAGAGTATCTAACAATACAAAATTATGTGCTATTTTTGATATCTTTCCTACAGTTCAAAAAATACTTAAATGTAAAGATGTAAATAATGATGGCATATCTCTTTTTTCAAAAAAAGAACATTCTGAAATTATTATAGAAGATCATAGTAATTTTAATGTTGAGCCAATTCAGGGGATTACAGCGTGGGCAATAAGAAAAGTAAAAAGCTTATATATTACAGATATAGTTAACGAATTGTATTTTGAAAATAATATTATAAAAGAAATATCAGAAAGTGCAAGAGTTGAAAATATAGAGCTTATATCTAAAAAATCTCCTATTATTAAGGACTATAAAAGGAAGCTTGAAGTACTAGATTATTATAAAAAATTAAAAAAGACTGGGGATGAATTTAGCAATGGAAATAAAAGAAAGCAAATGAATTTTTTTAATAAAATAATTAAATTCATTAATAATGTTATCTACTAAGTGTGAATTGCTGAAGAATATAAATAAAGATTTATCAATCATAATTATTGGGCGAGTTCTGCAAATAATAATTATGCTAGTTTCAATTAGATTGCTAACAACGTTTTTAACTCCTGAAGAGTTTGGAAATTATTACATTATTTTGGCATTAGTTGCTTTTTTTAATTTAGTTTTATTAAACCCTCCCGCCATGTACTTTGTCAGGAATTTACTACAATGGAAAAGAAGTAAAAATCTATTAAATGCACTATTTTTATTTGCCTTATGGGTAGTGATTGTAGCCATTCTATCTATTCCCGTGTCTATGTTTGTATATTATTGGTTTGGGTATGAGACTAGGTTTGATTTAGATTTATTTTTAATATATATATTTACTGCAATATTAATTAGCACCATTCATAGAAACGTTATGTATGGCGCAAATGCCTTGGGATATAGAAAAGAATTTGTAATATATCTTATATCAACTTTACTTATAGGGTTGATATTTTCAGTAAGTATCGTATATTTTTATTATAATTTTGCTCTTGGCTGGCTAATGGGTATTATTCTGTCTGAGTCTCTCATGTTACATTTAATTTTTAAATTTTTTATTCAAAAAAATAGATTAAACATTCAAAAGATAAAAAATACTTTAAGCAAAGATAAGATAAAAAAGATATTAATTTTTTCTTTACCAATTGGACTAACAACATTCTTAATGTGGGGTCAGAATACAGCCTATAAATTTTTGGTTGATTATCAATATTCAGCCGAAGTTCTTGGCTTTATAGGGGTTGGGCTAAGCGTGTCAGCTGCTATTTTTAGCTCGATAGAAAGTGTGGTAATGCAATACTACAATCCAATTTTTTTACAAAAAATATTAGACGCAACAAGAGAGCAAAGGGCAAAGGCTTGGAATGATATAGCTAAACAAGTTGTTCCAATTTACATATTGGCAGTTTTTTTTACTATATCTATGTCTGAAATTTTAATAAATATATTGGTAGATAAGAAATTTCATGATGTATATGTTTACACAGCATTTGGAGTTGGGATTGAATTTTTTAGAGTTATGACAAATCTTCTTAATAATGTATCACAGTCAGAATTTAAAACAAAAGAAACAGTTGGGCCATATTTAGTTGGCTTTGTTATATCTTTGGGTTTGTTAAGTAATATAGATTTTGGAACAAATTACTTTATGATTCCGTTAGTTTTAGGCTTGTCTTATTTTTTAGTTTTTATTTACATGTATTCAAATATGAAAAAAATGTTAGATATAAAGTACGATGTTAATATATTAAAAACTATACTTTTTTCCCTGCCATTTCTTGTGATTTACTCTATAGACATGACAGATGTAAATCTAGTCTTAAATTTATTAGTAATATCTGTATTTGGACTATATTTTTTATTTACCGTATGGCTCTTTCATCGACAGGACTTAAAAAAAGGGGTGGTATGAAAGTATTAACAATAGTATATGACTAGTCTTGTTCAGATAATTATAGATAATGTTATGGATATCACTCCAGTATTTACAAATAGCGGATGGGCTAAAATTTATAACGTAGAAGATATAAAGCCTTATAATAAAAAAGGTATTAAATTTTGATTATTGTAAAAATAATAGGAGGCCTTGGAAATCAACTATTTCAATATTCCTATGCAAAATCCTTACAACAAAAAGGATATAAAGTAAAGATAGATATAAGTGCATTTAAAAGCTATAAATTACATGGTGGCTACTTTCTTGATAGATATTTGATTGACATTGAGAGGGCGACGGTATCGGATCTAAGCCTATATAAGGTTTTAAATATAATTACAAAACTAAAAAGAAAAATTGGCTTTGCAAATAACAACCTCATAGAGGAGGACACTTTCTTTTTTAGTAATAAATTACTACTCCCTAAAGATGACTCATATATCCAAGGCTATTTTCAAAGTGAAAAGTATTTTATAGCCATAAGAAAAGAGATTGTAAAAGATTTTACTATAAAGGGTTGTTTAACTAACTATACAAAGCTTATAGAAAGGCAGATACAGGGCGAAGATAATGCGATTTCATTACATGTCAGAAGAGGGGATTATATCTCCAATAAGAGTGCAGCTGCTGTGCACGGCAGCTGTAGTATAAATTATTATCAGAACGCTATAAAAATGTTAAACAGCAAGTTTAATAATAATAAATATTTTATATTTTCTGATGATATTAAGTGGTGTAAAGAAAATTTAAAGATAAATGGTGCGATTTATGTAGATAATATAGATAAAAAAACACCATACGAAGATGTATATCTGATGAGCTTATGTAATCATAATATTATTGCAAATAGTAGTTTCAGCTGGTGGGGTGGCTGGCTAAATTCTAACTTAGGGAAAATAGTAGTAGCGCCTATAAAGTGGTTTGAAAATGAAAAAATGAATAGCGATACATTTGATTTAATACCATCTAAATGGGTGAGAATGTAAATATTAATAATGAATGGTACGGACCTTATTGGTAGTGACTTAATAAAATAAATCAGGATATGGAATACTTAAACAAGCAATAAAAAATTTTCTTTTATATAAAAATAATGAAGGAAATATAAATAACTGGGTGGAAAAGCAATTATCAAAAGGTTAGTAAAAAAATATTAGATTCTGATGCTGGTTGCAGCTCAAAATAGTATAAAAAATATTGTACACCTTTAAAATATTATTCTCAAGATATTGCTAAATACGATGAAGTTAGCGATAGAAATAGATTGCAAACTAGTGAATATAGTTATGGAAAATTAACAGGAATTTTTATGAAAATATATACCTTATGCCTTATAAGTCAGTGTGCTAATAATATTATAGAAAGTAGTGGCTTTAGTTGCTGGAGGGCTTGGTTAAATCGAAATACAGATAAGGTGCTAATAGTGCCCAGGAGGTGGCACAAAAGCTCAAAATTTCAAAGAGAAGCTGGTGATTTGACCCCATCCTCTTGGGTTATTTTATGAAGAGTTTGCCCGTTGTTTCAGTAATCATGGCGGCCTGGAATTCAGAAGAACATTTAAAAGAAGCAATTGATAGCATTTTAAATCAAACTTTCCAAGATTTAGAGTTAATCATTGTCAATGATGGGTCTACAGATGGTACTGAAAAAATAATAAAGTCTTATTCTAGTGGTAAAATTATATATGTAAAAAATATTATAAATACTAACGTATCAAAATCTAGAAATATTGCCTTATCTCTAGCAAAAGGAAAGTATATTGCTATTATGGACTCTGATGATATTAGCTGTCATAATAGGCTTGAGCAGCAAGTTAGTTTTATGGAAAATAACCATGATATAGGGGTCTGTGGCTCATGGGCTCAAGAATTTGATAGCTACGGTTCTCGAGGAAAGTTAACTAACCCATTGTCAGATAATGGGTTAAAGGTGCTATTGTTATTCTCAGTGCCTTTTATAAACCCTAGTGTTATTTTTAGGCGTAAATTAGTTAAAGATTTTAATATTTCCTATGATGAAAATTACAAATATTCTGAAGATTACAGATTTTGGTTGGATTGTTCGGAGTATACTAAGTTTGCCAATATTCCTAAATTTTTATTGAAGTATAGGTATGTTTTAAAAGGTTTGACGAGAACAGCTGAACGAACTAATTTTCAAAATAAATTTAATGTTTCAAAGTCTATACACTCAAAGGTATTATCTAAGTTAAACTTATCATTGTCTGATGAGGAATATTACCTTCACTATAGAGTTGGTTTAATTTCAAAAATAGTATCTGATTACATTTGTCTTGACGAGATGGATACTTATTTTAGAAAATTATTGTTACATAATTTAAATATAGCATACTTTGACCAGCGAGAGATGGATAAGCTTTTATGTAGAAAATTCACTATAGCTGCTTTTCATAATTTTAAAAATTCAAACATAACTTCTTATAAATTTATTTTAAGAAGATGGGTTTATATGTTTATTTATTACAAGACATTTGAATTATTTTTTTTAAAAAAGTATTTTATTAACAATGAAAAATAGTGTTTTATCAGAAATGTTAAAATAGTTTAATTCGTTAATCATGAAAAATTTAGTGGAATACTCCTTGCAGTTTTTATTTTCAAAATACATGTTTTATGCGCTATTCAGCAAGATGAGCTGAGTTTGATAAATAAGCGCGTATTACTATTGGCTCCAATCAGTGTAATAGCACTAGATTTATTTTACATTGGGTTAGCGGTTAAAATTTATCTGATGATTATATTACCTGTATTGTTTTTTGAGAATATTAAAATATCAAAAAGTATGGTTTCCATATTGCAAAGTGTTGGATTTCTTTTGTTGGTTGGTGGCATATCGATGCTTGTCTCAGATATTGCTACTAACTATAAGTCATTTGTGCATGACGTGCTATTTCTAATGATGATTATATTTTTACTTAATATTAAATTAAGCAAAAACACTTTAAAAGTTTTTCATAGGGATTTTATAAGATATATACATGTTTCTTTTGCTGTTTTTTTGATATATGTGTCTGTAAGTTATTTAGCCGGCGGATCAATGTCAAATATTGAATCTGATGTATTTAGATTATCAGGGACTATGGGCGCGTCTGTAACAGCAATATACTTATCGTTGGTATTTACAACGTATTTTACACAGGCATTCTTTAATAAAGGTTATGGGTACTATATCCTATCTGGATTTGTTTTTTTCCTGACAATATTAACAGGAACAAGAATCGCTATAGTCGCCATAATTGTTATGATGTTTTATACTTTATTTCGGAGCAATAGCAATAAAAAGCTCCTATTAATGGTATTTCTTACAATGCTTACTGTCATTGCTGGCTTTTTTATCTTAGAAAGAATGTTTTTTGATGGAAATATAGCGCTGTCTAATATTAATACGAATGGCAGGACTTACTTGTGGTCTAACTTGTTAAGTGCGTACATAAAGTCTCCATACATCGGTAATGGTTTTGGTTCGGTGTATGTATATATATCAACTGATGATTTACTGAGAAGGGTTGGGGTTCAGCCGCATAATGACTATATTAGATTTTTGTTTAATACCGGGGCTTTAGGTTTTAGTATATTTATTTATACTTTATATCTACTTATTAAAAAAATATTTTTAATAAATAATGATGTTGTTCAAAATAAATTCAACCAACAATTAAGCCTTAACTATGGATGTATTTTTTTAATTATTATGATTACAGATAATATAATTATTTATATTATTTATCTTTACCCTTTTGTATTATTTTATAGTTATACGCTACAGTATTCAAACTATCAATATCAAAAAAGTAGGAAGTTGTGAAAATTGCACTTGTGACAAATATACCTGTGCCGTATAGAATTCCAGTTTTTCAAAAAATTTCAAATAAATTCGGCAATCAATTTGTTGTAATATACGCTGCAAGACATGAGCCAAATAGACTTTGGAAATTAGATATAACCCAGTTTAAGCATATTTTTTTAAAAGAGAATATGTACAGTAAGAAGGATGGGTTTAACTTTGTACATAATAATTATGATGTTTGGGGGTGCCTTCTGGATGTTCGGCCGGACGTAGTAATTACTACGGGGTTTAATCCGACGCATCTGTATGCTTGGATGTATGCAATGGTATTTAGAAAAAAACATATATGCATGACGGATAGCTGGATAGAGTCTGAAAAATCTCTTTCTTTAATACATAAAATAGTACGTAAAATTGTGTTTAAATCGTCAAGTGCGTTTATTGGAGCTGGTGAGAATAGTCTAAGTTTATATAAATCATATGGAATTCATAAAAATAAATTATTTAAAAGCTGCCTTTGCATTGAAAATAATCGCTTCGCTAATAGTAAATCGTTTAATGATAGAGAGTATGATTTAATTTTTTCTGGGCATCTGGCAGAGCATAAGCTGCCTTTATTTTTTGCCGATGTTGTGGAGAATGTTTCAAAAAAAATTCCAAATATAAGAGTTCTGATTATAGGGGACGGGCCTTTGAAGAATGAGTTATTTTCTAAATTAGATGTAGCAGGCATTGATTACTATTATGCTGGCTTCGTACCCCAAGGCGAGCTGCCTAAATACTATGCAAATGCCAAGCTTTTACTATTTACTACAAAAATGGATGCATGGGGTGTTATTATTAATGAAGCTATGGCTAGCGGAACTCCTGTTTTATCTACGCCATATACTGGTGCCAAAAATGATTTGATAATTGACGGTGAAAGTGGTTTTATTTTGGATTTAGATGCTGATATATGGAGTGATAAAATTACTGAATTAATATGCAACCCTGATTTATGGAAAAAAACTTCATTAAATGCAAAAAAATCTGTAAGAAGTTTTAATTTTAGCAATTCTGCTAACGGCATTATTGAAGCATGTGAATATGTATATGAAAAAAAAACCTAAACTGCTTTGCATTCTTCATCGGTCTCCGCCATTTCATGGTGCGGCAAAAGTTGGTGATTTTATAAGTTCTAGTAAAAAAATAAATGCAGAATTTGATTGTAGATTTATAACCATAAAATCATCGAAAACTATTGAAGATATTGGAAAAGTTAGTTTAAAAAAATATTATCTTGCAGTTGAAGTGTATGTAAAAGTATTTTGGATGTTGTTAACTTTTAGACCTAATAAACTTTACTACACTGCTTCTGTAAGTGGTATTGCATTTTACAGAGATTTTATAATATCTACTCTTTGGAAGGTCTATAGTATATTTATATCTTTAGATGTTTACTATCATTATCATACAAAAGGAGTGGGTAAATTTGTTTCTTTTTCTTCGATTAATTTAAAATTGACAAACTTTTTTGTTAAAGATGTCAATATTATTTTACTTAGCTCTTTACTTGAAAAAGATATTAGTAATCTTTCTACTTATAAAAGCATCTTGTTGCTTCCGAATGGAGTGGAAGATGGTATGAAAAATGAAGATTTTGAAAATTATATTAACTGTAAATATAAATATAAATATAAATATAAAACTATGCAAGTGCTTTATTTAGCGCATATGATGCGAGATAAAGGGTATTTAGAGGTTTTAGAATTAGCAAATTTAAGTAAATATAAAGATTTTCATTTTCATTTTGCTGGGAGCTGGAAAGATGAAAAAAATAAAAAAGAATTTTTTAAGTATATAAAGCTACATAAGTTAGAAAAAAATATTACGTATCATGGGTTTGTATGTGGCGTACAAAAAAAAGATATTTTTAAGAATGCTGACATGCTTTTGTATCCATCAAAAAATGACGCTTTCCCGTTGACCATTTTGGAATCACTGTCTTATGGTGTGCCGGTGCTTGCAACAGATGAGGGTTCAATACCTTTTATATTAGATAAAAAAAGTGGCATTGTGTTGAATGATATACATAAGTTACAAGAAGGGTTGGATGAGATTGTAGAAAAGTTTACAAATATTGAAAGTGCAAGATACTGTAGGCAAAGATATTTTGATAATTTTAGTTTAAATCAGTTTGAGGAAAATTTGGTAGAGGTATTTAAGTAAATTATGAAAATTTTAGTAACAGGCGGCACGGGTTATATTGGCTCACATACTTGTATTGAGTTAATCAAAGCGGGCTACGAAGTGATTGTTGTTGATAACTTGTGTAATTCTTCATTAGAGTCATTAAGACGTGTTGAGAGGTTAGTCGATAGTGATATTCCCTTTTATAAAGTAGATGTTCGAGATAAGGCTTTATTGATAGAAGTTTTTCAGCAACATTCAATTGACGGAGTGATTCACTTTGCAGGGTTAAAGGCAGTAGGTGAGTCAGTAGAAAAGCCTATTGAGTATTATGGCACAAATGTGGGAGGCTCATTTATTTTGTCTGAGGTGATGCGTGAGTTTAACTGTAAGACTTTTGTGTTTAGTTCATCTGCTACCGTGTATGGCGATCCGCATACTGTACCTATTAAGGAAAATTTCCCATTATCAGTTACTAATCCATATGGCCGTTCTAAGTTAATGATTGAAGAATTCTTACGAGATGTGTTTGTGGCAGACGATAGCTGGCATATTGCATTACTAAGGTATTTTAATCCAGTAGGCGCACATAAGAGTGGGCTAATAGGTGAAGATCCAAATGACGTTCCTAATAATCTAATTCCATATATTTCACAAGTGGCAGTTGGAAAGTTAGAAAATCTCAGTGTATTTGGCGGTGATTACGATACGCCTGATGGAACGGGTGTGCGTGATTATATTCATGTGGTGGATCTAGCCAAAGGACATGTTAAGGCATTACAAACACTGGAAAATAAGCCTCAAGTATTGACAGTGAATTTAGGCACAGGTAATGGATATTCCGTACTTGATATGATAAAGGCTTTTGAGAAGGCTTCAAGTAAGATTGTTCCATATCAAATAGTGGGTAGACGGCCTGGTGATATTGCCACTTGCTATGCTGATCCTGCATATGCAGCAGAGAAACTTGGCTGGAAAGCTGAATGTGAATTAGATGAGATGTGTAAAGATACTTGGCGCTGGCAGTCACAAAATCCAGATGGATACTCGAAACTGTAACGTTATTAGTATTTGAATATTACGATGTAAATGATTATATAGATGAACCATATTAAAAACCTAGAATTACTAGAATTTACCGTATTTAATGGCAACTTAAATGATTTGAGCTTGGTGAACTTTTCAGATAAAGAAAAAGTTGTTATTAATACAATAAATCCACACTCATATTGCATTTCAAAAGTAGATGCGAATTTCAAGCATTCGTTAAAATCATCAGATGTGTTAATACCGGATGGATCTGGTATAGTTTTGGCCGCAAGGGTTTTGCTTAATAAAAAGATTGATAAAATTACCGGGCCAGATTTGCACGAACATTTACTAAATGATCTTAATAAAACAAAAGGCAGTTGCTTTTATATGGGATCATCAGATGCAACCTTGGACTTAATTAGAGATAAGATTAAAAAGGATTATAGTTCGATTACTGTAGAAGTATATTCGCCCCCGTATAAAGAAAAATTATCTGATTCAGACAATAAAGAAATTATAAAGCAGATTAATATTTTTTCTCCGGATGTGTTGTTTGTTGGAATGACGGCGCCAAAGCAAGAAAAGTGGCTTGAAGAAAATAAAGATAAATTGAATTTTGGAATTGCTTCTTGCGTGGGTGCGGCATTTGATTGGTATGCTGGAGTTAATAAACCTCCATCTAGAATTTCAAAAAAACTCCATTTGGCTTGGCTGGAAAGATTTTTTAAAGAGCCTATCAGGATGACACCAAGAATAAAGTCTATGCTATATTTTTTATATATTATTGCTATGAAAAAAATAAAAATTTTGACCCGATAAATATGGAAAGGTTTTTGATATCAGGCGCATCAGGATTTATCGGAAGACTTCTTGTTCAAGCTATCAATGGAAGTATTCGGGTATTGTCTCGTGCTAAACATTCTGATTTTGAGACAGTAATTTGTGACCTGCAATCTGACGTAATTCCTGATGATGCTCTATATGGCATAGATACTGTTTTTCATTTAGCTGGATTTACCCATGATATGCGTAATGCAAGTGAGGTTTCAGATATTTATTACAAGGTAAATGTGAGCGCTACAGTTCAATTGGCAGAGCTTGCTGTAAAGGCAGGCGTTAAGAAGTTTGTATTTGTTAGTAGCGTTAAGGCGGGTGGAAGTCCTGATTTTGAGGTATGTGCAAGTGAAAGCGATCAGGGTGATCCAGAAGGGGTTTATGGAAAAACTAAGCGAGAGGCAGAATTAAAGTTATTAAAAATTGGTAAAGAGTCAGGTATGCATGTATCTATCATTCGCCCCTCATTGGTTTATGGTCCGAACGCTAAAGGTAATTTACAATTAATGTTGTCAGGCATTAAGAAAGGTTGGTTTACACCTTTACCTGAAACTGGTAATAAAAGATCAATGATTCACGTAGATGATTTAGTTCGAGCAATTTTATTGGTGGCTGATGATGATCGTGCCAATAGAGAAGTATTTATTGCAACAGATGGTGTACCGCATTCTTCTCGTGAGATTTATGATGCTATGTGCGATGTGATAGGAAAAACAACTCCAAAGTGGAGTGTACCGAAAATATTGTTTGATATAGTTAGCCTATTAAGTCCTCGCATTAAATATAAAATTAACAAGTTATTAGGCGACGAATGTTATTCTTCTGCTAAATTGGAAGCGCTAGGATTCAAAGCACAAAAGACATTAAAGGATATGAATGAAACGAGCTTTTGATTTGTTTGCTAGTGTAATATTATTGTTATCATTGGTGATTGTAATGCTATTCATTGCTATTGTAATTCGACGAACATCTAAAGGGTCGGTGCTTTATTGGTCTGATAGGATTGGTAAAAATAATGAAATTTTTAAAATGCCAAAATTTAGATCGATGTTGACAGATACTCCTGCTGTAGCAACCCATCTGTTAGATAATCCAGATGCCTATTTA
>Ga0181562_10002552_pt1 | contig 13808 bp, 10 predicted proteins | sample 011ome_26_FD_139344 | JGI IMG/M metagenome (GOLD analysis project Ga0181562, IMG submission 139344) | Coastal salt marsh microbial communities from the Groves Creek Marsh, Skidaway Island, Georgia - 011511BT metaG (megahit assembly) | ecosystem: Environmental > Aquatic > Marine > Intertidal...
CAGCAGCAGCAGCAGCAGCAGCAGCAGCAATCGACCAACATCATGATGATTATTCAAACGCTGACGACGAGTTGGCGAGTTCGAGACGTACGTTTTCGCACGTGTACTGCGTTTGGTCTTCTTCGCTTTCGAGATCGCTGTCGTACTCGGAATCACTCATGACTCTCGAACGTGCGTGCGACGGAATGGCGCACTCGCAGGTGGTTAGGGCTTTGCACTCAAAGCCAAAGCCGACGAAGCGTTAAATATTACAATAGCTGACGTCATTTAACGGATGTACTCCTTTTTGTCGATGAAGAGATGGCAAAATGGACAGCATCGTGTTTTCTGTCGTGGCTATTCGTGGGAAACGGTGATGGCGTGCGTTGACGTCGGTTACGTCGTCGCGCTCGCGCTTTCGGCGAGCGTCTTGGCGATGTTGAGCGACACTAAGACATTGGTGCTATCGCACACATGTGAACGTGCGAATTCTCCTTCTAAAGCATCGACGCACGCCACGAGTGCGTCGACGTAGGATGTTGCATCGAATGCATCCGCGGCGCCGAGGGCGGCGGCGGAGGCGAGGGCGCCGAGCGCCGCGCTCGCGAGGGCGAAATCGCCGCTTCCTTGGCTGTGTTGCTGGGATTTTATCGCGCGAACGACGTCGGATGAGATGTATTCGAATACATCTCGCGCGCCTTGACCATTGACGATGGAGTTGTCGCCTAAACCTCCCAAAAGAATTCCCGGGGCGTGGCGTCGATCGACGACGCGCGCGAGAAGATCTCGAGCGCGCGTCAACTTGTGCGAATGATGACGAATATCGCGCATAAACGCCCTCTTTGCCGATGCCTCGGCCAGCCTCGCTTGGCCTAGACATTTCCATTGATTCGCATACGCGTCTTCGAGCTGCACACGGATCTTGGCGTGGCGACGAGACGCGCCTTCGGCGTCTTCGGCGGCGTCGAGCAACGCTCGTACGCATTCGCACGCGTCTCGCGCGGCGGCGCTAATTTCAAACACACCGCAATCTTCATTGCCATTGATCGTCGGCGCACACGCGATTGATATCGATGATGACGAGTGGTACGTCGCACTCGACTCGCACGCACCGTCTCGTGTCTGCGCGGCGATGCGTTCGCTCGCTAAACACGCGGCATCGACGAGATGCGAAAACAACGCCGCCCGGTCGCCGTCGCTCGGAGCGACGTCGACGACAAATCGATAGAGCAAGGCATTTTGAATCAACCCAATCGCTCGGCGTTTATCGGCATTCGTCGTTGACGGATGCGTCCTCCACGTGGCAAACGCCTCGAGTCGCGTTCGCGCGTCGCGAATGAACGCGGCGCAGCAATGAAGAAACAAAAGCTTGGCTCCGACGAATTCGGCGTCGGCGTCGACGGGGTCATCGTCGGACTCGTCATTCTTCTCATTGTCGTCGTTTTGGTTCTCATCGTCGATACCGTATGCATCATCACTATCATCGTCGTCGTCCTCGTCGTCCTCGTCGTCCTCGTCATCAGAGATGCGTCGACTCCGTTTCTTCGCCGACACGTCTGGTGTCGACGTCGGCCTCCGTCTCCGCGCGACGGCGTCTCCATCGCCGAGCGCCTCGACGCCGCGCGACCCAGCCGCGGCGTACACCAACGCAGTGTTAAAAATAACCCAATCTCGTTCAGCCCCGCTCGCGTGGGCGGGTATCAACGTCGTGGATGACGTTGATGTCATCGAGCGTTTCGTCGTTTCGCCTCGAGTCGAGCGTTCGGCGTTATCCAACGGCGTCCACGCGTCGGGATGTATGCGTAACGTTCGAGGTTTGAGCGCATCCCGCGGTGCGTCCGCGTCGACATCAATAACGTCTCGCCGCCGACGCTTCGCATTGGCGCCATCACCCCCCCCATCGTCGTCGTATTCATCATCAAATGAAATCGCGCGCGCTCGAGCGTCGCATCGAGCGAGCGCTCGAATCGCCGCGCGCGCGTTCAATCCATCCTTCACCGTCGCCAACCCATGTCGTCGGTCGCGCATACACACATCTATTAATCGACTATATGCGCTCGGTTGCGGCACCTTGGTGCATTCCACGCGCATCGCCGTCGTTAATGCCTCGATGTATCGCGCGTCGGCGCGTCGCTCCGCCGCCGCCGCGTCTCGTTCGCGTTGCTTTGACGTCTGCCTACGTCGAGCAGATGCTCGATATGACGCCGCCGACGCCACGCCCGCATCGGCGAGAGATTCACTCTCGGTGTTCACGTAATGCATGGTGAAATCATCCAGCATTGGCGCGCGCACGGCGCGTTCTAATCGTTGTTTCGATGCTTTCACCTGTCGCTGGGACGCATCGTCACCATTCATCACCCTTTCGTCGTCGTCGTACTCGAGCACGATGGGCGAAAACGCCTCGGCGAGCGTGAGTTGGATTTTTTGTCCGCTTGCGGGCGTCGCACGGCGCGGTGCGGACATGTGACCGTCGTGCGCGTCGTCGAATGACGATTCGATGGCGTTTAAATTTAAAATCTTGAACTTGTAATCGTCATTACGCGACTGACGACCGCGTGAGACGTCGATGGCGTCGGCGGCGTCAGTGGCGTCGCGCGGTGGCAGTGCGCCGTCGACCACCGGGCGGCGGCGGTCGCCGATCGCGTCGACGGCGCGACGCGCGACGACTTTGTCGTTGCAAGCATCACAGGCATCAGCGTGCGTGGTTGTTTTGGGATGCGATATCGACGCGACGCGACGCACGAGCGCGGCGCTCGGCGCGCGCCTAGGTGTGCGCGTAGTGTGCGTCACGTACGACGGCGCCGCGCGACGCCACGACGATGAAATCGGCGTCGAATGCGCCGACACTGATGATGCGAACGGTGACGTCGAATGGGTCGCGTTGCGCGGGGCGACGAGCGAGGAGGCGAGCGCGATCGTGTTCGACCCCTCGCAAGGGTTACTGAAATGCTTGAATATCACCACGTGTGCGCTGTGCGTGTTCGGCGTTTCGCGCGAGCTCGCGCTCGGGAGCGACGGGGAGACGGCGTCGGCGTCCGCGAGACGAGGCGGCCGAGCGGCGAGCGTGTGTGGAATTCCAACCGTCGTGGCGACGGTACCGACGACATCGCGCGCGGCGCCTATTGATGATGCGATTGATGCCACGTGCGACGTCGTGCGCGCGTGCTTGGGTGCGCTGGGGGCGATGACAACGGATGAGCACGCCATCTCGAGCGTCGGCGCGAGAAATTGGCCGCGCGCGCACTTTCCATTTCCATCGCTCGGTCGATGGGCTTCTCTCGGCGCGTCGCGAGAATTGGCGTTTCGTGACGACGAACTCGCGGCGAGCGTGTTGACGCCGCCGACGGCTGACGTTGGATTCGGGGCCAACGCCGATTGTTGGTCTTTGGGTGGACTCGGCGGCGTTTCGCATTACGCCGACGCCGCCGACGTCGACGCGATTTCACCCGAGCGCGCGAGACAGGTGCTGCGAGACGCGTTTGCCGACGCAGACATCTACGTGGCTGTGTCTGCGCCACCCAAGCGACGCGGCGGGGTGAAATTTCACGCGTGTAAGCCTGGGGTGTTGTGGAGGCAAGAAGCCGTGCGCGCGCTGCGGTCGAGCGACGACGACGCGTCCGTTTCGATGACGGCTGCCGCCGCCGACGACAAGGATACCTTTGGACGTTCGCTCCCGAGACAAAATCTAGGCGACGCGTCGGCGTCCGATGTCGGCGCGCGTTTCGTGTCCCAGCTCGCCACTGAGAAACTCGTCAACGATCGACGCGCAAAGGCGCGCATGGACGACGAAGACGACAAAGACAAAGACGACATCGCGCGGCGCCGACATCCATCCGACGCGCTTCCTCGAGCGTTCGTCCTCACGCCCGGTACCATTGTCGCCGACGACAGCCCTCGCGGCGACGTCGATGTCGTCATCAGTGGTGGTGTCGCCGTATCCATCGTCAACACCTGGCCCCACGCGCACGCGCTTTCGCTCGTCGACGCCGTCGTCGTCGAAAGTCTTCGCGAACATCCGACGTCTGGCGTGCCGCTTTGGTTATGCGAGGCAGAGGACGACGATGCCGGCGTGTGAGACGCGCGTCATTAGAAATAGAAATAAATACATACACCTAGTCATAGTAGCACAATCATGCGTTCGATCACGCGCGGGCGTCACGTATATAGAATCATCGTAAAGCGCGCGCTCGACGCCACAACGCGACGCCATGGACATCGACGTCGACGACGCCGATCGCGGCGACGCGTCACCGGCGACGACGAGCGCGGCGGGTGCGTCGACCGCGACGTCGTCCGCGGCGTCCAGGGCGTGTCCGAACCCAGCGTGGACGCGCGCGCCGTGGGACGTTGAACGACGAGGACAACTTTTTCAAGCTTCGACGACGACGTTTACGACGCGCACGCGGTCGACGCTCGGCATCGTTCGCGAATGCGACGACGACGAGAACGACGACGCACGCGGTGTCGGCGGTGATGCGTCGCCGGCGATGTGTCCCCCGAAACGCCCGACGATGCAGACGAGAACGATGCCGCTGGCGGACGCCTCGACGTCGACGTCGGCTCGAAGTTGGGACGAATGCTATCGCACATCGCAAGACATTCGATGCGAACGCCAGCGCGGAACGTTTCGAGTGTACACGACGATGCCCGCGTCGTCGTCCGCGTCGTCGTTCGCGGGCGAGGACGTGGTGTATTTAGTGTGCTTACACGGGTGTCCGTACACGTCGATGACGTGGGCGCCGTGCGCGGAAGTCGTACGCGCGCGACGACGTATGGCGCACGGCGACGCGGGTGATTCGACGCGTACCACCGCGTCAGGGCGAATGGAGATTGTGGCTATAGATTTACGCGGACACGGGGCGACGACGTGCGATGATGGCGACGGAGCGGTGACATTTGATCCAGACGTCATGGCTCGGGACGCGTACGAGACGTCGCTCGAGGTGTTCGCGCGTTTGGGACATTCGCGGGAGAATCCTGCCAACGTGGTCGTCGTAGGGCACAGTATGGGTGGTGCCATCGCCGCGCGTCTCGCGGGTTTACTCGAGACGGCGCCATGTGATCGCGACGAGGACGAGGCGCGCGTGATGTCGTTGCGCGGATTAGCGCTCGTGGACATTGTCGAAGGCTCGGCGACGCGCGCGTTGCCTTTAATGCGAGCGTTTATCGAAGCTCGACCGACATCTTTTGATTCGCTCAAACATGCGATGATTTGGGCGATGAGTAAGGGTGGTGGTACGACGAACGCACACTCGGCGGCGATATCGTTGCCGTCGCAATTACGCGTTGAGCGTGACGACGACGGGCGCGAGCGTTTCGTCTGGCGCACCAATCTTCGCGCCACCGAGCCGTACTGGATGTCCTGGTACGAAGGTTTATCTCAACGGTTCCTCGCCGTGCGCGCGCCCAAACTGCTTTTACTCGCCGGTAGTGATAGACTCGACACCGCCTTGACGATTGCGCAAATGCAGGGAAAGTTTCAAATGACGCTTTTACCCAAAGCCGGGCACGCGATTCAAGAGGATGATCCAGAGGCGGTGACGACGGCGTTGGAAAACTTTTGCTCGCGATTCGTATTTAGCCGCAGCAGCAGCACGCCGCGATAGTTAGGTAGAGATAGAGAATACACACATGCATGTAGGAGTTGTATATTAAATGGATTGGTGTTGATTATGCGTATCGTCGTCGTCAGAGGCTTGAATCGAGCTTCCGTACGACGCGCCTCGGTCGTCCACATCAAAGTCGTCGTCCTCGTCGTCCTCGCGCAACAAGTATTGTCGCATCGGGCGACAATATTCATCCAAGTCATTGATGTCTATATCATCAGTATCGTATGCACTGCGTTCGGCGTCTTCCTCGTCCTCGCGTGCGCTATATTCATCATCATCAATACCATCGGCATCCGCGTAGCCATCCTCGCCTTCCTCTTCCTCTTCCTCTTCCTCTTCCTCTTTACCGACGCGTCGCTTGACGCGCAGACGTCTCTTCGCACACTCTTCACGCACATCTCGCACATCCTTGCCCAATTGATCCAAGAATAACCCCATTTCTGGTGGAAACGCATCCAACGCGCGATTCTTCTCCATGTATTCCAACACGTCGACGTTGTCATTACAGAACGCCTCACGAATCATCCGCCAGCACGTCTCTACGTCAATGCGCGTCTTCACGCGCTCGCACACGAATTGTAACACGCGTATGTGTCCTTGTCGTGCGGCGTACAGCGCTGCGTCTTGCGTCACCACCGCGCCCCGCGTCGCGCAGTACTCCAAGCATTCCACATGTCCATGGTACGCCGCAATGTTGCACGACTGCGCGTCGAACGCCGCGCGCCCGGATTTCACCAGGCGCTTGATTTCTGAGACATTGCCTCGCGCGAGCGCTTCTTCGATCGTGGTGCACGGCTCGAGGCGTGGGAGAGGGGCTTTGCCACGGGAGGATTGGCCTGTCCAAATTTGTTCGAGCGGCATGGTGTGAGGATTGGCGTCGGCGACGAGGCGCGGATGAGACGGGCGAATGATCGTGATCAAAGGATTGATGACATGTGTTGTACTATTACTACTGTACGACTTCAATGATGATGATGATGATGATGGTTAACACGAGCACGATGTAGAATATGTTCTTTCCTTGATTACGTGCGCCGTTTTACGCGAGTTCGCTGAGCGACAACGATCCGAGCCATTCGCTGACGGTGTCATCGACGCCAGGTTCACCCGCGGCAAAGCCGTGTAAATCTAAAGCCCCAGGCTTGAGACCGGCATATTTCACTTCCTTGAGCTCGACTAACGCCGCACCGCAGAATTCGCGCCTATACATGACGTCTTCGATGCCAGAACCCGCGGCGGTGATGAAATCCAACGCCACGGCGTTGGCGGCAACCACCTTGGCAACCACCTTGGCTAACAGTTTAGGCGCCATCGGAACGTCAATAGCGACGTCATCGAGCATGGATACCACGTCACCGATGGCCATTTCGAGTGTGGACGTTTCAAACCCACCACTGGTGAAGCACGCGGCTAAGAGCTTGCCGATGGCGTCGGCGATTTTCGCAGAGGAGACGTTGACGACATAATCCACCAAGGCTTTCGCAATGGCGTTCTTCGTTTCTCCCTTGTCAGGCGTACGCGCAATCAAATCGGCAATGCACAACAACGCTTCGGAGATGTCACCAACGGTGGCGTACTCGTCAATGAACGAGTTGATCTTTTGCTCGACTTGTTCGGCGTCGTAGGATGAGCTCGACGCGCCGCCGGCGCCGCCGCCGAGCGCGGCATCAATCGCCGCGTCAGCCTTGGCTTCAGCGCGCAACTTGGCGTCGCGACGCATGTCGTCTTCAAGCATCGCTCGAGTCGCCGCCGTGGGTAACACCACCGAGTGTGCGGGCTTTTCGTACGGGCCTTGCAAAGAACCTGAACGCGCGTTGGCGCTGTTCGCCGGCCCTTCGGGGAACAAGATTTCATCCGACACAGCGGGGGAAGACGTGAAATCGATCTCTTCGGACGCCTTTTTGGCTGCGGGCTTGTTCGCGCGCACCAACCAGGCGTTGCTGCGGAGCTCGATGACATCACGGCACATGAAGCGCGTGCGCGTATCAACCTCCATCGACTCAGCGAACACATTCAAGCGCGCAAAGTACATATCCATCACCGCCTTGTTCGTCTTCGGACTGGCTTCCAATTCGCCGCCACACGCCGTCATGAGCGCGCACAACGCTTCGATGTAGTCTTCGCACGGCACGCTGCGCGGTTCTCCTAACAATTCAGAAGAAATCGCGTGCACGAGGGAGGCGCCGACGACGGAGCGCTTGAACAATTCGCCGACTAAACGCATGACGCCGACAATCTTCGAACGCGCGCGCTTGGCTTGCGCATCACGATCGCCACGTTCAGCCACGGCACCCAAATTTTCGCGCGCCAAGGTGGAGTTTTCAAACTCATCTTGCGCGGCGGAAATCAACGTCTTTTTAAACCCAGAGCCCAACGCACCGTGCAACTTTGCGCACAAATCGGCGTACACGCCGACGTACTGCGCCTCGTATGCCGCCTTGTCGAACACCATGGATATCAACGCCTCGATGACGCTCGCATCCGTCAACGCGCATTCCGCCATCAATTGTTCCACGAGCTTATCAAACGTCCCCCGAGACAACTTGTTCAACGCGGATTTTATCGCGCGCTTGCTCTTCTCGGCGTCGAGCGTCTTGACGACAGCCGCCGCCCCCGGTGCCGGTGCCGCCGCCGCCGCCCCCGCCGCCGCCTCCGGCACAGCATCGGTGATCTTCGCCGCCACCGGCGCGTCGCTCTCGCCAGCACCATCCTTTTTCTTCGGCTTCAAGTCCTCCTTCACGTGTCGCCCCCACACCGATCCTTCAGCCTTTTCAATATCGGCGTTGAGCTGATTCTTCACCACCTCCAACGTCGACGTCGAGAGTTCCACGGGCAACACGCACTCGAACGATGGGTCTTGGCTTATCGCGATCAACGCCGCCTTGTCGTACGCGTGCGTCGGCGCCGTCGAGGACGAGGACGAGGACGATGGTGACGACGAATCCCCGGGCGCGGCTGCGGCGGACGCGCTCGTCACCGCCGTCGTGGCGGACGCCGACGCCTTCGGCGCGCCATTCGGCGTCGAGCCTTGGGCGAAAGATTCGTACACTCCGCTCTGCGGTCGAAGCGATATGGTTGTCATCGTCGTCGGTCGTCGAGGCGCGGTGTGACGTCGTCCGTCGCCGCGCGTCGTCGTCGTCGTCGTCGTCGTGAGGTTTTGCTGCTCTTTAATTTATACCCGTAACTTTTCACACCATAGTCATACGCCGAGTTAGGTTAACTTTGAAAGGTGCCTTTAAGGTCTATAAAGGACTATGAAGGACTATTAGCTCAGTTGGAAGAGCGTCAGACTTCGATCATCAGCGCAGCGAATACGCCGCGTGTGACGCCATCTGAATGTCGCGGGTTCGAGCCCCGTATGGTTCATCTTTTTAAGCCTATATATCATCCCTTTTTTAATGGAAAATGTATTTCCCCCAAGCAGCGCCGAACAAATTGGACGTCTCGCGTTGATGCGCGCAGACCTCTGCGCGCGCGATGGACGCCCCATCGCGCACCCGCGACGGAGAACACTCGAGAAAACATTTTTTTGTGTCGTGTGCTCGATGCTAGTGTATTACAACGATGGCTCGTTCTGTGTGTGTGTGTGTGTATTGATCGTCGTGAACGAACGAGCGAAGAAAAAAATCGTGCGTCATCTGGAGTCGAGAGTCTCCAAACGTCGTTATTTCTTCTTCGTGGGCGATCGCTTCGCCGCCGCCGCAGCCTTTGCAGTAGGCTTGCCCATAATTTCTTCTTCACCGCTAGGTCCGATAGCCATCTCTTTGACCATATCCGCCATTTCATCGCTGTCTAAAAAGCTCAGCGATAGTTGTCGATTGAGCAAGTCGCCGCCGCCGTCGTTGACATCCGAGATGCCTTTAATGCTCGATTCGAGGAGTGAATTTACGAACGCATCGTCGCGTTCGTCGAGACGCGCGGCGTCGAGTTCGCCTTCGTAAGACATATCCTCAACCATGTGACGCAAACCTTCATTCGTGGGGGACTTGAGGAATTCGTGCCACGGCAACGTCGCCGCCGCATTCATCACCGGCGTCGTCACGCCCATCGTCGCATCGTCCCAGTGCTCGTCATCGATTTCTTCCAACGATAATGGCGACGGGGGGATCATAGGACTATCCGGCGCCGCGCTATCGTTGATGCTTCCGGCTGGGCCTTCAAGCGTGGGTAAGAATCTCGGCGCCGTGCGTCTCTTGCGAGAACTCAACGCGGCGTTGGCGTCCAAACCAGCCAAGCCACTCTCACGCAGAGCTGCGTTGATGTTCTCCCCGTCATGTACCGCTTGTACGAAGTGTCGCATTTGAGTTTGAAAGTTTTCCGTTTCCTTCAACCGCACACTCATCCTCGCCACTTCTTCTCGTTGCGTGTGCTGCGTCTCGCGCAGGCGCATCACCTCCTTGAGCAATAACAGCCTGTCGCGTTTCAATTGTTCGACTTCAGTGACTAGCCCACCGTATGCGCCGAGTTCTATGCTATCTTGATGGTGTTTTAACGCTAATGATCCAGCCGCACCACCACTCGCACCAGCCTTACTCGATCCCGCGCCGCCCTTCTTCGTCGCGCCCGCCGCTTTCGCCTTGCTCGACCGCGGCGCGTCGTGCCTCTTGAGCGTCGTCAACAACTCGGGTTTAGCCTTTTCAAACCCTTCCACGCCAAACTCGTAGCGATCGGAATGACACTTACGAAAGCCATAGTTGTTCAATTGCCGAACGAAAGACGCAAAATTCGAGTGTTTAAACGTCTTTGGCAAATACTCAGTCTCCAGCACGTCTGGTTTCCAAACCGTAAACGTCCGCCCGTGTTCGTTCCACGAAATCACATCGTTCGACGTCTCATCGCTCACCAAGTTCCACGTTTTCCTATATACATGTAGAAGTCACGACGAATTGTTAGTTACCGCATGTACCATGTATAGCACGCGTCGTCGTCGCGGCGATGTCACCGTCGACGGGACGCGTAAGGGGACAGAGCGATGACGACGATGATGACATCATCATCATCTTTCCCTCGTCTCGACGCATCACCCTCGTCGCATCCGCGTGTCGTCGCACACAGCACACAGCATCACGTCACGTCGTCGTCGTCGTCGTCTTCATGGCCGCCATGCCCCCATACGCGCGCGTACGAACGGTACACGTACCATAAGAATGGGCTCACGTTCACCGTCGCGAACGGCGTCGTCGTGCCCGTGGCGCTGCCCGGCTGTGCGCTCATCGCGTGCTACTATCACGACGACGTGTGCGTGTGTGCGTGCGTGAGCTCGTCGTTTGTTTGTCTGTTCGTTCTTTCGTTCGTTCGTCGTGGCGTGACGTCGTGTGTCGTGTGAGGGCACTTTTGCTTTCGCTTTCGTCTTCGCGCCTTCGCGCCTTCGCGGGGGAGGATGGGCGCGTGGTGTTGTACTCGCGTGAAGATTATTACGAAATCTATACACGCGTTGATTACAATACACAATACGATGCACCGCGAATAGGTGATGGCGATGGCGATGGGGGCACGCGGCGAACATTGACCGAGACGGATGCCTACGCCGCCGCCGCGCGCGCGACGTCTTCGTCAAACGCCTCCATGTAGTTTAATATGCTCTCCTTGACCTCACTCGCGGTGGTGTTCTTGCCGTAGAATGTCACGAAATCGCCTCTTGGGTCGACCAAGTACGTGATGATGGAGTGATCGACCAAGTAATCCTTTTTGGCTTTTTCGTCACCCGTTTTTCGATAGTAGACGCGGTATTTGCGCGCGGCGTTCCCGCACGCGTCTTCAGAGCCAGTCAAGCCAATCATATCCTTGTGAAACTCCTTGACGTATTCATTCACGCGCTTCTTGTCGTCTCTGTACGGATCGATGGTGATGAATACCGGAACGAGTGGGTAATCGCCGCGGCGGGTCCTTGATGTCCCGGCGTCGAGCGTCGTCTTTGCGCGCGCGGCGTTGACGCCGTCCACGACTTCTGCTACTTTTTCCAATTCATCGGGGCATATGTCAGGGCAATAGGTGAAACCAAAGTACAACAGCGCAAATTTTCCGTGTAAATCTCGATCGGTAAATCGCTTACCCGTGGCGGCGTTGGTGAGCTCAAACGCGCCTCCGACGGCGGCTTTCCCGCCGGCGACGACGCCGCCCGCGCCGCCCGCGTATGCACCCCCTTTATGCGCCGCCACGGCGTTGAGCCGCCGCTGTCGCTCGACATCATATGCGTACAAGCACCCAGCACCTGTGAGCGACACTAAAACTAACGACACCCAACCCACCGGGCCTTTATTCGCGCCTGGTGTCGACGATGACGATGCGAACGAACGACTCGCACCACTCGGACTGGCGCGCGCGATGCCGTGCGCGACGCGACGGGTGAGTGTGCGAAACATGACGTTTCAAATGCCGCCGCCGTGCGATGCGGGGACTGACTACTACGTATTCTACTACAGCACGTTGGTGATGATGTTGCTCGTCGTAGTAGCGCGGCGAGTCGCGGTGTGACGCGAGCGCTCGACTGCGACTGCGTTCTCGTCGAGTGGGATTTTATACTAGGAGTGACAGGAGTACTGTAGTAGTAATTGGACATACGATCAATTAAAAATGTGTTTAAAATCGGTGTTGGAAATGTGAAGCGATGCAAAAATAGTGTGAAGAAGACGAAGACGAAGACGTACGTAATGTACGCACGCACGTCGTCGTCGCCCGCTCAAATGCAAATTTAGATGCGAGCCATGGCGCGTTGTGCCGCGGCGATGGTGGCATCAATGTCCGCCTCGGTGTGCGCCAAAGACGTGAAGCCAGCTTCGTACTGAGACGGCGCCAAGTACACACCCTCTTCTAACATGGCTCTGTGCCAGCGGCCAAACTTTTCGGTGTCGCTCTTCGCCGCGTCGGTGAAGTTCTTGACCGGACCTTCTTGGAAGAAGAAACCAAACATACCAGAGATGTGGCCACCGCACACCGCGTGGCCGTTGTCGCGGCCAGCCTTCAAGATGCCCTCGATCAAGCGACCGGTGATCTTATCCAAGTATTCGTACTGACCCGGTTCGGCGAGGATGCTCAACGTTTCGATACCCGCCGTCATCGCGAGCGGGTTACCAGACAACGTACCGGCTTGGTACATCGGACCCGCCGGCGCAACCATGTCCATGATATCACGGCGACCACCGTAGGCGCCGACCGGCATACCACCACCGATAACCTTACCCATCGTGGTCAAGTCGGGCGTGACGCCCCAGTATTCTTGCGCGCAGCCCTTGGCGATGCGGAAACCAGTCATGACTTCGTCAAAGCACAACAAAGCACCTTCAGCCTTGGTGACTTCACGGAGACCTTGCAAGAATTCTTTGTCCGGGACGATGAAACCAGAGTTACCGACGACGGGCTCGAGGATGACACCCGCGATTTCACCCTTGTGTTCGGCGAACAACGCCTTGACTTCATCCAAGTTGTTGTACGTGGCGCAAAGCGTCGTGTTGGTCGCCGCGGCCGGCACACCCGGAGAATCCGGAAGGCCCAAAGTGATGACACCAGAACCCGCCTTGACGAGGAAAGGATCGGCGTGACCGTGGTAGCAACCTTCGAACTTGATAATCTTGTCGCGGCCAGTGTACGCGCGCATCACGCGCAACACGGACAAGCACGCTTCGGTACCAGAGTTACAGAAACGAACCATTTCCACGGACGGCACGGTGTCGATCACCATTTGACCGAGCGTGTTTTCCAACTCGCACGGCGCACCGAAGGACGTACCCTTGTCGATTTGTTCCTTCAACTTTTTGTTCACGCGCTCATTCGCGTGTCCGCAGATAGCCGGTCCCCACGATCCCACATAATCAATGTACTTGTTGTTATCCACGTCGAACGCGTACGCATCCTTCACGCGTTCGAAGATGATCGGTTGACCACCAACGCTCTTAAACGCGCGCACCGGGGAGTTCACCCCACCCGGTAAGATATCTTGCGCCGCCTTGAAGATTTCCGCGCTGCGCGTCGTGTTCAGCGATGATGACGCCTTGGGCGCGGCATCGACCGCGAGCACGCGCACGCTCGCGCGGCGCGACGACGCCTTCGTCGTCGTCGTCTTCAACGACACAACTTGAGTGAATTGGTGCGTGGCGAACATCGTCGGTCGTCGTCGTCGTCGTGGGTGTTTATGTCGCGCGAGGTCTCGCCCACGACCCGAGGCTCGGTCGTCGTCGTCGTCGGTCGTCGGTCGGTCGTCCTGACTGTCGTCGGTCGTCGTCG
>Ga0181562_10002571_pt1 | contig 13725 bp, 15 predicted proteins | sample 011ome_26_FD_139344 | JGI IMG/M metagenome (GOLD analysis project Ga0181562, IMG submission 139344) | Coastal salt marsh microbial communities from the Groves Creek Marsh, Skidaway Island, Georgia - 011511BT metaG (megahit assembly) | ecosystem: Environmental > Aquatic > Marine > Intertidal...
ATCATCGACGGGGTTACCGATGCAGGGATATCAGCAAACTCATCAATCGTGATGCAATCCACCTGCCGTGAAAGATTGGTTAGGACCAAAGGCAGTGCAACCGTCGAAAAACCCGGGCTGCTGCCAGTCGCAAACAAGGTAGACTCGCCTGTCTCGCAGGCGCGCTGTATCCGTTCCCGGACATCAGGCGACATACCCGCTGGAAAAAAGAATTCACTGCGCGTCGTAACCACGTTTACGCCAGCACTCAAGATCGTCTCAAGGGCATCAAGGTCATAGCCCTCAGGCATATACAGAAGCACGTCTGGCTGGCTCAGCAATACATCACTGATCTCAGAAGTCGCGCGCAACCCGATAGGTTCGAGACCACAGAGTTCACCCGCATCACGCCCCACTTTCTCGGGTGAATGGACATGTAGGGCCACCAGTTCCAGACTCGGGTCTCTGATTACGGCCCTCATTGCACTACGACCTATGCGACCAGCAGCCCACTGCGCGACTCGAGTAGGTCTAATAACATGATCTATGGGATTGTTTATCACGATGCTCACCAATGCCTCTGTTTTTGCTAGTGCATTTACCTTTTTAGAGTGCGCCGCTTTCTGTTATTGAATCAACACTGACGGACGCCGCTATTAAACAGTAGTGTACAAAACAAAAAGGAAATCGCAACCAATATCTGTGCTAGCATTGGAATGTTAAGAGATACTAAAGCCCAATCAGATCCATGCCAGAAACCCAAGCTCAGGCACGTAAACTAGCGATTTCACGCGGTAGGCCACGCGCTGAGGACGCGGCACGAAAGGAGAGCCAGATACTCGCCATTGCGCTCGATCTTTTCTTAGAGAAAGGCTTTAACGATACAAAAATGGAGGAAATCGCGAAGATCGCAAGTATGTCTAAGCGAACACTCTACTCCCGATTCAGCGACAAACAGAGCTTATTTTTTGCCGCGGTTGAGGATGCCGCTGACCGATACACCATAACGATAGACGAGCTGAAGGATGTCAGCGAAAACTCTCTCGAAGGCACGCTCATGGCCGTCGCGCGCTTGCGATTGAAAAATCTTGCAACAACAGAGGGAACTCGGTTACAGCGCATAATCTGGTCTCATTCATTTCAGTTTCCTGAGTTCTTTGATCAGATCTTCCGGCGTACAACGGGCCCAACACTGTCGTTTTTAGAGTCGCTTTTCACCCAACACACCCAACTCGGAACACTGGCTTTAGAAACACCCTCGCAGGCGGCTGCCGCGTTCTTGAGCTTGGTTTTAGGTGGGCCAGCGCGGCAAATTACAACGGGAAGACAGCTAGCTGCTGAGGAACTCGAGGAACGCCTGACATTCAGTGTGACACTTTTTTTAAATGGGGCTCGCAAGCGCTAGAAACTTGCAAGCGCTGATCGGGCTGGACGCGTTTCAATACGCAAGAGCGCCAATACGCCAACATTCAATCGCGATCGCAGCTGGTAAAGCCTGGCGCCTGACGGAAGTCCCGACTGGGTTTAAGTAATCGACAATAGGCAACCGACCTAGATTACCGCGTTGCATCAGCACAAGCCTAATTTACAGCCTCAGCCTCGCGGATGGTGCTGAGAATGTAAATCCTGCAGACGCTGCTGAGCCACATGCGTGTAAATCTGTGTAGTCGTGAGATCAGCGTGGCCCAGCAACATTTGCACCACTCTCGACTCCGCACCGTGGTTCAAAAGATGCGTAGCGAAGGCATGTCTGAGTGTGTGCGGCGACAAAGGTGACCGAATGTCTGCCCGCTTGGCATATAGCTTGATCCGGTGCCAAAACGTTTGCCTGGTCATTTGCTGTCCCCGCAGACTCGGAAACAGAAAGTCATTGGATTTTTTAGCGACCAACTCTGGACGCGCCTCGGCAAGATAGCGCTGCAACCACAGCAGAGCCTCTTCGCCCATGGGCACCAATCGCTCCTTTGAACCCTTTCCTACCACTCGAACAATACCCTGATTAATACTGACACTGAGCAAGGTGAGCCCCACCAACTCTGAGACTCGCAAGCCACAGGCGTACAGAAGTTCGAGCATGGCTCGGTCTCTAAACTCGATTGGGTCGCCTATTCGTGGCGCTTCTAACAGGGCCTCGACCTCACTCTCCGAGAGGGTTTTAGGCAGGGCCCGACCCAATTTTGGGGGCTCAACGTCAAGACTGGGGTCCACCACACACCAATTCTGGCGAATGGCGTATCGAAAAAAACTGCGAAGGCAAGAGAGGAGTCGAGCCGTTGAGCGAGGAGAGAAACCCTGTCGGAAGCGATGTGCCAAATAGGCCTGCAGCTCTACCGCATCCAGCGCAGAGAGGGCTGAGACAATGCCGCGCTCCTCTCGGAGCCAGCGTACCAGTTGATTCAGATCGGTGCGGTAAGCGCTGAGTGAATTATCAGAAAGGCCGCGCTCGATCCACAGCGCATCAATGAACCGTTCTATCTCACTCTGAGGATCCATGCCATCTCCACTCAACAGTTTGTACTTTAACACGAGAGCGCTCAACGGAGCACAGAACGGCAGACACAAAAAAACGCCGGTGTTTTAATCCGGCGTTTTGCTTGGAACTTCAAACCGCATCAAATCGATGCAGGCTGACTATTTCTGGTTAGGCAGCTTCTCTTTGATTCGAGCCGCCTTACCGCTGAGCTCACGCAAGTAGTAGAGCTTGGCTTGACGAACGTCACCACGACGCTTGACAGAGATGCTTTCAACCAAAGGGCTGTAAGTCTGGAACGTACGCTCAACACCCACACCATGAGAAATCTTTCGCAAAGTGAAAGCCGAGTTCAAACCGCGGTTTTTGATTCCCAGGCACACGCCTTCGAAAGCCTGAAGACGCTCACGGCTCCCTTCTTTCACACGCACCTGAACCACAACGGTATCGCCGGGGCTAAACTCTGGGATTTCTTTGCTCATCTGTTCAGCTTCGAGCTGAGAAATAATGTTGTTGCCACTCATAGCAGTTACTCCTATTTGAGCTCTACGAACTCTGTTACTTAATCTCCGCTTTCTTGAGCATTAATTTCGCTCAAGAGCTTTGTCTCTTCTGCGCTCAGACTACGCTGAGTCAGCAGTTCCGGTCTGCGTTCCAGCGTTCTTGCGAGAGATCGCTTCAAACGCCACCGGCGTATTTCTTCATGGTTGCCACTTAGCAACACCCTTGGCACCGACATGCCTTCAAATTCTTCAGGCCGTGTATAGTGCTCGCAGTCTAGCAGGCCCTCTACAAACGAATCCTGCTCTGCCGACTGATCGTGCCCCAACACCCCAGGCACCCATCTGCACACCGCATCCATTACCACCATCGCCGGCAATTCGCCGCCGCTTAGGACGTAGTCCCCGATCGAGATCTCCTCATCGACCTCCGTGGCTATCAATCTTTCGTCGACACCCTCGTAGCGACCAGCAACGAATATAAGTCCATCTGCCTCCGCTAAGCGTTTGACCTTCGCTTGCGATAGCCGTTGACCCTGTGGCGACATGTATACCACACGAGCCGATGGAGCCATTCTTCGCGCCTCTTCGATCGCGAGCTTCAATGGCTCGATCGACATCACCATACCAGGGCCACCGCCATAAGGTCGGTCATCCACCGATCGGTGCTTGTTGTGCGCATAGTCACGGGGATTAACCGTCTCCATGCACACCAAACCTTGTTCGACAGCCCTCGCAGTGACACCGCTCTCGGTGAGCGCTCTAAGCATGTCTGGGAAGAGAGTCACTAGCACCAACTTCATGGGGCTGTCACTTCTTACCACTCTGGATCCCAATCGACTAGGATCTCTCTTTTTTCCAAATCGACTGCAACAATGTAAGTATCGAAAACAAAGGGCAGCAACCGCTCTCTATCATCCACACTGTCTTCCGTCGCCTCGATCACGAGCACATCATTAGCGCCCGTTTCAATCATACTTGCCACAACGCCCAACAGGGTTTTTGGCAGGCCTTGCGCGATCACCGTCATACCCATCAAATCGCGCCAGTAATACTCGCCGTCATTCAGGCTTGGCAACCGATCGGACGGCATCACAATCTCGACCCCTCTGAGCAGCTCGGCTGCATTGCGGTCGTCTGTGTCTTTCAATTTCAGAGCCCACCCTTTAGTGAGCGCTTTGCTATTTTCAAGATCAATCAGAACATTTCCCGACTTCAACTTGAGAAACAGCGGACTGTACTGCAACAGCTGCGATTCTGGTTCAGTGAATGACCGAACGCGAACCCAGCCTTGAATCCCATGTGCGCCGAGCACGCGCCCAACAGTGATGAGATCCGCAGCCTGTCCCATACGGTTTAAGCCTGAGCTGAACCCGCTTCTTTGATCAGGGTCGCAACGCGATCAGACACCTGCGCGCCATTGCTGCACCAGTAGTCAACGCGCTCCATATTCACGTTCAAGCGAACTTCTTGGCCGCGTGCAGTTGGGTTGAAAAAACCAACTCGCTCGATAAAACGACCGTTGCGAGAGTTACGGCTGTCAGCCACGGTCAAGTGGTAAAACGGACGTTTCTTTGCACCGCCTCTTGCCAATCGAATTGTTACCATAAATACATTCCTGTTTACTCTATTCAGTGCGGCTAAGGTATCACCAATGAACCGCCACCAGCACCCTTGCCGGAAAGGCGCGTATCATACGGAAAAAGCAACCGCTTTGAAAGCCCGTTTTTAAAGAACTTTTCCGACCTTTCAAACATTTACCGGAAGGGAAAGCCGCCACCTTTCGGCATATTGCCGGCCAAGCCTCGCATCATGCGCTCCATGCCGCCGCCCTTCATTTTCTTCATCATCTTTTGCATTTGTTTGTGCTGCTTTAAAAGACGATTGAGATCCTGAACCTGAGTACCCGAACCCTGAGTGATACGGCGTTTTCGTGATCCCGCGATCAGGTCGGGATTACGGCGTTCCTTAAGGGTCATGGAGTTGATCATGGCTTCCATTCGCACAAAGAGCTTGGGATCCATATTGGCCTGTGCTGCTTGAGCCATTCCACCCATGCCCGGAAGCTTGTCTAGCATGCCGGTGATCCCACCCATGTTGCTCATCTGCTGCAGCTGATCGCGGAAGTCTTCTAAATCGAAACGTTTACCCGATTTCACTTTCTGAGCAATACGAGCGGCCTTGGCTTTATCGACTTTTTGCTCGACCTCTTCGATCAGCGAGAGCACATCGCCCATACCGAGTATACGTGAAGCAAGGCGATCGGGGTGGAAAGGATCTAAGGCCTGCGTCTTCTCGCCGACACCCAAAAACTTGATCGGCTTACCGGTAATGGATCTGACTGACAAAGCCGCACCACCACGCACATCGGCATCCACTTTTGTCAGGATAACGCCGGTTAAAGGCAAGGCATCACCAAAGGCTTTGGCGGTGTTTGCAGCGTCTTGCCCAGTCATGGCGTCGACCACGAATAACGTTTCAATCGGGTTAAGCGCGGCGTGAAGCGCCTTAATTTCGGCCATCATGTCTTCGTCTATCGCCAATCGGCCTGCCGTGTCCACCAGCAAAACATCGCTGAACTGCGTTTTGGCGGTTTGTAACGCCCGCTTGGCAATATCCACCGGGGCTTCATTAGGATCGCTCGGAATAAACCGGGCACCCACTTCGTTAGCCAAAGTTTCAAGCTGCTTGATCGCGGCCGGGCGGTATACGTCGGCACTCACGACCGATACGGTTTTCTTGTCACGCTCAATTAAGCGCTTGGCGAGTTTAGCCACTGAAGTGGTTTTACCCGCACCCTGAAGACCTGCCATCAAAACGACCGCTGGCGGCTGACTAGCCAAGTTCAGGGACTCGTTAGAGGACCCCATGGTGGCTTCAAGTTCAGATTGAACAATCTTCAAAAAAGCCTGGCCTGGGCTCAGTGATGAAGCCACCTCGGTTCCAAGTGCACGCTGCTTGACCGCTTCGATAAAGGTTCTAACCACTGGAAGTGCCACATCCGCTTCAAGCAGAGCCATGCGTACTTCACGCAAGGTACCCTGAATATTATCTTCGCTGAGTTTCGCTTTTCCTGAGATAGATTTGAGTGTCGCGGATAAACGCTCCGACAAGCTTTGAAACATGCTGACCTCGGCTGGGGGCATCGCCCTATTGATTAGTTGGTGCGATCTATGTACAAAGGGGGATTATACGTTATGCATAAGCCTGCGCCCATAGCCATGATCGAGTTCCTGACCTTAGCACTGACAGTAACCGCCTATTTAGGCGCGGCTTTTATACAGCTAAGGTACGGTGCAGCATATAAAGGGGCTCTCTCTCCCCGAGCTCTACCGATTGGTGCACTCGCGATGTTGGGGCATACCAATCTGACCTACAGCTTGCTGACATCGCACACGCTCAGCCCTATGGGCTTCAACGAGGCGGCTTCACTTGCGTTTTTGATTGCCAACTTTGCTGCGATCGCTTTACTGCTTTGGAGACCGGTCCAGACACTACTCGTGGGCTTATTTCCGCTGTCCGCCGCGTCTATCTTGCTGGCCACATTGGCTCCCAGCGATCCTTTTGAACAAAGCCTTGCACCTGAGGTCGTTGTTCACATCGCGAGTTCACTGGCTGCAAACGCCATGCTGGCTCTGGCAGCGATGCAAGCGGTCATCGTCGCGATCCAGGACAGAAGCCTACGAACGCATCACAACAAAGGCGTAACGCGCTGGCTACCTCCACTACAACAAATGGAGCGGCTGTTATTCGAACTGCTCTGGATCGGATTTGCCCTGCTGAGCTTCGCCATTCTGAGCGGCTTTTTCTTCCTCGAGGACATGCTCGCCCAACACGTCGCTCACAAAACGCTCTTCACCCTGTGCGCCTGGTTCGTATACAGCATTTTGCTGTGGGGCCACTACCAACTTGGATGGCGTTCGCGAACCGCGGTAAAATTAACCCTGTCTGGATTTGCCCTGATTCTGCTGGCCTACTTCGGCTCAAAATTCGTACTTCAGTTGATTGCAGGCTGAGCGTACCGCGGACTGCGGCTGCATGTAGCACTCGCTAGACGAACGCATCGTACAGAAAAAAAGAACGCCTGCGCATACCCAAACGAACGATCTCAGCTTCCAGAACTGAGGCTTCCTCCGGCCCATAACCGCATTTGCTTCCAAAAGTCAGGGGCAAGTTTCGGCACAATGCTTGCGTCTGAGGCAGTTCTTAGCCACACTTACGGTTCATAAGCCACAGGGAATAACACACGCGTTGAACGAAGCGCCTCTTGAGTTGCTATTTGCAGCGCTCTTACTCCTGATCATACTCTCTGGGTTCTTCTCGTCATCAGAGACGGGAATGATGTCTCTCAACCGATTTCGGCTCAAACACCTGCGCAACGAAAAGCATCGAGGCGCCCTGCGAGCGAGCGAATTGCTCGAGCGTCCAGATCGATTGATTGGTCTTATCCTGATCGGCAATAACCTGGTCAACATTTTGGCCTCGGCAATCGCCACCGTCATCGCTATTCGTTTATTTGGTGACGCAGGAATCGCGATCGCCACGCTGGCCCTCACTCTCGTTATTTTGATCTTTGCCGAAATCACACCAAAAACGATCGCGGCTTTGCACCCTGAGCGGATAGCCTTTCCCGCCAGTTTTATACTGCTCCCCTTAATGAAAATCATGCACCCTTTGGTTTGGGGAATAAACAGCATCACCAATGGGCTTCTCAAGCTCATGGGGGTTGACCCGTCACAAAGTAACGATGACGCCGTATCATCGGATGAGTTGCGGACTATTGTGAATGAATCGGGACCCATGATACCTACTCGACACCGCGGCATGCTGCTCAATATCCTCGATCTAGAGCAGGTGAGCGTAGATGACATTATGGTGCCCAGAAACGAAGTCTACGGTATTGATCTAGATGACGACGACGATGAGATCATGCGCACCTTACAGGCGTCCGAGCACACTCGTCTGCCCGTTTGGCGAGAAGACATTAACAATATCGAGGGCATCCTCCACATGCGCAATATCAGCCGCATTGTCACCGAGAAGGGCCTCGATCGAGACGCCCTGCTACGCGAGATGGAAATCCCCTATTTCGTGCCGGAGAACACGCCACTGCACACACAACTTCTGAATTTTCAAAAGCAAAAACTGCGCTTAGGTACGGTAGTAGATGAGTACGGAGACGTCATGGGGCTGGTCGCCTTAGAGGATATTCTTGAAGAGATCGTCGGTGAATTCACCTCAAGCCTCATCGACCAGGACGACTACATCACGGCAGAGCGCGACGGGAGCTATACCATACTGGGCAATGCATCGATCCGCGATGTCAACAAAGCCCTTAACTGGACGCTACCCACCGAAGGCCCACGAACTATTAGCGGGCTTATTTTGGAAGTACTTGAAGCTTTCCCTGAGGGCAACACCAGCCTCGCTCTAGAGGAACATTGCCTCGAAATCCTGAGCCTCGACAGTAACGTAATTCAGGCAGTACGCGCGTTCAAAAAGGCCGACGCTAGCTTAGAATCCTTAAGTTAAGCCGTTAAAACCAGCCTCGGCGCGGCGCTCGGAAGCGGCGCGCAGAATGGCCCGTTTCTCTTCATTTGAGGCCATAAACCAATCCGTTATCTCACCGCCCGTGCGATAGCAGCCGACGCACACGTCGTTTTCATCGAGCGCACAAATTGAAACACAAGGTGATGGAATCAGGTCGCTCGGCATGGCCTGTGGCGTAAAAATCTGCGGGCGTTTAGTCACGGCGATACCTCTCGAAATCAACGAGCTCAATTATATCAAAAGCGGGTTCCTCGTAGGGATGTGCTTTCCTTAGAGCGGCAACGGCGTCGGCCAAACAGGAATCATCACACACCATCTCAACGCGATATTCGAACACAGATTCCAACTTGCCTGCGCTACCTAAATAGGGATTTGCCGCTGCATTTGGCTGAAATTGGCCCTGTCCGAGCGCCTGCCACGAGCAGCGCTCGTAATCCCCCAAACGCCCGGCGCCTGCATCAAACAAGGCATCTTTAAGCGCCTCAACATGGGTTTCGGGCACGAACACGACCAGCTTTTTCATCAGGGTGTAACCTGCGGCGGCAACTGGCTCTGAGCCTCGTAAAAGGTGCCACGAAAATCATCGAGCGACTGGTTTTCTATGGCTTGTCGTATACCCGCCATGTGCGTCTGGTAGTAGCGCAAGTTGTGGATGGTATTGAGCTGGGACCCTAAGATCTCTTTGCACTTGTCCAGGTGGTGTAGATAAGAAACTGAGAAATTCTTACAGGTATAACAGTCACAGTTGGGGTCTAGCGGTTGCGTAGAGCGCTTGTGCTTTGCATTGCGCAATTTGACCACGCCCTGACTCGTAAATAAGTGTCCGTTGCGAGCGTTACGCGTTGGCATAACGCAATCAAACATATCGATACCACGCATCACCCCCTCGAGTAGGTCGGAGGGCGTTCCAACCCCCATCAGATACCGAGGCTTGGCAGCAGGCATTTCATCCTTCAGGACCTCTAAGACATGGAACATTTCTTCTTTTGGCTCGCCCACAGACAAACCACCAATCGCATAGCCGTCGAAATCCAGAGCTTCAAGCCCTGCAAGTGAGGCCTTGCGGAGATCCTCGTACATACCGCCTTGCACAATACCAAACAAAGCCGCATCGTTACCCGCGTGTGCGGCCTTACTCCTCTGGGCCCAACGCAATGAGAGCTCCATGCTCTCTTTGGCGACTTTGTGTTCTGCTGGGTAAGGCGTGCATTCATCAAAAATCATCACGATATCGCTGCCGAGGTCCCGCTGAATCCGCATTGATTCCTCTGGATCCAAAAAGACTTTAGAGCCGTCAACCGGCGACTGAAAAGAGACGCCCTGCTCTGAAATCTTTCGCATAGCACCCAGACTAAAAACTTGAAAGCCGCCTGAATCGGTCAAAATTGGGCCAGACCAGCCCATAAAATCGTGCAAGTCACCATGAAGCTTGATGATATCTGTTCCCGGGCGCAGCCATAGATGAAACGTATTACCTAAAATGATATGCGCACCAATATTCTTAACATCCTGAGGCGTCATGCCCTTAACGGTGCCATAGGTTCCGACCGGCATGAACGCAGGTGTTTCGACTACACCTCTTGGAAAATGCAAACGCCCACGGCGCGCGTAACCCTCACTACCTAAGAGCTCAAATGACATCCGACACGATTGCGAACTCACTGCGAGTCTCCTGAACTGATAAACATAGCATCACCATAACTAAAGAATCGATATTGCTGCCGAACGGCTTCAGCGTAAGCAGTTAAAATACTGTCCCGTGAGGCCAAAGCACTCACCAACATAATAAGGGTAGACTCAGGCAGGTGGAAATTCGTGATCAAAGCGTCAATTACGTTAAATGTAAAACCCGGGTAGATAAAAATATTAGTATCGCCCGAACAAGCCTTAAGCTCTCCATCCACTGCCGCTGACTCTAGAGTGCGAACCGATGTGGTTCCTACCGCAACCACGCGACCACCCTGGGCTTTGGTCTGTCGTATTTTTTCAACGACCTCCTCGCTTATTTCGAACCACTCTGAGTGCATGGCGTGATCACGGATATCATCATCCTTAACGGGCTTGAATGTTCCCGAACCAACGTGAAGCGTCACCTCAGCCAAGTTGACGCCTTTTGATGACAACGCTTCCAGCAGAGTATCGGTAAAATGAAGCCCCGCGGTAGGCGCAGCAACCGCACCGTCTCGTTTGGCGTACACGGTTTGGTAGCGGTCCTGATCGCTCGATTCGTCAGCCCGCTCAATGTATGGGGGCAAGGGCATATGGCCGCAACGCGCAATCAGATCGGCAATGGGTTCTCGATTAGACCGAACGATAAACAAAGCCCCGTCGCGGTCAAGCACCTCTAACTCAGCGATTATCGCGCTTCCGGCTTGATCAAATACCTGCACCGCCGCACCCGGTTTGGGAGATCGGCTTGATCGCATCATGACAAGCGCCTCACGGTCGCTCGTCACACGCTCAACCAAAATCTCGACGCGACCACCCGAAGCCTTCTGGCCAAATAGCCTTGCCGGGATAACCCTCGTATTATTGAACACGAGCAAATCACCCGGCATCAGATAATCGACTATATCGACGAAGTGCTTGTGGTTGATTTGCCCCGTTACGCGGTCTAGACAGAGCAAACGCGAAGCGCTCCGGTCGGCTAAGGGATATTGCGCGATCAGTTCATCAGGGAGATCGAAGTGGTAATCACTCTTACGGGTGGACATCAGATATTACCTTCCAGACAGTAAAAGGCCCACATAAGTGGGCCCAATATACGCAATTGTAAGCAAGAACTTAGGCGTCTTTGGCTTCTTCTTCCGCAGTTTCTTCTGCAGGAGCGTCTTCAGCGACCGCTTCTTCCGCAGTTTCTTCTGCAGGAGCGTCTTCAGCGACCGCTTCTTCCGCAGCTTCTTCCGCAGCTTCTTCCGCAGCTTCTTCCGCAGCTTCTTCCGCAGCTTCTTCTGCTGGAGCGCCTTCAGCGACGGCTTCTTCAGTTACTTCCTCAGCTGGCGCCTCTTCGACTTCTGGAGCCGCAGGTGCTGGCTGAGACACTTGAATCAAACCTTCAGCCAATAGAACCGCCGCTTTATCATCGCCGTTCACCGCAGCGCCTTTCAAATTCGTTACCGCGTAACGGCCGTCTTTGCGCTTGTAAATTTTGTGAGATGCGGTTTTTTTAACTAATACACTTGCCATAATCTTTTCTCTCTGGGTACTCAGAATAAATGCCCAGGTGGCTTACCCAGGCTCGCGGGCGCGAAGTGTACCCGCGAATGGCGGGCTTGGCCACTTTTTAGAAAAAATAGCGCCTCAAGAACATAAACAGCATTGCACTTTTAAAGCCCCTTGCTATAATCCGCGCCCTGCACTGTTAAGTGCTTTCCCCCTCTGTGCCGGAGTGGTGAAATTGGTAGACACGTCGGATTCAAAATCCGATGCCCTTAAAAGCGTGCCGGTTCGAGTCCGGCCTCCGGTACCACAAAAGCCTTCCTGAAAGTCATCGCGTCACACGATAATATCGCACTCTATACAAAGCAGCGAAGGGTCCGCCGCTAAGTTGATTTTCGGGGCCGGAATGCACTCCGACTCGAGGCCGTTAACGAGGGGGGGCATTGATCTGTCGGGGCCCGAGTGCACTGCCACACCGCGATCGGGCTCTACGCGGTAAACCGCGAATCGCCCGCAATCCCAAACTTCATGCTACGATCCCCTAATAATAATTCAGTAAGGGGAAAATTATGTCTACGCTTGATCCACGCCTCGAAGCGCTCCTCGATAAGCAAGCCATTTACGAACTTATCTATGCCTACTGTAACGCTGCGGATCGTCACGATAACGAGAAGATGCGCTCGCTCTACCACGAAGACGCCATCGATGAGCACGGTGACTTCTACACGGGCCCAGCCATGGGCTTCATTGATGAGTTACCCAATATCCAGATCCCCATGCTTGGGCTGCACCACAACGTCACCACAATCAATCTAAAACTAGACGGAGATTACGCCGAGGGTGAAGTCTATCTAATCGCCTTCCACAAGATAGACACCGACGACGGCCCAGTTGATCTCCTCATTGGGGGGCGCTACTTCGATAAATACGAGAAACGTGAAGGCGTCTGGAAATTCGCACACCGCGCCATCGTAGCGGACTGGGCGAACTTTCATAATCCGGCCATCTCAACGCTAGACGAGAGCATTGTGCATGGCGCACGGATTGGCAAACCTGGACCGGCAGACCCGTCATACGAGTTTTTCAAGCTGTTCAAGTTTGGGGATACACGGCACTAACAATGGCGAGTGATTTTAGGTCACCAAATTGTCGCCGCTACTGAACGCGCTTAGACAACAAATCCAGCGCCATAGCCGTTAAGGCCTTTACCCCAGTGTCGATCGATTTATTGGGATCGGGTGCAAAAAATGGCGAGTGCAGCGAAGGCAAGGTTGTCTCACCACGCTGATACGCATCCCACTTAGCCTGCGGCACCACACCGAGGCGAATCATAAAGCTGGGGATTTTGTGTTCGGTTCGCCCGTAGCGCGCAAAGTCTTCCCCCCCCATCTCCTTGCTCACCTCGATCACATTCGCTTCACCTATGGTGCGTTTCATAACCCCAACGCCACGATCAACCAAAGCAGGGTCGTTCCACAGCGCAGGCGTGTATTCATCTTTAACTTCGACGACTGGCATGAGCTCTGGGCCAAAACCCATCGCCTCTGCGTTTTTAATGGCGATACGCTCAATCCCCTGCAGTAGGATATTGCGCGTGGCGTCAGAATAAGAACGGACGGTGAGCTGCAAGGTTGCCGAATCGGGGATGATGTTGTGCTTTGTGCCCGCATGAATGGATCCCACCGTCACGACGCCCGGTTCAACCGGGTGAATCTCCCTCGAGACCAGTGTTTGAAGATCCATGATGATGGAGGCGGCAAGAACGATAGGGTCTTTGGCATTATGTGGGTACGCGCCGTGTCCACCCACGCCTTTCAGCGCGATGTCCACCGAATCCACATTCGCCATCATCCAGCCAGGGACGTAGCCAATTTGCCCTGCCGGCAGAGTCGCAAGAGTATGTAATGATAAATTGTAATTAGGCACCCCGAACCGTTCGAACAAACCTTCCTCGAGCATCGCCCTGGCACCGGCGCCACGCTCTTCTGCCGGCTGTGCAATGACCATCAAGGTACCCTGCCACTCCGAAGTTCGTGCGGCCAGATTAAGAGCCGTCTCAGTTCCCAC
>Ga0181562_10002575_pt1 | contig 13721 bp, 8 predicted proteins | sample 011ome_26_FD_139344 | JGI IMG/M metagenome (GOLD analysis project Ga0181562, IMG submission 139344) | Coastal salt marsh microbial communities from the Groves Creek Marsh, Skidaway Island, Georgia - 011511BT metaG (megahit assembly) | ecosystem: Environmental > Aquatic > Marine > Intertidal zone...
AGACGTGGCGCGGGACACCCATCGAGGGCACGCCGTTGCGGCGGTGCACGAACGTTTTGTACTCGCTACGGATGCGGGGTTTCACGTCATCGCGCACATGATGCCAGATTTACCAAACGTGGGCATGGAGCGCGATTTGGAGTCTTTTCGTGAGTTTTTTGAAAGTCCAGATTTTCGTACAGATGGGTTAAAGTTGTACCCGACGCTTGTGATTCGTGGCACGGGGTTGTACGAGTTGTGGCGCACGGGAAAGTATAGAAATTACCACCCAGAACGTTTGGTGGATTTAGTCGCGCGTGTCATGGCGCTCGTTCCGCCTTGGGTGCGCGTTTATCGCGTACAACGCGATATCCCAATGCCTCTCGTTACTGCGGGTGTAGAAAAAGGAAACTTGCGCGAGCTCGCAATGGCTCGTATGGCGGATTTAGGCTTGCGATGTCGAGACGTGCGCACGCGCGAAGTCGGCTTACAAGACATTCACAACCGCGTCGCACCGACGCACGTCGAGCTCGTGCGGCGCGACTACGTCGCTAATGGTGGCTGGGAAACATTTCTATCGTATGAAGATCCTAGACAAGACATCTTAGTTGGCTTGCTTCGATTACGTAAATGCGGGCGCACCGCCGCTAAGACGTCCCCGGCGCTCAAAGGCAAATGTTCCATGGTACGCGAGCTCCACGTATACGGTACCGCCGTCGCCGTACACTCCCGTGACAAAGGTCGCTTTCAACACCGAGGCTATGGCACCTTACTCATGCGCGAAGCCGAACGCATTGCGCGCGAAGAACACGGCTCGACCAAGCTCGCTGTCATTTCCGGCGTCGGCACGCGGCACTACTATCGCAAGCTCGGCTACGAACTCGAAGACACGTACATGGTCAAATACCTATAGCACCTAGCCCACATCTTTGTCATTGTTGTAATCACGCGCGCGAATGAGCGCAATAGACGTTCAAGCGCACTACAAACTATTACGTGTCTCGCGCGCTTAACCACCGCCGCGAGAGCCCTCGCGCGGCGATCCGCACAACGCCCCACCACACCCGCGCGCGCGCCCACTCGCCCGCCCGCGATGAGCATAAACATAAACTTAGATTTTCTAAACTCGCCCGCGCACGATGGCCACGCCAACCGCGCGTTGAATGACACGTACGTCGCGCGACAGTGATCTGCAGATCTCCTTGAGACTGACCGCGTGTGATGTGTTTTTGACGTCGTACACAGCGTGCGAGGGTTGCACACGTCCGTGAATGCGGCTAATTTTGCGGTGCCTGGTGTTGAGAACGTACGTGTGCGCGCAAATCGCGCCGATCGATGCGTGATGTGATGCGAATGCGTTGACTCGCGCGCGTCGACGGACCGGGACCGCGAACGCGCGTCGGTTTAGGTCAACGCGCGCGTCTCGCGCACGCGCGCGCATGATCACGCCGCAGATCACACGACAGCGCACATTGTGCGTGCACGCACGTGTATGCGACGGCGTTTTGGACGTGCACGCACGGGTATTTTCGTGAGTATTGACGATTGCGTTTCGTTTTCAACCGACAGTTTGACGAGTTCCAACGCGAAGTCATCAATTACGTCAAGCCGAATCACGGGACGACGACGCTTGGGTTTATTTTCGAACACGGTATTGTGATCGCTGTGGATTCGCGCGCGTCGCAAGGGCCATATATTTCGTCGCAGACGGTGAAAAAGGTGATTGAGATAAATCCATTCTTGCTCGGCACGATGGCTGGAGGCGCCGCGGATTGTCAGTTTTGGCAACGGAATTTGGGGATTCAATGCCGTTTACACGAGTTGGAAACGGGTAAGAGGATTACTGTTGGTGCAGCGTCTAAAATGTTGGCGAATACGTTGTACAGTTACAAAGGGAAAGGGTTATCCATGGGGACAATGATCGCCGGGTGGGATTTAAATGGTCCCGGATTGTACTACGTCGACAGCGAAGGAACGCGCTTGAAGGGCCAACGATTTAGCGTCGGCTCTGGTTCGTTATTCGCCTATGGCGTTTTAGATCAGGGGTACAAGTGGGATTTGTCCGTGAAAGATGCGTGCGAGCTTGGTCGTCGCGCGATTTACCACGCGACGTTTCGAGACGCGTTCTCTGGCGGTACGGTGAGCGTCTATCACGTCTCTGAAAAGGGATGGACCAAGGTCACCGGCGACGACGTCGGCGAGCTTCACTACGGATATTATCCTTCCGAGCCCGTTCCCGACGTCGACGCGCACTGCGGTGGGCTCGGGAAGAAGGAAGCTGAGGCGCGCGAAGCCGCGGAAAAGGCTGCGCGACAATCCACCGACGACGCCATGGAGACGTAAATATGTTAGCTTGTATCGCACACACCTCCCTGCTTTTAGACACACTTCTCTTTGAAATACACGAATGCGAATGCCATTCACTTACACTGCATGATGCTACTATTCTAAATCTTTAAATAACGGACTCTTCGGCTTGATTGGGGAATACGACGACGAGCGAGACGAACGCGCTGGCGACCGCGGAGACGCCGGCAACGTCATCGGCGTCGGCAATGGACGTCGCACCGGCGATGATATCGCGCTCTGTGGCGTCAAGAAAAAGCTTCGAGCACCCGTGCTCGGTGACGGCGGAGGACCACCGCCGGATGGTGACGACGGCATGGGCGATCCGGATACACTCGTTTCGAGTGACCGCAGACGCGCGCTCAAGGATTTCACTTGCGATTTTGACGCCGACATTGCGTCGTCTTGTAACGCCGTCAAAACTTCGTATCGCTCGAGTTGATCGCGCAGCTCGTGCTTTGCTTCAAGGGCATCGGAGAGTTCTCGCTCGAGACTCGCGATGCGCGCTTCGCTATCGCTCGCGTGTTTTTCTGTCGCCATTTCTAAACCGCGACGGAGGGCGTCGATTTCCAGACGAGCATTGTCCTCGGCGCGCTTCACCGCCGCCACTGTCTCTGCTTTAGCGTCCGCGAGATCGCGCTTGGCAGACTCTAGGGCAGATTTAATCGCCGACGCATCGTCGCGCATGCGCTCCATGGCATTCTTGTCGTCCTCGTCGTCGTCTTCACTCGACGAAGCTTTGCTTTGCGCGTCCAAAAGCTTTGTTAAATCCCGCACATTCGCGCGCGCCTCTTTGAGCTCGCTCATCAACAGCTCTCTCTTCTTTGCTTCATTCGCAACTTCAGCCTTGACAGCGGCGATGTGTTCGTTCGATGAGATGAGCACGCGTTCCATGGCGTCGCGGTCTTCGATGCTCGACGCGAGGCGCTCTTCGGCTTCGCGCCGAGCGAGCTCCGCCAACGCCTTGGCTTTCTCCGCCGCAATCGTACGTTGCGTCGACGCACGAATTGATGCTTCAGACGCCGCCGCGATGGATGCGCGCTCATTGGCCACCGCACTTTCAATAGTACGCGCGTGTTCGCATTTCAAATCTTCTATATCGCTCTTGAGCGTTGCAATTGTGCCCTCGAGCGACGCCACGCGATGTTCGCTCGCGTCCCGCAGCCGCGACTCGTAATGCGCCCTCGTGTGTTCCACCGCATCTTTCACACATTGCACGCTCTCCGTTTTGAGTGTAGATATTTCGTTCTCGAACTCACGCTTGATTTCGGCGTGAATTTCTTTGGCGTGATGAATTTCAGACGTTAAGTGGGCGATGCGCACGCGAAGCGTCATGACATTCTTCTTGTATCCGCCGACATCTCCGAGCACCTCTTCTAATGACGATACTTTGAGCTGTAAATCGCGCTTATCGTCATCCAAACGCTTGATGCGCACGTTGCACTCATCTGTCGCCGCGCGTGCCTCGCGCACGTCGCGTCGAGCGGCGTCTAGAGCTTCGTCTCGGGCGTGAACGATGTCGCGAGCGCTCGCGAGTTCAGCTCGAAAGGATTCAAATTGCCTGCGCGTCTCCTCCAAATCACGCGTCGCAGTCGCCGCCGCGTGCTGTGCCGCTAATCGCTCGCGGCGCTCGGTACTGAGCTCGCTGTCTAATTCATTGACACGCTTGGTGAGGGCGCTGATTTCACGTGCAGCTTGCACTTCAGTCGTCGACGCGCGCGCGCCAAAGCGGCTAATGGATTCTCTCGCGCGTTTCGCTGCGTCGCGCTCAGCTTCATTCAATCGTCGCTCGTACTGCGACACTCGCGACGCGATGCGTTCTTCAACGCGGTCTGCTGCTTCTTTTGCATCGCGCATCATCGATTCCGCGGCTGCTTTCATCGCATTCACTTCCACGAGCTGCGCGTCCCGCCACGCCGACGTCGACTGCCGAACGTCATCCAATCTCTGCTCACTCATCGCGCGTTCTTCATCCAAACGCTTTACGAGCTCATCTACGCGCGCTGTCGCCGCGCGTTCTCGCGTCGTCGACGCCTCTAACGCCGCGCGCGCCTCATCACGCTGCCGTAAAACTACCGTCGCATGCGCTCCAAGCTCTTCGTACTTGGTCATCGTCGACGCGCTCCGCTTGCGCTCATGCGCCAAATTTTCCTCCAAAATCTCAATATGTTCTCGCAAGCGCGACGATTTAGGCGTTGCATTCGCTATGCGCTCGTCATCCTTGTCCCGTGCGCGTGCGAAAGCGCTCGACGCACCCGCAGTCGCTTTAAAATCATCCCGAGCGAGCAGCCGAGCCATCGCCGACGGCTCCTCCTCTTGAAACATCGCTCGTGATACATCAGCGGCGCCCCGTCGACGTCCCGTCGACGACGACGTCAGCTTAGAAGTATCTTTCTCACGCCGTCGATTACCGACCCCATCGCCGTCGTCGCCGTCGCTGTCATCTAAAGCTACGCGGGCGAGTCGTTCGGCGAATCCTCTCGCGCGCGCAATGTACGCGCTCGATGGCTCCTCACGCGCGGGTGATCCCCAATCCGGAATGGAATACGGCGACCCAGGCGCATCGGCATCATCGTCATCACTCAACGCGACGGGGTCGATGACATCAGCGTTGACGCCGCGCAAGGCGCGCGTGATGACGTTCGCCATGCGCAGGCTGTCTCGCGCAAATTTGAATTAATTCACCCCCACGCCCGCGCGCTCGTGCGCGAACGCGCCTCGAAGAGGGCGCACAACGGTGACGAAACGTGCGTTATGCGCGTGCGTCGCGTGCGAGCGGTGCGCACGGATATCACGCGCCGCGAAGTGGCGTGGGAGCTCGGAGCTCGTCAAAAGATGGATGTATATGTTACAGCGTCGCTTAAATGTCAATCCCTCGCGCGCTAACACGGCTACGTGTGCGCGAGGTCCTAGGTATGTGGTAACAATTAGTTCGCGTGCATCACGTGTGCTGGCCTAAATTCGCGAGCTTGGCGACGCGCGCGTTTTCAACCTCCAATGACTTTGTGAGCGCCTCGTAACACTCCGCCGGCGACTTCCCCTTGGCGAGCAACGTTCTCGTCGTCTGCGTCCGCCCCTTCAACAAAGACATTTGCGTCAACTTCAAATCTAAACAACCCGCTAAAAACTCCAACAACTCGGCGTCGCACTTTGTCAACGGCGACTTGACGACGATTTTAATTGCGCTCGCCGATATCTTGGTCACGCCTCGGCCACCCTTCACGTCCCGGTCCACTTCGATATCAATTTGCGTCGCCCCGCCCGCGACCGCGATCACGCACGGCGGCGGTGGGCGCACGCCTGATCCATCGTCTTTCACCGCATGGTCCTTCTCGTAATCGAACGCGCTCAATGCGCCGTCGAAAATGTAGAGCAACCCGGAGCCGTCGGGCGACGTCGCGTAGCCCACCGGGACGGCGCCGCACGCGTATCTATACTGCACCTCCACCTCGCCATTCTCGCGCTTCACCGCCACGGGCTTGGCCGCGAGCGAGAGTTTCATTTTCGTCACGTGCTTGGCGGTGTCGATGACGTGGGCGTTATCTGTGCGTCGGCGAGGCGACGACGCGAGCGAGGCTTGAGTGGTCAAACAATGGTCTCCACAAAACTTGCAATAGTATATGTTGTACGCCGACGCGGTGGCGGTGTCGGGGGCGTCGTCGGATGTGAAGACGTGCGCGCTGCGTTTGGGCGGCATCGCGACGCGCGGTGGTTGCGCGGTGCGGCGACCGAGCGGCGAAGTGTGAGGTGTGGCGCGGCGAGGGTATGCAGCGCGTGGTCGAGCGCGCGTGCGCGGCGAATGCGTGCGCGTGTATATGCGTGTGTGCTATTCTATCTATCCATGTTTCGCGCCTAGGCTATAGGTTTCGCGCTGAGTGTCTAGGGATGTCTAGGCTGACGTTGTAGCGGCGGTCGCGGCGGCTTGGAGGCGTTCGGCGCGCGCGAGTCGCCGCTCAAATCGAGCCCGGCCGTCGGCGCCGTATGGTCGCGTGGCGACCAAACGTGCCCACGCATCGGCAGCTTTGCGACGAGCGATGTATTGAATCGTCGAATGCGTGGTGCTCTGCGAGTGTGAGCGCGCGCGGGCTTTGCGGGGGATCCATAATTCGTCATCGTCATCCGCGACGACGACGCGCTCGTCAGACGAAGACGACCAATCGTCAGACGCGTCGTCCAGGTTCAGTCGCGAGAGCGTCTCGGTGACCGAAATCGACGCGTTGCGACGCGAACGTTTTGTATGTGTGTGCATTGTGCGTGTTCTATCTCGGACGCCGCTCTTGAAGGCATCGTTGTCGCTTTTGGATACAGATTGGGATTCGACGACGTGTCGCATGACGCTCGACAAGCTCGCCGGCGCCGGCGGCGCGCTCGACGACGCTTGCACCGCCGAGCGCTGCGCGACGGCTTCACGCGCTCCAGTGTGATGTGCGACATCTAAAATGCGAAGCTCAAGCTTCGGACCGTACGTGCGTGAGTGCCTACAACTGAGCTCCACCCATACTTTTTGCAAAATCGAGTACGAGCGCTCGACGTCTCTGCCGACGCGGATGATATCCAAAACGTCGATACCTTTCGCATTCGTGCGCCGCACTGCAGTTGTGCCTTCAACGCCAACGCATGGCTTGGCTTGAACCCAGGTTGCGGTGCCGTCTGGACTTGGGAGTTCGTCGAACTCGCTCTCACGCAACTCTTTGATGGCGCAGCCGTTTGCGTCAGTCAATCGCACCGGCGCCTTGATGTGAAATGACGGCAAAAACACCACGACGCCATCGTCGCGGACCTCGTGCACGATCGCAGGCTCAATCATAGGTTTTTCACGTAACAGCCACAACAAGTAAATTTCCCCACATCGACTCTGCGCGTGTTTGGAAGCGCGATTGCGCTCGTTCAAATGCGTCGCCACAGGCTCGAGCGCGGCGTGCCCGCTCGCATTTGCGCGAGCCTCCACCGCGGCGATGAGCTGCCGATGAACTATAATGTCCGCATACCGTCGAATAGGTGATGTAAAATGCGTGTAGTACGTGAGCGCTAAACCGTAATGCCCAAAGCCAGCTTCGGGGGAAATCGACCCAGAGCTCACGTATTGCGCCTCTGACATCGCGCGCGTCGCCAAGCCTTTAAACAACGTCGTGACATCCGCATCGGACGTCGCCGCCACGCGCGCCAGGCTTGCGTTGAGTGTTTCTCCACTCGAGCAGTCTAAACTCACGCCTTGCGCGGCGGCGAGTCGTGTCAGTTCTTCAAATCCATCCGCACGCGGCGGCGCGTGCCGACGTAAAAAAGCGCACCCCGGAAACGCTCCGTGCGTCGCTTTCGCCGCCGCGCTGTTCGCCAGAATCATCAGCTCCGCCACCACTCGCATCATCGGTACTTCTTGTTTGTGTATGACCTCCGTGGGCGACTTTGTCTGCGCATCGGTCTCGAAACGCAACTCGGCGCTTTCGAGCTCGACCGCGCCGCGGGACACGCGAACGGCGTTGACGCAGTTTGCAAACGCCACGAGCGTCTTCAAGTCCTCGCGCACCGCCTTGGTCTCTGTGTCATCGAATGCAACCACCCCGGGTGGCGTTGGCGCGTCATCATAGATTGCCTGCGCTTGGTAATACGTCATTTGATGCCGCGAGTGGATGACGGAACGTCCAAACCATACGTCGACGACGTTTAACCGCTCGTCGAGCGTCCACACGCAACTCATCGCTAATCGATCTCGTCCTTCGAGTAACGACGCGAGGTTTTCACTGAGTAGCCCTGGAAGCATATCGAGTCGTCGGTCGACCAAATAGACCGTCGTACCGCGCGCGCGGGCCTCGTAATCCAGCAGAGAACCTTCGCGGACAAAGTACGAGACGTCGGCGATGTGCACGGCGACTTGGAGCGAGTCGCCATTCGCGTACACGCTCAACGCATCATCAACATCCGTACACCCTGGTGGGTCGATAGAACACGCGCGGTGGTGGCGTAAATCCCGTCTGGTGTCAATCTCGCACTGCGGCACGACCCAATCCGCACCTTCGCGCGGAAGTTCGGCGAGCGTCGCCGCGCCGAATGGCTCGCTCGGAATGTTAAACCGCGCGAGCAGCGCCGACATCTCCACATCTACATCCCCCACGGGTCCGAGTACTCGCACCAGATGTCCATCGGGGTATCGCTGGTGCGTTTGCCAGCGATCAATACGCACGATGAAGCGCTGGCCGATGAGTTCGTGCGCGCGTCGCGTGAGGAGCTTTACTTTGACCAGTTTGCCGTCCATCGGCACGCATAGCGCGCCGTTGCGCTTGACGTGCGGATTGCGCACGAGTTCCTCTTCATCCACGGCATCCATGCATGCCACAACGTCGGTGGTTTTGCGTTGAATGATGGCCACCACTGCACCGGTGCGCCGCGGCGGATGACTGGCTGATGACGAGACGTCGCTCGCCCGAACGCCTTCGTCCTCGTCGACGACGTGGACACGGGACGCGAGCCACGCGTCTTCAGGCTCCACGCGCACCACCACCACATCGCCATGCATGGCGCGATTCATGGCATGTTTGGATGGTATAAATATGCCGTTCACGTATCCTTCGCACACCACACCGAGGGCTTTGACGTCGAGAGATCCCGTGACGAGCGAGCCGTCGGCGACGCCCGCGGTGACGTCGCCCGCGCTCCAATGCGGCTCATACGCCGTCGGTGGTTTCCTACCCGACACCGTCGACTTTGCCGATGAAGACAAAACTTCAACGTCGTCCTCATGCTTGACGTCGATATCGTCGACGTCGTCGCCATCCGCGCGCTGCGTTTCAAACACAGACTCAAACGCCGCCGCCGCCTCGCCATCCAGAGCGCAAAACGTCCCCGCGAACGTCTTCACATCACACACAACCACCCCTGGTGGTAGCCCCAACGCCGTCGTCGAATCATCCAATGCTAATTCTCGCGCATAGCCATCGGAAACGATCACACATGGAAATTTCCCGGCAACTTTCGTCGCGTAATACGCCGCCGTGGCGCGTTCCCGACGCCACCTCGACGCCCCAAACTCCCCATCCAACGCCTCTATCACCGCGTTCACGCCCGCACAATGCGCGTCATCAAACGCAAACACATGTTTTCTACAATCCATCGACGCCTCACGCGCGATACGTGCGGCTTTCCGCGCAGACGCGCGCGATGATTGCGCCAACGCAACCAACGTAGACTTCAACACTACGACATCTTTCACGCAACCGCGCTCGGCGAACACCTCCCCGTACGCCTCCATCGCCGCGCGGTCGGGGAACACATAACACGCGTGTGCGCGCAGCGCGGTGTGCGCGCCCGCGCCGTCCTCCGTGCCGTCGCTTAACGCGCATCCATGCGCGAGTCGCGCATTCACAGCTGCGTGCGCCGCGCACAACACCGACCCGCACGCGACGTCCTCGCGCACGTACGCCTCCGACACCGCGACAGATGACGAGGCCGATGCCGATGCCGACGATGACGCGCGCGGTGGCGCGCTCCGTCGCGCGCGCGCGGCGATGGCGACGTCCATGCGCGACGTTGTGACGACAGTTAGTGACGCGCGTGCGACGATATGTCGTCGTCACGCGACGCCGCGCGCGACAACGACGACGACGACGCGCGCGACGACGACGACGGTGGTGGCGGTGCAGAGGCTGGCGCGTGCGGTGTCGCCGACGCGTGCGCGCGCGTTGGCGACGGACGCGTGTCAAAAGATTATGATGATGATTCAAACGCGGCTGTCGCACAAAATACCGCCGACGACGACGAGGCGGAGCGCGCACCGAGCGCGGAGGACATCGCCGAGGAAGCGCGGCGATTGGCGTCGGCGCTCGATGCGTCGAATCGCGAGGCAAAGGCGCGATTGGATAAGGTGCGGGCGATGCGAGAAGAACGCGCGAGGCGCGCGACGGCGGCGGCGGCGTTACGGGACGACGACGACGACGACGACGACGAACACGCGCGAGCACGGTCGATGATTCCAAACGCATACCAAGCGCAAGGGCGCCGGGATTGGCGCGAGAACGCGCGAGAAACGCTGAGTGAGATGGCGAGAGATAACGCGCTCGATGAAGCGAGACGCGAAGCCGAAGCGTTGGCGTCGAGCCGACGACGGTTTCTCGACGGCGGCGATCGTCAAGGTGGTCGTGCTGATGGTGGAACTCATGACTGGAATGCGTACTACGCACGAAAGTATTTAAAAGGACGCGATGGTGGGCAACGCAAGAGCCGAAGCCGAAGCCGAAGCCAGAGTCCGCGTCGGCGACGACATCGAAGTCGAAGTCGAAGTCGAAGTCGAAGTCGAGAGCAAAGACATTCGCGACACCGTCATCATGAGAGTGGTAGAAAGCGCCGCGAGCGCTCACTTAGTCGCTCGAGAAGTGACGACCGAGAGCATGACATCGAGCGACGACGATATCGGCGGTCGAGTCCTCGAAATCGAGATAGAAGTAGAAGTCGCGAGCGAGCGTACCGCAGACGACGATGATTACGGTCAACTAAACAAATCCATATAGCCTATAACAATATTAATATCTATGCCGCGCTGGAATCGCCGCCGTACGCACACTGCTCGATGCCCTTCATGAACGCCCGCATCGGGTTCGGAATCAATCCGCTCTCGCCGCGTCGCCAGGCCGGTAACGGGTTCGAATTCAAGCTCATCACCGTCCGTCCCCAATCCGTGACCACGACGTCGAGCTTTAAATTCACCACCACCACCGTCGGCAAGAATCGTATGGACAACGCGCGCAACAACGCATTCAGAGCCACCACGCTCGTCCCGTCCTCATCCTCATCCGACGCCTCGCGCACTCGTACGCGCGTAAAATTCGACCCATCCAACCCCGCATACGCCGTCGACGACGCATCACATGCGATCGCCACCACGCGCACATCGTGTGCTTTCGCAAACGCCATCAACGTCGGCGCGAATCTCTTACACGCGCCGCAATCTTTCGATGTAAAGTACAACAACGCGACGTCTTCAGCCTCCCCAAAAGCTCGAGGCGCGTCGCGCTCATCCACCAATCGTAACGCGCGCACGGCGCGCATGATATCGAACGACCCGGACGTGCGCGCGGACGACGACGACGACGACGCGAGTTCTCCCCCGCCGTGCGACGCGCAGCACGCATCGCGCGCGTCCACCGCACCGGCGCCGCGACAGGCGGGACACGCCTCGAATCCATCCGACGCCGCGCGCACGCCCGTGCCTGCGCACGGCGCGCACGGCGACGGCGACGGCGACGCGTGACAGCGCGACATCACCGATGCGTGCCCTCGCGCCTCGTCCGTCGCCAATCCAACGCCGAGACGCGCGACGACGAGACGACGAGTGAGGGCGCGCCCGAGGCGAGCGTCACTGTACGACGCAAAGCTCCACCATGGAAGTCGCCGATATCGCCATCAAACCCGTGCGTGACTTTGCCAAGGACAGCATCCGTCTCGTCAAGAAGTGCACCAAGCCGAGCGCGGATGAATTCTGGAAGATTGCCGCGCGCACGGCGACGGGGTTCGTGATCATGGGCTTTGTGGGATTCTTTGTCAAGCTGGTGTTCATTCCAATCAATAACATCATCTTGAGCGCGTAAGCGCGCACAAAGACGACGACGACGACACAATCACATATATATACATGTATATATGGCATCCACATCCGTCCACCGCATCGTCGTCGTCGTCGCCGTCGTCATCGACGCGTACGAAAGAAATGGCGCGCGGATCTTCGCCCATCGCATCCAAGCGAAACGACGCGATTTTGCCTGATAATCCGCGCGCCATGGCGTCGGCGCGCGCACACGGCGACATAAACCCATACGCGTAAAAAAGTTGAACCTAACGCCGCGCGAGGACATCGCCACCTGTCCTTCGCGCCGTCGTCGGTTCGCGTAGCCCGCGCGCCCGTAGACTTGTGATTCTAGACCAAAAGCTAAACCCTCGAGTCCCCCCCCCCTTGGGGTTATGATTGGTCAATCCATCCCATCCCTCCCGTGTCTCAACACCATGTCGCGTGCGTCGTCCGCACTGTGCGTCGCTTCGGTCGCCGCTGTCGCGCGAACGCGCACGTACCGGACGCGCACGATGACCCGCGCCGCCGAACGCGCGCCGTTGTTACCCACGACGGCGTCCGCCAAGGCGTCGACGCGCGCCGTGGGCGCGGCGACGTCCGCGGGATCGATGATGACTGCGATTTCGATCGAGGGTGTTGACGGTGCTGGTGACGGTGCTGACGTCGCGTCGCGACGCGCGCGCGGGAACGCGCGCGGCGTCAAGGTGGCGCTTGTGATTGGTTCCGCCGCGGCGGTGTGCGCGGTGGCGTTCGCGGGCGTGAGCGTGCGTGGGCACGAGACGCGCGTGGCGGGATTGGGGCGGTTTCGTCTGAGCCACGCGAGACGCGCGGCGTTGGCCAAGCATCGACGACACGAGCGCGTGGAGGAGCGACACGCCGAGGCGCGTGCGGAAAATGCGCGAGCGTTAGAGGCGTCGAGGAACGTGGTGGAGCGCGAGGAGGGTGAGGATACGGTGAGTGATGTGCAGAAGATGATTCAAGAGGCGATCGCGCGCGTGCGCGGCGCCGTCCAGGCGGGCGAGGCGGTCGACGCTTCAAAGGGTTCAACGGGTAAGGATGATGGCTTACCGGCGTTGGAGTTTGATGTGAGACATTATGTGAAACAATCGGATGATGATGGCGCTCGTGTGGAGGAGAAGAAGGCTGACGATGGTGAAGACAAAGATCGAGGCGTACGAGCCGAGGTTTCAAAGGGTGACGGGAAAAAGCGTTCAAAGAAGCACAAACGCGAGGATGACGAAGACGAAGAGGATTCTGATAGCGACGAAGATGACGTCGACGACGAAAATGACGACGATGACGATGCTCGCAAGTCTCGTGCGCTCGTGCGTAAGCAATTGGTGAACGCCGATGAAACCTTTGCCAAGGTTGAGTTTACGCCGTACAAGACCAAGCGAGTGAGCGCCGACGTTCGCGCGCGCGCGGATGAAAAGCTCGCAGAGCTCGCCGAGGCGTCGAATGAGTTGCTATCGGAAATTCAGCAACGCATGAACGTGCGCATTGAGGCCATCGAACGCGATGCGAGCGAAGCGGAGGATGTTGACGAACGCGTGCGAGCGCAACAAGTCGCGGCGGAGAAGATTGAAGAGCTTCAAGAAGAGGTGCGCAAACGCGTCGTCGTCATCAAGCAAAAGACGGCGATGCGTGCGGCGGCCATTAAAGATGAAATCGAGGCGGAGATCGAAGATAAGAATGATGACACCGCTCAACTCGCCAAGGATGATGACGCCAAGAAGACGACAGATGAAGACGACGAGAGAAAATTGACGCCGCACATTATTGAAGCCAACATCGACGCGCTCAAAAAGCAAATCGAGAAGGAAGAACGCGTCAAAGAAAACAT
>Ga0181562_10002592_pt1 | contig 13673 bp, 10 predicted proteins | sample 011ome_26_FD_139344 | JGI IMG/M metagenome (GOLD analysis project Ga0181562, IMG submission 139344) | Coastal salt marsh microbial communities from the Groves Creek Marsh, Skidaway Island, Georgia - 011511BT metaG (megahit assembly) | ecosystem: Environmental > Aquatic > Marine > Intertidal...
GAAAACGTGTCAGACAGAAATCATCGTCATCCATCACGCGCGTCGATTTGGTTTTGCCCATGTGTGCGCGCGACGTCATGCGCATCGCGCATCGCGCATCGCGCGCGCGGTGTGTGCGACGTCGACGTCGACGGCGATGCGTCGTTCGTGGTCCACCTACCTGTGTCCGTGAGCGTATCGTTGTGTGGCGTCGACGTCCGCGCGCGCGCACGGGCGACGCGAATGACGTACGCGACGCCCCTCGGGGTGGGCCGGGGCATCCACCCATCGATGTCGATGTCGATGTCCATCGACATCGATGTCGATCGATCGATGTCCATCGATGGACTACGGATGCGTCGAACGGTCGAACGGTCGAACGGTCGAATGCGCGCGGCGCGCGAGGGGTGTGTTTGTGTGTGTGTTTGTTTGTGTGTTTGTGTGTTTAGTATGGATGGATGGATTGGGGTGGATTTCACCAATCATGACCAGGGACGACGACGACGACGACGACGCCGGGGGGTGTCCGTTGGTGATGTGATGTCCAGTGATGTGATGATCATGGGTAAAACGGACCACGGGCAATGACCCATGTACCACATACTATTTAGTCATAGTGACCTTCTTGAACGCGTGCCCTTTGAGTTCGCGAGTTCGCGACGCACTCGGGCGCTAACGTCGGTGCGCGGCGCATGTACGCGCGCGCGACGTTGCGCGTGGGTGCGTCGTCGACGACGACGACGACGACGACGACGACGACGCACTCGCGCGCGGTGGTGGTGCGAGGACGACGAGGAGGAGGCGCGCGCGGTGGCGTGGTGCGCGCGCGTCGTCTGCGTCGCTCGAGCGTCGTCGCGATGGCGAGTGACGCGCCTTCGGTGCTCGTACCCATGGCGCACGGGAGCGAAGAGATGGAGGTGGTGATTATCGCTGATGTTTTGCGTCGCGCTGGGGCGCGAGTGACGATTGCGAGCGTTGAGGATGACGACGACGACGGTTTGGTGTGCGCGTGCAGTCGCGGGGTGAAGATTGTCGCCGACGCGTCGTTGGCGGATGCGTCGGTGACGTCGGCGGCGTACGATTGCGTGGTGCTTCCTGGGGGTATGCCCGGTGCGAAGCGCTTAGCGGACGATGCGCGGGTGATGGCGATCGTGGAGGCGCAATTACAGTCTGAGCGCGGGATCACGGCGGCGATGTGCGCGAGTCCCGGGGTGATTTTAGCGCCGCGAGGGTGGTTGAATGGCGTAGCGTCCACGGCGCATCCGGCGTTCGTGAAGGATTTACCGAACGATGCGAGCGCGCAAGGGCGCGTCGTGGTTGATGGGCGCGTGATTACCTCGCGTGGGCCGGGCACCGCGATTGAGTTTGCGCTCGCGCTCGTCGAGGCGTTGTTTGGAAAGGACAAGGCGTTGGAGGTGGCGGGACCGATGGTTCTGCCGCCGCGCGAGAAGACGGCGCTCGTGGCGAACGAATGGACGCTCGAATCGTAGACATCGCGCGAAGACACAACACATTGTTTTGAACGATCGATCGATCGTTTCGTCGTCGTCGTTGTTTTGTTTGTCGTGCAATACGAAACGCAACCAACATTTCTGTAAAAGTAACTCCTTCGTTCCTTCACACCGCGCCTCGCGGCACCGCGCCTGCCGCGGCGCGTGCGCGACATGGACGCGGTGGCGGATATATTACTTGAATTCATCCACGCCCTGACGCATCACGTCATCGCATCGCGCGTCGTCGCGTCGCGCGCGGCCGCGGCGCAGTCGCATCATCACGTGTTGTACGGCGCGCGCGTTAAAGCGCACGACGACGACGCTGCCGTGTGCGCGTACGTCGAACGCGCGTTTGAAAGTTTACGTCAGGGCGTGTCGTCGGGCGATGTGCACACGGTAGGCGTGCTCGTACGCGAGGCTGAAGAGAGAGTTGAGAGTTTTGAGTTTTCACTCGACGTCGCGGCGGCGCCAGAGCCGAGCGAGGAAAATAAGCGCGCGGTGCGAAGTGCGTTATCCACGCTCGCGACGTGGTTCGTTTTAGCTGTTGATGGTTTAGCGGTGGTAGGCAACGGGCCCAGTAGAAGTTTCGAAATCATCGCGCGCGCGGCGAGCGCTCGATGTCCCGAGACGTGGCGAGCCGAAGCCGATGATAACGACGACAGCGTCGGCGTCAAGAATGGCCACGTCGTCAAAACGAAACGCGTGCAGAATGGCGTGTTCACCATAGACGTGCGTTGTACGATTGCGCGGCGCGCGTGATCGATGTATAGAAGTAGTTTGTGACAAAATTGTGTGCGTGTGTAATTTCAACGTTGTGACGAAAAGCGCGAACACGTTCTCTCAAACGCGCGCGCCCGCGCGCGTGTATGTGTGGCTATGTATGATGAGCACCATTGTGCGTGCTCTAACATTGTATCATGGCTTCATGTCTTGCGTTTCGACGGCGCCGGTACCAAAGTTGATGACGCAATCGACGAGACCTTCACAGCTGCGTTCGCCCATGGACGCGTCCAAGTTCTCCTCGCATGCCTTGTCCTCCAATGCGCACGCTTCGGCGCTCAACAGCACTTTAGCCTCGCGCGAGCTCGGGCTTCGAAGACCATTTCCAGGTCGTTGGCAAAACTCCATCGTCTTCATGTGCTCCGCCTCGTCGTTGCGCACGTTGACGAAGACGTCGTACAAATTTTCAATCTTCGGCCGACGCTCACCTCGCACTTCACCAGTTTGAAACTCATCAAATAGGTACAAATCACCCTTTGTGTAATACTGCACCGCTACTCTCGGCGCCGGTTGTGCCTTTAACGCGTCCTCATTCGCGTTTAAAAACCCATCGTACGTCGCGTACGCGTGACTCTCGACTTGTTCGAGCAAATTGTACGCCCAACGCGGCGATATCAAATACTGCCCCACGCAAATCCAAAAGTACGCCACCGCGATGTGCTGCGCCACGAACCTATCGCTCCACCGTTCGGCACCCCCTAACGACTCCATGATCAACAAGTGATGATACTCATTCATCGTCTCCGCAAAGTGCACCTTCAAATAGTCGGCTTTACGCCACCACCCAAACGTCTCGTACATGTGCAATACCGACATAAAACTAAAGTACGGCACGCGCGCGACGGTTTCGAGGGCATGAAAACGCGCATACGAACGTCCAGCATACAGCCTATCGATGACGTCGACGGCGATACCGATGAGGGCGCCGTTCACGCGACGCTCAGCCGCCGCCGCCGCCTCGGATACGAAACGAGACGGACCAAACCCGTCCCCGTTCGTCGACGCGCGCGCCGCCCCAGACGCCTCGGACGCCCCAGACGACGATGGCGAGTCGGACGATTCATCCGATGATCGATCGCCCGCGAGCGCGCGACGGCGCATCGCCACGCGTTCGCCACGCGCTGGAATGATTAATCCAACCGAACGTCGGTGCCCAGCGCGCGCGCGCGCGCGAGCGACGGTCGCGGGCGCGCGCGACGCGACGAGCGATGCGTGCGCCATGCGTGCGTGTGTGTGCGCGCGTTCGAGCGTGCGCGCGCGTGCGGACTCGGTCGGCGAACGACGCGAAGTGAAGGGCGCCAGCGCGGCACTCCAGCGCGGCACATCATCGCGCGCGCGCGCGCACGGAACACGCGCGCACAGGGACGCGCACGGAGGCCGAGACGAGAGGTGCGCGCATGCCGTCGGCGCCGCCGTCGTCGTCGTCGACGGATGACGATCGCGCCGCGCGCGGGGACGTCGAAGGCGCGGGAGATGATGCTGAACCGCTTCTCGGCGCATCGCGCGCGCGTTCGCCGCGTCTCGGCGGTAGCGCCAGCGGCGGCGGCAGCGGCGGCACCGCGCGACGTAAAACGATTTACGGCCACCCCGTCGGTCTCGCGGTCGTGGGCGCGACGGAAATGTGGGAACGGTTCGGGTACTACGCAGCGCGCGCGCTGTTGGTGTTGTACGCGACGAAGATTCTCTCGGACGCGACGTTCGATGTCGATCGGGTGTTTGGATTGCGGGCGATAGGACAGATGGCGAGTGGGTATGATTTCTCAACACATGCCGCGAGTGCGGGGGCGATGGCGGCGCGGAAGGTGGCGGCGGAGGAGACGAGCGCGCGTTTGTACGGTTGGTTTGCGTGCCTCACGTATCTCACGCCGGTGTTCGGAGGGGTGATTTCTGACGCCATTCTCGGTTCTCATCGTTCGGCGTTAGTTGGTGCGACAATCATGGCGATTGGGTACGCGGCGATGGCGAGTGAGTGGGCGTTTGTGATTGGATTGGTTTTGGTGTGCGTCGGGAACGGGGCGTTTAAACCATCCATGTCGACGCAGCTGAGCGCGTTGTACGCCAAGGATGACCCGAGACGCGATCAAGGGTTTTCAATTTTTTACTGTTGCATTAATATCGGAGCGTTCTTCTCGCCGCTGATTGCGGGAACCGTTCGCGTGTATTTTGGTTACGGTGCGGCGTTCGCGAGCGCGGCGATTGGCATGGCGTGCGCGTTGGTCATTTACACGACGAACAGGAGGTACATCTTAGATTCACGAGTGGAAGTAATTGATGCGACGACGTTGGATGTGCGCGACGAAGAATTCGGCGGAGATACCACGCCTTTGACATCGCCGCTGGCGGTGAATGAGAAGAACTCGTTTGCAAAGATGTTGGATTTGATGCGGGAGAACGGCAACGCGATGATGGCGACGCTCATCGTATGCGTCGCTGGCGTGGCATTTTCCGTCGTATACGAGCAGCAAGGATCAACGCTAATGATTTTTGCGGATGAGCACATTAATTTACACGGCTTGCCTACAGAGTTCGTCGCGGCGCTCAATCCGGCGTTGGTATTAGCTCTCACGCCGGCGGTGACGATGGTGTGGGAACGTCAAGCGAAGACGAATTCCGAACCCCACCAAGTGACCAAAATCGCCCTCGGATGTGGTTTACTCGCCACGTCGTTTGCGGTTCTAATGTTTGGCGCACTCCCGGTCGACTCTCATGCGTCGCCCGTGCGAGTGAGCGTGATTTGGATTGTGTTGAATCAAATTTTCCTCACGGCTGGCGAATTGTACACGTTTCCGGTGGCGCTGTCGTACATTTCAAAAATAGCCCCCGAAGGCTTGCTCAGCGCGATCATTGGGCTTTGGTTTGGTTCATACTTTTTTGGCAACTACTTCAGTGGCTTGCTTGGCGCGACTTATCCGACGTTTGACACTCCCAGTGGATTTTTTGCGATGCTCGCCGCGCTCGCCGGAGCGATGTGCGTCGCGCTTCTCTTGGCGAGAAAGCCACTTCGTCGGCGATGTCCAGTGTAACTCTACGGTACCATAACGATAAAACTCATACTGTTGTAATAATACTATCATTCACGCCTCTATGACCTCGCAGTGCACTCTCATGTATGCGGCTTCGTAGCGACCGCAAACTCGGCCTCGCATGCGCCGCGCGCGCATCCGAGGCGCCATGGCATTCGCCCCAACACGCGCGGCGAGTTCGCCGCGGTCGCTCACCACACTCGTGGTTTTCATTGTCGTCATTGCACTCACGGTCACGTTCACGCTGTGGTCAGACGCCGTAGGCTTTGCCTCGACTCGAACGTCAAAAAGATTTAGCATCGTGTTAGACGCTGGCTCAACTGGCTCTCGCGTTCACGTCTTTACGTTTCAGACGGACTATTTTGGCCGCGAGCGACTGCATTCAGAGTACTTTCACGCCATCGAGCCAGGGTTGAAGTCGTACGGGTCTTCTGCGGACGCCGCGAGCGCATCGCTCGACGAACTCATCTCTCGCGCCAAGTCAGTGGTTCCCGAGCTCGCGCGCTCGGCGACGCCGTTCAGCGTTCGCGCCACCGCTGGACTTCGATTAATGCCTGAAGGTCAGGGCGCTGCGGATGCCATCATGGATAGCGTGCGAGCGAAGATTGCGCGCGCGGGCTTTCATCCGCAGAGCGAAACGTTTGTTTCGATTATGGATGGGGTAGACGAGGCGCGCATGGCTGGGTTGCGACGAACTATTTATTAGAACGACTCGGAAAATCACCCGAGTCCACTGTAGCTGTTATTGATTTAGGTGGAGGCTCGACACAAATCGCGTATGCGGTCGGGAGCGCGATTATGGATAAGGCGCCGAGCGGGTATGTGCGTAAAATTCAGACGCCGTTTAGCGCGTACAGCGCGTACATTCATAGCTTCAAGGGATACGGTCTCATCGCCGTGCGAGCGAAATTGTACCGATTTGGTAAGCGCGATGAAGATGGCACGCACCCGTGCTTACCTGGTAGCGTTCAAGACACGTGTACAAAGGATTGCTACGGTCTCGAGCCGGGTGAGACGTACGAGGCAAAGGGAAGCGCAACGTTAGGGACCGATTTCAAGCGTTGTCTCGCCGCTGTGATAGAGACATTTGAAGAAGATAATAGAACTAAGTGCGGACGAGGACCGTGTTCGTTCGCTGGGGCGTGGACGACACCGAGAAAGACGCCATTGTATGTCATGTCGTATATCGTCGAGCGCGGTGTTCAAGCCGGGGTCGCGCCGCATCCAAAGACGCCGTCGACGATCGTATCCACCACGGCCGGCGCATTCAAGACTGCCGCATCGCATGCATGCGTGACGCCTCAAGCCAAACTCGCGAGTGAATTCCCATTCGCCGTCGCGGCAAAGGTTGATGTTGATTATTTATGCTTGGAGTTGACGTACATTTACGCGCTGCTCACGACTGGTTACGGCGTGAGCGACACCGAAACGATCCACATGCTCGATAAAATCCGCTACAAGAACCAAGACGTTGAGGCATCGTGGGCGCTCGGCGACGGCATCGCTACCCTCGGTGCCGCGACTAGAAGCTATCATTGAGAAAAAAAATAGAAAAAATGTTATTTAGAAATGTGCTCGCAGTTCACTGCACCCTCGCTATACGTTCTTCACAAAACATTCGCGTAATACTCTATCTACTGTACATTTCAACGCTAAATCAACGCTAGTTTAACAATCCTACACCTCGCACGCACGCAATCAACGCCCGTCATGCTTGACATCCTCTCGCGCGGCGTACGTTCTCTCGTACGCCTCTCGCCCCACGGCGCCCGCCTCCGTCTCCGTCAACGTCTCAAACGTCTTCGCTCGCACTTCATCCATCAGCCGTTGCTCAATCTCCACGAACAACTCATCCACGAGCTCTTTTCGCGACCTCGAGCGCGCGTACGGATCTCGCAACGCCTGACTCGAGCGCACCGCGAATTCGGCAAAGGTTTTGAGCTCTTCGTTCGTTTTGAGCGCGGCGATCGTCGACTCGCGCAGCGCATCGAGGGCGCCGGCGCGGCGCATGTGCTCTACGACCTCGCGCTCGATATCCGGATCGCGCTGCATCGGCGGCGGCGGCGCCGTGGCGTGCAGTTTCGGGCGCGTCATCGTGTGAGGCTCGCTGTTTCTCTTTTGTTTTTGTTTTGTTAGTTTTGTTACAAGCGTATGCTACATGGTCAATCAATTGACGCTCGTAGGCGCGGTTAAGCCGTCATCTGCGGTTTCAAACAACTGCCTGTTCCATTCAAGCAACCATTTACCCAAGGCATAGTATAGACCGCCGTGACGAATGATGTATAAGAAGAGGCTCAGGAGCGAAGCGGCGCCGCCGAGCGCGACGACGTCGTGGAGTGTCTGCGCCCAATCGGTGCCGTCGACGCATAATAACGCCGGTACAATGGCGTATCGTAGCGGGGATTCATTTGCAGGTGGATTAACGCGCCATGCGTCGCGCCATTCGATATCGACAACGTCGTAATCGAAGCGTTCGCGCGCGATGCGTACTAAACCGTCGACGTGTAAACCGCCGTAGAGCAATCCGACGTCGTGGACGCCCGCGTCAAACGCCTTGGCCACGCCATCCATGGCGACGACGTTGCGCTTCTGAACCAACACTGGGGCGGTGGTGCCACCACCTACCGGTCCCGATGCTTGTGCGGAGACGATCATCTGCGCGAATGCGAGCTTTCTGGCGCTTTCTAAATCGCCCGAAGCGCAGCAATCGACGAGCGCGCCCAAGACGTCGCTCGGCCGACCGCCGCCCCATACCCAGTCTAATAACAACAAGTGCGCCTCTGGACACGGCACGAACCAACACGATAAGCGTGTAAACAATCGCACGGGGTCGCCACCCGCGGCGCGACCGGTGGCGGTGACGTATAACGCCTCCAACGCGGGAGGAAGCTGTCCCAGGAGCTGTCCCGGCGCCTTCGTCGACGCCTCCCCGCTACTTTTCTGCGCCATACCACCACGCCCCCCACTACTACCACTACCGCCACCGCTAATACTACTCAATTCATCTTCTGCGCGCATCGCCATGAGCTCTTCCCGCGTCACATCCGCAACGAACCACCCTTCCCGCTCGGCGTCCAGCGCGTCCAACTGCGCGCGCAACCCGTGCGCCTCTGCCAACGCTCTCGACTCCGCCGTCGGCGCCAACGCGCACGACAATCGCCGCAAACCAATCCCACGCACATCATCACTCGCACATAAATTCTCTTCCGACGTAATCAGCTCGCACAGCGTCGCAGATTCGTCATCGGCGTCGACGTTTGCAAAGTCGTCGCGCACGCGTTTGAAATACGACGCGTCCCCGTAGTGCACCAACGCGCCTATGCGCAACCGCCGCGCGTGGTCTTCCTCGCAAGGCCGTTCGCGAGGACGCATGGTGACGATGGCGCTCTGAAGCGCCCACGACCCGTCGACGGCGCGCGCCAGGCGCAGGTATTGCTTTCGCGATGACGTTGATGAGTCACCATCACCGCCATCATCATTCGCGGCGGCACCGCGCGGCACAGATGGTGAAGACGCGCGCGCCAGGACACGAGACGACCGACGACGATGCCGGTGACGCCATCTCGGCGAAGCCGCCGACGCGGACGCGGACGCGGACGCGGACGCGCGCATCGCAGTGCGGGCACCGGCGGCATGTTTTTCTGTTGTGGATAGCCCATCACCGATCCACCGAAAGCGCACATACGTCGATCAAATTAAAACTCAATCGATACCCACGCAGTTTCGAAGTCGCGAGTCACTTTCAACTTTTTTTCGATACGAATGCCGAACGCGTGAACACCCAACGTCGTCGTCAAAACGCCACGTATCGCCGCGACGTCGCCTTGAGCGATGGCGAACGCGCGTGACGGCGATGTCGATGATGAATCCCGTGCGCTGCTGCTCTCGCGCGCCGCGTCTGGGGCGAGCGCGGGGCGTGGGGTGCGGCATCAGCGTCACGGGGTGGACGATGGGGCGATCGCATCGGCGTCGGCGTTGATGGGTGTTGAGACGTACGGCGACGAGGGCGGTGACGATGAGGCGCACGCGCGCGCTTTAAATGGTGAAGGAATGTTGTGCGGTGCGTCTGGCGAATGGTGGCGCGCTGTTGGTGGACGGTCGACGCGACGCATCGCGGCACTGACGCTGGCGGTGATGGGCGTCGCGAGCGCCGTTGTCGCGGCGTCGACGTCGTCGGCGGCGCATCACGGAGGCGGGTTGCGCGCGGCGTTATCCGCGGCGATGGCGCCGAGACATAGGGCTAACGCGCGGCGCGGGCCCGCGGCAAAGGCGCAACAACCGACGGTGATTCGGGAGGAGTTTTATAAAAATCCCAGCGGACGCGTCGATCAGCTCGCCGTCGCCGCGGCGCTCGACCCGGCATATCACCGGTATTTACCCGATGCCTATCATGGATTCGACCCAGTGGCGCCGTATGATACCTACGCTCACCCGCCGGCGGTGAGTAAATCCAAGTCGGGGTTTACAATGTGCGTGGATACGCCCCCAGCAGCGTGGGATACGGCGTACGTCAAGGGCTTTGGTCGTTTGTTTGAACCGGGCGTGTGCGTGGATAAAATTGTCATCGGCTGCGACAATTCCACGCGGGCGGATGTGCGGATTTTCAGCCAATCTGCGTATTTGTGGCGCGGCAAGAACAAGGCGAAAGACTTATCGTATAACAAGCCAAAAAAGGTGAGCCCGGAACAGGTTGACATGTACCTCGCGCACGAAGCTGTCGGGACGTTTGGCCAGGATTTACACCGGGAAAACGTCGTCGGTGCGTTTGATTACCTTGGATATTTTGACCAGAAAAAGTCTGCGTTCTGGTGGCCATTCGGCCCGTCATTGAATTCCCTCACTGGGGACTTTCCTGCGTACACGACGCCGCACAAGGATCGCATTCCAGGCATCGCGTGGCTCGCCATTGATTGCTTGCCGCCGCGATCGCGCATTTTGTCGTACATTTCGCAAGCGTTCCCAGTGTTTTCGTTTGGTTCGTGTATGCACAACGCGCAGGTACCCGCGGGTTTACCCGGCCGTGGCATTGAGAACCTCAAGTACCAATCCATGATGGCGCGTTACATGTTTTATTTTGCCCTCGAAAACGCGCCGTTGTGTGAAGGGTACATGACGGAGAAGATTTGGCTCGCGCTCTCGCGAGGGTCAATTCCCATCTACATTGGTAGCGATAGCATAGACGAAATGCTTCCAGTGAAGAACTCCTACGTGGACTTGCGCAAGTACGATACAATTGAAGCCTTGGCGGCGGAATTACGCGAAATTGCCACCAACGAAACGCGCTACGACGAGTACACGAGTTGGCGATACGCCCACCCGTCGGCGTGGTCGGATGGATTCCGTCGACTCCTTCGCGTCATGAGCTCAGACATCAAGCTTGGCATCTGCTCAATCTTACAGAAAGGTGAATCCGAATACATGAAAGCCGCTCCACTCGGTGGATGCGAACACGATTGGAACGTATTCGGTATGCCCCACGCGAAAATTCCGACCGTCGGCAAACCGACCAACCCGTTGGATCATTTAGACAAACTCTGCGACGAACCCACGCAAGCGTGCTACGAGTTCAAGTACCCAGAGTACAAATTCATTCCCGTGCCCGCCGTGGCGGCGAGAATCAACGCAGCAGCGACCCAGCATTAAAAAACCAAGTGTTTCATTCTAGTGTTTCATCATCATAGTAGCTTCGATGGACAGTTGCAACGAAAAATCAATCGTCGATCTCAACCTCACCCACACCGCCGCACTGTACGACGCGCACCATGACGCTGCGTTTGGCCTACAACTGGGAACGCGTCATGACGCTGTTCCTCCCGACGCTCGCCGCGGCGACGACGGCGTCGTCGGCGGCGTCGTCGACGTCGTCGTCGCTGTTTGCCAATAAACCGCGAACGACGACGCTGGCCGAGGATGACCCGACGTCGACGACGCGGATCACGACGCCGCTCACGCCGCTCGCGTCGGCGATGGATGCGATTGCGACCAAGGCGATGACACAGGTGTTCGCGTTCGCGGGAGGCGCGATGGCACCGACGTTGGGGCGGGAAGACGCCGCTGGGGCTGCGAGGGCGTCGTCGTCGAAGTCGTCGTCGTCAAAACCGTCGTACGTGCTCGCGCGTCGGTTGGCGTATCCGTTTCGTAGCGCGCAGGTGGGTGATGTAGTGGCGTTTACGCATCCGCAAGACGATGCGCGGGTGTTGATTCGACGAGTGAGTGCGATCGAGGGAGACGAGCTCGTGGACGCGGCGAACGCGAGCGTGTACGTGGTTCCAAACGCGCATTGTTGGGTGACGAGCGATGCTGATGCGGATGAGCCCAAGGTGAGATTTGAAGATTCGCGGACGTTTGGCCCGATCGCCTTGAATTCGATCGAGTGGCGTGTGATGTACAGCTTTGAGTCGGCGGTGAACCACGGAGCGGTGGTGAATAGCGCCGAAGCCTCCGTCGCGGACGAGCCCGTGCTTAGGGAGGATTTAACCGCCGCACGAGAATCGCTCGGGTATTAATTAGCTCAATTATATTACTGTATTATTGTCATCATTATTGTTTTTGTTGCTTTCAATCAATCTAGACTACACACTACACGTCGTCGAAACCGTCAAACCGTCTTCGTTGTTACGACTCTGCTCGCTCATAAATTTGCACGTACGTCTCAGTGAGGTTTACCTGCTGTGGGAGCACTTCGACGACGTTCAAATCTTGCGTTTCGTACCAGTTACCATCTGGGGCGTGATACACCATCGCTCGATAGCCTCCTGCCGCGGGCGTGCCGTCGTGTACGATGTTGGCGACCAAGTTGTACTTGGCGCCTCGTCGTCGCTCCGACTCGGGAATGGGCACGTGATCGGCCAGATTCAAGTTTTTCACTGGAAATGTCACGATTGTCGGATTTTTCTCTGTAAAAAAGTTGTTCTTAGTAAATCTCGAGTAGTTGACGATCAAATACTGCGGTAGCTTTGTAATCTTAAACCGTCGTTGAGATTTGGGGTCCGCCGTGACGCCGTCAAACTTTTTCAACAAACTGTGCTCGAGCGAAACCTGGGGAATAATATTCTTCTCCATGACGTCCTGAAATAGCGGTGCCGGGGGCAAGTCTAGCGAGAGCATCAGAAACGGTGACGTACTCGTCGCGCCCTTGACGTCGTCTATGATTTCCACCTGGCCTTGGAAACATTCCTCGACGACGTTGTTTGGCGTCTTTTTGAGCTCGTTCAAAAGCCATCGCATGAATGCCGCGGCGTCGCCGCTTTGATCTACGTTGAACGCATCTTTCGAACGAGCGCGCACGCATTGCATAAACTCGTGCGGGCTCGAGTGTCCTTTAAAGTTGCGAGCGTTCCACACCTTTTTGGTAATTTCCGAAAGTCGCTCCCACAGCGACGGCTTTTCGGCTTCTGAATTCGGCGTGAGCAACAAAGCTCGACGCAACGGCTTGACGCGCGACAACGATTGAAGCACCGCGTTGACGTAATCCGTATGCTTATTCAAGTTGTTCAATCCCGTGACCCCGACCAGGTACTCGCTCCCGTCCAACGCCCGCCGCCACTGCGGTCCTTCGGTCTCGAGCGCGCGCACGACAGCCTCATCAAACTGCGGCTTGAGCACGTCCCGAATCCGCGTCAGCGTCACATCCCGCTGCGTAACCTCGTACGAATCCGGCAGGCAATACACCTTACCCGTGGTCAAATGCACAAACACGTGATGCGCGTGCTCCAAGCTATGCGCGTACGCGTGCGTCGACTTCCCCCGCCCGGCAAAGTACTTACCACACACCAAACACCCGTACGCGTGCACATCGGACAACGAAATCGAACAGCGCTTCTCGAAATCAAAATCCAACGCGTTGGCGTTGATGGTGTCCAAGTACGGACACATCATCGGCATCGATGTCGATGTCGAGGACGGCGCCCCGTTCGTCGTCGCATTCGTCGCATTCGTCGTCGTCGTCGCGTCGTCGTCGCCACCGCTCGCGGGGTCACCACCGGCACCGCCATCACCCGCGTTCGCGTTCGCCGCGCGTTTCCGTTTCGGCGCCATTCGGGACGACCACCGCACACCCGTCGCCGTCGCCGCGTCCGACGCCCAGTCCCCCAGTGGCGCGGTCGTCCGCGACGGCATCGACGGCGGGCGTCCGTCGTCTGTATGCGAAAGGGATTTTCCACGCCTCGCCGGGGTGGTGACCGCTCGATGGGACCCCCTAGAAATACCCGTAACTTTCACCACCCCATGCGCTATAGACCACGGGCAAAGACGTTTTCGCCACACCGGTGTATATGCAATTCCTCTCTATCTAGCCGCGCGAACGCGCGGAGTGTGATACATAACTCGCTTTAAGCGGACCGGATTGACGCCACACCCGTTCGGTGTGGGTCAGTCCGCCATAGTGTAGGTGGTTATC
>Ga0181562_10002606_pt1 | contig 13632 bp, 15 predicted proteins | sample 011ome_26_FD_139344 | JGI IMG/M metagenome (GOLD analysis project Ga0181562, IMG submission 139344) | Coastal salt marsh microbial communities from the Groves Creek Marsh, Skidaway Island, Georgia - 011511BT metaG (megahit assembly) | ecosystem: Environmental > Aquatic > Marine > Intertidal...
GCTAAAGATTATGTGCGCATGCAGTGGATGATGCTACAACAAGATAAGCCAGATGATTTTTGTATTGCTACTGGTGTGCAATATTCTGTACGTCAGTTTATTCAGTGGTCTGCACTAGAACTAGGCATCGCCATTCGCTTTGAAGGCGAAGGGCTTGATGAAATTGGTATTATTGACTCCATTAAAGGCAATGATGCTCCTGCATTAAAAGATGGAGATGTTATTTTTAGAGTGGATAAGCGTTATTTTAGACCGGCAGAAGTTGAGACGTTGCTTGGCAGCCCTAAAAAAGCTAAAGACGAGTTAGGTTGGGCGCCAGAGATTACTGTACAAGAAATGTGTGCTGAAATGGTCCGTGAAGACTTGAAAGAAGCTAAGCGTCATGCCTTATTAAAAGGGCATGGCTATGAATTACATATTACCAAAGAATAGCCAACTTTGATTTTGATATGAAAATCCTTATAACAGGTTCACGTGGCATGGTTGGCAGTAATATTATTGAACATTCATCTGCTTCTAAGCATGAGATTCTATCACCAACTAGCAAAGAGTTGGATTTATTAGATGTTAGAAGCGTACAAAACTATATCAATATCAATAAGCCAGATATGGTAATTCATGCCGCTGGTATTGTTGGTGGCATTCAGGCAAATATGGCTCAGCCTGTAAAATTTTTGGTTGACAATATGCAAATGGGGCTTAATATCTTAACAATCTCTAAGGCATGTGGAGTTAAAAGATTTATAAACCTTAGTAGTTCGTGCATGTATCCACGAGATGCTAAAAACCCATTGTCAGAAGAATTAATCCTAAAGGGCGAGCTAGAGCCAACAAATGAAGGTTATGCCCTTGCCAAAGTAGCCAGTACTAGGCTTTGTGAGTATATCAATAGAGAAGACGAATCCTACCTATACAAAACAGTTATACCTTGTAATTTATATGGAAAGCACGACAAGTTTGATCCTGAACATTCCCATATGATTCCCGCAGTAATTAGAAAAATTGATGATGCTAAAAGACAAAACAAAGCATCAATTGATATTTGGGGTGATGGTTTAGCCAGAAGAGAATTTATGTACGCAGCTGATTTTGCTGATTTTGTATACTATGCCATTGATCATTTTAAAACAATGCCGCAAAATATTAATGTTGGCTTGGGGCATGATTACTCAATTAATGAATATTATCAAAAGATAGCTGATGTAGCTGGTTACCAAGGTAGTTTTACTCACGATTTATCGCGACCAACTGGTATGCAACAAAAATTAATTGATGACACTAAGTTGAAAGAATTTGGCTGGCAGTATCAAACTTCGCTAGAACAGGGTATTGAAAAAACCTATGATTATTTTTTAAAGGAGATTAGTTGATGAGTAATTACCCACTAGCCACCAGCACTTGGGATGATAAAGAGCTTCAAGCTATACAATCTGTTATAGATCGAGATAGCTACACTATGGGTAGTAGTGTTGAGCGGTTTGAGCAAGATTTTTCTAAATTTATCAATAGAAAATATTGTGTCATGGTTAGCTCTGGATCAGCTGCTAACTTAATTGCAACTGCAGCACTCTCTTATACCAAGAATCCAATGCTCAAAAGAGGCGATGAAGTAATAGTGCCAGCAGTATCTTGGTCTACTACTTACTTCCCATTACAACAATATGGATTAAAATTAAAATTTGTTGACATTGATCTAGATACATTAAATTATGATCTAGAAGTGCTTAAGTCTGCGATTACCAATGATACCAAGATGATTATGGTGGTAAATCTTCTCGGCAATCCAAATGATTTTGATGTTATTAATAGCTTTATAAAGGATAAAGATATTTTTATATTTGAAGATAATTGTGAATCAATGGGTGCTGAATATAAAGGAAGGCAAACTGGTACATTTGGTATTGTAAGTACATTCTCAACCTTCTTCTCACATCATATGGCGACAATGGAAGGTGGGTTTGTCACTACGGATGATGAAGAGCTTTATCATGTGCTACTCTCATTAAGAGCACATGGCTGGACTCGTAACCTCCCGCAACAAAACCATGTATCTAATAAAAGTGATGACTGGTTCGAGGAGTCATTTAGATTTGTTTTGCCAGGCTACAATGTAAGGCCTCTAGAGATGAGTGGTGCTATTGGTATAGAGCAACTTAAAAAACTTCCGTCTTTTTTGAAACAAAGACGAGAGAATGCAAAGTTGTTTGTTGAGCTATTCAAAGATCATCCAGATTTTATTATTCAAAAAGATATTGACAATGGCTCTTGGTTTGGATTCTCATTAATAATCAAACCATCTTCAAGCCTAAAAAGAAAGGATGTGATTAATAAATTACAAAGGAATAAGATAGAATGCAGACCAATTGTTACAGGCAACTTTACAAAAAATGATGTGATGAAGTTTTTTGATTATGAAATACATAAAGAATTAAAAAACGCTGATTATTTGCATGATAATGGATTTTTTATCGGCAATGGACAGGCGGATTTAAGTCAAGAGTTAAAATATTTAGCCAAACTATTATCAAATAACAATGTTTAAGCCATGAAAATAGGGGTTTGGAATTATTATGAGGATCTTAATGTTAATAATTTTTTATTTTTAAATAAAGATGTAGGGATTGGAGACAACCTATTATTACCATTTAATAAGTTGTACCTAAATGGAAAAAAGAATGGTATCGAGTTTATGACATTGGATACCATAGAAAATTTTGAGGATATAGACGGGCTCCTTTTCTTTGACTTTCCAAGGCCAAATAATTATTATGTAGAGAGAGTGTTCAAATTAAAAATACCTAAATACCTGGTTATTTTTGAATCGGAAATAATTAAGCCAGATAATTGGTGTTTAGAAAATCACAAACTCTTTGATAAAATTTTTACTTGGAATGATGAATTTATCGACAACAACAAATATTTTAAATTAAACTTTTCTCATCTGTTACCAAAAGAGATAGATAAAAATTTATCTAAGAAAAAAAAATTGTGCACATTGATAAGTTCACATCATAAAAACAACCACCCCTTAGAGCTTTATAGTAAGAGGGAGGAGGCTATAAGATGGTTTGAAAAAAACCATCCTGTTGACTTTGATCTTTACGGCCAAGGGTGGAATTTTTATATATTTAAAAATAGATATGTCAGATATCTACTTGGAAAAATAAAGTTAGATAAATTATTTAAATCAAACTTTCCGAGCTATAAAGGCAGTATAGGCTCTAAAAAATATATATTAGAAAAGTATAAGTTTTCAATATGTTACGAGAATGCTCAAAACATTTCAGGCTATATTACTGAAAAAATATTTGATTGTTTTTTGGCAGGCTGTGTTCCTATTTATTTGGGGGCGGATAATATTACGGACCACGTTCCTGCCAACTGTTTTGTCGATAAAAGGAAATTTAACAACTATGAGGATTTATATCAATATATAAATACTATTAGTGATGATGAATACGCACAGTATTTAAATAATATTGAGTTATTTTTCAACAGCAAGGGCTCGGAACAGTTTACTAGTCAATATTTTGCAAAAACGATAGTATCAAATATGCAGACAGGTAATAAAGTTGATGGTGCAGAGTTGTAGCCTTTCTATTGCAGGATTACAATACGTATTTTAGGAGTTTAAAAAAAGTAGTTACGAAAAGGTGGCTATATTATCTTACTTGGATTCAATCTTACTAATTTTAGTTAATCTGCTTGTTAAAAAAGGACAATAAAGTCCTACTAGTTAGACTCATAAACAATCCTGTACAAGATTGTCTCTTCTCAATTGGTGGTGGAGTATATAAAAAATAAATCTATCTAACAAGCAATAGATCGCATAGCCAAAAATGAACTAAATTTTAAGTTAAAATTAACATCTAATATTTATTAGTGTTTTTTTGAAATTTTTATGATACTATTGACAAGCTACTGTAAAGCGCATAGATATGTAAAAAAGCACTTTGGAAGCTAATTATGAAAAAATCAACATTAATTACTCTTTGGCGCCACCTCTCAAAGCGTCGTCAAAAGCAGTTTTGGTTGTTGTTGATTTTAATGATTATTGCATCTCTATCAGAGATAATCAGCGTCAGTGCAGTGTTGCCATTTCTAGGAATATTAACTGCCCCAGAGCAGGTTTACCAGCATCCGCTTATGCAGCCCATCATTCAAATTCTAGAGATAACCGCGCCTAGTCAACTAATATTACCATTAACTATTTTCTTCATAATCGCAGCACTATTAGCAGGCTTAATTCGTCTCACATTGCTCTATGTTATGACCAGGCTTTCATTCGCAACAGGCGCAGATCTAAGCATCAGTATTTATCGTCGCACCCTTTATCAAGAGTATGTAGTTCATGTCTCACGAAATAGCAGCGAGGTAATTAATGGTATTATCAATAAAACAAATACAGTAATTAGTGGAGTTCTTGCCCCAGCTCTAACATTTATCAGCTCAATAATTCTACTTATTGGCATTATGGGCGCACTATTTGCAATCAATATTAGTGTGGCACTCTCAACATCTATTGGCTTTGGTCTGCTCTATTGGCTAGTTGTCCGATATACTAAAAGCCAGCTTAAAGATAACAGTCAAATTATTGCTGATCAATCTACTCAGATGGTCAAATCGCTTCAAGAGGGATTAGGGGGGATTCGTGATGTGCTTATTGATGGCACGCAACAGTTCTATTGTCAGCTTTATCGCAGTGCAGATCTGCCGCTACGTCGTGCATCGGGAAACAACCAGTTTATCAGTGCAAGCCCTAGATATGCAATGGAGGCAATCGGTATGACACTTATTGCTGGGCTTGCTTATGTCATGACACAACAAGAGGATGGCATGGTTACAGCAATCCCTGTACTAGGCGCACTTGCACTTGGCGCTCAAAGACTGCTTCCAGCACTACAGCAAGCTTATGGCGCATATAGCACAATAAAAGGGTCAAGATCATCATTTGCAGATGTGTTAAATTTACTCGATCAACCATTACCAGAATATGCCGACCAACCCCTGCCCAAACCGATTTCTTTTGAAAAAGAGGTTAAATTAACAAATCTCAGTTTTCGTTACACAGAAGATTCGCCTTGGGTGTTAAAAAACATTAGCTTCTCTTTAGAAAAAGGAGCGCGTATTGGCTTTATAGGAGTCACTGGAAGTGGTAAAAGTACTTTGCTTGATATTATCATGGGCCTGCTCCCACCTACCAGCGGCAAACTAATAATTGATCAACAGTCAGTTAATAGTCAAAACCGCAGAGCATGGCAGGCGCATATTGCTCACGTGCCGCAAAATATATTTCTTTCAGATAGTAGTATTGAGGAAAACATTGCTTTTGGTATTGCAAAAGAGCAAATCGACCATCAGCGAGTAAAAAAAGCAGCACAACAGGCACAGATTGCACAGCTGATTGAGCAGTGGAAAGAGGGTTATCAAACTTTTGTAGGGGAGAGAGGGGTTCGTCTATCTGGTGGGCAAAGCCAACGAATTGGTATTGCCAGAGCGCTTTACAAAAAAGCCAATGTTTTAATATTTGACGAAGCAACTAGTGCACTAGACAACGAAACAGAACGAGAAGTGATGAAGGTAATTGAGGATTTGGGAAAAGAGATGACAGTGCTTATTATTGCACACAGATTAACAACGCTCAAAGGATGCAATAAAATCGTAAAATTAGATAAAAATCATGCTGTTCATGTGGGAAGCTATCAAGAGATGATTAATGAATAAAGAAAATAAAATAGAGCAACTATTTAAACAGTCGATCCACACTAAGAAAAATTGTATAAAGCAAGGATTTCAGTCACTATATAAAATGGGAGATTGTATAACTCAGTCAATCCAAAATAGTGGAAAAATAATGCTATGCGGTAATGGCGGTTCAGCAGCCGATGCGCAGCATCTTGCGGCAGAGATGTTGATACGTCTTAAGCCCATGAACAATAGAGAGAGTATTGCCGCAATTACATAAGCTCAAGATACATCAACTATTACAGCCTGCGGTAATGATTTTGGGTATGACATGCTTTATGAGCGTGTATTAAGATCACTTGGAAAAAAAGGAGATTGCTTGATTGGAATTACTACTTCTGGAAATTCAAAAAATGTAATTCTAGCAATGAAAGCTGCTCAAGACATGGGCATTAAAGTGTTTGGGCTTCTAGGGTGTAAAGGTGGTCAGGCATTAAAATATTGTGATGAGGCATTTATCGTTCCAAGCGATGATACAGGTAGAATTCAAGAGGCTCATATTACTGCAGGACATGCCTTAATGGAATATATTGAAGATCGACTAATTGAATCAAATTACCTACATTTGCAAGAATAATTATGACTTTAGATAGTATTGATGCGTTTGTATTTGATTTCGATGGTGTTTTAACAAACAACCTTGTTCAAATAGATGAAAACGGCAAGGAAAGTGTAAGTTGCAGTCGTGCAGATGGTCTGGCATTTGATGTTTTTAGAAAACTAAATAAGCCAGCTTATATCCTCTCAACAGAGAAAAATCTTGTCGTGAAAGCACGTGCAAAAAAATTAAAAATTCCAACAATACAGGGCGTGGTTGACAAGGTGGAAGCTATTAAAAAGTTAGCTGCTGACAACAACCATAGTTTAAAAAATATTTTATATGTGGGAAACGATCTAAATGATTATCTAGCTATGCAGTTGTGTGGTTATAGTGCATGTCCAGCAGACAGCCACCCAAAAATTAAAAGCGTTTCAACTATAATTCTAAGTACCAATGGTGGAGATGGAATTGTTAGAGAGTTGTTAGAGGAAGTTCTTAATGTAGATTTTATTAAAATTTTATACCAACCCAAATAAAAGGAAAATTATGTCAATTATTGTAATTGGAGAGATAGGAATAAACCATAATGGTGATATGGCTATTTGCAAGCAACTGATAAATGTTGCAAAAGAGGCTGGCGCAGATTGCGTTAAGTTTCAAAAACGAGATATTAATCAGGTTTATACTCAGGAGTTTTTAGATTCGCCTAGAGAAAGTCAGTGGGGCAGAACTCAAAGAGAGCAAAAACTAGGCTTGGAGTTTAGTGCGGAGCAATATCAAGAAATTGAGGATTATTGCAAAGAAAGAGGGCTTGAATGGTTTGCAAGTGCTTGGGATATTAATTCGCAAAAATTCTTACGCCAATTTAATTCTAAATACAATAAAGTCGCCTCAGCGATGATAGTGCATACAGATTTATTAAAAGAGATTGCCAGCGAAGGCAAGCATACTTTTATTTCAACGGGTATGACAACTTATGATGATATTCAAACCGCAGTAGATATTTTTAGGGAGGCTGATTGTCCGTTTGAACTAATGCATACAGTTTCAACTTATCCAATGAAAGATGAAGACGCTAATCTTAATATGATCAAAACTCTAAGAGAAAAATTTGATTGTAATGTTGGCTATAGTGGACATGAAGTAGGTTTAGCAGTTTCTTATGCTGCTGCAGCCTTAGGAATTAGCTCACTTGAAAGACATATTACTTTAGATAGGGCAATGTATGGTTCAGACCAGTCAGCATCCGTAGAGCCGTCAGGTTTTAAACAATTAGTTGGCGCGGTTAGAAAAATCGAACTTGCTATGGGTGACGGTATAAAGAAAACGATTGAGGCGGAAGCATCTATTGCTGACAATCTTCGACAACATTTGGATTGGAAGTAATGGCAATGTTTAGTTATGGTGTTGGTAAAATTGTTCATGTTAGGCCTTTAGTTTTATGAGTAATGAACTGGATATTGTTGCTTTAGTGCCAGCTCGATCTGGATCTAAAGGCATAAAAGATAAAAACATCCTTCCTCTTGGTGGGCAACCTTTAATTGGATTTAGTATTATTGTTGCTAAACAGTCTAAGTTAATTAATCAAGTGTATGTAACTACAGACTCTAAAAAATATTGTCATATTTCTGAGACTTATGGCGCCTCTGTGCCTTTTTTAAGGCCTATAGAAATATCTGGGGATATGAGTACAGATAAAGAGTTTTTTTTGCATTTTATTGAATGGTGTAGAAGTGAGCGTAAGAAGATTCCAGATATGATTGTTCATCTTAGACCCTCTACACCTTTGAGAGATTTTCATTTAGTGGACAAGGCAATTCAGAAATTTATTGATAACCCAAAAGCAAGCGCTTTGCGCTCTTGTCAAAGCACAGAGTTAACGCCATATAAAATGTTCTTCGAAGGCGATGGTTACATGGAACCGTGTATGATAGATGTTAATTATAAAGAATCATATAACCAGCCTAGACAAGCGTTCCAAAAAACATACTTGCCAAATGGGTATGTAGATATTATTCGTCCAGAAGTCTTGATAGATACAGGGCTATTACATGGAAATAAAATTTTATTAAATTTAACCCCAGCAACTGCAGATATTGATGACATTGGTGATTACGAATCTGCCAAACAGTTGCTGAACAACAAGGAATATTCAAGTTTAAAAGAAGCCTTGGATAAGTAGCAATTATGAGTATCTCGTCAATAGGTATTATGCAGGGCCGTATATTGCCAAAATATATAGACCAACTTCAGATCTTCCCAACTGATACTTGGCGCGAAGAGTTTGTTGTTGCTAAAGATCTTGGATTTCAGCATATTGAGTTATTGTGGGACAATAAGAAAAATATAAAGAGTGCCAAAGGACTTGTAGAGTCTTTATCTGCACCCTCTCAATTGCACGCACTTTCTATGTGTCTAGATAGTATTTGTAGCTGCACATTATTAGAAGATATCTTTAATGAGATTTTAGATGTGATCGACACTTTCAGAGAAAATACACCAGCTATCTTGGTGATACCCTTGTTGGGTGAGGCAACAATTAACACCGCTGATGGATTGAAGGAATTTGTCGACAAGCTTAATATGCATCAAGTTGTAAATTTGATTAAAAAATACAATGTAAGACTTGCTTTGGAGTTGGATATGCCGGCAATAGAGATTATTAAGTCGTTAAAACCTGTTAATTCTGGCTTGATTGGCGTCTGTCTTGATAGTGGAAATCTTTGGCATTATTCGGACAGCCCAATTGATGATATATATACCCTCTCAGATAGAATAATACATGTACATATAAAAGATAGAGATAAAAAAGGAGACAATGTACTGCTAGGTGATGGTTTGGTTGATTTCTACGCATTTTCCAAAGCCTTAAAGAAGATTGAGTACTCTGATATGGCAACATTAGAAACCAAGTACTTTAAAGACCCTTTAAGTGAGGCTAAAAAAAATCTTAAATACATTTTGGGGGTGATATAAACATACATGAGAATTTTATTTATAGGCATGGGTTCTATCGGACAACGTCATTTACAAAACGTACAATCTTTATATGGCAAAAATGTTGAGTGTTTTGCTGTGAGGAGTACTTCACATAACAATCACATTAAAGATGGTGTTGCAACGCCTGTTAAAGATTTGAATGAGTATTATCAAATTAGCACATTCAAAACTTTAGATAAAGCGCTGAATGAACATATATATGATGTTGTTTTTATTACCAACCCCTCATCATTGCATTCAAAAACAATACTAAAGTGCTTGGATTATCAAATTAATATATTTGTAGAAAAACCACTATGTATAAATTTGAAAGAAGCTGGCGAAATAAAAAATAAATTAATACATACTAATTCAATCTTATATGTTGGCTATCAGACGCGTTTTGATCCTATTTTTCAGAAAGTTAATGATTTGATTGTAAGTAATGAATTGGGTGATGTGGTTAGCGCTAGATTTGAGTGGTGTACCTTTCTGCCAGACCATCATAAATATGAGGATTATCGCATGGGATACGCCGCTAGAAATGATCTTGGTGGTGGGGTGCTTCTTGGCTTGAGTCATGAGATTGATGTTATATTAAGTTTTTTTGGATTGCCGGACACGATAAGGGCGATAGAATCTAGTAATAAAAAACTTGAGATAAATGCTGACGATACCATTATGGCATTATGCGAGTATTCTAATAATAGCTTCCCCTTAAGTCTTGTTTTGTCTTACTCACAGGTTACTGAAACTAGAGGATTTAGAATCCAATGTGAGAATGGATTGATTGATTGTGATTGGAATAGTGGAGTGATCAATATTACAGACCGTAACAAATCAGACACACCTGAAGCATTTGAGTCAAATATGTTGAGAAATGAGATATTTATGAGTCAAACTAAAAGCTTTATTGATGCAGTTCGTCGTAAAGATGACTCAATAACAAATATTAATAATTCTATAAATATTTTAGAATTTATAGAAAATGTTAGAAAAGGAATGGAGTAAATGAAAAATTATTTAAAAACGTACTATTCTGAGGAAATGAGACCAAAGTCTAATTACCCTGAGAAATTAGCAAAATATTTAACAAGTTCGTACTTAGATAATTCACACAAATCAATGTTGGATGTTGCTTGCGGTAGAGGGGATCAGTTAAGAGCATTTTCCGGGATTGGAAAGCAAGTAACTGGAGTTGATATTGATCCAGATGCGATTGAAATGTGCGCGCCTAATAATGTGATTATTCATGATATTACTAAAGGGGGTTTCCCTTTGCCGGATGCTAGTTTTGATGTGGTATTTAATAAATCAATTATAGAGCATTTGCATAATCCAGAAGTATTGTTGGAAGAGGTGTCACGCCTACTTTGTAAAAATGGTTTGATTATTACCATGTGCCCAAGTTGGGTTCATATGGGCTGGGGGCCATTTTATCAAGATCATACACACGTATCCCCTTTTACCCTTCAATCTTTGCGCGATATTCACTTGAAAAATGGATTTGAAATTGTGGATATTCGTCATTTTCGCCAACTACCTTTATTGTGGAGGCACCCATGGTTGAAGTTATTTACAGAGATTGTAAGAAAACTCCCCATACCCTATAGTCCTCAACATCAGATTTCGATTCCAGATGGTATGAATAAGGTTGTAAGATTTAGTAATGAAGTAATGCTACTCTGTGTAGCGAGGAAGGTTTAATTATGAATGAAGAAAGGTTATGGGAAAGTTATAATAATTTATTGATGAGTAATGATATTGATCGAGTGCGTAAACTCATAACTCGATATGAGTTATTTAAAAAAACCTTAGATATTCCAGGATCTGTAGCTGAATGTGGCGTATTTAAAGGCGCAGGCTGGTTTTATTGGCTAAAACTTTTGAGTATTTATGCTCCTGGAGAGCGAAAATTTGTTTATGGTTTTGATACATTTAAAGGGTTTTCAGAAGAGCTGCTGGATTATGAAAAAGATTCAGCAAAAATTTTTGTTGAGGAAGCGGAGTTTAATGGCGTTAATCCAGACGATCTTCTTTCTCAGGCAGTTGAGTATGGGTTTCATAATGGAAGGTTGGTTTCGGGAGAGGTGACAGAGTCAATTCCTGAATTTATGCAGAAAAATCAAGGGATTCGATTTTCTTTGGTAAATCTGGATTTTGATACTTATGAGGGCACTAAGGTGGCTTTAGAAAAATTCACGCCATTAATGTCTCCTGGGGGGGTGATTATTCTTGACGAATACGGTAAGGAAGGTTGGGGTGAATCAGATGCCGTGGATGAGTATGTTCAGAAACATGGAGGGCTTCAAATTAAGTCTGTTCGTTATTCGTCTCAGCCTAGTGCTTATATTCAAATCCCTAAAATATGAGTAAATTATTAGAACTATTTAGTTTGCAAGACAAAGTGGTAGTCATCACTGGTGCAACAGGATTGCTAGGCAGAAAACATGCTGAAGCAATAGCATATTATGGCGGTACGCCCATATTATTGGATTTATCGAAGAAAGCAGTTGATGGTTTTGCATATGAGTTAAATGAAAAATACAAAGTAAGCGCAGTTGGTTTTTCGATTGATATTACTAATGAAGAAATGATTGAAAATAATGTCAAAAAATTGATTAAACTTTTTGGGAAAATTGATGGTTTGGTTAATAATGCCGCAAATAATCCCAAAGTTGAAGATAGTAAAAATGTTAACTTTTCTAGATTGGAGAACTTTCCTTTAGATATTTGGAGTGACGATATTGCTGTTGGCTTAACAGGCGCTTTTTTATGTTCTAAGCACTACGGTTTTGCAATTTCACAAAATCCCAATGGTGGTTCAATTGTGAACATTTCATCTGACTTAGGTTTGATTGCGCCCGATCAAAGGTTATATGCTAAAGACGGGATTGATGGCAATAAACAAAATGTAAAACCGGTTACTTACTCAGTTGTAAAAACAGGGTTGATTGGTTTAACACGCTATTTAGCCACTTATTGGGCAGATAAGAATGTTCGTTGCAATGCTATGTGCCCTGGTGGTGTAGAGAACGGACAACCTGAAGATTTTTTAAAAGAAGTTAATCACAGAATTCCAATGGGAAGAATGGCGAATGCTGATGAGTATCAAGGTACATTGCTTTGGATGCTTTCTGATGCTTCAAGTTACCTGAATGGTGCAATTATTCCTGTTGATGGGGGCAGGTCTTCGTGGTAGCTTTGCTTTGACGGTATATTGGGTTAGGGTCTAGTTATGGAAATTAAAAATTTTGATTTTTTTTATAATAAAGAAAAAAATAAGAAATGTTTGATTCTTGGTGGTGCGCCAAGCATAAAGGATATAGATTTTGAAAATTTTGACGGCATTATTATTTCTATGGGTGATATCACCCCTATTAAGGAGAAGCGTAACGTTGATTATTGGGTGAGTGCAAATTTGCAATTTCCATTGCCACATGTGCATTATAAAACTATTAATGAACTTAAGAATACAACCTTTTTGTTTGCACATTCTGCATTAGGGGTTGACTACGGCTCTATTAAAAACAAGGTTGCTGACAAGCTTAAAATTTCTTGGTTTGCCTATGACCAAAGACATTTTGGCGGAAGGGCGTGTAATGATCAAATTGATCATAGGTTTAATTATAAAGAAAAAACAGCTTGCTGTAATTATATTGACAGTGAAACAATTCAAGAATTTTTACAGGAAAAATACAATACTATTGGGCACTACTCCACTTCCTCAACGGTTGCGATACATGCTTTAGCATTAGCAATTATATTAGGGTGTAAGACAATATATATTGGCGGTGTCGATATTCCAATTTATGCAAAAGACTATGTTCATTATGGAAGTAGCCCAATTGTTAGTGTGTTAAAAAAAATTAAGAATTTTGGCATCAAGCCATCTCTAAAAAAAATAATTGATCTAGCATTAGGCCTGGAAAGTAAATCAGTGTTTTATCCAGATATTCCCCAAATATTGCAAGATTTTGATTATTTAAATAATGTATGTGAGAATAACAATATAAATCTTTACAATCTTAGTAAAGAGTCTAGCTTAAATAAAATATCAGGTTTTACGTATCTAAATCCTGATGAAATTAAAGGATAAATAATGAAAGCAGTAATATTAGCAGGTGGCTTGGGAACGCGTCTAAGCGAAGAGACAAGCGTTAAGCCAAAGCCTATGGTGGAGATTGGTGGCAAGCCAATATTGTGGCATATTATGAAAATGTATTCTGCGCACGGCGTTAATAATTTTGTTATTTGTTGTGGTTATAAGGGTTATGTTATTAAAGAATATTTTGCCAATTATTTTCTTCATCAATCAGATGTTACTTTTTGTATGAAAAATAATTCTATGAAAGTCCATCAGGAAA
>Ga0181562_10002608_pt1 | contig 13631 bp, 9 predicted proteins | sample 011ome_26_FD_139344 | JGI IMG/M metagenome (GOLD analysis project Ga0181562, IMG submission 139344) | Coastal salt marsh microbial communities from the Groves Creek Marsh, Skidaway Island, Georgia - 011511BT metaG (megahit assembly) | ecosystem: Environmental > Aquatic > Marine > Intertidal zone...
ATCGTGCTGTTGTGTTCTATAGTATGTGAAGTGCCCACACGACGAAGGTGCGCCAATCGTTGCGTCGGCAGTGCCCGACGCGTCACCAATCGAATGACGATGTCCACGCCGTGCGCGACGATGATGACCTCGCGCGTGCGCTGCGACGCGCTTCGCGCGCAGTCTAGGTACGTATGCGTGCGCGCATCGCGTTCGCGTTCGCGTCTCGCGTCGCAAAGTGAAGGCGCGACCCGCACCGCGGAGGCATGGGATGGTGCCGGTATCTTTTCGGTGCGCGTGCGCGTGGATGATGGCGTGGATGACGCGTCGGTCACGCGCACAAAACGGGTCACGACGGCGCGTGAGATATGGTTTACGTAGACCCACGCGTGTGTGGCGTGATGGTTGTCGCGCGCATGGTGTGCGTTGGGTGAAGGGGGTGGTTTTGGACCGCGGACGCGGACGCGCGACGAGATCGCGTGGATAAGAAGGACGTCGGGCGACGTCGGGACGGGTGATTCCTCGTCGGATGCACGCGCGAGCGTGGGGGTTTTATGAGAATCGTGTGGAGTAATGAATGAAAGTACTGACCCCGTGATGTGTGTGTTGTTTTGTTTTTACGCGAATACACAGCCGCCGAAGCGTTGCGAAGAAGCACGCGAGCGTTCGATGCCAAGCGAACACGCCGCCGATTGACGCGCCGACGCGATCGTCGAGCGCTATTGCCAACTCGAAATCCGTTGCGGCGGTGATTTTGGGTGGTGGTGCGGGCACGCGTTTGTACCCGTTGACCAAGTCGCGCGCTAAGCCCGCGGTGCCGATCGGTGGGGCGTATCGATTAATCGACGTCCCGATGAGCAACTGCTTAAACTCTGGGATTTCCAAGGTCTACATTTTGACTCAGTTCAACTCGGCGTCGTTGAACCGTCACTTGGCGCGCACGTACAACTTTGGTAACGGTATCATGTATGGTGGTAATGGTTTCGTCGAGGTACTCGCCGCGACGCAAACTCCTGGTCAAGGCGGTAAGGAGTGGTTCCAAGGCACCGCCGACGCCGTGCGTCAGTATTGCTGGTTGTTCAACGACGTGAAGAACAAGGATGTCGAAGACGTGGTGATTCTTTCTGGTGATCACTTGTACCGCATGGATTACATGAAGTTTGTCGAAGCGCACAGAGAAAGCGATGCAGACATTTCCATTGGTGCTTTGCCCGTGGAGGAAGATCGCGCGAGTGATTTTGGGTTGATGAAGATTGACGCCACTGGGCGCATTACTGAATTTTCTGAAAAGCCAAAGGGCGACAAGTTGCAAAGCATGAAGGTGGACACCACGGTGTTGGGGTTGTCTCCGGGTGAAGCCAAGGCGAAGCCGTTCATTGCGTCGATGGGTATCTATGTCTTTAAGAAGAAGATGCTCGTGAAGTTCTTGGATAAGGATTACCCGCAAGACAATGATTTCGGTGGCGAAATCATCCCGCAAGCCGCGCAAGACGGCGCCAAGGTGCAAGCGTACTTGTTCAACGATTACTGGGAGGACATTGGAACCATCAAGAGCTTCTTCGAGGCCAACTTGAACTTGGCCAAGGACCCGCCTAACTTTGAGTTCTACAACGCCGAAGCGCCCATCTACACCTCCCCGCGTTTCTTGCCCCCGGCGAAGATTGAGCGATGCCACGTCAAGGATGCCATCATCTCGCACGGCGCCTCCTTGTCGGATTGCTCCGTGGAAGACGCCATCGTGGGCTTGCGCTCGCGCGTCGAAAAGGGTTGCAAGATCAAGAAGACGATGATTATTGGTGCCGATTACTATGAAAGCGAAGAAAAGCGCAAGGCGATCATCGCTTCGGGCGGCGTTCCGGTGGGCATTGGCGAAAACACAATCATCGAAAACGCCATCATCGACAAGAACGCGCGCGTGGGTAAGAACTGCATCATCACCAACAAGGATAACATTGAAGACTTGCAAGATGAAGAGCGTGGTATCTTCATCCGATCTGGTATCGTCACCATTTTGCGCAACTCCACCATCCCGGATGGCACCGTCATCTAGAATCCTAGGACGTGACTCTTCTCACGCGAGTCTGAACACGCGCGTCGACGTCGGCGTTGACCACTCGCTGTAAACATTCAACTTTTGCACAAAAAAAGAACAAAAACAACAAACACAACAAAAGCATAGAGCTCAGAAAAACTTGTAACAAGCCAGACGTAGCAACGTTTGAATTCATAATTCCATCCACTCGAACGCGAGGCTAAAAATCTGCGTCAACCAAACCATCTTGCGCGTCATTCGACGCCTCGCCGCGCGATGGGTGGCGACGGCGCGCCGAGCGCGGGCGCGTCAGGGCGTAACCCTGCGGTTGAGCTCTACGTGTTTTGTATATGCGCCATTGGATTGATACTGTACGGCTACCCGGTGGGCGCGAGCTCGGTGATGCTCGGGTCGAACAAGCAGTTCACGCGGGACTTCAACGTAGACGGCGACATCAACGTCCTCGGCGCGCTCTTGGCGTGTAATTCCGTAGGAGCATTGATAGGAGCATTCATAGCGCTCGTGCCCGTGCGTGGAGTGCCGTTGGCGGATGTATACGGACGCATAAAGTGGATGCGCGCTGGCGCGGGGTGTTACGTCGCGGGCGGCGCGCTCGCGGCGCTCACACCAGGCGCCGCGACGTCATTGATTGACTTTTCGACATTCATGCCGTTTACGTTTAGCGCGAAGTTTGGGGTGTATTGGTTCGGGACGTGTCGAGTGGTGTATGGGATTGGTATGTCTTTGTGTTACCAGGCGACGGCGGTGTACGTCGCCGAGTTGGCGTCGCAACGCTCTCGTGGTTTTTACCTCCCTATGATTGCCGTGATGACCATGGTTGGGGATTTAGTTGGAAATTTTGTTGGTTTAGCACTCGAGCCCGCGAGTGGGTCGTGGCGCATGTTGGCTGCACTTCCAGTGCCGTTTGCATTGGCGTACGCGTATTACGTCGGAAAATGTCCCGACTCGCCGCGGTGGTTGATTTTGAACGCCACGAACGCTTCAAAGCATAATCGAAGCAGTACGATTGCGACGAATTCGATGTACTACTCACGCGATGACTCCTATGCTGACACCATGGATGACGACGTGGATTTGAGACGCGCGAGAGAAACGTTGGCGGTGTTGAGAAGTAAGTCGGCCAACGCGTCGTTTTCCATTTCGGACGCGTGCTTTCGCGGACGACGGGGTGGCATGCTACGCGTGCTGGAGAATCCAGAACTCCCAGATGCGACGACGAGGGAAGAAATTGAACGTGAGTTGGGGGATATTTTAGCCGTCGTCAAGGCTTCAGCGGATACGGCGAACCGCAACGTGTGCGCGACGCTCAATCAAACCGGGACTAGACGCGCCATGTACGTCGCCTTTGGATTGAGCATTTTGTCCATGCTTTCCGGCGCCCCATCGCTGACGTATTTTATGAAGCACATGTTCGAAATGACTGGGCACGCGCCCATTCGAGCGACGAGCATGACGACTGGTTTGGCGTTTGTGAGGCTTCTCGTCACGCTCTTTGTCGCGATTTGGCTCGAAACCTTTGGTCGACGAAGGATGCTACTCATCGGTACAAGCATTCAACTCATGGCGACGACGACGTTATCGTTTATTTTCGATGGCTTGACGTGGATCGAAACCCCCGCGGTGTCTTTTCAAGTCCTTCAAGGCTCGCTCGCCGCAGCAGCAGATTTCGCCATTTTCGCCAACGCCGTCGGCTTCCACATTGGGTTTTGGGCCTTGAGCTGGACGGTCTCGAACGAACTCTCGCCCTTGCGATCTCGTTCCACTATCGTCGCATTAAATGCAGTGTTTTCATGGATTTTATCCATCATCACCGTGCGTTTCTTACCCGCAATGATGGCGAGCCCGGGCATCGGAGTCACGTTTGGATTTTGCGCCGGCTCGTTGTTCCTCACCGTGATTTTCGTCTACCTCTATGTCCCCGAAACCAAAGGTCGATCGCTCGAAGAAGTTGAAACGATTGTGGCCAAGGCGTTGAGCTTGCGCGACGTCGTGCGTGAGATGAATATCCCCTCCCGTGCGACGCCGGCGGATGTCCTCCACCGTCGACGTTCTGAAGCGTCGCCCCTTCTCGTCGATCCATAATCCCAATCTTGTACCAACATGATGCATGAATTGCATGCAGCGCATTGTATCGTTGTCATTATCGTCGTTGTTATCATTAGTCCTTCATAGCAGCACTAGAACTTGAATTGATTACAGTCGTAGCGCGAAACGCGCGTCAACCAACTGTCCTCGCGCGAGCTCACCCCACTCATCGACGCCCATCCGTCGATGATTGCGCGCGTACCATCGCTCGCGCACGGCACGTTCATTGAACATCCATTGCCTCGCGCGCGCAGCGTCAAACCCTCGCGCATCGACGCGCAACGTCCGCGTGTCCCGGCGCAGCGACAGTGTGCTTTGAGTGCCTCTGCGTCCCGCACGCTCGCCCCTTCCGAGCGCGCATCGCCCGCTGCGCGCGCGGGTGAACGCACCGTCGTCATTGCAGACACCGTCCGCGCGCGCGCGAACGCGCTGAACGACGCCATGTCTGCGCATGTGCGCGTCGCGCTGCTCGCGCTCGCGCTCGCGTTGTGGCTGAGAAAACGTAAGCTCTACGCGTCATCATCGACGCCGCGTCGCAAGGTGATCGTCCTCGGTGCAGGTTTCGCCGGCGTTCAAGCTGCGATTGATTTACGCGCGCACTGCGACGTGGAGGTGATTGATGGGAAGGAATATTTTGAATTTGTCCCGGGGACGCTCGCGGCGCTCGCGGGCGCGCGGCCGATGTCGACGTCGACGTTTGCAGAGGACGCCGCGACGCGCGCCCAACGCGCCATCATGGTGCCGTATGCACAGATTTTCAAGGATAAGAGGGTGAAATTTACGTGTACACGCGGTCGAGAGATTGATGTGCGGGATGATTGCGTGATTATACGCGGTGAGCGTTCATCGATGGAGGATGTTCGACTGGCGTACGACGAGCTCATCATCGCTACGGGGAGCGTGTACGCGGGTGTGATCAAGTCTTCTGGCGTTGGGCTGGAAACGACCATGCAAGGGCGGATGGATGCGTACGCTGAGGCGCGGGCGAGCATCGTTCGCGGGAATACGACGACGATTATCGTTGGAGGAGGCGTCGTCGGCGTGGAGCTCGCCGCCGAGCTCGCCGCTCGAGCGACGAAAGCCAATAATGGATCATCCGTGGTGTTATTACACGCCGGAGAGCGATTACTCGACACGTTACCAGATCACATTGGATCGTATGTCACCAAGGCGTTGATTAAGTCCGGGGTAAAGGTGTACGTCGGACAAAAGTATGAACGAGACGGCGAGAACGCGTTCATCGGCGTCGCGAATAAAAATGTCATTCGTGGCGACTACGTGCTCATGGCTATCGGATCCAAGCCCGCCACGGAGTTTTTGAAGCGTGCTACCGATGATTCTAGTGAGAATGCCACACTAGACGTTCCGCTCGATCAATTCGGTCGCATACGCATCGATCCATCGACGCGTCGAGTCATCGGCGTCGAGTCCCGAGTCTACGCCGTCGGCGACGTCGCGAGCAAACCTCCCGAGCACATGCTCGCCTCCTACGCCCACTGGGAAGCCGAATACGTCGCTACGCGCATTAAATACCATGGCAACGCCAAGGCCCTCGCTAAACTCGGGGCGTACGTGCCACCACCGCGATTAATGGCGATTAGTCTCGGGTCGTTTGACGGCGTCATGGTGTGGGGCGACCGCGTCGTCGCCACAGGTATCGTCGCCGCGATGTTTAAAGCGTTGGTACAGTTTTGGTTTATTCGATTCTTACCCGCGCCGTACGGCGTGATGAAGATGTTTCCGCACATGCGGCGTTCGCCTCGTGATCCGGCGAGGTTGTCCCCAGCGTCGTCGAGTTGAACATTCGCGTTGGACTCGACGCGCGAATGTCAGTTACAAAATTTGGGAGACGAAGAGTCACGACGCTCGCCAAACCTCGACGCGTCGCGTGCGACGACCGCCGTGCGCTGGCGACGCGAACGCGTCACGTAGCGCACACATCGACGCAATTGCGGCGCGCGCGACGCACGGACGGCATGGTTAAGGTGACGTTTGAAACGCCAACGCTGGCGCTGCGCGCAGAGACGCTCTGGCGCGCGCGCACGAGCGCGGTGTTCATGGCGTGTGAACGCGCCGTTTTTGGCGATCTAGACAGCAGTTTACCATTATATGAGCGTGATAGGGCATCAACGCGCGCGAGATACGTCGTGCGCACGGTTCCTAATGTAACATTACCGTATTTGGCGCGCAAGGCGCTCGGCGTCGGAGCGTCGAGCGGAGGCGCGGGTAAAGGTTTGATTGAAACATTCGATGATTTTCGCGTCGATGAAGAGCAATCCACGGCGCCGTACTTGTACGAAGCGAGTTTAACGTCGTACAGTACGTTTTTAAGTCCCAAGAATAGCACCATTCGCGGTGTAATTCGGTGCAAGAGCGTCGACGGCGATAGCTGCGCGTTGACGCTCAAACTAGAATGTACTATAAAAATGACTGGAATCGGGAGCATTCTCGAGAAAGTCTTAACCAATGCCATAGCGAAAAAGTTTGAGTTGTACCCAAAAGTCGTGGAGCGGTACGTAGCGGTGATGGAGGCGGAGCGTCGCGCTAGGGATGCACGCGTGGCGTCCGCGGCGGCGTCCGCGGCGGCGCCCGCGGCGGCGCCCGCGGCGGCGGATTCCGCATCGTCGACTTCGGCTGACACTGAAGACATCGATTTCCACTCGGTGTGCTCTGATCCTGAGAAATCCAGTGCACCCGAGAACAATGATATATTTGAGACCACAGAGGTCGAATATGACACGAATGCCAGCGCGGCGTCGTGTTGCGTGCCTCCTCGACAAATCATGTCGCGGCGGTCTTCCAGCATCGTCGCCTAAAAGAATCCCATAGCAGCTACTTTTGATTTCACTTTCAAGAACCTTTTCATCTTTTTATTTGGATCGACGCTGGGTGCAGCTAATGCTGCGTCTTTGGGTGGACGCGCGGACGCCAAGCTCGAGCGCGGACGCGCCGCGTTCGCGTCTTCGGCGACGCGGCGACGAGCGGCCACACGCTCATTATACCACTCGTGCACAAATTCGCCCTGAATAAGCGATGAAATCGTCGTACCCGGATCGCACTGCGCGTAACGAATTTCTTCATCGAGTCTGCGGTGACTTGGACGCCCAAATGTCACCGAGGTATCGATGACTGGATCCACGCTGCGGCGTTCGCCCGTTTTAAGTCGAATGGGCGCGTTTGAGCGGCGGAACTCTGAAACCTCTCTCGAGTTTGTGATCCCGGACCGCGTAGCGCACTTATCCATAGCCATCAAATCTATACCGGCGATGACGTTTGCGGGTTTCGATTTGAACTCTCTCCATGCGAGTGTATCACGGACACCACCGCCGGCGTCTTCGCCGGCGTCTTCGCCGCCGCCGCCGCATTTGACTTGTTGGCCAAATGTTTGCTCACGGGCTCCAGAGGGAGCATAAATCAGCGTATCCCTCTGTCTCCCGACTTCTGCGTGGCGATTAATGAGGACATTTGTCGCGCACGACGCGCGGTCGATACCGATGCGTACGCTCGTCATCTACCGTGCGGGATAATGCGGCTTTTAAAAGGTGAGCGGGACAAAAATAGACGGCGGCGCGAGTGTTGTTTGCTATTTGCTATGCTATTCTTAGTTCTTGACTAGACTATTCTTCTACGACCGAGGCTGCGGGTTCGCAGTCGCGAGTTTTTCGCCGCCTCGTCCTCGCCCACGTCCGCGTGGCGTCGCGCCCGAAGCCGAGGATTTCTGCGTCGTCGGTCGCTCGACGCTTTCCCCATCCGCCAGAGTCTTTGCCGAGTGCGCCGCCGCCCGCGCGAGCCACGATGAATCTTTCCTCGGACGTCGCGCCGCTGCGTGCGTTGAACGCACAGGAGGTGGGTCCACTATAGAGCCGGAGCCGGTAGCAGCAGCGACACTCGGCGTAGGCCGCGTAAACGTTGTCGATTGGTCGATGACGACGCCTCCCCCGCTCGCGCGCTCGTCGATAATTCCACCCTTGCCATCTTGCACTCGCAACCCATCTCTAAATTTTACACGTAGGTTTTCAAGTATTGATCGCGCATCGGCATTTAACGCGCGAGATAGCTCTCGTTTAGACGACGACGACGACGGAAACTCCTCCTCTTCGTCCTCCTCCTCGACTCGACGTCCCGCCCGCGCGTTAAACTTTTCCGCGTCCTCCTTACTCACCACCGCCCGGCACACCGGACACAAATGCACCGCCTGCGCCTCAATTTTCATCGCCTCTTCGCTCCCACGCGGGTACTCTTTCGCACGCGCGAGTTCCTCTTCAATTTCACGCTCGCGCCATGCGTACCACGTCGAAAAGCACTTAGCGTGAAACGCGTGCCAACACATGTCAACCCTCCCACATCCCTCACGCGCGCCTCGCATGTCTTCGCAACAAAACGCACACGTCCCATACGGTGCGTTACACTGGTCCATCACCTCTCGAGCGGTGGTACAGATCAAAGTCAATGCGTATTCGTGCGACGCGCGACATCGAGCCGCGACGTCGGCGAGCGTCGACGTCAACGCCGCCGCGCGCGCGTCGCTCAATCCTCGATCATCAATCACGCGCACGCGCACAGACGATGACGCAGGGTATGAACCATCATTACGCACGTCTAATTCTATCGTTGCTTTGACGTAGACGTCATCCGTGCGTGAGGCAGCCGCGCGAGGCGATGCATCAAATGTGATGCGAATCATGGCATCATCATCCTCTAATCCTTCTGCATGGCTGTACGCGAGTCTATCTTCGTCGGCAAACGTGTGATACAGCGCGAGAAGATCGCATTTGAGCTCGTCCGCCACCGCGTCGTCGGCGTCGAGCGCAGCGGCGACGTCCATGGCGCGCGCGAGGCGTCGCACACTGACGTCTCAAATAATAGCTCATCCCTTTATATTTCACACACTACGATCCGTATGTCCGAACTGTATTTTTATGTCATGTGCTTGACCTCAAGCCCCATGGCGATGACGTCCATCACAACGCGACGCCGACGACGACGAAGCCGCCGAGCGCGCACGACCGCCCGCGCCATCGACGCACCGTGAGTCGTATTCTCTCCCCGAACGCCACCGCAGTCTCGCGCGCACGCCGCGACGCACAACACACGCGCTTAAAAGCGCGAGGATAAACCTCATGGCGGCTCACGCATTGTCAGCGCGTTCGAACGCTCTGCGCGCGCCCTCGCACGCGCGCGCCGGCGCGAATCGCTCGCGCACGAGGTCGATGAATATTCGCGCGCACGGCGTGGGTCCGGGCGGCGGCGCACACGTGAGCTCGGTGAAGGATTTAAAAGGGAAGCGGGCGTCGACGGGCGTCGACGGCTGGGAGGACGCGAGCGCGGGCGCGGCGGCGCGCGGGCGTAAGAAGGTGTACGTGGAGACGTATGGGTGTCAGATGAATGTGAATGATAGTGAGGTGATGATGTCGGTGTTGAAGGATGCTGGGTATGATGCGACGGAGGATGTGAATGGGGCGAATGTTATTTTGATTAATACGTGCGCGATTCGGGATAAAGCAGAGGCGAAGATTTGGCAGCGATTGGCGTATTTTCGGTCGCTAGGGAATGGTAAGAAGAAGATGGAAAAACCTGTGGTTGGGGTTCTGGGATGTATGGCGGAGCGCGTGAAGGAAAAGTTGCTTGAGGCGGATCGATTGGCGGATATCGTCGCCGGGCCAGACGCGTACCGGGACTTGCCTAATTTGATCGAAGCCGTCGTCGGTACGGGCGAAAAGGCGATGAATGTGCAATTGAGCGTGGAGGAAACGTATGCAGATATTATTCCCGTGCGCGAAGCCGGGTCGCATAGTGCATTTGTGACAATTATGCGTGGATGCGACAACGCGTGCGCGTTTTGCATCGTGCCGTATACGCGTGGACGCGAACGTTCGCGCGACTTGGCGTCTATTTTGTACGAAGTGCGCTTGTTAAGTGAGCAAGGTGTGAAGGAGGTGACGTTGCTCGGGCAAAACGTCAACTCGTATGCCGCGCCGGTGCACGCACAGACTGACTTTTTGAGTGGACTGCGCGGCGAGGACACTGACCCCATCGCCGCCGTCGCGAGTGCCTCAACGGAGGGCTTAGCGAGCGCCAGTGGGTCCGCATTCGCTGGATACGCCGATGGATTTGCGTCGAGATATGATGCCGAACGTAAGCGTGAAGGCACTATTCAATTCGCCGAATTGCTCGACAAGGTGGCGGCGATTGATCCGGAAATGCGCATTCGATTTACGTCGCCGCACCCCAAGGATTTCCCCGACGACGTCTTAAAGGTGATTCGCGATCGTCCGAACGTCTCCAAGTGCCTGCACATGCCTTGCCAAAGCGGTTCATCAGAGACTCTCGAACGCATGGCTCGAGGTTACACGCGTGAGTCGTACATTGCGCTCATTGAACGCGTCAAGACGATGATTCCTGGATGCGCAATCACCACGGATGTCATCAGCGGCTTTTGCGGCGAAACCGAGGAAAATCACAAAGACACCGTGTCTTTGATGACCAGAATTGGTTATGAGCAAGCATTCATGTTCGCATACAGCGAACGTGAGGGAACAGCGGCGGCGCGTCATCAAAAGGATGACGTACCCGAAGACGTCAAGCAACGCCGTCTTCAAGAAGTCATCGACGCCTTTAGAGCGCAAGCGGCAATCAAGCAAGAGTTAGAAATCGGTTCCACCCACTGCGTCATCGTCGAAGGCCCGAGTAAGAAGAATCCCGATGAATTCACTGGCAGAACGGACACTTCCAAGTGGGTGGTGTTTGAAAAGACGCAAGTTGGCCAATACGTCGGGGACGAAACCACGCCGGTGAGTGGGTCGCAAGACATTAAGCCGGGCGACTACGTCGCCGTTCGCGTCACTGGCTGCAGCACGGGTACGTTATTCGGTGAGTGCCTCGGGAAGACTTCTCTAGTTGAGTTCCAGAACCTTCACGGCGCGCAATGGACGCAACCAAAGGCGCGCGTTGAAGCCGCCGCTGGGGCTCGTTAGACTACTATTTAAACATTGTTTTCTTCGCTGTAAAAATCACAAACAATTATATATCTATACAACTTCCGGCGATGAGGCAGCGGCTGAGGCGCGATCGTAACGTCGCTTCAGTCCGAGCGCTTGCGCGACATCCGCATCGACAGTTTCATTTTTCGAATCCACGACGCACGACACGAAGAACGGGCCCTCTTGTCCGGTGCGAGCGGTCCGCCCGCATCGATGAAGATGCATCTCCATAGATGGCGCCGCACCGTATTGCACCACGTGATGAAGCTTTGGAAAATCAATCCCACGCGCGGCGAGGTCGGTGCACACGCATACGGCTAAATCACCCGATATGAAATCATCGAGCACGACGCCGCGCTCCTTGGCTTTACCGTGAAACGCGAGGGCGGTGATTTCGCTTTCGTCAAGTTTAGTGACAAGTTCATCCGCTTCTTCGGGAGAATTCGCAAAAATCAAAGCCTTGAAGCGTTTACGTCGCGCCAGCGCTTGAATCAAGGCATTAAACTTGGCATCTTCGCCGGCGACGTCGTCCACACGCACTTCCAGTTGCGGGTGCACGCGTCCAAATTGCGTGGTTGAAATCCACTCCAACTCCCCTGGGAAAGCCTCTAAAAGGGGCTGAGCCTCGCGCATCGTCGCTGCCGCGAATATATACTGCACTGGAATATCAAATTTATTCACACCATTTCCTGAGTACGTCATCGAGATGAGCTCGGCGACGTCGGCGCCAAAACCGCTCGACAACATTTCATCCGCTTCGTCGACGACGACGTGACACAGCCGACCGAGCAACACCCACTCTTCTTTGATGAGCTTGAGTAAACGCGCTGGCGTGCACACTAAAATATCCGCAGTTCGAAACTCAGGTATCGCCTCGACGTCACCGTCTAATTTTGTCGATTTACCCGCCTTGGTGGTTGACTTTTTCTTCACCCCCTTAGCCGCGGGTTTCACGAGCTTCTTCTCCTTGCCAACCAACGAAAACACTCGCGGCGTTGGTAGACCTTCATTCGTGCACCAACTCGCCGCAAGCTGCGCTGAATACGTCACTTGTTTCCCTAGCTCAACATTGGGCACGAGAACGACGGCGGCTGGGCAACACCGCCCCGATCGTTTGGTCCCGCGGCGACCGGGCTCGGTCATTTGCGCCAAAATTGGCAACAAGTAGGAAAACGTCTTCCCGCTCCCTGTTTCGGCTAATATCGCGACATTCTTTTGCTCTAAAATCACAGGTAACGCCAAACGTTGAATTTCCGTCGTGCGCTTCAAACCCGCTTCGCGCATGGCGACGACGGCGCGTTCAGGCATGCCCGCGCGCGCAAAGGCGCTCATGGGTTCGCGAGACGCGTCCTCGTCGCCATAAAATCGACCTTCATACCGCGCACGTGCATCGTCTTCAGCCTTTTTAGCCTCGCGCTTACGTCGAGATATTTCCCACGGTCGTTCACCGCCGCGCTTATACCCTCCAGCACGCGTATCCGACGCCGCCGTCGTCTCCCCCGGACCGACGTCGTCGTCGCTCGCCGCGGTAGCCTTCTTCTTTCGCGCATCCACACTCGGCGTCTCACCCATCAACCGCGCCCAACCAGAAAGCTCCTCATCCACACCCCAATATTTATCCTCACCATCCCCACGCGAATTCGCCGCCGATCCCTGTCGCCTCCGCTCCGCCGCCTCGGTGCGTCGCATCAACGTCGTCGCATCCACCGCCCGAAATCCCTTCATCGACCCATCATTCTCATTCAAACCAGCCTTATCGCCCGCCGCGCGACGTTGCGTCTTATTTTCTAATTTATTATACCGCGCATCGCGCGTGCTCGACCACGAACGACGCGCATTGGTATTCGTAGAACCGCCGCTTCGCCCGCCGCTTCGCCCGCCGCCGCGTCCATCCTCCGCATCCTCCGTCCCACCGTACGCACTCCTCCGTCCTCGCCCTGGCGACGACGACGACGGCGGCGACGCAGAGTCGTCATCATCCCACCCATCTCGTCCATGCGACGACGCCGCGAACGCGCGCACCGCGCGAGCGCGTTGACATTGAACCCAACCGCCGCCAGCCGTCACGACATCGACATCGACATCGATTCGTCGTCGTCGTCTCGCCACCACCACCATCGCCGTGCGCGTTCGCGCGCCATACACCGACGACGACGACGGGTTCATCACACGCATCCTCGGCGCTACCCACATCCTCGACGTCGGCGTCGACGAATGAATGAATGGACAGACGCTTCAGGAATGCCACGCCAGTCACACACAGGTCAGTCCACCTAAACCCTACATAAACCCTAATTTCACATACGCAACGCACCCAAACACCCATATCCACCAAGTCCCGAACCCCACCAGGTCCCCCATGGGCATCCGTATCCCATACACAACCGCGCATACGTCCCATACAGCACCCATATAAAATCAACACACACACACGCGCGCGCGTCGTCTAAACCCTAGGGGGGGGGCTTTCGGGGCTTAGGGCTTTCACGCCCATCCATCGCCCCGCACTTTGCCCCGCGCGCGCACAGCCCGAC
>Ga0181562_10002609_pt1 | contig 13627 bp, 6 predicted proteins | sample 011ome_26_FD_139344 | JGI IMG/M metagenome (GOLD analysis project Ga0181562, IMG submission 139344) | Coastal salt marsh microbial communities from the Groves Creek Marsh, Skidaway Island, Georgia - 011511BT metaG (megahit assembly) | ecosystem: Environmental > Aquatic > Marine > Intertidal zone...
CACTATTTAGTGTGATGGGTGTGTGATGTGATGCTAAAAAGTGTGATGACCATCACACTTTTGGACCACATAATAAAAGTGTGATGGTCCTTGGTCATGATTGGTCACATGCATCAACACCATTTTTGCTTGGACACGTCGCCGGCGAATCGATGGATCGATCGCGCGCGCCGCACGCGTCGCCGCAGACGTCGACGACATCGATCGGCGCGCAGTCGTCCGCCGCCGACGCATTCGTCTCTTTCGGTCGTCTCGGTCGTCGCGGTCGGTGAGCCGCCATGGCGACGACGGACGACGCGAGCGCGGGCGCGCGGCGCTGGCGCGGATTGAATCGCCGAGAGGTGATTCGCGCGGCGGGCGGCGATGGGGCGTCGGCGACGGCGACGGCGACGATGACGCGAGGCGGTATCGCGAGGGGTGGTGCGAGCGCGGGCACGAGCGATAGCGCTGGGAGCGCGCGAGCGTCGGATGACGAGGAGGAGGGCGGGAAGGCTGGGAAGGATGGCGTGGAGACGCCGAGCGCGCCGAAGACGAGGGCGCAGCGTATGGCGGGTATGCTCGAGCGCGCCAAGGCTGCAGCGCGGGCGGGGATAGCTCATGTTCCTCGTGGGAGCGAGTCCAAGGCCAAGTACGGGTTGGAGGTGTCGGCTGAGGAGGAGGAGAATCGCAAGCGGCTAAAGGAGGAGAAGCGAGTGAAAGAGACGCTGTTGGCGTTGCAGATGAGTGGTATACGCAGTAAGCCTTCGGGGTTTGATGTCGGCAAGTTGAAGACGTTTTTGGAAGGCGCTGATGAGAGCGTGATGGACAGCGACACGGATAGTGAAGATGAACTGAATGGCGAAAAGTACGAAGACATCGACGAGCAACGGAGCATGTTCGTCATGCACCCAACGACAAAGCTTCGACAGTACTGGGATTTTTTGCAAGTCTTCTTGTTGATGTATATTGCGATCGCGGTGCCGTATCGAATCGGATTTTCTGAGCTCTCATATGGTTGGTGGTATGCGATTGACTTCGTCGTCGATATGTATTTTTACATCGACATGGTGTTCAACTTTTTCACGGCGTATTGGGAAATTTCTGAAACCGATGACGATTATCACTACGTGACGAATTTGTGGCAAATCCAAAAGCACTATTTGAAAGGCTGGTTCTTGCCTGACCTCCTTTCGCTCGCGCCAGTGGATTATGTATCGCGCTTGATTGATGGCACGGCGACGTGTTCTTGGGAGTCTGAGGCGGCGTGCGGCGATGCGGCAGTTTCGACGCAAGTACCTGAAATGCTCCGTTTATTACGCTTGGTGCGTCTTTTACGCATGGCTAGGACGACACGTATCTTAGAACGCTATCAAGAAACTCTCATGCGGGTGTACAAAATCGTGACTATCGTGCGATTAATCGCTTTGCTCTGTCTCTTGTCTCATTGGATGGCCTGCTTGTACGCGTACGTGTACAATTTTGAGCGCGAAGATGCGAGCGGCGTTGAAGGAAAGAAATCCGAAATGTACGTCGCTGCGTTATTTTGGTCGGTACAGACGCTTACAACAGTAGGTTACGGTAACGTCGTACCTACGACGGTAGACGAGCGTGTCGTTGCCATCGTCGTCATGATTACCGGGGGCTTTGTCTTCTCCGCTATCATTTCAGGAGTGAACATGTCCATGGATGAAGACTCGCCAGGGAATCGCTTCGCACTGCTTATGAACCACGTGCGGACGCTTCTTCAGGAGAATAAAATGCCTTCGGGCTTGAAATCTCGCGTTCGTTCGCACTACAAGAACTCTGCCAGAGCGCAGAAACTCGTCAACCGGGACATTATTCAGCCGTTACCAGAAGCCATTCGCGCTGACGTCAACTTTTATATTTACGGAAAATCGATCATGGCGGGGCTAAAATGTGCTGGTAACGTTGAACCGAGCGGACTGGTACTCGAAATTCTTTGTCGAACGATGGACACCGTGATTTACCAGCGGGGTATGCGCATGTGTTACCCGTACGAACTCGCAGAGAAAATCATCATCACTTTAAATGGAAGAACTTCTTACTCCCCGGACGAAGCGACGGTGTTCACACACGACATGGCTCAGAATATCAAACGTAAGAAGTTGAGACAGCAGCAAATTGAAATAGCCGAAGAAAAAGGCTGGATTCGCGGCCCTGGTACGGTGCTCAACCCGGGCTTGATGTGTGGTTTCCACAAGGGCATCCTATGTGCCATGCCTTTCGATAAAGCTGTCGAAGCTCTCTGCCTTGATAGCAATATGTTGTACGAGATGCTGACGCAGCATCAGCCGAAGCTCGTACGGAATTTTATTGACGAATTCTTACAGTCTTTGAAGGCAATTGAAAAGCCAAAGATGGCGAGAATCGCGCTCAGCGAAAGCGACATGAGGCAATATATTGACCCAGATACACGCACTGTGATTGATAACTGGCGAGAAGTCATCGAAGCTGAGAGAATGGCTGAAGATAAAGTAGAACAAGAAGCCGCATATGCAGGTGCCGTTGGTCTTGTTCGTGGTTTGTCTTTTAAGAATGCCACCAACAAGGGCAACGAAGCCAAAAACACTGCAGGAGCGACGATCGGCGCCATCAAGTTGGCTATGCAGCAAATGCACACAGACATCGTAAACGTATCGGAGCAAGTAGTTCAAGTCATGGTTCAAGCCAAGCAAACGCACGAAGTGGTGTCTGAGTTGAACTTGAACTCGACCAAGATTCTGGTGAGCACAGACGTCGTTGAGGAGAAGCAAAATGCCATGGAGATGAACATAGAGGCGGTGTATCAAGCGGTGCAAAATTTGGCGACGGCATCGGCAAGCATGGAAGCTGGTGGATGGACGCAGCCTGGCGGCCAGAAGCAAACTTTCGATTTCACGCGCGGTGGCAGTGACAGGGGCGCGGGACCATCCGGTCTTGCTGGCATCGCGCCGCTGAATCCGATGCAACAAGACGCCATTCGCGACAAGATTGCCGAAGCCGCGCGCCGCGGTCGCAAGCTCACCATCACGACTAACGTTGAAACCGAGCAAGAAACATGGGAACGCGAGCGTGACGCCGACGTAGGTATCCAGGGCATCCGAAACGTTGGCGACAGAGGCTTCGCGGGTACAGAAAGCGATAAATTCCGCGCCGACAAGGTGTTCAAAGACTCTCTCTAAAAGACGCTTTGCGATTTGCGATAAAATACTTGTAACGCATCATCGTCGCCGCTACGACCGATGATGCGTGCTGTTGTCATCAATATATTATATAGTTTATAAATAACGGTACTTGTACACGCACATATGCACGCACGCGCACACCGCCATCACCATCCTCAAGCCTGGAAAACGCCGCGCGGATGCGAAAAAACATAAATCACAGCGTAACGGAAACACATCGTAGCTCACGCCGCACACGCCGCCGCGCGCGCCGCGAGCGACATGGGATGCGCGTCGTCCGCGACGAACCCAAACGATGTCGCGTCTCTGCGCGCCACCGACGCGGAAACACCATCGACGTCGTCGTCGTCGTCTGTCCCGGTGAACTACCTCGTGCGCCTTCGCGGTGGTCCGCTGACGCAACACGAGTACAACAGCCGTCTCTCCGGCGTCGACGGCACGCACACGGTGTCCGTGCAGTACACTGACGATAGCGGAACGATTCGCGCGTATCAAATGCGCTACGCGACGTGTTCGCAGCGCGGATATTACCCAGAAGCTGCGGACAAGCTGAACCAGGACACGTACGCGGCGTTGGAGCGGTTTCGCGGCCGGGAGGATGAATTCGTTTTTGCGGTGTTTGATGGGCACGGTGAGTGCGGAACAGAGTGTGCTGTGTTTGCGAGGGATCGCGTGCCGATGGAAATGGCGTGTAGGGAGTTTGGGGATGTGGAGGGGTACTGCGCGGCGTTTGAAGCGACGAACGCGGCGTTGCGGAAGAGCGACATCGACGACGCGTTGAGTGGGACGACTGGGATCGTGGCGCATATTCGAGGACGAGAGTTGTATGTGATTAATGTAGGTGATTCTCGAGCGACGATGGGGATGACACAAACGTCGGAGAGTGGGGTAGAGAGCGTGGAGACTTTTGATTTGAGTTCAGACCAGACGCCGTTTCGCAAGGATGAGTGCGAGCGCGTAAAACAATACGGTGCGCGCGTGCTGACTCTCGATCAACTGGAAGGGTTCAAAGACCCAAATGTACAATGCTGGGGCACCGAGCAAGACGACGATGGCGATCCGCCGCGATTATGGGCGAGTAATGGCATGTATCCAGGGACAGCGTTTACTCGCTCCATTGGCGACGCCGTCGCCGAGCGCATTGGCGTCGTCGCCACGCCAGAGATAGAACACGTGCGTTTAAGCAAAGACACAAAGTGTCTCGTCATTGCGAGCGATGGGGTGTTTGAATTTATCCCGTCTGCGAGTGTGGTGAAGACGGCGCTCGCGTCTGAAGATCCTCAACAGAGCGCGATTTCGCTCGTCGTCGAGTCCTACAAGCTGTGGTTACAATACGAAACACGAACGGACGATATCACCGTCATCGTGCTCTTGTTTGAAGACTTTTTCGACGAAGAAGTCATCGAGCCGCAAACGCCGCTGCAGTCTGTGCAAAGCATTGGGGCGTTATTTAATTTCCCCGACCGCGCGGAGCCTCTGACGTCGCCGTTTCCATCCTCGGCGCGCCCGAGTCGGCGCGTCATGCCGACCTTCACGATGCAGACCCGCCGAAGTCTTCGCGTCGTGCATCCGTATGGGACATCATCGGATTATCATCTCGCTGAGGACGCCGGCGCGAGCGCTTTGGTGGCACAACTTGACAATTTATCCATGACTGACGCCGACGTCTCACAACTCGTCGACGTATTCAAGTCGTCATTCGTATTTAATTTTCATTCCGACGATGTTTTGGAAAGATTGGCCCGCGCGACGTATAGAATCAAAGCTGACAAAGGTCAGGTTGTCCTGAGACAAAACGACAAGAATGCCTTGCGTGCTTTCTATGTCGTAGAAAGTGGACATTATATTGGGCGCGACAACTTGAAGTGGGGCGTTGACGACGAGAATGAAAGCGTAAGTACGCGGTCGTACGGAAAAGAAGGCGACCGCATGTGCTTTAACGAGCAGTGTATGATGCATGCACAACTTCCCCATGAAACCGTCACAGCAGAAACAGAAGGAGTGTTGCGTGTGCTTGACATGGCGACGTTTAACCGAATCGCTCGAGTTCAAGACGACGACGACGTCGTCAAATTAACGCGAGCGCTTCGGGGCGTAGAGACGCTGAAAACTGCAAAGTTGAGCGATTTGCGCATGATTTCAGCACAGGTCGTCGCTAATCGTGCAAACTCGCTCTCATACGCGAGGGAAAATGAAATCATCGCGCATCAAGGACAACAACTTGACGCTATGCATGTCATCAAGTCGGGCGACGTCGCGTGCACGGTGCGCGCCAACGCACGCGACGAAAGCGAAATCCCGCGTGTGGTGCTACGTTTATCATCTCAACAGTACTTTGGTGAGCGCGCACTTTCGGGTACGGGCGTGTGCGCGACAAATATTCAAGCCATCAGCGAGGAGGTTGCGGTGTGGAGGATTTCAAAGCGCGACATTGAAAGCGTCCTCGGGACGTCAAGCGTGATGCTCACTCGATCTTTGAGCGTATCCAACATTGACGCTGGTGCATCACTGGCGACCTCGAATAAGGCACTCAAGTCAAAGTTAACGCCTCCAGAACGACGGCTGTCGTTCGGCGACGATAACCGCGCGACGCGTGAGGCGCTGTACGTCACGCTTCTCGGGCACATGCGCGAAATGAAGGGTATTTTACGAGAGGCGACGGTACAAATTTCATTAGCGCGCACCGAATCCCTCGGTCGCGTTGAAGGCGTGCTGCGTGAGCGAGCAATCATCAAGTTGCTCACGTCTGACTCAGCGTTACCTCCGTCATTTATTCCTCAGCCTGGGTTGCCGCAAAAAGATTCGAGCTTTATTTCAATTCCGTATCCATTCGTGCCGCGTTGCGCGCTCGAAGCAGTCATCGCGTGTGGAGGTGGGTCTAAACCCGCCGTCGTGCGTTATTACGTCGCTGCATTGACGCTCGTATTGGAGTACATACATAAGTTCGATATCGTCTTCCGCGGCATCGATCCAGAGACGATGATTATTTCTGAAACGGGAGCGTTGCGATTGGTTGATTTCCGCTTCGCCAAGCGTCTCTCCGCGAGTGATGCGTCGCCAGGACGCACGTTCACCGTATGTGGCGCCGCTGCGTACATGGCACCTGAAGTTGCCGCAGGCATAGGCCATGACGAGCGGGCGGATTGGTTCTCGCTCGGGACGTTCATCGCGCACATGCTTTGCGGCTCGCCGCCCTTTGGCATGACGGTGAGTCATCAGACGTTTCATGCCATTTGCGCGTGCGATGTATCCAAAGCATTTCGCGATGATGCCGATCCAGACGCCGTGGATCTAGCTCGCCAGCTTCTCGTCGCCGACCCTGGCGCGCGACTCGCGACGGCGCGGAAAGTCAAGCAACACCCGCTCTTCGCCGGCGTGGATTGGGACGCGCTCGCCGTCGACCGACCGCCGACCGTAGTCGAAGAGCTCACGCGAGACCAATACCGCGGCCGCGGCGTGCCACCGATTCGCGATGCCACCGAATCGAGCGCATCGAGTGCGTCTTGGATTGAAACATACATGGCGTTCGATTCAATCGCGCCGTAGGACGTCGCGAACGCGAGCCGAACCCGAGCCCTGAGCCCTGAGCCGAGCCGTACGCACACACAGCATACAACCATCCCGCACATGTAATAATTACACCTCTATGCCGCGCACGCACGCATCAGAAAAGAGCACGCGAAGACGATACGTCCCTCGCGCGACGTCCGCGCCGCCGCCGCACACGTCGCCTCCCCATGGCCACCCGCGTCGGTCTCTTCGTCGACACCGACACCGACGACGAGACGAGCGATGGCGACACCCCACTCGGCGTCACCACCACCGCCAGTCGACGACGCAAACCCGCGCTCGATGACGACGACGACCGAATGGATGACGACGGGGACATCATCCTGCGCGAACCTTTCACACACAAAGTCGACCTTACCGCCGCCACCGACGCGCTGCGCGCGCACGAGACCGCACTCGAGGCATTGACGAGTGTGTACCGCGACAATGCGCGCGCGGATGGCGGCGAAGACGTCGCGACGGGCGCGGGTGATGCCGGTGATGGCGATGAGATGGTTGGCGGTTTAAACGTCGTTTCGGCGGATGATGACGCGTCTGAGCGCGCGCTCGGCGCGCGGCGCGCGCATGCGACGTGCTCAGCGGCGCTTGATGCGGCGAAGCGTGCGTTGAGCGCGTCACACGCGAGCGTGACGTCGCACGCGGCGCCGAGAGAGGCGAAAGACGCGTCGAGGGGTACGGATGCGTACGCGCAGCGAGGCGCAGCGAGAGGGTGCGCGTTCGGCGCGCGCGGTGACATCGCCTTGCCCGTGATACGGGACGGAACGACGACGACGGCGATAAGTGTGCGCGCGGTGCGAACGTCGCAGGCGATGGAGGCGTGCGTGGGAGCGCTTGAGGTGGCGCTCGCGCAGGCGGTGCCGCGCGCGGGCGGAGGCATTCGACACGCGTGCGCGCGAGAGAGCTCATCTGACGCCCCGTATGGCGTTGCCGCGGTGTGTCTGCGACATTTAGAAGCCGTGGTTGAAGTGTTGACGTCGAGCGTGAGTGAAGGTGGCGAGGTCTCGGAGGAATTGTTGCGAGCGCGCGTGGAAGCGGAGGTGAGCGCGTGGGCGTTGACGAGCGAGCTGTTCGCCGAGGACAAGCTCGGGGCGGCGCGAGGAACCGCCGCGGACGTGCATAGACGACGTGCAGGGGTCAGTGCGTGGCTTCGAGAACAAGTATCGCGCAAGGCTCCGGCTGAGGAGGAATTAGTTGGTCGTAAGGCGGCGTCGACGCACGTCGCGGGCGGGCGGACGGTGAGCGCGGCTCGCGCCGCTGCCGCGCACGGTGATCCGCGTTTAGCGACATGTATCGCGCAGATTGGTTCGGGAAAGAATGTATCATTTTATGCAAAGCAGCAGCTCAATCGCTGGCGCGCAGGGCCGGTTGGAAAGTACGTGTCAAGCGAGAGCGAGGAGGCGTTTAAGCTTCTCGCGGGCGAAGTCGCGCGCGACGACGACGGCATGGGCTGGTACCAAAATTTTGGATTACATCTCTGGCTCGGCGCTGGCCCGACGTCGCCGCTTAGAGAGGTTGTTAAATCGTACTGCGATGCGGTTAAGTTGCGCAAGGCTGCTAATCCTTCGCCGCCTTGCGCAACCGATGCTACGTTGGAGGCGAACAAAGCGACGCATTTGCGAGACGTAGCGTTCAACATTCTCGATCTCGCAGCATCTGCTGAAGACGGTGTGGTGCCGAGCACGGCGGAAATACGGTTAGCGTTTCACCCACTCACGTACTCGGATGACGTGCTCAACGCGTCGTTAGCTTGGCATTTGTTTATGATGCTCAACGCCATCGACGTCGTGCGCGGGGAAGACGTCGATGCGTTAGCGGATGAAATCACCGTCGCCTTTGTCACGCAGCTCATGAGCATGACCGATAGAACGCACTGTCATTGGATTGTCTTCGTAGCACAGCACTTGCGCGATCAAACGCGCCGAGAGAAGATGACGAGTCATATTTTGCGCGAGCGCTTTGAGGAATGGAATGGCGACGACGCCAGGATGGCGTTTTTGCTCAACCAGTGCGCTGTGCCGCAGAGCGCGTTAGCGGAGGCGAAATCCTTGTGGTTTACGTACTCAAACCCACAGGCGTAATACGTAGACAAACAACGAAAAGTAACGACATAGCGTGTAAAAACAATTCGAGATATTTTCGATATTGACATTCTCTCCCTCTCTTCCTCCCTCTACTAATTTTCACACCTAAACTTCCCAATCTAAGACGCTGACGCGATTGTTTGAGAAGCACGCGGCGACTTTATTGCCCTCCTTGTTCCAGCAAACTTCAAAGATGCCACCTTCACCTTGGTAGGTGCGCACTAAACTACCATCCTTGACGTTCCAAATGTGCAAGTGTTTGTCGAACGAACCGCTCGCGAGGTACTTGCCGTCTGGACTAAAGGCGACGGAGTACACCGGATCGGTGTGCCCTTCTAGCGTGTGCAAGCACTTGCCAGAATCGACGTCCCATAGTTTGATCGTAGCGTCGTACGACGCGGTGGCAAGAATGAGGGGAAGGTCGGGGTTCTCCGTCCCGGGGCCGGTAGGGCTCCACTTGATGGTGTAGATTTCCTTCTCGTGCTCGTTGAAGTCGTGCACGCATGTGTCTTTCTTCAAGTTCCAAACTTTGGCGGTAAAATCATCTGAGCAGGACGCGAGCAACGTACCGCTCGGGTCCCACTTGATGGCGTTCACCTCGTCAGTGTGCCCCTTGAACGCCTTGACGGGCTTGTCCTTGCCGAGTTCGCACACGTAGATGGAGTGATCCATCGACGACGTCGCGAACGACGTTGGGCTTCGCCAGTCCACATCGAGCGTCGGTGCTGAGTGGAACGCAAACTGTTGCTTCATTTCACCAGTCTTCGCATCCCACACGATTGCCGTTTTGTCGACGGAGCCGCTGAGCAAGCAGTCGCCCTTCTTGTTCCACTTTAAGGAAAAGATCGGACCCTTGTGCTTCTTCAAGCTCATTAAAAGCTTACCTTCGGTGTCCCAGATGCGAGCCTGCCCATCGTACGAGCCTGTGGCGAGTAGGGTGCCATCGGCGTTCCAGTCAAGCGTCGTGACATCCTTGCTCTTGTTCGCCCCGGCGGCCCACTCACCATTTTTGTTTTCATCACCCGTATCCATCGCATCGCCCGCCGACGCACCATCCTCGTCGCTCTTATGCTCCAACACCTTTGGCTTTTCAAGTTTCGCCTGAGCTTCGCGCCCCGATGGACCTGCTGGAACGGACCACACGCGCGCCGTAGAATCGCCCGAACCAGACGCCAAAAGTTGCTTGGTCGGATTCCACGCGCAAATAAACACCTCGCTCGTGTGTCCATCCAATATCGTCACCTCATCGCTCGTAATCTCGCGCTCGACATCACTTTCAATCTTGATCCCATTCGCTTCCGCCTTGGCTCGCAACTCCTTCTCTTCCTCCTCGCGTTGCGCCTTGCGTTCCTCATCCGTCATGTTCCGCCGCTTCGTAACGAGCTCCTTCAACTCCTCCACGCTCGACGTGAGCAAATCTCGCGAACTCAACACCGAAAAGTCCGCATCAACATCCGTTCCATCCTACACCACACGCAACAACACCAACACGTCAGTACAACACGTCCCGCGTCGAGCGAATGCGCGTTTAATTCTCTCGCGCGCGGCGCGCCCTCTGCATCATCCCAGAGATCTCATCCGCCCATTCATGACGCATCTCCGACGCTTTACGACGCACAAACGCGCCATGCGACGCACGAATACGCTCAAACACACGTCAACACACAACATTTCACGCACCTCATTCAAATTCGCCTCAAGTTCGAGGTACTGCAACCCCTTCTGTACGAATGAAATCAAAGCCCCCGGCGGAATCGCCCGCGACGGTGCGATAGATTTCCGATCGACGTACGATTCATTCCCAAACGCAAACGCGCTGTGCGTGAACCCAGATTCGAGTAAATATTTATACACGAGGTAATTTAATTCATCGCTCGTGAGCGCCATCGCGCGCGATGTCCGTCGCGTCGCCTACGAATCCGCGACTTTTGACGACGATGCGTCGGGCGCGAATTTGATGAATTCGCACGCGTGCGTCCGAGCAGGGTTTCGAATGCGCGCGAATGCGTCGACGGTGCGACGTCGTCACGCGTGCGCGGCGCGCGTGTGTGTGCGCGAAGGCGATGTGATGCGCGTTTTCAGCGCGGCGCTCGGCGCGTACGGGCGCTCGGCGCGGCGGCGTGTGGCGACGCGCGCGCGGAATCGCGACGGCATCGTCACGCGCCGGTGAACCATCATACAACGGACCACTCTGTGTGTACCCCCGCACATGTGTTGTATGTACCCACCCACGCATTGACGAATCATGACTTAGCGTTATCATACATTCAAAACGGTGTATCCAACGGCTCGACCGCTCGACCGGCCGCGGGCGCCAATCGTTCGCGTCATCGTCGCGCGCGCGCGCATCCAGCGCCGAGACGCGCGCGCGAGACGCTCGCCGCGGAAGCACGTGGGTGCCTTTGTCCTCCGTTCGCCACCGTACGGCCGAATGGGCCTCACGCGGCTCAGAGATGACCGCGGGAACTCGACCGACTTTTGGCTGTCCACCACGCGCTCGTCGGCGCGCGTGGCGTCGACGTCGACGTCGCGCGCGCGCGGGGGGGGCGAATGGGGCGCGGTGGTGGAGCGCGAGGTCGTGGGTGTGCGTGCACTCGCGAGTCGCGTCGGCGTCGGCGGCGCGTTGGCGCGGGATTCGATGGGCGCGTCGAACGACGTCGAGCCGAACGACGACGACGACGACGACGACGACGACGACGCGGATATCGACTTTGCGCACGCGCCCGTGGTGTTCGTGGGATACCCACACGTGTCGTTGCTGTGTCCACGGTGTCGGGACGTCATGCTCGATCCGGTATGCGCGGACGACGGGTCGTCGTATTGCCGCGGGTGCGCTCCGGCGCCGACGGCGGCGGGCGCGCCAGCGTACGCTCGAAACGTGGAGATTGAAGACGCCATCGTGTCTTCTGCGGTGATTTGCAGGCGCGGACTCGTGCTTAAACGTAACGCGCACGGTGCTGGGGAATGGTGTTGGAACGCCGAGGGGTGCGGGGAGGCGGTGCGGCTGTCGATGCGAGACGTGCACGACAGAGAGTGCCAATTTGTCAGTCGTCGATGTCCGTTTCCGTGCGCGTCGATGACGATAGCGCAGTCGCATAATTTAGTTCCTGGGAAAGATTTCTGTGGTGAATGCGTGCCAAAGTACTTGTATATTAGTCACCAGCAATCGTGCGCGTGGCAGCCGACGACGTGCGAAGTGAAAGGGTGCGCGGCGCGCGTGCCGCTGTGTAAAGCGCCGCATCACGCGCAGACGTGTCCCGAGGCTGTGATTGCGTGTGCGAATGGATGCGGATGGAGCGGTGCGCGCAAGTCACTCGCCGAGCATCGCGCCACGACGTGCGTGCGTGAGTACATCAAGTGTGGATTTATTAATTTAGAAGACGAAGACGAGTTGGGATGTTTGTTTGGATGCGAACGCGCTGGCATCGACGCGCACAGAATGGATTGCGACTATCGTCCGTACACGTGTCCGAGTTGTGACACAAAGGTGAACGCGCTGCGCGCAGCGAGGCACGAAGCGGTTTGTGCGGAAGCCCGGCGACCGTGTCCAAAGTGCCACGCGTTCGTGCGCTCGAAGATTCTCCACGCGCACCTTGACAATTTTTGCGTCGGCGCAAGCAAAAAGTGCCCATTTGTGAGCTTTGGTTGCCTAGAATGTGGAACGACGGAAGAACTCGTTGCGCATCAGCGAGATGATGCGCCGAGGCATTTAAGACTCGTTGTGCGCGCGCTCGATGAAGAGCGCGAGCGCGGGACAAAGAAGACGCAAGTGATCGAGCGTCTCGAAGCCTCCATCGAAGACTTGAATGCCGAATGCGAGCGCCTGGCACGCGAGGCGAACGATCGCGTGCGTTTTGTGGAAGAGAAGGCGATCGAACAGGTTCAACGCGTTCAGAATCGCTTAGAATTGACCACCGAAGCGTTTGACGCGCATGTCGCGGCGCAGACTGCGGAGATCGCACGGCTCAAGATTGACTTGACCAACGCAGTGGATGCCGACGCGCAATTGACCAAGGTGACGAGCGCGGTGTCGCACGAAGACGCAAATGCGCTCGTGGCGAGCATCGAGTCTCACGCTATGACGTGCACTGCGCAAATCATGTCTTTGCGTGCAGAGATTGACGCGTGCGATGTCAAGTGGAACGCGGATGTAGAACAACTGTCCACGAGAGATGAAGACACCGTCGCGGCGTGTAGGAAGGAAATCGATAGCGCGATTAGAGAGAGGCGTGAAAGGGATACATCAACGAAGCGCCTCGACGAGTTGGCGGCGGAAATCCGCGACGTGCAGAGAACGTTGAACATTAAACTGATGGAGCTGTCGCAAAAGCAGAATGAACTCAACGAACACTGGCGAATCGCAAATCAAAATCCGCAATTCGTACTCACGACGCGCGTTGCACCTTCGTTGACGGGTTCGGAAGACGACGTAGAAAATCAAGAGCGCACGTATGTTGACGTAGTCAAACCTCGAAGAAAGTTGAAGACTTTAGCCAAGACGCTCGCGAGCGATGAGAATGTATCCAACTCGGGCGATGGCGTAACGCCTTTGAGGCGCCGGAAATTTAGTGCATCGTTACGTTCGGCGCGAGATAGAGTTCCAGATGAGTCTGAGTCGACGTCATCGCAAGCTGCAGACCCATCGAATGAAGTACTCGCGACGACAGCGGAGGCGCCTCGCGAAGAAGTCGCCGATGACGAACGCGTCGTGTCGACCGCGGCACCGGCACGCGAGTCCATCGCGCGTGACATTGAACCACCACCGTCTCAAACGTCGCCTGTGCAACCCATGGAGGAAGCACGAACGCGTTC
>Ga0181562_10002612_pt1 | contig 13619 bp, 16 predicted proteins | sample 011ome_26_FD_139344 | JGI IMG/M metagenome (GOLD analysis project Ga0181562, IMG submission 139344) | Coastal salt marsh microbial communities from the Groves Creek Marsh, Skidaway Island, Georgia - 011511BT metaG (megahit assembly) | ecosystem: Environmental > Aquatic > Marine > Intertidal...
GAAGCCACTATAACAGCCAAGACCCCTGTAGAAAAAGAGTTCATATAGTTTGGATTCACATTTGGTGATGTGCCCAATCTTGTGAGAGAAGACCCAATGTTTATATCCATTAGAAGCACAAGACCAATTAGGAACATTATCAAAGCTAAGATACTAACCACTACTGGAGACTGAAGTTGAAAACCCCATCCTAGAATACTTCCAGACTGCTTTAATAAAATAATAGCTAATGCAATTGTTAAAAATGTTAACACTACGCCAAAAGCAAAGCTCAGTGAATGCAAACGAACTTTTGATAGAGATTTGCCACCCAAAGCAACAAAACTTAGAACTTTAAGAGATATTACAGGGAACACACATGGCATAAGATTCAATATCAAACCGCCAATAAAGGCAAAAAGTACCGCCTGCAATAAATTTAATTCATCAAATAATTCAATTTCAGGAGTATTTACTAAACTGGATTTAACCTTGAATGGCTTACCATCAATTACAACTACTCCAGATATTTCTGATAATTTAGAACTATCAAATAATTGGATTTTTAAAGAATAGCTATACTCTTCTTCTGTAAGTTTTTGGACTGCTGCATGCTCAACAACATTTTCAATATCAGAATAAAAATATGCTTGATCTATGCTTTTATCAGTTTTTGAGAATTTTAATTCTAGAGTATTGCTTGAGAGATAAGCCTCTGTTGGCAAGGTAATATTTGGAACCTGCTCAATAAAAAAATCTAATTTATTATCAAGCGGGATATCTGCAATAGAAGTATTTATGTATGCCTTCTCTGGTATACAAACATCTGCGCATATCAGAAAATCTACAGACACACGTATTTCTTCATTTGTATTTAACTCATTTTGAATTACTTTGAATGGAAAAATTACTTCATTGTTATATCCGTATGTCATAAGAGGTGGATACGGAATCAATTCAGGTTTAGGCCAAATTATTTGATCAAGCTTAAACCGATTTGGTAACTCCCAAACTATCTCAAGGGCCCCCCCTGAATCGCCAGGATTTTTCCAATAAGTATGCCAGTTTTTATCAAGTTCGAATTTAATGCCGATATATGAGCCATCAGCTTTAAGGTCATATGAATTTTTAACTAAAGAAACATTTGCATGACCGGTATCTATGACAATCTGATTTGCAAATAGTGAAGGAAATAAGAAAAGTAGAAATAGAATTTTTTTCATATTTAATCTTATCATTTATAAAAAATTTAATTGAAGGATGGCTTCAGGCCATCCTTCAAAAGATAGTTATTATTTTTTACCAAGAATTTTCTTTGGTGTCTTGATATCAATAATTTTTGGTTTTTTCTCTTCTGGAATTATTTTTTCAAGATTGATTAACAATAATCCATTTTCAAGTTCTGCACCTTGAACAACAACATCTTCAGCCAAGGTGAATTGTTGCTTAAATGCTCTTTTTGCAATGCCTCTATAGACTAAGCTATGATCCTCATCATTGTTGTTATTTTCTGGACCATCATAACTAACTGTAAGAATACCGTTTGTTAACTCAATCAAAATATCATCTTTTGAAAGTCCAGCTACCGCTATTTCAATCTCAAATATATTTCCTACTCTTTTAATATTATATGGTGGGTAGCTTGAAGACCTTTGTGACGATTCAGATAACCTCTGAAACCTATCAAATAAAGGTTCAAAACCAAGTACCCTAGTGGTAAAAAATGGGTCTGTAAAATTTAACATCATAATTGTCCTCCTTAAAGCGACATTTGTAATTGCATCCTATTTATAGGCATGCGGTTTATATGTGAAGACCCTAATGGCATCTTCAGTATTTATATGGGGATTATTTAATTATTTTTCAATACTCTATTTAAAACAAAAAATTAAATGTGATAATCTATTAACTGAACTTAATGCAATAAAAACTGTCTATATCTTATGAGAATAATTTATCTAATATTAATACTATTCACTTACAACGCTTTTTCTTCAGACGAGATAGAAATAAATACTGATGATATTTGGGCTCTAGATGTTAGAAGTAATAAATTTTTTCGTAACGGAGAGGTTTTATTTCAAATGCCGCAAGATGCTTTGCATACTTATCGCGGAAGAGAGTATGGTGACTGGAATGAATTCTCTTTTATAGACTCAAGAAGATTAATCAAGTTAAAAAAGGGCGATCGTATTAAAATTGTCGAGTCTTATTTTAACTCGGATGTATTTAAGGTAATTCTTTTAGACGGATTTTATAAAAACAAAACTTATTATGTAATTACAGATGATTTGCATAGAAAGTATAAAAAACTGGAGATAAGCTAATGAAGAAAGGTATTTTAATTGTATTTATAGGAGTTTTTATTTCTAGCTGTGTGAATATGTCACAACAGCCAAATATTGTTTCCAGAAATGATGTGCAAAGACAGCAAAGTATTACTTTGGGTACTATTATCGATATTACAAATGTAACAATTGAGGGTGATAGAAGATTGGGTGCTGCTACAGGTGCAGCTATTGGTGGAGTTGCTGGTAAGAATGTAACCGAATCTGATACTGAGTCTGATATTGCATCAGTAATTGGAGCTTTGGCTGGAAGTGCAATCGGAGCAAATATTGGCTCATCACTAACTAAGAAAAATGGTGTAGAGCTTTTAATCGAGACAGATTCAGGGAGGCTTGTTTCAATAATACAAGAAGTAAGTGAGATAAGATTTGAAAACAATCAAAGAGTTAGAATTATCAAAAGAAATGGTAAATCAAGGGTTTTACCAATACAGTAGATGTCTAATGAAAATTTTTCAGATATTTATAATAAAGCGCTAGATTTATTATCAAGAAGAGAGCATTCTCAAAAAGAAATTAAATCAAAGCTTCACAATAAGTTTAGAGACACAGATGAAATCGATGAGGTTATTAAAAAGCTTGTAGCTAACAACATAATTAATGACACTCGTTTTACAGAACATTACTTAAATTCAAGAAAAAGAAGAGGCTTTGGCTCTAAAAAAATATCTTATGAGCTTCTATCAAAAGGTATTAATGAGTCAATTATTGATGAGGTGCTAAGAAATACGGATGATTGGAAAGAATTGGCCAAAAAAGAGTTTAATAAGAAGTATAAAGACGGCCCATCAGATGATTTTAAAATTAGATCAAAGCAAAAGAATTTCTTGCTAAATAGAGGGTTCTCTTTTGAAGAAATTGAATCTGTTTTTAGTTAGGTCATGTTATGATCATCGTGTATGTCATACGAGGTATTAGCAAGGAAATATAGACCATCTAACTTTGAAGAAGTTGTTGGTCAGTCTCATATAATTCAAGCACTTTCTAATAGCATCACCCAAGATAAAATTCACCAGGCATATATATTTTCAGGAACTAGAGGCGTTGGAAAAACCACCCTTGCAAGAATTTTATCAAAATGCCTAAATTGTCTATCAGCAAAAACTCCTGTTACAGCTCCATGCGATACTTGTAATTCTTGCGTTGAGATAAAAGCAGGCAGACATTTAGATTTCTTAGAAATTGATGCTGCATCAAAAACAGGTGTAGATGATATGAGAAGTCTTTTAGAGACGGTACAATATAAACCCTCGACTGGAAGATACAAGATATACCTTATAGATGAAGTTCATATGCTATCTGATAGCAGTTTTAATGCTTTACTTAAAACGCTTGAAGAACCTCCACCACATGTGGTTTTTATATTTGCAACAACTGATCCAGAAAAAATTCCAAAAACTGTTCAATCAAGATGCTTGCAGTTAAACCTAAAAACCATAGGCAAACAAGCTTTAACAGAGCATATGCTTAATATTGTAAAAAAAGAGGACATTAAGCATGATGAGGAATCATTAACATTGATAGCAGATTCAGCAAAAGGTTCAGTAAGAGATGCTTTAACTCTTTTAGATCAGTCTATAGCTCATGGAAATGGAGCGCTAAATGAACAAGATGTAAGAAATCTTTTAGGTACAATTGATGGTGCCATGATAGGTGATCTTGTTTCAAGTATTATCAATGGAGATCCTGAAAAATCCTTTAATATCTTTTATCAAATTGAAGAACTTAACCCTGAGTATGAGAATATTCTTAAGAGTATAGTTAGCTTTATTCATGAAGTCTCATTAGAGCAGTTCCTAAAAAATTCAAATGATGAAAACATAATCAAAATTGCTGAGAGAGCAGATAAAGAATTTATACAATTAGTTTATGAGATTGCCGTCAATGCGTATTCAAAATTCTCCATCCATCCAGAACCTAAACAGGCTCTAGAAATATGCATCTTGCGAATGCTGGCCTTTAATCCAATTGCAAGTATTCATGAGAGCTCATCCGCTACTAATGCAAAAGAAACGCCTGAAAAAAAAACTCTAAATATTGAGCAATCATCCAGCAAAGCAGACCATAAAAATCAAAACATTGATCAAAAGACTGTAAATACTAAAAATAATGACTTTTTAAAAATAATTAACTCAAATAATGAGTGGGTTAATGTTTTCAATAAGCTGCAAATGAGTGTTTTTGCAAAAAATTATTTTGGTCATTTAGTATTTATAAAAATGGAGAATAATAGAATTTATCTTGAGGGAGATATTGAAAATAATAAAATACCTAAAAATGTTAAAGCAGAATTTGAGAAAGTGTGTACTGAATTTTTTAAAAAAGATATCAAAATTGATATGTCGCACTCAACAAAAAAAGGTGGACCATTATTTATTAAAGAACAGGAAGATATCGTTAAACAGAATGCAGCTGAAAATATTATAAAAAATGACGACTCTATCAAAGATTTTATGAATAGATTTGATGCAACTTTAAAAGACAAATCAATTAAACCCATTAATTAGTATGAATAATGATCTTTTGAATGATTTAATCAATTCATTAACAATACTGCCAGGGGTAGGAAAAAAATCTGCACAGAGAATGGCTCTTTATTTGTTAGATAAAAATAAGGATGGAGCTTCTTTATTATCAAAGACGCTTCAGGATGCAGTTGAAAGCATTGATAGATGCAATAGGTGTAGAATGTTAACCTCAAATGAATTTTGCAAAGTATGTTCAGATACATCAAGAGACTCTTCAAGCATTTGTGTAATTGAAAATCCATCAGATATGCTGGCGATTGAATCTACAGGAGGTTTTCGAGGTAAATATTTTGTATTACTAGGAAGGTTATCACCAATTGATGGAGTTGGCCCAGAAGATTTAGGAATTGACAAGCTTTTAAGACTTATCGAAAAAGAGAATATTTCTGAAGTCATTTTAGCAACAAGCTCCACTGTTGAAGGTGATGCAACAGCCATGTTCATTAAGGATCATATAAAAGATGTAAGGGTTTCAAGAATTTCTTATGGAATACCGATTGGTGGGGAGCTAGAATATGTCGATGGAAACACTATTGCACGAGCAATTCAAGGGAGAGTAAATATAGATGTCGATTAAGTCAGATAAATGGATAAAAAAAATGTCACTTGAGAAGGGTATGATTGCACCTTTTTCTGAAAATCAGATACGCGTTGATAATGAAGGTAATAAATTAATTTCATATGGAGTATCAAGCTTTGGTTACGATGTTAGATGTTCAAATGAATTTAAAGTTTTTACAAATATTCACTCCGCAGTAGTTGATCCAAAAAACTTTGATGCAAATAGTTTTGTGGACATTCAATCTGACGTATGTGTTATCCCCCCCAATTCATTTGCCCTTGCAAGGACTGTGGAGTATTTTCAAATCCCTAGAAAAGTTTTAACTATCTGTCTTGGAAAGTCTACTTATGCAAGATGCGGGATCATAGTTAACGTAACACCCTTAGAGCCAGAATGGGAAGGGCATGTAACTTTAGAATTCTCAAATACAACCAACCTTCCAGCTAAAATATATGCTGGAGAAGGTGTAGCTCAAATGATCTTCTTTGAATCTAATGAAGATTGTGATGTCAGTTATAAAGATAGGGGCGGGAAGTATCAGGGACAAACTGGGGTTACATTACCCAAGACTTAATATTTTCTCTAATGTAAGAGTATCTGTTCTTTTTGGGCTTACATCTTTAATTTCTACAAACATATAACCAAGTTCTTTTGCCATTAAATATGTAGTTTTTCTATCTTCATTCTCTCTAAGCCTTGTTACTTCTATGCATGAATATTGCGTGTCACCAACATTACATATTTTATTCTCGGATGTAACTTTATAATCATTAGATTCTATAGATCCATTTTTTATTTCAAGAAGATTTAATTTAAATTCCTTAAAACCATTTAAGATCATGATCCTTATTTGGATTTGTGCATTAAGAGGATCAACAACAGGTATCTCAGGTGCCTTTAATATCCATTCATCCCGTCCTTTTGAGCTCATTTGGTTTGAATTAGCATCAATTAAAATCTTTTGATCACGATTCACAAAACCAGGCTTAATTTCAATTTCATAGCTTTTTGTATTTACAGCATCAGCTTGAATATTAAAAACTGTTTTAAAGTAAAGGCGTGCCAATGTACTTTTGGCTTTAAAAGTTAAGGATGATTCTTCTCCATCAATCTTTAATTGTCGAACACCTTTAATATCTATTTGAGACGATTTAAACCTATACTCAGCATTATAATCATCAATCGCATAGGAGTACGTTGAAAAAATTAAAGCTAGGAAAGTAATTTTATACATTGTATCTAATTTTTAATATGCCATCTGTCAATTCAATATCTTTAAAAGCAACCTTATCATTAAAGTGTTCTAGATAGATTTTTTCTTCACATATATATTTTATGACAAGTGGATATAATAAATGTTCCACACTATGAATTCTTTTTATAAGTAATTCTATTAAATTTTTATTTGTGTCAATCACACCTTGGGCTATTAAAGGACCTCCATCTAAAACTGGAGACACAAAATGAATAGATATACCATGCTCTTTATCAGAGTTATTTATTACTTTTTCATGTGTATTTAAGCCAGGATATAGCGGCAATAGAGAAGGGTGAATGTTTATTATCTTTCCTTTATATTTTGTTGGTATTAGCGGAGTAAGAATGCGCATGAAACCAGCCATAACAATTAGATCTGGTTTATTTATGCGAATCCTTTTTTCAAGAGCATTATCATACTCATCCCTTGAATTAAAAGATCTATGATCTAGAACAAATGTATCAATATTTTCATTTTTTGCTCTAACTAAGCCATAGGCATTTTCATTATTTGATATTACTTCAACAATCTCTGCTTGTATAAGACCAAGGTTTATATTTTCAATTATTGCCTGAAGGTTTGAACCGCTTCCAGAAATGAGGACGACAATTCTTTTCATTTTTATGAATATTTTATTGATGCATCAGTCTTATTTTCAATATAGCCAATCTCATAACACTTATATCCATCATCATTTATGGAATTCATAATGCTTTCAGTTTCTTGTCTATTGACTATCAAAACCATTCCAATGCCGCAGTTGAATATTCGATACATATCATCATCACCTATACCCCCATTTTCTTTAAGCCACTTAAACTCATTTGGGAGTTCCCATGATGATTTTTTTATATTTGCACATAAATCTTTAGGAATAGACCTTGGGAGATTTTCTGTAAGACCTCCGCCAGTGATATGAGATAGTGAGTTTATTGAATAAGCATTTAATAACTGATTTATAAGAGTGGGGTATAAATGGGTAGGCTTTAAAAAAGTATTAGCCATATCATTTTTCTCATCATCAGGGCATGATGATTCATCAAGTATTTTTCTGATTAATGAATAACCATTTGAATGAGCTCCGCTTGACTCTATGCCAATAAGAATATTACCTTCAACAACATTAGATGTGTTGATGATTTTATCTTCCTCAACACAGCCCACAGAAAATCCTGCTAGGTCAAAATTATTGTTAACATAATGCCCTGGCATTTCAGCAGTTTCTCCTCCAAGAAGAGCACACCCTGATTCCTTGCATGCTTTAGCTATACTTCCAATAATTGTAGATGCCTCAGTTACGTCAAGCTCTGAAGATGCAAAATAATCTAAAAAGAATAGTGGCTTAGCTCCACATGTGATCAAATCATTCACGCACATTGCTACCAAGTCTTGGCCAATTCCATCAAGTTTATTATATTTTTGCGCAAGCGCTACTTTCGTTCCAACACCATCAGTACATGCAACCAATACAGGTTTTTTTATATCTTCTCCAAGTTTATACATTCCAGCAAAACCACCGATACCCCCCAGAACATTGTTATTTTGCGTTGATGAGACATCTTTTTTTATAAGATCAATAAGATCATTACCTGCTGAAATATCTACTCCCGCAGATTTATAAGGATCATTATCTATATTTTCTTTTGTCATTTAGAATACCTATTGTGAAGAATAATTTTAGCAACAATTTATATTATCTTTTTATATTAGTGATTATCTTTTCTAATACAGCTTTTGGGAAGGAATTTAAGACACTTTTTGAGATAAATCATAAAATTGAGTCAGGGGTTTCGATAGATAAGTCGCTTAATCATTCTTTTGATAAAATGGTTTACCGTCTTAGCGGATCCTCTAACCCATCATATATTTGGAGAATAATTAATTCAGGCACAGTCCGAAAAGACTTTATAGTTAGCTATTCTGTTAATCAAATGGACGGGGATTCATTTTTAAGAACTCAATTCAATCAAAAACTTTTAGAAGAGAAATTTAGGCAGCTTGAAATACCTTTAATTGGCAAATCAAGACCTATGTTTATTGTAATTGCAAAAATTGATAATGGTGTGGATGAGCCTTATTTCCTTAATGATGATGTTGCAAACGTATTTGATAAAAGTTTCAAAGAACTGATTAATACTATTTCTGAAAACAGAGGGGTATTTATTGAAATACCTATATTGGATTTAATTGATACCCAAAACATTAAAGATTTTAATTATTTGTTAGACCCTAATGATTATCTAAAGTCAAAATACAGTTACGAAGATATCGTTAATGTTGAAATTACAAAAATAGGCATAGAAAATTGGTCTGTAACCGGAGATATAGAAAGGCTTATTAAATCTGCTAATTTTCAAAATGAATTCATTGAATTATTTCAAAAAACTCTCAATGACAAAGTCTCCAAGCATTTAAATGGATTGCAGATCGAGTTTTCAAAAAAAAATACACTTTCATTAAACATTGCAAATATTCAATCAGTAGAGGATTATGAAAATGTTATAGATGGTTTAAATAGCATCATTGGAATTGAGGAGATTAAAATTAATGCATTTGCTAAAAACACATTAATATCTGATATTTATTTTTTTGGAAATAACGAAAGATTTATTAATGTAATCGATGATAAATCAGGCTTTAAATTAACTAATATTAGCGACAATAAAAAAGACATTTTTATAGAATATAAAAAATGAGTAGATACTTTATATTTATACCTAATTTTTTATCAATTATCAGAATTGGCTTAGTTTATCCAATTCTAATGAACATACACAATGATCAATATTTAAATAGTCTTTTGTATTTTATATTGGCATCTATCACAGATGCATTAGATGGTTTTCTTGCAAGAAAGATGTCCTGGCAGACAGACCTTGGTAAAATATTAGATCCTGTAGCTGATAAGCTTTTGTTATCAGGCTCTATATTTGTGCTCTGGTTGAATGACTTAATACCTTTTTACGTATTTTTTGTTTTGTTAGCTAGAGATGTAATTATATTGTTGGGCGCATCCATTCATATGTCAGTTGTCGAAACAGGAACACCATTACCAAATCTATTAGGAAAAACAACAACGGTCTTGCAAGTTATTTATATAATATTGATATTAATTACAAACAGTTTATCTTTTGCAATCAATCTTCAGTTCCTAGGTTTTGTAATTTCAGCATTCACTTTATTAAGCTTTGTTAGTTATGCCAAAGAATGGTTTGCTAATTTAAAAGATCACAGTAATGAGTAATCCAAAACAATTAACTTTTCCTTGGGAAAAAAACTTTAAATCATCTTTAAAAGGTTTTTATTGCGATCCAAACAATAAAAAGTTATTTGAAGAGTTGATCAATTTTGATGGTGATGATGTATTTATATATGGAACGAACAATATAGGTAAGACTTATTTACTCCAAGCTGTATGTAATTATTACAATTCTGAATCTAGGTCTTCATTATATATTCCATTAATAGATGTTAAGAATTATGACACAGCTATAATTGATAACGTCTCAAGTCTTGATCTTGTTTGTATCGATGGCCTTGACCAGATTGCAAACAATTCAGATTGGGAAGTTGCTTTATTTAATCTCATTAATAGCTCTCTAAATACAGAATGCAGATTAATTTTTTCAGCTAATTTTTTGAATAGAACATTGCAGATTGGCTTACCAGATCTTGAATCAAGAATAAAAAAGCTCAATTCTTTTGAGATGAAGCCTGTTCAAGATGTTTATTTAAAAGAAGCTCTACTTCACATTTCTGAATTTAGATCTATAAATCTTGGAGAAAAAGAAGTTAAGTATTTACTTGGATATACAAAAAGAAACTTATCTGATTTGGTCTCAATTCTCGAGAGGCTTGATAGCCTCTCGATGGAATTGAAGAGAAAAATTACAATACCATTAATTAAAGATTATTTGTAATTCATCAATGCTTCACATTCAAAGCAATATGCCATTACATTTTGTGTATCTGGCTTAATTAGCATCATATGCTTTGGGTATTGACCAATAAGCATTTCAATCCTTGGATCAATGCTTGTTTTAATATCTATATTCTCAAATAGTTCTAACAAGAAAGCATCAAATGGATCGATTTCTTTTGTATATGTTTTTACTGAGTATTCCTCAATGTCTGCTAATTTAGCAGCATAACTTAGAGCATCTGTTAGATCACCAATAGTATCAACTAGACCAATCTCTAAGGCTTTGGAGCCAGACCAAATTCTTCCACCAGCAAATGGCAATAAGTCTTCATATTCCATAAGTCTATTATCTGAAACTTTTGATACAAATTTAAAATAGGTATTATCAATACTTGCCTGGACTGCATCCTTTACGTATTCAGGCATTGATTGTCTTTCATCCCATTCCGACGCTTTAGTTGATGTTGTTCCATCAACTTTTATGCCAGCCCAATCGTAAATACCATCCAGGGTAGGGATAATTCCATAAACTCCAATAGAGCCTGTAAGCGTATCTTCTTCAGCAAAAATATGATCAGAGTTTGTTGTTACCCAAACGCCACCTGACGCTGCTATATCTCCCATAGATGTAATAATAGGTCTGTCAGTTGCTTTAAATTCATTAAGCGCATTTGTTATTAATTCACTTGCATAAACACTCCCACCTGGGCTATTAACACGAAGAACAAGGGCTTTAACATCATCATTTTTAGTTGCAGACTGAATGTTCTTAACAATTGTATCTGAGCCAGCAATGCCATATGCAGCCTCACCAGTCATAATGGCGCCCTCAATATTTACTACAGCAATTTTGTTGTCAAACTCTTCTTTTTCTTCATCAATTTCTGCAAGGTAGTCATAAATTGAAATGCTATCAGGAAAGGCGTATTTATCATTTTCACTGTTAGGGAATTCTTCAAACATATATTGTTTAATTTCTTCTCTTGTGACCACTTTATCAACCAGTCCTAAATTTAGCGCTACCTGAGCTGCTTCAGGATTCTCTTTATATAATTCCCATGCATTATCACCAAAGTCCTGAATAGTTCCTGCAGCAAGCTGTCTGCCATCCTCCATCATATCTGTCATTTTTTTCCACATTGGATCTGCAAACTCGTTCCATGCAAGCTTATCATTCTCACTCATAGAATCTCTGGTATATGGTTCAGGTCCAGATTTAAAGTCACCTGCAGTGAAAACGTTGTAGTTAATTTTTAGATTTTTGTATAAATCTACGTAGTACTCTCTTTTTCTTGATAAACCAAATGCAGTTACTTGGCCCATTTCATTAATTAAAACTTCATTTGCTTGAGAGCTTATTAAGTAGGAGCTATTACTAAATTCTTCAGCATAAGCTATTACTCTTTTGCCACTCTCTCTGACATTTTTAACCGCTTCAGCTATTTTGAATGCAGATGCCCAGTACATTCCTAGCTGTGATACGTTTACGTACACAGCCAATAAATCTTCATCATCTGCTGCATGATTGAGAACATCTAATAAATCTTGAAGTTGGTGTTGTTCTGTAGATGTACTGCCTAGAACATCTTCAATAGTGAATGAATCTGTATTAATCACCTCAGTGTCTACTACAACCCCAATTGGCTTGAACCATAATACCTTATCTTCAGAGGTTATCTCCTCAGAGCTATCTCCGAAGCTACCTAGTATCCCACCAATAAAAGAGAAAGTTATTGCTATTAAAATAAGTGCAGTTATACCATTTACAAGTATTTTCCTCGTCATAGCAAGGAATTCATCTGCTTGTTTCCATATTGATTTTTTATTTGTATCCATCTTTACCTCTGAATTAAATTAAGAAATGCTAATAAGCAATTTAAGGGACTATGTTAGTTGAAGCAATTTTAAATGTAAAGCTTACTTTACATATCTAAGATATTTAGGTCCAAAGAGGCAATGGGTAAATAGCAAAATAATCATAATTATCTCAAATACATCTAGATAGAATGTTTTCATACCAAATACTCTTAATGAGGCAAATAAAAAATATATAAGCAGAATGAAACAAAATATCTGATAAGCCTTGATCGATCTTTTAATCGAATAAAATACAAATACTGATATCGGAAGACTCCAAACAGCAAGAGTAATAAAATCTATTCTGCCTTGTAAAAAAATTAAAAACTTAATACTAAGTAATACAACAGCAAGGCAGACTGTAATGAGTGTATATTTTTTTTTACTTATCACTTACAGAAAGTTTATTGATTAATTCTGCAAGTCGCACCCCGGATGATTTAGCAATAATATACTCTTCAGGAGTGAGACTGGATGAATTATTAAAACTCTCAACATGTGTTGGGCCATAGGGAGTTCCACCCGATTTTGTATTATGTAATTCTTGGATGGAGTAGGGTGATCCAGAGACCAGCATGCCATGATGGAGCATAAAGGTAATAATATTAAACAATGTAATTTCTTGACCACCATGCATAGACCCTGTTGAAGTAAATGCAAGACCAGGCTTCCCATTCAATGCATTGTTTGACCAAATATCTCCAGTTGAATCAAGAAAATATTTAAGCGGCGATGCAATAGAGCCAAAGCGAGTTGGCGAACCGATTGCCATTCCGGCGCAATCTATAAGATCTTCCTTTGTGCAATATATTTCATTTTTCTCAGGTATAACAGGGTCAGTTTGTTCAGCTTTGCTAGAAACCCTTGGAACCGTTCTAATCTTGGTATTCAGCCCACTTTCCTCTGCGCCGTCTGCAATTGCATGTGCTAAATTTTTAACTGAACCTGAAGCAGAGTAAAAAAGTATTAATAAAAAGTTCTTATCCATATTTAAAGTTTGGTTTAAAATGATACAAATGAAAAAATTACTTATCTATTTTACATGTTTTTTATGTCTTGTTGGATGTCAAAAAAATGATATTCAGGTCCACAATGGAGAAAATACGTCATTAAATAAACTTGATGGTTCATGGGTTGTTATAAATTATTGGGCTGATTGGTGTCC
>Ga0181562_10002614_pt1 | contig 13613 bp, 7 predicted proteins | sample 011ome_26_FD_139344 | JGI IMG/M metagenome (GOLD analysis project Ga0181562, IMG submission 139344) | Coastal salt marsh microbial communities from the Groves Creek Marsh, Skidaway Island, Georgia - 011511BT metaG (megahit assembly) | ecosystem: Environmental > Aquatic > Marine > Intertidal zone...
CGCTCATAAATTCTGGATTTATAGGGCTTTGTTTCTGGGGAACTTACGATAGATAAGAATTCTTCTGAAACCCGAGTTTCAGTTCTCAAGTGCGAACCATACCACCTTTCATATTCCCTAGAAGCTGCCTGGAGTGCAACGATGCTGGAATGAGTGCTTCCTTGCATACGGGCAACACTACCTTGTTCCAAATAGTAGAGCATTCTATCCCTTTTAGGACCACTTTGGGCAAGTCTTTGAGCCTCCAATTCAGCCTTTGGTAAATCGCCTACTTTCCAAAGGAACTGGAAGTCTTCGGTTCTCTCGTAATGATTGGAAAAGCACCCGAATAAAAGGAAAAAGAAAACAAAGGTAACAACGGTCGTTTGATTAAGTATTCTTTTTTTCAAATTATGACCGTAATTTTAACTTAAAAACTTTTTGAGTGCCGCATTTGCATACGGGCCTGCTGTACAAGTTGTGAGTAAAAAACAGGGGGTTGCTTGAACCCACCAAGGAGTTTTGATTTCAAACTATGAGCTCCGAGGTCGACCACTCTTCCATGATCAAACCTTTGCAATGAAGAGATCATGCTTTCACCCGGTAAGATGTCCTGTTTAGAACTCATTCCATTGAGCGTAATTTTACCAAGTAGCGAGGTGGCATGTAAGCCACCATTCATTCCTACCTCTAAAAATAAAGCAAACGGCTGATTACTAGATACTGTAAGGTCTTCCTTGTTTGATTGAACCTTTATTTTCGAACCCGGCCGCGTTGCGCATAGGGACATCGAACCTGAATGTAATTGTATGGTATTGGAAGACACTAATGAAAAACCAGCCGCATCCACACTGCGTATGATAAAGTTCAGGCTACGCGATTCTTCAATCTCTATACCCGCATTAGGAAGTACAGTAACTTGCCTACCCTCGCCTATGTATTCCTTCTCGCTTACATTTTCTCTATCCTTCCAAATTTTCCGAATATAAACCTTACCATAGATTTGTTTGATTCGAAAATGGTCAGGTTCAAATTTGATAGGTAATAAATGGTCATCTCTTTTGACAGAAGATTGATTATGTTGCCTGTACCTCTCCACCACCATCCTTTCCCTTGTACTTTCTATTAAATCCTCCACTTTTTTACGATCTGGATGATTTGGGAAATGCCTCATATACCGCATGGCAAGATTGAGTTCCAATAAAGCTCGAGGAAATTCTTTACTTTCAGCAAGTTCGTAACCGGCACGATAATGTTCTTCAATTTTGATGTTCCTTTCACTGCTTGCCCAAAGAGGAAAGAACAGCGGGATCAGGGAGTAAAATAATATGAATGGAATTATGGAGATACGCATTGATTTAACTTTGATTACTGCAAGTAAGTAGACTCATGATTGTGACCAAGTGGGTCAACCCCACAAGTTGGTAACCTCATTAATCCTGAATTTTTTCTTCCTCAAGAATCTTTACTTCAAAATCATTCAGTGTTTTCGCATCCCCGACTAAGGCTCGGTAATGTCTCTTTGTCCGTAAAGCCTGTATCAGTGCCTCTTGCCTGATTTTCCTGTGCCTCTTGGGTGGAAATTCAAAAGCAGAAAATATCTTTGCTGTGGCAATAAAAGTAGAAAGCTCGATATTCATTTTTACACTAAATTCATGGGTCATCAAAAAAACAAGCTCTCCTGGATAGAGAGTTTGCTGTGATTGTTTATTCATAAACAATCCAACCTCTCCTACCAAGTTGATGATCTTACAACCACCATTGGTCGTGGTTTCAATCAAGATAACAAAATCATCGTCTGACCTCAGAACAACCTCACCAATAGGATAGAAAATATTCCATCCACTTTTAGCTAATTTCTTTCCGGTAACCAAATAGCTTCCTGAAGTAAGCTCTATTACATTTGAATCTTGTACAGTAAAGCCAGCAGGACCAATCGCCCGTACCCTATTTTCATTTTCATTCTCCAATAGCAATTCAACGCCGTCTTTGGAGGTTAGAGTAAATTTTCTTCCTTTACCCACAAACTCTCCAGTTTCCTTAAGTGTACGACTCGTCCATTTCCGACTCACTGCAGGGTTTCCTACTACCTGTAACACTTCAAAATCCTTATCCTCCAAAGTCAATGGAAGTAAATTAGGTTGATTTATTTTATCCTCGTTTTGATGCAGGGGGCGAAAGTGATTAACTAGAGAAATTGCTTTTGTTTGTCTGATTAGAGATTTTAGCTCATCAATTTTTAAGGAATCAGAACCAGTTTTTTCAAAATAATTCAAAGCAGATTCAAACCCATTGAGTGCATCGGTATAATTGTGGGCAGCCAAGTCTAATTGTGCCTGTTCTAGCAGCAAATTAGCTTCTTTCAGGGTAATAGTATTTTGATTATCCGACCGGCAAGAAATAAGGGAGAACAACCAACACAAGTAAACCAAAGAAAAAATGCCAATTGGAGGCATTCTCATAATCTTTGCCTAAAATCCGTGGCTAAAACCAACACTCACACCTCCAACAAAGTCCTTAAACTCAGGAGATAAATTTCCATTGGTTTCCTTACTGGTATAGTTAGCAAGCCCAGAAATATTCATCCATTCATTGACTTTGTAGGCTGCAGTAAATCCAGCAACATAAGTGGTGTCCCTGCGACCATCATTGGACCCCTTATCATAATACATTTTAGAATAAGTCAGACTTGGCGTAATCGTAAGGTAATCGTTGATCGGCTTGGGATAAGAAATTCCCACCGAGTGGTTCAATCCGTTCTGAAGGTTGTAAGGAGAAGCTGAATTGGCTTCCGGTGTAGCTATTGTGTTAATGACTGATACAGGTAGACCAGCGGCACTGAGGCTTTCCTCTAAAGAATCGCCCTCAGAGAATGTATAACTTACTCCTGTGGTAATGGCTAATACATCGCCATTGGGAAGTGAAAAAGGACGGGCGATGTTGAAGTTTGGGGTATTAGAATAAGAAAGAATATTATCAGCATTACGAAATTGAGAGGGTACCACATAAGTATGGCCCAAGGTGGCAGTAAAATCATAAGGAAGAACAAGTGGTATGGACAGCCCAGCAATGGTTACCTCTACGTCATAAGCCTCCATCTCCCTACCAAAATCTTTGTTCGGATCGTTATATGTCCTCATTTTCATGAGCATGAGTGAAGGAGCTGAGACGACAAAATCGGATAATCCATATTCCCCCAAACCCATGGTAAAAGTAAGGCTCACATCCAATGCAGAGCCGTCTCTTTTACGCGAAAGTAGGGAATTCTTTTCGGGATTGTTTATATATTTAAACGAAGAGCCAAAAGCTAGAGCTGGTGAAAGTGTGGTGCTTTTGACGTCTATTAACCTCTGCTTACTTGATTCATCGCTAATTGCAGTAGCATCCGCTAAAGCACCGGCAAAGAAATCAGATGGGAGAACACTTTCCTGAGAACCAGCATTTTCCGCTGAACTGGTGGATTCGGGTTCAGCGGCAAAAAGAAAAGATGATAGAAAACAAAAAAAGAAAAAACCTCTTAACATAATTATATCTTTTATAATGAGCAGTATGACGGCAATTCCTAAAAGAAATTGGGGTATATGTTACTGCAATTTCCCTATGGAAATATTTACCCCAGTGGCATCAAAGGTAGATGCACTGTTGATCAAACTTTCACCGTATCTAACACCCTCAATAAAGTTAACTCTCCCATATTGCTTAGTTCCAAAATTAGGATATTTTCCATCAACTCCACCATAAGCACTATTTAATTCAACAATTGAACCTGCAGGGAAATCTACATTGATTAAGTTAATTGTCATTGCAGACATAATAATCTCACGAGTTTGCATAGATAGTTTCTGAGCGTCTATTTCACTAGCTGCCAACAAATGAATGAAATCTACGCCCGTAGATAGAGTAACGAGACTGGAATTTTTGAGAATTAAACTATCCAACGAACGAAGATGGATCTCAGAAGCAGTCAGGCTTACATTTTCAATTTCAAGTGAATCAAATGAGCCAAATCCTAACATCCCTGGATGAGAAATACTGGTTAAATCAGTGGTATCAATAGAACCGGATGAAAGGAAGGTTAGTTCACTCTTCTCATCTCCTTGAAACACCATATCCCCAAGGAGTGTAAGTTTTTCGGATGCAGCAATTAAAGCGGGGGTTTTGAGTACCGGATACTTACCTCCAGAGAAAGTCACATTACGACCACCGAAAATAAAGGTTTCCTCATCACTCGTAGTTGGGCTTGATTGTTTCGATTCTTTGGTGAAACTCTGAATCGAATCGATGCTGTCAAGGATGACAGGGTCAGAATTGTCTTCGGATAAAGAAACCTCCAATTGGCTCAGTGCAGCATAAGCCTGTATAACATCGTCAAAAAATACGCTCGCTACGAAATTGTTAGATGAAATGAATAAAGATTCATCTAGAGTCACAGGAGAGACCTGATGATCCTGCAAGCGGTGCAACATTTCAGCTTCTTGGGAAAGATTAAGAGAGGATGTTGCAGGGGGACTGCCCGATGGTGAGGCATCACCGGGACCATCGCCTACATCAGATAGAACTTCACTTAATTCAGAATCGGTCAGGGATAATTTAGCTAATTCAGCAAAGAGAAGAGGTGGAAGACTAGGATTTTTTTTGAGTGCTGGTAAAAACTTGGCGAAAAAGACAGGGTCATCGATAAGTAAATTACGAAAGGAATCAGCATCCTCATCCGCAATTTCATCTTCAAAAAAAGCACTATTCTCTGCATCTGTGTATATGGCAATTACTTGATCATTTAAAGACGCGACTTGCCGCTCTTTTGTGGGTTGTGATGAGACAAGGTCAAGAATATCTAAGGCATAATCCTTGTACTTTTCAAAAAGGGAAGAAAAGGAGGGGAAGTCCCTCTTGAGTTTCTTAAATGCATCAGCAACTGCAGGATCAATCCCAGAAGAAACATTTGCCGCAGCTTCACTCAACTCCTCAGCAGAACTATTCTTAATATCATCCAAGCTAAGCTCAAAGTTTTCAGAATTGGAAGACTCGCCTATGAATGCAGCACCGGCATCTGCTTGTTCCTCATCAATACCGGCAGCAAGGAGGGCATTCTTAATAGCCGCTTCCTTCGGGTCTAAATCATCATTACCCTTTTGCTTTTCTCTCATCGTAGGGTCTGATTCGCGAATTGATTCAGTTGAAGGAGCTGCCACATCTACAGGAGCCGACTCAGCAGGGGCCGGTTCGGGATCAGCTGGAGCAGGGGCTGCGGCTTGCTCAGCAGGAGGGGCATCTTCGGGAGCAGTGGTTTCTGGTTCGGCTGCCGGTTCTGGTTCGGCTGGTGCAGCTGGCTCTTCAGAAGGTGCTTCTTCTTCGGCAACAGGAGCTGGTTCTTCGGCGGGTGCTTCCTCTTCGGGCGCAGGTTCAGGCTCTTCAGCAGGTGCTTCTTCTTCAGCAGGTGCTTCTTCTTCAGCAGGTGCTTCTTCTTCAGCAGGTGCTTCTTCTTCCGAACTTTCTTCATCTGCGGCAGCCTCCTCCTCTGTGGATTCTTCTTCCTCAGCGGCTGGCTCCTCCTCAGTAGATTCTTCTTCGGACTCTTCTTCGACTGCTTCCTCCTCTGCTTCCGCTTCTTCTTCGGTCTCTTCTTCGGCTTCATCAGCCTCCTCTTCCGCAACAGCTTCTTCTTCTGCAGCAGATTCTTCCTCCACCTCAGATTGAGCAGAAGCTGCATCATCCATGGAAACATCCGCAGTACTGGACTCAGCTTCAGCATTTTCTGAGTTAATACTGTTCATGTCTTCAGCACTGGCAGGTTGAGTGTTCAAACCTCCACCGGGTGCCGGTGCAATGGTTTGTCCAGCCCCGACCGGTACAGGAACTCCACCACCGATGGGCGTGATTTGAACAGCCCCTTCGGTTAGGGTTAATTGATCAGTACCAGCAGACCCGGCAGTACCACGGATACCCGCGGTTCCGAGTGGAGACTCGATATCGAAATTCGAATTTTTATCTAGCTTTTTAATGTTGAAGATGAGATCCCCTGCCTCTACCTCAACGACAGTTTCAGATGGACTAGGTTCGGCCTTGAGCTCAGAAAGTTTTGTTTCTCCTGGTTGAAAGGGTTCTTGGGCAAACTTCTTTAAATTGATCGTGGAATTTTCTCGAACCGTGAGAATCGTACCACTGGACATGAGTAAGATAGCTTTAGAGCCTTTCTTGGCACTGATAGTGTGACCATCAAAAAGAACGCCCCCAGTTCTGACTTTTTCAGCAGGGAGAGGAATTTGATTCGCATTGTTAACTACTTCAACCTGACCAACAATGTTGGCGATTATGATAGCACCTTTAGAATCGATCCCCTGTAGCAAAGAAGAACTGAAGAATGGCAGTGTTGCAAAAAAGATTAGGCGTGTGAGACGATTCACACCCTCACTATATTTAATAAATCAGCCCACTAACAACAAAAAAAGTAAAAAAATTGTTTAGCAAATAAGTACTAAAGTTTCACTAAATTGGTTGTTTACTTCAGTTTGTAGACTTTCCCCCACGCATTGGCAAAAACTTGTTGAAAATATTGATCATCGAGGTTTTCCATAAAAAATCCTTGGACAAGCACACTACGAAAAGCTTCATCATCCATAAAGAACCACGCTTGCCCCAATTTGTAACCTTGACTGGGAATGGTAACTTTATCCCCTTTAGAAAAGATGTGATCCTGTGAAAGATTGTTATATTGGCTAATAGCCAAATCTGAAATATTTTTTTCTGATGCGACTTGCGACAAAGACTTCCCTTCCTTTGAGATGACATGCTCACGGTCAGAGGTAAAGAAAGGTACGCTTGTTTGGATAAGGTGGAAGTCAGCATTTACTTTTTTTGATGAAGGAAGATTTAAGAGTTTATAATTTGTTTGATCATGCAATTTTCGATGAAATGAAAACTCAACCGGTTTTGATACCCCGGGTAATGTGGCTAGATTCTTTGCTAAATCCGCCTCGATTTTGTATCCCCCACGCATGTTAAGAAAAATCTTGGATCCTTGAGTGGTAATCCAATCTGCTTGTGCAAAAAAGGGCTGCTTGCGAGGATCGGCCCCTTTTTCAAAAAGTGGATGCTTGTATACTGATTCGTTAAAAGAAGTTAGAAGGTATTTACGGGCAAAGGAGGAACGATAAGTTTCCGCAGACAGCAGGACTAATTCGTTGAGATGTGGGATGTGAATCAATCTTCTACCCACGGATGGATCATATTTTAAAGCCAAACTTAGACCATCAATTGTTAGAGAATTAATTGCCCGAGCAGGTCCACCATTAGGGTCCACCTCGAAAGCCTGACCATAAGCAATCTTCCCTCCCTGCTTACCATCTAACAGGAAGTCTCCACTGCGGTTAATACGATATCCCCCCTCAAACGCGTAGGATGTCCCTTCCCTTCTGCCACCTCGAAATATTTTCATAGGCGGTTCTTTTAAATTTCCCGCATTACTTCCCTCATTGCCCGAAAAATAAAGGTTTCGTGAACTGAAGCTGAGAATTGTGGGGAATATCCTCAAAATTTCATAGGGAAGAAAAAGAAATGTGTCTCTTGTTTTTGGTGGAAGTTTAAAATTAGGATTTTCGATGTCTGCTAAAAATCCTTGATAAAACCGTTGTTCGGGGGAACCATTACGAAAAATGGCTTCTACTGCGGTTGAATACTCACTCTTTCCATCTCTTTCTCTTTGTTGCTGTAATCCCGCATAAGTTTCCGTTTTTAATTTTGAAAGATTATAGGCTTTTACCGGGGAGGTGGATCGTAAAATTTCTGAGCTTAAAAAATTATCGACTGTCTGGTGGGCAGGAGATGTGAAGGTACGAGTATTTCCATAATACCAGCAACCCGAACCATAATCCCACCAAGTGACAACAAAATCTTCGGGAGATGACGCCTGGTTAAGCTCTTCAAGCACTTTCATGGTCTCAACCGGGTATACCACATGAGAATGATATTTTGCAGCATGCTGTAAGTTAGGCGTTGCAAACCATGCAACGATTAATCCGATAAAGGCCCAACTGAACCAACCTGCTTTGTTTTGAAAAGTTGTTGAATTCCTTCGCTCTTTAGCTATCAACCGAAAGATTCCCCATACCACCACTCCGAGTAGAAAGACTAGACCAACAGCTGCATAATTTCCCACATGTACAGTAAATCTTAGCCCGACTGCACCTTTGAAACAATTATAGGCAATGACTAAAAATGGAAGCGTGATACAAAATTCCCAATACCTCAGGATCAAGAGAATTAACCCGAGTAAACCAAGGATGGAAGCAGGTACCACCAAGCCAGCATTTGCCAAACCTTGGGGCATACATCTTGGGCAGGAACAAGTTGGAGTATCGGCCAGTATTCGATTTCGTACGACTTCATGAGGAATTCTACTAGCCTCGCGTATGGTCGTTTTTACATCTAAAAATTTTAGTGCATCCGCTTGGGAAGCCATAGTGGTTCCAGTTTTTCCCACCACGGAATAACTTTGTAACTTCCCAGTAATTTTCGACCATGTTCCCGCATAAGGACCAAAATTGGTTAAAGGTAAAACTCCCAAACCTAAAAACAATAACACTAAAAGTGCCAAATATGGAGTTCCTTTAAAGCCACTTATCTTGGACATCGCACAATTGAAGCCGGTGGATCGAGGAAAAAAGGAAAAAACTAACAGACTACAAGGAACTAAAATCCCAACAAAGAAAAGTCGTGGATTATTTTCTACGGAGTAACCTGATGACCAACTCTCCGCGTAAAGTACCCAGCTAATAATGAAAATCGATGAAATATTGAAGGGATCGGCTAATCCTTTCATGATATTTTTAAAAATATCCTCTTTTTTCCTCTCCTCTAGCCATGAATCAAGAAGAAGAATGCCTAAACGGAAGCCAAGAAACCCAAGACACAAAGAACAGGTAATTGCCTGGATGGAGCCGTAAAAAAATCTTCCTAGAAGAAGAGAGACTGCCGCCGCCAATAGATAGCGGATAGAATTTTTTCTTGAAGCAGCGAGAAGAAAGAATACTGAAAACGCAGGGGATGTAATTGCAAAAATATCTGTATCGTAGTACCCGGCCAATGTTCGGTTGTAATAACTGTGGGTCACTCCAGCCAAACACGCAGCCGCAAAACCCCAAGGAACACATCGATAAAGTGCCCCAATTAAGACTATGGGTATACAAACCAAACCTGCCACATAGACTGGGAGCCACAAAAGTAAATATTCAATGGAAAGTTCCGGAAATAATTTCACCAACCAATAAGGCAAGGCGGTGATCATACCATTTTGATAAACTCCTGGGAGCAGGTTATTTTCTGCGTGCATACCGAGTGCAGCTTTCTGAACTATACTTCCAAAGTAAAAGCTGTCATGGGTATTAGGAAGGGCAACGCCATCCTTGACCATGTTGGGGCGCATGTAGACTGGCTGACCGCCCTCATCTAAATAATGGGCCTGAGCGAAATCTATCCAGTCTAGGCGTACCCAAAAGCTTAAAACATAAGCACACAGAATGAGCCCAAATGTGATAAACCAAGGAGTTGAGACTTTAGGTAATTCGAAAAAACCTTTCCCCACCCCCCTATCCAAGACTATTTTTCTTAGCATAATCTTAGCAGACAAAAAAATGATTTTGTGACCGTCAAAATAATTTGACCACCTATTGTGTAAATTAGTGCTTAAACTTTTTAGACAACCCAGAAAGTTTTCGGTTCATCTCCTTGAGTAAGGAATTAGTCTTAGTAGGATCAAAAGATGCCCCTAGCAAAGTCCGCGATCCTCCATGGATACGACCACCCAGGTTTTTGATATGAAATGCATAGTCTCCGTTAACCATAATACCAAGCAATTCGGCCTTTTGGGAAAAAACTAGGTCACCTTTACCTGGATTAAATTCCCCGGTCAGAAAAGCAAAGTGTCTTTCGTCTACCTGAATATACCTACCATCTTTTTCATCCCGTAAACATTTTGTCTGACCAAACCTACCATCCTTTACATCCACCACAACGGCATCATCAAAAAGAAATGGATTCGAAGGTGCACGAAATAGTTCAAGACCCGATGATTTAGCCAACTCATCAGGCTTGGCGTATAGCGGGACAATAATAATTCGGGGATCATCCATGAAGGCAATTTCTTTGACAGGGATAGGTGATTTGAGTTTCGGAGCGGTTATTTGTCCGCGAACTGAGACTAATTTACGAGGAGTATAATCAACCCTGAACGGACTGTTTTTGGCATGGATTAAGGCGTAAACAAAATTACCATCCACCATAAGGATAGTATCCATCGAGAATGAATCATCCGTATTGTTTTGCATGATTCCTGTTTTATGGGTGAAGGAAAGCTCAAGGGTAACTTTATTTTGTTCGTAACGGGTAAAAATTTCATTCACTGAACGAGTTTGTCTCTCATTTAGCTTGAGAAAATTTTCTTTTTGTACCTCAGCAGACTCCTTAACTTCTGCTTTTACTGAAGTCACATCCTGTGAAACATTGGATATTTTTTCCCCGACTCCAACGAGCCCCTGCCCTACATCCTTTAGATCCTGCCCCACTCCGTCCAACCCTTTGTTCAAGTTGTCAATTTTCTTATCAATCTTTGCTGCTGAAGCAAGTAGCTCATCTGAGCGTTTCTTTTCTTCAATCAAGAGAGCTCTTGCTTCGGCAGCAGCAAGTTCTTGTGCCTTGGCACGCTCAACAGAAGCGGCTAACTCCAAGCGAGCAGCTTCTGCTTCTCTTTCCTTTTTCGATTTTAGGGCTGCAAGTTCTTCAGACTTTTTCTTAGCCTCGTCGAGATTCTTAGCCAGTAACTCAAGTTCTTTTTTTGAAGCGGCATTGCTTTGTAGGAGTTCTTCTCTCTTGCGTTCAATTTCTTTTCTTTGTGCTTCCAGTTGCTCGGCATCTTTTTTAGCGAGATCCAAGGCTTCTTTATTTCCCTCAATAACTGCATCTTTAGATGCAATCTCTCTTTCTTTACGATCCAGCTCCTTTTGCCTGTCCGCTATTTCAGCCTCTAATTTGAGTTTTTCTTCGATCAGGGTGTCCTTATCGTTACTCAGATTTTGGAGGAGAGTTTCGTTCGTGGCTTCCAATTCCGCCACAACATCATCGTAATTTTCACCATCTGAGATGCGTTCAACCACTTCCCTGGAAACGACTTTTTGATCATCCTGGGCAATAACCGCGTCTTTGGGCACATCAAAGCGTGCCAAAGCTAAAATGCTAAGAAGTAAAAAGTCGCAGACTACGAGCAGCAGACTGCGATTCATGCCGCGTTATCTTCAGCTTCCTTGACCAGCAAATGATTGCGATATGGTCGAATGATTACGATCTTTAATGCAGCCACAAACAAAATACCAAACAAGGTAGAAGTGTATGCCCCAATCAGTGCATCTTGTTTAACATCGAGCACCAATAGTAAAATGAGGGAAAGCACAGTTCCTCCAAGCCCGATGTACAAGCCGAGGTCGAACAAGTTTTCCTCATTATCAAGCAACCCCAATTTTAATCCGGGCTTCAGCTCTTCGTTTTTAATTTGCGAAACGCGTGACATACAAATCATGAAAATCACAATTTGGATAAGCAGGAACACTCCTGCGACGATCGCGGTGACGATAGTTAAGTTTTGATCCGCCATAGATTCCTCATTGGCGTAGGCGAGAAGATTCGCAAGCGCAAAATCAAACCCGGCTACGGACACTTGCCCTCTTGGAGTTTGCAAAAGGGATGGTTCGAGAACCAAAATACCTATTAAAGCAAACAAGGCCGATGCCGAGAACCTTCGTGTCCATGATAGTGCATAGTGACTTTGCGAGCGTTGGTAACCAGGTCTCGGTAGTGTTTTTGAAATAAACAGAAGAAAACAAAAAAAAGAAGCCAAAAGAAGAAGAATCTTCAGAGTTAAAGAAAGATCTCGATGTTTATGAGACAAGCTCGCAAGCAGACCACCGCCAAGATAAGGGAATAATGGTTCAGCTAATTCAACCGCAATCCCCTTTTCATGAACAGGGTTATTCCGATCAAGTAAGTGATCCAAAGCTCCTTTTCCGTAAGACATTGCCAATTTGAGATTTTCCAAAGCTTTTTCCACAGCGTCATCATCGCCATCTTTTTGAAAAACGGGATAATTACTGACGAATTTCAAAATACCAGAAGGATTCCCAGACAATAGGGTGGATGCATATACGATTTGCAAATCACGCTCAAATTTTGCCTGAACGACTTTTTTTTGCTCCATCATTTCCAAAAGATTCTTCCTGTGAGCTTCACGTTCGCTCATGGGAAGTAAACCTGCAGATTTGTGAGCTTCTTTAATTTCTCCAATTGAAACGGATAATGGGCGATTTAGCATCCGAATTAGGGCGGCTAAGTCAAAAACTCCTTGTAGATTAGGACAGCTTCGAGTGAGTTCGGCCATCTGAATAAGGTTCATTTTTCGTGCAAGTTGGTGTGCCGACCAGTAAAAGGATCTAATTCGCTCTTTTGAAGAATGATCTCCTTGAAGAGCCTTTTGCGACAAACGACCAATCTCAAAAGCTGTATCTCCGGAATAATAATCCTTCTCAATGGACATAGCAGTTCCGACCATCATGGGTACAAGGATAGGATAGGGAAGCCACCGACCATGGCTTTCCATTTTCCCTTCCGAATTGATAATTCCTCCAATGATGACCGCATATCCTCCATCACTGGTACGCCCAAGTTTCATCATGACTGAACGATCGGCCAAATCCTCAAAATCTAAAGACTTGGGCAGACTGAGATACTCATTCATTCTTCGAATGTCTGTTTCCGTGCCATTCTTGCTCACTTCAAACCATTCAGCTTGCCCGGCGTATTCGGCGAGAGCAACTTTTGCCTCAGCCAAACAAAGATCACGCACCTGAGCCTCGGAAACATTACCGTCAAAAACTTCGGGACCACGCAAACCAACGGAAAGTAAAACTTTACGACCCGAAAAATAGGGAAAATCCTTAAGAGCCGCGACCTTTACTCCAGGAAAGGCAAAGACAAGAGGTTCATTGATTAATTTTGTCCAAAAGAAGCCTGGCCGTCCGTCAATAGGTATTGAACGGAGCAATGCCTGAACATTATCGTTTGAGCTTTTGTCCCGTAACCGATCCCATAAATCTCCCCTTGAAGTTGCTCGGTTGTAAACGAAAAAAGCCTGGTATCTACCTTGGTTGAGGTTGTATTGATCGATGCCGCCGAAATATTCATTGAAGGTGAGCATATCAAATATGCTGCCACCCCCAGAAATAGAAAGTTCTGGATGTGCCTTTTTTTTACTTTCAATTGCTTTGGCAAACTCCTTTTTCTTACTTAGGGAGGAAAGAGGAAGAAGCATTTCAGCTGGACCCACATTGTTTTGACGAAGTTGGCGTATCATCTCTTCATCCACAGTCTTAGTTCCCTCCCCTACACTCGCCAAGGAACGCTCCGAAACGGTGGCAAAGTATACAGGAGAACCCAAACCAAGAATTCCTAGAACCGAGGCCAACAGGAGGAAGAATACTCCCTTAAACTTAATCTTTCTTGCAATATCCAACTTGGGTATCCTTTATCTCGAATTCACTAATTTAATGCAATTTCAATTTAATTAATATTTGTTTTATTAAATAATTTATAAG
>Ga0181562_10002618_pt1 | contig 13606 bp, 11 predicted proteins | sample 011ome_26_FD_139344 | JGI IMG/M metagenome (GOLD analysis project Ga0181562, IMG submission 139344) | Coastal salt marsh microbial communities from the Groves Creek Marsh, Skidaway Island, Georgia - 011511BT metaG (megahit assembly) | ecosystem: Environmental > Aquatic > Marine > Intertidal...
CAATAGAAAGGAATCCATTGGTAGCAAAACGGCTTAGCTGAAACTACCAGTAGCTAGATGTAAACAATACTTTGTGACTTAACATCGTGTCCGCGCGTCGCCTTCTAGCGCCGTCGTCGTCGTTCTCTTCCACGAAAAAAAGCCCTATAATGTTCCTCGTGGAGTACGAAAGCGCACACCGATGACGAACGCGACGCCGACACTGTGTGTCCCTCGCGGATACCGCATGCACGCCCGCGCGCACACCGCGCCCGCGCATGCGCACGTCGCGCGATGCGTGCCGCGTGAACGCACGCACCGCACCGCGTCGGCGTCTCGGCGCGCCGCATCCGCATCCGCGAGCGTCGTCGTCGTCGCTCGAGCGGCGTCGCATCGTGACGACGCGGCGCCCGAGCCTGCGCCGTCTGCGTCGTCTGCGGCGGCGCCCGTGTTCGACGCATCGCAATCGATGAATACGAATCCAAGCAAAATGTGTCCGGTGTGTCACGGCACGGGGTGGAAACCGTGCGGGCAGTGCGAGGGCGCGGGCGTGAACGCCACGGACTTGTTTGGTGGACGGTATCGCGCGGGCGACGCGTGTTGGCTGTGCGCGGGCAAGGCAAAGACGATGTGCGGCAATTGCGTGGATTTAACCGATACGTTCTAGGTGGAAGATGCGTCGTATAGTTGTATAGAGCACCGTGTTGTTGTTGTTGTTGTTGTGGAAATGAAATGAAAGAGTTACTAGTTGCTATATGTCGGTCAGTACCAATCCACCCACGTCGACGTCGCCACGCGGTTTCGTCTTGAATTCAACGCCCCAGCCGCGCGTCCGTTCTCATACGCCGCCTGTGCGAGAAGAGTTTGTATCAACGCCCCTGCGTTGTCTCGTTCGCGCGCGTCGCCCGCGATTGCGCGCGACAAGTGCCCGCGAAGCGCGTCGCGTTGCGCCTCGGTGACGAAATGAATGCACTTTTCGGGACATTGCTCAGCGGCGATCCACGCGACGTACGCCGCATCCTCTGCGTTTGCCGCGACAGACCCGAACCCATCGTCACCAACGTATCGCGCAGCTCCGGTGTCATCGGCGTAGGTAAACCTCCCTGCACCTTTGCCCACGCAAGAACTCCAACATTGTCGACCGAGGCACGCGAATTCATTCACAAAGACGCGTTCGGCGCCGTCAAAATATTTCGCCAGCGTCGCCGCATCGAACGGATCGAGCGCCTCACCGTCGTCACTAATCCCATGATCACCATCACGCATCACCCCTAGGTTTTTCATCACGCTCTCGTACGCCAACCGCACGCGAATCGTCGCATTTGACCGCGCCTCGCGTTCGTCGGCGCGCGCCTTCGTCGGCGCTCTATCCGGATGACACGCCTTGGCGCGCGCACGGTACCTCGCGCGCACGTCCTCCGCGCTCAACGTCGCGACGTCGTTGATGGTGAATCCGAGCACCGCTAGCGCGCTCGATCGCGCGTCGTTCGCCACCGCAATGACGTCGTCGTCGTCGTCCTTTGTGTCGTCGTAACCGTCAACGTCGGCGCCAACGCTCGCAGCTCTCGTCGTTCGCGACGGCGCCGTCGTCGACAACGACGTCGACGACGACGTCGCGCGGGTTCGATATCTCTGCGCGCGCATCGCCGCGACCACCGCGACCGTCGTCGTCGTCGTCGTCGTCAACGTCGGCATGAACGCGACGTCACTTTCTGACGCATCAATTTCAACCCATGCCGTCTTCGTCGTCGTCGCCGCCGCCGCCACCACCGCGCGAGACGTCGGTGTTCGCGGCGAAATACGCGGGCGCCATCGTGCGCGTGCGCGTCGACGCGCCGCACACGTACGGCGCCGCGTGCGAGGCGCTCGCGCGCGAGCTCGGGTTGGTGCTCGACACCGTGCGCGTGCACGAACGAGGTCGAGCGCAGCCGCACGATTACGCGTCTAATGTCGCGATAGCCGACGAGGACGACGATGGGGGACGTCGGCGGATGGTGACTGGCGCGCGGTGCGCGGTGCGCGATGCGGCGGAGGCGCACGCCGAGGCTGGGGCGAGGGTGGAGCGAACGATTCGTGGATTTGATGACGACGCGCGACGGGCGCGGATGATGGCTTCGACATCGTCTGCGATGTGCGAGTTTACGTTTGAGCATTTTGGAGCGATTGAGGCGTTGGATGTGGGCGATAAGTTCGCGGCGGAGGCGTTGTTGAGGCGGTTAGGCTCGGACCCGGGCGTGGTTGGCGTGATGCGAAAGCACAAATGGCGCGTTGGAAAGTTGTGCGAAATGCCACCCGAGGGTAAGGTGGGCGTGTCTGAATTTTGCGTGCTCGGATATAACACGAATAAAGGGCAATCTATTCATTTGCGGTTGCGCACGGATGACATGCGGGGATTTAGAGATTACACGACGATTCGAAAAACATTGTTGCACGAGCTGGCGCACAACGTGCACTCGGACCACGGCGAAGGATTCAAGGCGTTAAACTCACAGCTCAACGCCGAGTGCGACGCGTTGGATTGGAAACGAAGCAAAGATAGGCAAACTACGCGTCGCGCCATGGAGGTGTATGAACCGAAATTCGAAGACGAGCCATCGAATGGGGCTATGGCGGCGACGAAAATGTCGAGCGGTTCGCGCGTCGGAGCGTCGTCGAGCGCAGCCTCAACCGCGGAAGAGGTTCGTGCGAAGCGCTTGGCGTTATTCGAGCACAAAAACGAAACCACACCCCGGGAATGATAACTTACTCCAGTAGTGCGTAGAGGAGAAACATAGACTTCTTGCTGTGTGTAACAAAATAGGTTCGCCGCCGGCGCTCGGTTTAGCGCGGCGTCGAGCGCATTAAATACATCAATACACCGCCCGCAATGCCGACGTTTAAACTTTCCATATCCCCAGCCATGGGCACCGCCACAGGTTGACATCCACCGAGCGCTTCGTCGCTCAAACCTCGACCTTCGGTGCCGAGCACGAGGCACGCGCGAGGCGTCGACTGCGCGCGTTCGGGATTTACGTCTTGACTCGCGTCTGGTTCCGCGGCGTACATATCCATCCCAAGCGTCTTCGCTGATGTCTTCAGCGCATCAAACGAGTCGAAAGCGACGAGATCAATTCTAAACGTCGCTCCGCGTGCCGCGCGCATGGCTTTATCGTTAAACGCATCACACGTGCCCGGTAATAACGCCAAGGCGTCCCAACCAAACGCCACCGCCGTGCGCGCAAGCGTGCCTAAATTCCCCGGATCTTGAACTCCTTCCAATGCTAGCACGCGAACAGTCGCCTTAGATGCGTACTTGTTCTCGAATTCGCACCGTGTGAGCACGTGCGGGAGTTCAAACTCGCCAACAACGTCCAAACCGTCCGCGTTGGCGACGCCCGCGCACTTTTTCAATACGCGTTCGGGCGCGCGTAGCACTCGCGCAGCATCCACACCCGGGGGAACACTCGCGGTATCCGACAGGAACAACACACGTGCGCGTGTTTTCGTCGACCCTGGCGCGCCGGTTCCAAAGCATTCGCGCATTAACGTCGAGGACGCGAGGACTACGGCGCGCTCTTCGTCTCTAAACTTTCTATTCTTACACAACTTTGCCAAGCGCTTCACCGCGGCGTTCTCCACGCTCGACACGTACTCGTAGTCATCATCACCGTTGCCGTACTCGCGTCGTCGGTCGTCATACGCGTCGTCGTAGTCGCCCCGGGATGTAGAGGCGGCGTACGCGCGAGAGGCTCGAGCGCTCGCTTCGAGCGTCGTCGAGCGAGACGTCGGATGCACGCGCGTGCGCGCCAGCGTCGCGATAAACGATGCCCGCGGGTGCGCCATCATGTTCTATGGATGCGTCGTGTGCGTGTGTGTACTTGGTGCACGACGCGACGCGCTATGCAGTCGTTCGCACCCGACGCCGCGACGGCTGCGGCGTATGCAGACTTAACAATAAAACTCTTTGAATAGCATTACAAGCTGTGCGTGGACAACACCACGGCGACAGCACAAAACGCGCGTGTGAGTGGCTTACATTCATACATTACGCCAAGGTCAAGTGCGGCGCGACGCGAGACAAAAACGCGTACGTCCCGCCGGCGACGAGCAAAAATCCACTCGTCGGATTCACCCAAGCGCTCTTTTCTCGCAACGCCATGACGTTCTTCAACCCATCCGTGGCGGTCGCCGCAAACAATAGAGGTGCGACATACCCAGAGGTATACGTCAACAAAAGTGCGCTTCCACTCGCTGGGTCTCCGCTCGATGCCGCGTACGCGAGCAACGTCGCTAAAATCGGCGTTGCGCACGGTGACGCCGCGAGCGCAAATACCGCTCCAGCCAAGTACGCTTGCGCGTATGCCGGCACGCGAATCGTCTTCGGGTCAAAGTTCGCACCAAAAGACGGGAATGAGACGTCGATGACGTTTAATAAGTTCAATCCCATGACGACAGCGAGCGCGGCGGCGCACGTCGGTAAACCGTCCCCGACGCCTTGTCCGTACGCTGCGCCGAATGCCGCCGCGCTTGCGCCGAGTCCCGCGAGCGTGCTCGCGAGACCGAATGCGAAGGCGACGCTTGCCGTGCGCACGCGAGTCTCGCGATCGGCTGTGGCGTCGCCATAGCCTCCTATGTATCCAATAGTGAGCGGGAGAACACTCAGCGTACACGGCGACAGCGACGTAAATACACCCGCGAACAACACCGTGGCGTACGTGGTGACGCCAACGTGACCTTGTCCAAGCGTGTCTGCACCGATGGCGACGTCGAGCGCGGACGTGGCGTCGTACATGAACATGTTTGCGGCGTCGAACGGGGACGCGGAGCGCTTGACGTTGGCGCCGCGGGACGCGCGCCGCGAAACCGTCGGCGTGTGCGACGGGTTCCGCGTGCGCGCTACCGACGACGATGTCGAGGACGACGTCATCGACGTGCTAGCGATGCGCGCGAGCGTGGCGTGATGCGACATTGTGCCAGTACTTTGAGCTCGCGCGTCGCGGAGTGATGCGAATTGGCGTTAATGGTTACAATTTTTACGTCTACTACGTGTGCATTACCCTCGAACGACGACCGCACCAGAACGGGTGTGATATCTCACCCCTTGCGTGGGCTTGTACTTTTCGTTGCGCACTTGTAAGGTTTCGATTTTGATGCCGGATACAGACGCACCTGAGACCTTGAATGACGCGTTGATGTCGACGAGTTCTTGCAGATGAATCCTTCGCGTGGCCTCGGTAGCGGCGCCCGCGGCTTTCTTCTTGTCATCTTCAGAAGTCATGATCACTTGCACGGACAAGCACGGGGTTTTATCGTTCGGGAACTTATCGATGGCCCAACGAATAGAATTGGAGGAGACATCGTACGACGCGACGCCGTGCGTGGCGCTCGGATCCGCGCTCGCGCATCGGTCGGGTAATCGAATGTCAAGTGTCACCGCCTCCACAGGCTTTTCAAATGCAGGCTTAGAGCCGACAACAACAGAGACGCGACCTTGGGTTTCGCCAAACGCACACTGCGGTCGAATGTACAAGGGCAGCGGTACCGAGCTCGGGTTGTCGCTGTTCGCCGTCTTCAACCACGGATTCGCCTTGATGTACCTCGGTTGCCACTGATTTTCGTCCGCTTTTTGCGGTGGGCGGACTTGATATGACATGAGTTGCGAGTTTCCATCCGCGGGCACGAAAGACACCACGCGATCGGACGCGAATCTCGACAATCGCACGCTCGGATGGAACGAGTACTCGTCAATCAAATGCGAGTTGCTCAACGTCAAGTTGATATCTGGCATACCACTCAAGCGTGAGTTCACCTCAATTCGCCCGCGCACGGCACTACTCAACACTTTTCCTTCCGCATCAAGCGTAGCGTCGATGTATTCGATTAAATCTAAATAGATTTCATTGCTGGCGTACTTGATGTTGTTCGACCTCCACGGCAGCGGGAGCAACTTGAGCGGATCTTGGTCGCTCACGATGACACCTTGATTCCCCATCACCGTCGACGTCACGCGATTGTACAAATTTGGTGGCGGTACGAGCACTTTAAGCCCTCCAGCGTGAGTGTTCACAGGAATCCCACTGTCTACCATCTCATCCAACAACTGATACAACGTCACGTGGTGCTCCTGCAACACCGTCTCCGTGATGACGTCGCCAAAATACGCCATCAAAACATCATACAACTGACTTAAAAACTCAATCACCATCAACGGCGACGTCTCGCGCTCGCACGTCGCCACGTACGTCACCTCGCCGCGCGTTAAAAAGAATCCATACGTCTCCTGTTCCACGCACACCGCGGCGGCATCCGAGCTCGCCTTGACGCTCGCGCGATGCGCCTCGAACACCCGTTCGCATATATCGCTCTGCGTCGACGGCCCCCAATGCTTCACCGCGATCAACGACTCCGTGACGTTGTTCACCACGAATAACGACTCGATACCCATCGCGTTTGAGTGATGCAACACTAAAATTGATCGAAATTAATCCAATCCACCGCACGCACTGTCGACGCCGCTCGAGACGCGTTGGTGCCGTCACGCACTCGTTATGCGAACGTATACGCCTGTATGATCAACCGCGTCGCGCGTTGAGCGTATGCGCCGTCGTCGCACGCGCGTGGCGTCAAAGAATGTCGTCGTGAATGCCGGCGCGGAATCATATTTGGATGCGCGCGCGCTCGCCTATAAACACGATTCGGACATACGGATCGTACTCCATGAACATGAACACGATGAGCTGTTTATAAAAGTACACCTGCCCGCACCACGGACGTCGCGTCACGCGTCTCGCGCGCGCGTCAGACGCCGCCGCGATGGCATCGCCCGCGCCATCGCCGCTCGCGATCACGCGCGATGCGGTGACGCTCTTCCTCGCGGCGTTGCTCGCGATGCACGTCGCCTGGCACGCGTTCGCACGCGCGCTCGTGCGTGCGGTGCGAAAGATCGCGGCATGGTGTCGGCGCGAATGCGTGCTGACGTTTGGCGGCGCCAAGCAAGCGTCGATGTTCGTGCCTGGATTAGGACACACGATTGCGTTGTTTCGCGCCGTGGGTCGGTATCCGTGCACGTGGGATTTGTTTGCGCAGTGGGGGACGAGCGCGGCGCCGAAACCGGCGAGGGTGCAAATCTTTCAGAGACACTGCGTTGTCGTCGCTGACCCTGACGCGATGAAGCGCGTGATGGCGGTGAATTTGAAGAATTATAAAAAGGACACGGAGTTTGCGTATAATCCGTTTTTGGATGTGTTGGGTACGGGGTTGGTGACGTCGGAAGGGGAGATGTGGAAGAACCAAAGACAACGGATTTCTAGCGCGTTGCGTATTGAGATTTTGGATGACATTATCGCGATTGCGATTCGAGCTGTGGATAGATTATCGCTCAAGCTCGAAGCGGTGCGTGGTAAAAACGTGCCAGTTGAGCTCGCGGAAGAGTTTCGGTTGTTAACGCTTCAAGTCATTGCCGAAGCGATTTTGAGCTTGAGTCCAGAGGAGAGCGATGAAGTCATGCCAAATCTGTATTTACCAATCATGGAAGAGTGCAACCGTCGCAGTCTCGAACCGTGGCGCACGTACTTACCAACGTCTGAGTGGTTTGCCCATCGCGCGCGCGTCAAGGCGCTGAATGCGTACATCGTCAAGCTTATTCGCACGCGTTGGGCCAAGCGCGTGCGGGGCGAGACGAGCGCCAACCCGGATATCCTCGACCGCGTCCTCGCCGATGTCTCGCTCGAGGAGTACGGCGCGGAAATCGAAGAGCAAATGTGCTACGAACTCAAAACGTTTCTGCTAGCCGGTCACGAAACGAGCGCGGCGATGTTGATTTGGACGACGTACGAGCTCGTCAAGAACCAAGACAAGATGGCCAAAGCTACGGCGGAGGCGAACAAGGTGCTCGGTGCAGTGAAGCCTGGCAAGTTGCCCACGCGCGACGAGCTCGCGCATTTGGATTACGTCGTCGGTGCACTCAAGGAGTCTCTTCGTTTGTACTCTGTCGTGCCCGTGGTGACGCGCTGCGCCATCAACGATGACGTGTTGGGTGGATGTCGCATCCCCGCCGGCACGACCGTCATCATGAGCTTGCAAGGCGTTCATCACCGTGAGGACTTGTGGCCGAATCCCATGTCCTTCGAACCCGAGCGTTTCCTTAACGGCGCGAATGATGAGCTCGGCAACTACGCGTACTTGCCTTTCATTCAAGGCCCGAGAAATTGTCTCGGTCAGTACTTGGCGCTCCTCGAGGCGCGCGTGGTACTCGCCACGCTTTTGAAACGATTCAAATTCACGAGTGCGAGCACAAAAAATGGCGCCAAGCACACCAAGGCGATTCCGATAGCCCCAGCGGATGGAATGTGGTTCACTATTGACTAGCGAAATCTTTTACTTCTTTTATTTAATGCGCACACATTTGATTTCTAGCACACACACACAGACACACACACGCGCGCGCGCGTACCGGGTGCAATTTCGAGCGTTCGTTCGGTTTCTTTTGCCTAATTTAGTTTTTGTTTCGTTACATGTCGCTCTGACTATGCTTACTTTTCGTGCTGACTGTCGCGTTTATTCGGCATCCTCCTTGCCGGCGTATCCGTACGGGTTGGTGCTCGCCCACTTCCATTGGTCGATGCAGCAATCCTCAATCGTGCGCTCGGCGCGCCACCCTAAAACCTCGAACGCCTTATCTGTCTTGGCGTAAACTTCCGCAGCATCACCAGGACGACGGTCGACCATCTTCATCGGAATCGTCTTCCCCGAAGCCTTTTCAAAAGCCGCGACGAGCTCCAACACGGATGTGCTCTTCCCAGTGCCGAGGTTGACAGTGATCAATCCCGCCTTTGCCACGGTGTCGGTGAGCTTCTTCACCGCCGCGACGTGACCGTCGGCTAAATCAACGACGTGAATGTAATCTCGTCGCCCCGTACCATCCTGGGTTGGGTAATCCGTGCCAAAGACGCTCAATTCCGGACGACGCCCGACGGCGACTTGCTGCACGAATGGCATCAAGTTATTCGGGATCCCCTTGGGATCTTCCCCGAGCGTCCCGCTCGCGTGCGCGCCAACGGGGTTAAAATACCGTAAAATGGCCACATCCCACGCCTCATCGCTCTTGTACAAATCAGTCAAAATATGCTCGATGAAGAGTTTGGTGCGCCCGTACGGGTTCAACGCCGCCGTAGGAAAATCCTCCGTACACGGCACCGTCGCCGGTTCCCCATACACCGTCGCAGAGCTCGAAAATATAATCTTCTTACACCCATGTCGCGCCATCACATCGCACAACACCAACGTCGACGTGATATTATTCGAATAATACCGCATCGGTTTCGCCACGGATTCCCCGACCGCTTTCAACCCGGCGAAATGAATCACCGCATCCACGCCTCCTCGCCCATCGTACGTCGCAAACACCTCCTCCAGCGCATCGGCATCGCAACAATCCACCTCATGCGCGCTTAATCGCGCGCTCACCGCGTCACCGACGATAGCACGCACGCGATCCAGTGCGATCGCGCACGAGTTGTCATAGTTATCCACCACGACCACGTCGTACCCGGCGTCGAGCAACTGCACGCACGTGTGCGAACCGATGTACCCGGCGCCACCAGTGACGAGCACGCGCATCGTCGTCGCCGCTTCTGCGTTCGTCGTCGTCGCCGTCGTCGTCGTCGTCGCGCGCGGTGAGGCTCAAACGCGTCGGCGAATGACCACCGAATCCGCGCGGCACCGCGACGGCCCATAAAACGTTGGATACGGATAACGCGCATACTGTACGTACCACACCGCCCATATACGCACACCATAAAATCATGCACGCGCGAGTGCCGTTCCACAATATTACCCCTATCACGTGTGTGCGATTGGTCGTTTGGGTGTGTATTTCCACGGACACGGCGCGCGCCGCCGGCACACTCGAGCGACGCATCACATCACGTCGCGACGGACGACGATGTCGGCGCCGTACATGTCCGTGCCGTCGTTCGACGACGATGACGACGGTGGTGGTGGTGACGACGACGGGGCGCGCGGTGCGGTATGGGCGCGGGCACCGCCGTCGTCGTCGACGCGCGGTGATGATGGTGGTGGTGGTGATGATGGTGACGATGATGGTGGTGGTGGTGGTGGTGCACGCGCGGCGGTGCGCGGGGCGGTCGACGGTACGAAGACGAAGGTCAATACAAAGCACGCCGCGCGTGAGCGCGCACCGGCGGCGCGGACGGACGCGGGTGTAGATGGGAAGGCGGTGAGTGGGAAGACGCTCGGACGCCGACGTCGGGCGGCGGAGAAGCGACGTCGGGCGGCGGAGAAGCGACGAGGCGGCGACACGGATGCGACAAAGGGGGTGAAGATAGAGCGTGAGACGGTGCGTGCGGTGACGGCGTCGGCGGCGCGTGCGAGGGTGAATGTTGATCCCGGGGAAGAGTCGAGCGACTACGACGAGGAGTTGCTGCCCGAGGCGCCGGCGCCGGCGTTTACGCGCGCCGGCGATTCGGCGTCGGAGGAGGACACCGCGCCGCCCGTGGCGTCGAAAAGAAGTAAGTCGGTGCCGTCATCGTCGTCGTTTATGGATAAAATGCGCGCGAAATTGTCGGGTGGGCAATTTAGGATGCTCAACGAACAGTTGTACACGACGACGGGTGACGAAGGATTGGCGTTGGTGAGCGGGTCGCCAGAATTATTTGAAGCGTATCACGCTGGTTTCCGCGCACAAGTTGAGTCGTGGCCGACGAAACCCGTGCATGTGATTGCTAATTTGTTGAAGAAATCTCCGAAAACGTGGGTCGTGGCAGATTTTGGGTGCGGCGACGCCGAGCTCGCGCGTTCAATCGCCCAAAAGTGTCACTCGTTTGATTTACAAACGCCTGAAGACGCGCCGGAAGTCGTGGCGTGTAACATGTCCGACGTACCGCTCAATGACGACACAATAGATTGTGCGGTATTCTCGCTGAGCTTAATGGGCACCGATTACGGGTCCTTTCTCGAAGAAGCCCATCGCGTGCTCAAACCGGGTGGTTTACTTTGGATTGCCGAAGTGCGTTCGCGTTTCGATGGCCAAAACGGTACCGCCAGCGTCGCTTCCTTTGTCGCCGCCCTCGGCAAGCTCGGATTCAAACCCAAAAGAGATCCTGACGAATCAAACGCCATGTTCTTTACCGCCGAGTTCATCAAGACATGGGTGGCAAAAAAATCAAAGGGCGCCGAGGCTGCCGTCGCGTGGCCGCCGCTCAAGGCGTGCGCGTACAAGCGCCGATAACGCGCACACCAATGCGTCTTCATCATCATCGCGCATGTGTAATTATTATACTCAACGCAACGTGTACACTAATCACCAATCGCATATCAGGCGTCTGACGCCAGTCGGCGGAAGAATAATCTTAAGTCTTATCCCCGTACACAGTTTCAACGCCACATTCACGCGCGCGCGTCCCGAACCCGTCGCGCACGGACTCGTGAGCGGTGCCGACGCAACACAACCGAGCACGCACGAGCAGCGCGAGCATCGCGAACCGCGTTGACGTCGCGCATTCTCCACACGATGCTCGCGCGCCGCCTCGCTCGTGAGGCTGTCCACAGCGCATCTTTATGCGTGCCCAGCGCCGCGATGCGACGTGCATCCGCCGCCGTCGCTGTGCGAACGTACGGTACGCATGATCAAGAAGCGTCGACGTCCGCACAGGCGCGCGGTGTCGCGCATCCGGCGCTGCTTTCGGACGCAAACATTGATCGCGTGGCGCGCGACTTGCGGGACATGCCGACGCGCAAGCTCGATGGTGATTTCGCCAGCGCAGGTCGTCGCGTTGCCGTGATCCCGCTCGGGACATTTAATGCCGATCCATGTGTGATTATGACAATCTATCGCGACGCTGGGGCGAATGATGCGCACGCGTGTGGGTTGCCGAGCGCCGGCGTGGAGGAGTCGACGTTGTTGGAGTCGTCCAGCGTGGCGACGACGAGCGCGGCGCGTCGGGCGTTGGACGCGCTCTGGGGCATAAAAGATCGCCGGCCGAGTAGAAGCGATTTATTAGGGTGCGTTTCTGACGTGGCAGACGTGCGCGGGCGCACGGTGGTGACGCCTGTGATTGCGTATTTGGGCGAGGTGAAGGAGGCGATGCGCGGGAGAGACGACGTGGCGGCGATTTCTTTGTCGACGCTCATGTCTACGAACGGGGTGAAACCCACGCGAGAGGGAGGAGTTGAGTTTATTGGTACCATCGGTGCGCGTGGATTGCAAGGTCACGAGGCTATGGGATTGCACGGCGCGTTGCGCGTTGTGGCTGGGCCAAACGCGGCGTACAGAGAAGCGTTGTACGACCAATTTTCCGCCGACTATCGCGCCGCCAAGGCGGTGGCCGCAGCCGCGGCGAAGAGTAAACCGAATGACATCGACGGCAGGCCAGATGATTACGCGAACGCGTCAGCGTGAACGAGAGAGAGACACTACATTATATGATTTACATTTACAGTATAGTACAGGTTCCGCTTTACGGAACTTACGTCAACGAGTTGTCAAATATTAGATCGACGTCTAGATTTAAGCTTGGCACGCGCCGCAGCGGCGGTCATCTTGGCCGATTCCGCAGTCATGCACGCTACCGCGGACCTATGCTTCATCGCTTCCCGCGCTTCGGCGATGAACGCGCGCGCAACGTCCACGCGCGTCACGATGTCTTCCACGCGTTCGCTCATCGTTTGTCCGCCTTTGCTGTGCATCACGCGCGCGCTCACAACCGGTATTGATGCCGCAAATAAACCAACACGCGACGGTTCTAGACGCGACGGCTCTCGAGAAACTGTCTTAAATCCCTTGGTGCCGTCGTCGTCGTCGGCGTCGTCGTTTTTTATTTTCTCGTATTCGTCGCCTCCGTCGACGGCGTCAAAGTCTGGCGTATCGCTTCCATCATCGCTCTCGTCACCGCGCGCAGTATTGCCGCCAACAACATCCGTCACGAATCGCGCATTCCACAACTCTGGCATCTCTGGCGGCGGCGGCGGCATCTTTACGCGTTCAAAATCGCGCCCACCCGCGCCGCGCGCTTTCCCGTCTCCGCGCGCGTCGCCCCCATCCCGTCGCCACCGCCCGGCGACATACGCCCCAGCATCCAACGCTCGACACAACGCATCGAGCTCATCATCCAACGCCGCCGTCTCTCGCGCGTAATCATCCAACATCACAGCAGCGTTATTCATGTTGTGTTCAACACTGATGATGCCATCATCATCATCGTCACCATCACCCGTCGTCACCGCCACCGACGCCTCCGCCGCCGCCGACGCCACGTGCGCGCGACACAACCCACGCACGACCGCATCGATGGACTCCTCCAGCGCCTCCATCGACGACGCCACACGCCACGCGCCGCGCTCTCGCGCGCACGTCGGGTGCCAACGACCACCACCGCGCACGCACATCACATCACCCATGCCCGTGGTCGTCGTAGACAGAGCGCACGCAGGCCTATGTATGGACGCGTCGTCGATCGTCGTCGATCGTCGTCGTCCACATAGGTCGTGGGCGTCACATACTATACCATGTGTGGGTCGAACCACTTACAATACCACGAGAAAGGTGTTCCTAATAAGAACTGTATCCATAGAAGGTGTGTTATGTGCTCTTTATACAGACATAAAGAGCACATCGTACTACCACGTGAGG
>Ga0181562_10002619_pt1 | contig 13604 bp, 11 predicted proteins | sample 011ome_26_FD_139344 | JGI IMG/M metagenome (GOLD analysis project Ga0181562, IMG submission 139344) | Coastal salt marsh microbial communities from the Groves Creek Marsh, Skidaway Island, Georgia - 011511BT metaG (megahit assembly) | ecosystem: Environmental > Aquatic > Marine > Intertidal...
CATTCGGTTTGCCATCGAAGGGCGCTTTGAAATCGCGGTCACCTTGATCTTGATCTCTGGGGTGTTTGATGGGCTGGACGGTCTGTTGGCGCGTCGCTTGAATGCCGCGTCGGATTTCGGTGCTGAATTGGATTCTTTGTCCGATTTCTTGTGCTTTGGCGTGGCGCCTGGATTGATTGTGTATGAATTCTTTTTACGCGGTCAAACCAGCGTCGAATGGATCTTTGTTCTTGTCTATATAACCGCAGCCTGCCTGCGGCTTGCCCGGTTTAACGTCACGCGGGATAAAAAGACAGGCGATGGAAAATCGTTTACGGGCGTTCCTGCCCCAGCGGGTGCAATGCTTGCGCTTTTGCCGCTCTATCTTTCTATGGCTGAAATTTTGGATTTACGCGACTACCCGATGATTGTCGCAATCTGGTTGGGGTTTGTTGGGTTCTTGATGATTTCTCAGATCAAAACCTTTTCCCCAAAATCGCTTCGGGTTCCGCGCAAATTGGTAAGCATCGCAATGTTCGGCGTTGTAATTGGTATTGGTCTATTCATCGCACACCTCTGGCGGTTGATGGTGTTCATCGACATTATTTATCTGGCGAGTGTAGTTTGGTCCGTCATAAAATCCAAAGGCCGCATGCTGTCATAGCATTCGGTCGTACTGCAAAAATGCCTGATAGAAACAAGCATCTTACATCAAAATCTATATTTTCAGGAAGATCACCTGCAACCGCATGCAGGTATTTTCAAGCTATTGTTATTAATATATTATTTTGTATCAAAAATGTGTTGTGTATGAAAACGTGCAATTCCGTGTGCTGAACGGTAACAAAAGTAGTGTGTTGCGCACTACAAATGTGCATATCAAAAATACCGTAACTCATAGATTGACACATCAAGCTATGATTAATGATCGAAGACAGTGACATCGTTCCTATCAAATTATGGTTGTTAGAGAAAATATAGTTTACAAAGAGCAAGGTGCCCAAAAACTTTCGCTTATCGGAACCCCCAAGGCTCTGAAATGTGTGACTTTTACCTAGTTCGCAAGAGACAAAAATTTTAAACACAGAACGTTACAATGATTTAATCAGTAATAGTCAGATCAGCTTAAATAGATCTTTTTGCATGGCCGTTAATTGTCGCATTGAGAATTCTATAATTACATCTGACGCGCTAAAAGGTGACCTTTACACAGTTCAATTCAACGAGACTGGTACGGTTTTTGGAGCGAGCCTAGAAGGTTTATATTATCAATTACGTGGAAAGTAATGGAGACTAGTGAATTACAAATATATGTTGTTAAATGTCTAGGAGTTGGACGAAAACATCGTTACTCAAATCTACAATCAGAATAGCAGCCATACTTGCTGAATGAGGAAATTAATACTCATTTATCATATCGCATATTGACAATATTGTCTGTTCAACCGCCTGCTTTTCATCATAATTTGGGATCAAGGCTTTATAATTTTGATCGATCAACCCTTTATAAGTTTTTCTCGTCAACTTATCGTATGATTTCTTTAGCTTATTTTCATCAGGCGTAAATTTTAGGGCGTGCGCCAATGTTTCACGATTTTTCCATGGGAAGACACCATATAAACTACTATACCATGTAGCACCAAAGCATATAGCAGGAACGCCAAGCAAGGCTGCCTCATATCCTGCAGTGCCGGTTACTTGCGCAACACATTTAGCATTTTTTATGAGATCAAGTGAAGGAAAATCATTGGCGATATATCGAACGTTAGACAGCGCATTTAAGCGTCTATAAAAGCTTTCACCCCGCATGTGATATGTTTGCTTCGGGTTTTCCTTGACGTAGACAAGAACAGTTTCAGGTGCGGCCGCACTGAGTTCTTCAATTGCCAGAAGTTGATCTCCAAAACGCAAACCAATAGTATCTGTAGTCATCTCAGGCTGCAAACCCAATGGAAAATAAATGTATGGCACACTAAGATCTAATTTTTCAGTATTTGACCGGTCGTGATAAATCAAGCGATAGCGATCTTTAGTGCCATGTAATCGGAAAATATTCCGAAAGTACCGATCCCGTGAAAAAAATGCAAACGCAGTAATCGACATAAAAAATATTTTCAAAGTTTGCAGGATTATCGTTTTCCAATATTTTCTTTTGTATACCTCATTAATGTTGTATCTCATATAAAACGGTTTTTCAGGAATATCAGGGAGATCAACTGGTACATTATGCCCACTAAATACGTTAAATTTTCCATAATCCTCTAAATCCTTCATTGCCCATATACGAAACGGTATATGACTTTGAAAAAGCATAATTGTTGGTATATTGAGTAACTTTGCTACGCCAAATAAAACTATCAATGCGCCTTCGTGAGGGATATTTGACGAAACTATAAAGTCAATTTTTTTACGCGTAATTAAATCATAAAAAAAACTAGCAGCTAAGTAGAATACATTGTCTAGGTGATTCCAACTTCTTAAATTTGAGTATTCTAAAAAATTATTTCTGTAATAGTGGCGACGAAAATAATCAAAGGTGGAAGCGCGAAGCTTTTCCTTGAAAGAACTAGATAGTTTCACATCTACCACAACTGGTACCGACATAGCTCGGATATCTGAATGCAAATATGTTTCTAACCCAAAATCATTCGCTTTTTCATCTTTAAATTTAGAGACACTGATCCAAGCGGATAAACTTACGCCACGATTAAGAAATTCCTTACACTCTCTGTCTGAAAAGCCAGATATCAGGACGCTTTTGGGTTTTGCCATACTTTTGATCTTTCTGTATTACTATGTTTTAAATGTAAAACAAAATCGTGGACTTACCGTTTCGCTGAAACCTTCTTTAAAGTAGCCAATATTGATTTCCTTTTGACTTGGAGAAGGAGTATCACTTAAATATGGCCTGTCCCCAATCCAATATTTTTTTATACCTAATCGTTTAAACTCATTAATGGCTATCCACTGAACTAAATGCCCCAAAGGTTTATCAAACAACGAGCGATCATAGGCGGCAACAGAGTACATACCCTCATCTTGAGTATATTGAAAAAATCCGCCACCCACTAATAAATTATCCCTAGAATGTAGGGTAATTAAAAATGCGCTCCCTTGCAGTATCTGTAAATACTGATTTTGCCAACTTTCATCTGAACGTGTTTGAACCCTATTAGAAGCTTCAAAATGCAAATATTTAAATTTTTTCCATTCATCTTTTGTAATTTCATTTTGACCTAAGACGCACGTTGTCCATAGTGTTTTACTTTTGTTTATGAGGGATTTGTAACTTTTTCTAAAAGACGCTTTTATTGCATAAACGTCTTGCTCTAAATCAATGAAAATTCGATGCCCCACACTAACAGAGTTAGCTACCTCGATACAAGCTTTATACCACTCATCAATAGTGCCTGAGGTACCGTTGCAATAAGCATAACACTTAAACTCTGGAAAATTTTTATAAGCATGGTACTGCTTCAAACCGCGCACGACTGCTCTACAAATTCGTTGTTTTTCTGTTTTTGATACATTAGCCGCAAATTGTAATGGCTCTATCGGAAGACCAGCAGCACTCAAACCCTTCAAACCATTAATATCGTGTAAATGTAACGATATAATACTACATGGCGTTCCGTCCTTTTTGTAACAAACCATACTCATGTCAGCCCACGATTTGCTTTGAAAGTACGTCTGTTGATAATACAGGCTGTTATCCGCTTCCATTACCCCGCGATAACTTAAGTTTTTGTAAACAAAGTCCCAATCCTCAGGTACTTCGCTTCGAAACTTCACAACACACCCAGCCTCAGTGATAAGATGGATTAGAGGTCTATCAGTCATTAATCTCACCTGAAAAACTCAAATTAACATTACGAGAAAGAAGTTGCACTAATAGATTACCAATTTTCTCTGCATTCTTTTGTTTGTCAAAGTTTACCGCCTGTTTAAAGAAACCTTTATCTATATTTCCCTTATGACATCTTTGAAAAAGAGCTCCAGCAGAATAAGAAAGATAGTCCTTGTCAATTTTTTGATTAGAAATTTCTTCCAAATCTAATTTAAAATTAAAAGAGGTAATACCAGGCAAACTGTTGAACCAAGCGTGGCCAAAAGTTATTGCAGGTATCCCCATCTGAATCGCCTCCCAGGCAACAGTCCCAGTTACCGTTGCGACTAATTTACTATTTTTCGTCAATTGCTTTGTATCCGTATCAGACGGTACCATTGTAACATTCTGCAACCGATTTAACCTATGAAAGAACATAGCACCACGAGCAAAAGGTCCCTGCTTTGGATTTTCTTTCACAAGAATTTTCCAGCCGCTAGGAAGCAATTGATGCAAATGCTCTATCATTAATAGCTGGTCGCGATATTTACCACCAAGCGCCGACGTTGTCATTTCTGGCTGCAGGTGGAGCGGTACATATATATATGGCGATTCAATCTCAGGTGAATTGTTTTCGTACTCAACCAAATATTCTAGATAGTCCAAGTAATCATGATCAAAAAACTTAGTAAAAGGATCACGCCAGTCGGGTAAAATTGCTACCGAATTTTTTATTCTCGATAGGGTATGCATAATGAATGTAAAGTTCATTAGCGAAAAAGGAGACTTAACGATCAAGTGTTTAATAAGATTCAGCACATGGATCGCTTTCAACCGCCCCCTCGGGCCCTTTTTCTGCCAACTCTCATCCATATAATCTAATGAAGTTTGACCACAAATATCTAATGGGTACTTTGATGCGTTCTCGGTTTGCAAACTACATCTTCCAAAATCCTCTATTCGGGACAATGAAAAAATCTGATCCGGAAAAAACTGTGTCAGGATTACGATTGGAATATCCATAGATACACATAGATCATAAATCACGGAGTCAATTGCCAAGTGCGGAATATCAAAAAATACCGCATGGGTGATTTCACGCTCAATAATTTGTCTACCAATCGCATCACTGAGAATATGATAGTAATCAATGTATTCATGCAAATTTAGCATTTTATGTGATCGCTTCTGATACCTAGAAGACGATCGATGCAACTGGTCAGAAAATCTTTCCGCTGAACGATTAAACTCTTCAGATGCAATCAATTGCAAATTGGCAGAGGTGTACTTAGTATTCTGTACAATCCTTCCAGATCGTGCGCGCTTAACTTCTTGTCGCATTAAGCTTGGAACATCAAAATCTGAATCTCTGTCGCCAAAATGCAAGCAAACTTCAATTTTGCCGGCCGACTGTTGAACCATCTGGTCGAGGAAGGCTTTTCTGTAAGCGCCTCGCGCTTCAGCGAGTACCTTAATTGTCATTCTAAAGACTTTCAAATACTTCAGTTTTAACCGGCGTATTTGCCGAAACATCGCGATTCAGCTTTGCTCCAATAATTACATCAAGATGTTTAGGAGCAAGACCAAAACCTGGACGCACACTTCTTACACAATCTTGTGTTATGATGTCTCCTTGCTTCAGATCCCTTACGAAATACAAGGAGCGTCGAAATTTTACATTGCCCTTTTCGGATTCGGTGCGTTCATAGTTGACTTTCCCAAGAGCTTCCCATGCTGTTTTGGTAACAGTGCAGAGATCTTCTAAATCGTTTTCCTCCAATGAAAAGCTATCATCAGGACCACCTCCAGACCTGTCGAGCGTAACATGCTTTTCGATTAATGTCGCTCCTAATGCAACCGCTGCAACTGCTGTTGTATTACTGAGAGTGTGATCTGACAAACCTACTGTGACACCAAATTTCTCGCGCATATCCTTCAATGTTAAAAGATTATATTCCTGTGCAGGTGCAGGATAGCCACTTACACAATGAAGTAATGCCAATTCACCGCTTCCAAATCTCAATGCAGTTTCAACTGCATCGTTAATTTCACTCTCGTTCGCCATCCCAGTTGAGATTATTAACGGCTTGCCAGTCGATGCCGCTGCTCTAATCAAAGGTAAATCAATACACTCAAAAGATGCGATTTTGTAAGCTGGAGCATTTAATTTCTCCAATAGTTCGATAGCAGAAAAATCAAATGGAGTGCTGAATATGGTTAGTTCCTGTCTTTTAGCGTGTTCAAACAATTCAGCATGCCACTCCCAAGGAGTGTAGGCTTTTGCATACAGATCATACAAAGAATTGCCGGCCCACAAACCTTCATTAATCATAAAGTCAGGTTTTTTGGAATTTAGCGTGATGGTATCAGGTGTATAGGTTTGCATTTTGACGGCATCGGCGCCAGATCTTTTTGCCATTTCGATAATATCAAATGCATTCTCGATCTTACCGTTATGATTTGCCGATATTTCTGCGATTATGTATGGAGGCTCGCTATCTCCGATCAAACGGCCATCAATTTCAAACATTTCGCAAATTCTCCATTGTTCTGACTGTGAGCCTATAGGTGTTTAACTGATCCGCTTTGGACACCCATTCGAACCCATTTTGTGTAAAAATTCGAATACTACCGTGGTTACCATCTTTTATTTTTGCGGTGAAATATTTTATTTCCCGACGACTTCTCAAATACCACTGAATGGATTTTGATAGTAACCGTGACGATAAACCTTTTCCCCTGAACTCAGGAGCAAGGTTAATTGAAACCAATACCTCTCCACTTTGCTCTCGGAAAAATACAACTCCAAATTTTTTTGCTTTGCTTTCTCCAATTATGGCGCAGTGATCTTCATCTGAAAGCATATTCGAAAACCATTTGCAATGTTCTTCTTCATTGATCACATCACTCGAAAAAGACATCTGGCGCGTAGCAGGATCATTCCGCCACAGTAAGATATCTTTGCAATCTTCAGGCGCTACTATTCTAAGCGATGTGTCTGCCATCGAACGCCTCCATTTTTTCGATGACACGTTTGGCCCCTTCGCCGTCACAAAATGCGGAACTTTTTGCTGACATTTCAACCAAAAATTCTGCCGCCGTGACTTCAAAACACTTGTCAAAATCGCGCGCAATTGTCCCTGAAGACGTAAGGATTGCAACACCCCTTTCCTGCAAGTCACAAGCAATTCGATCTTGGTTCTTAGCTATTGATACCATTAAATTAGGCAAACCTAAACAGCACCGTTCCAAAGTGCTCGAACCAGCAGCGCCTATGCAAATATCTGAAAATGACATAATTTCCGCCATGTTGTTCACATCGGTGATCTTGCTAATACTAAGCTCTGTGGCATCAATGAATTCATCGATTTCCGCGTGGAACGGATATAGTGACCCTAAAACTATTGTAAATTCACATCGTTTTGCATGAACGCTGGCAACTAGCTCTTTAAGGATTGTTAGCGAATGGTTGTTTGCATCTACACCACCCATTGAAATAAGCACCCGATTTAATTTTTTCGAGCTCCGCCGTTTTAAACTACGCTGCCGCCATTCTCGAAACTCTGGCCTCAAGAGCGCGAACTCTGCTCCCAACAAGAACTCACAGTCACCCACTATTTTATTCGAGTAATCATGCACAGAAAAACCAAGATTTTGATTTAACAAAATATCACAATCCAGTTTTCGATCGGCAAGATCATCGATTACCATGATGCCATCGCATTTTTCCTTCACAATTGTGTGCCAAGCTGCATCAATTGCATAATGATCAACGATAATCCAATTAGGACAAATTTTCAGGACTATCTCCAAGGTTTCTGCTGCGTCGGTTCGTTGAGATACCGAGAGCCAATGGGAGTGCATTAGATTGATATCGTTTTTCAGTCTTTCGTCATCTGCAGCTCGCAGAAGTCTAAACTCATGCCCGAAGGATGAAATTTTTTGCTGGATCTGTAGGTCCGCATCACGCATCACAAAAAAAGATTTCCAACCTCTCGTCAGTCCTTCATTTGCTAACGTTAGGCAGCGCATGAGATGCCCGCTACCAATTTGTCTTGAGGCGTCCACCCTAAAAACTATTTTTCTTGTCTGTATTTCAGTTAAGTCTTTTAAAACCTGCATGACACATCGGGCCTTCTAACAACTGATATACATCTCGACCATTTTCACATTCAGCAATGGTTTTAAAAGTAGAATCCAATATCTCGGAATATTCGTCGAATTTATCCAATTCATGGGCGCTACAGGCATAAAAAATGGTACCGGCCAAATAACCTCTTTTCAAAAATTCTTGCGTTAGCAAAGTTTTGTAAACGAGCGCATTTTCTGACAAGATCAAATAACTCGAAAGAGCACGAAGGCCATTTATCGAAACTTTTAAGTTATGCTTTAACGCGGTTTCTGACCAAATTTTTCTAACATGCTCACCGACAGAAATGGCATGTTTCCAAGGCTGTTCACGTTCCATTATTTCAAGAGTTTTCAATGCTGCGGCAGAGCCAATTCTCTCGGTCCAAAAAGTTGAACTGATAAAAGTTGACTGGGCGGCTTGCATTATTTCTTCGCGCCCTACAACTGCGGAAACTGCATAACCATTCCCTAGCGTTTTTCCATATACGGCGATGTCGGGAAAAACACCGTATATTTTATGCAAGCCACCATTACACTCTCTGAAGCCTGACGTACACTCATCGAAAATAAGAACAATATTGTTTTTTGAGGCAAGCTCTCGCACTTTAAAAAGGAAATTGTCGGTCGGTTCGAAGTTACGAACGACTTCCATTTTTATAACGCCAATTGACTGGGACTTTACCAAGTCTTCAAGCGCATCAAAATCATTATAATTGAACGGATGGACATTTCCCTTCAACGACTTTGGAACACCGCTTACACTCAATCCTGGCAAAAGGTGACCTGCTAGCTTATCGTCGTCGGCAAGATTGGCAGACAAATACCAATCATGCCATCCATGATACCCACAAACTGCTACACCATCACGACCAGATGCTGCCCGAGCAATTCTGATCGCAATGGCATTTGCTTCACCACCCGAACGCGCAAACCGAACCATTCCCGCCCAAGGGTCTAGTTCAATCAGTTTTTCAGCTAGAAAAACTTCTTCGGGAGCATTCAATGTCGACATGTTACCGGATTTCACTATGTCCAGCACCGCGCCGTCAACTTCTGGGTGTGAATATCCAAGCAAATTTGTTCCGACACCCATAAGATGATAATCATAATAATGATTTCCATCCAGGTCCCAAACCGAACACCCCGATGTTTTTGAAAAATAACTAGGCCAGTTATCCGGTAAATGCATTTCGGATCGCTTGGAAAGCAACATATTGCCGCCGGGTATTACTTTTTTGGCGCGCTTCCAAAGTTTCTGCCCAGTACCCATCGTCGCGCCCTCATTCCGTTTATATGTTGCATTAAGCGCTATCTTTTCATTATTTTCCGCAAGATATTCAACAACTTTGGATAATCCGAAATAGATATCAGGAGAGAAATGTTCAAATACATCCCTTAAAACGCTTAGATCTTCTTGCTCGTCGAGAGTAAGACGAAAATCAGAATAATCTTCACCACTCGCAAAATTCATTTTCTTGACATTGCCATTTCTAATGAATGGCGTGACATGTTCTCGATCAAACACAGATGTTGCATGCGCATTGGCGATATCAAGCGTACTCTTCTTAAATACCTCTACATCTAGCCCATCGGGAAAGCTCGGAGGATCAATGTTTGAAACATAGTCTACATCGTGATCCAAAAACATACGCACAACCGCGTCTACAACCTCTGGATCTACCAATGGACAGTCACCGGTAATCCTTACGACAACATCCGCATTTCTTGCGCATGCCGCTTCATAGAACCTGCCTAATACATCTTTCTCGGAACCACGAAAGTATTCCACTTTTTGTTCGTTAAGTCGTTCACACAAAAGGTCATTGTCTTTTTCGACAGACGTCGCTACGCAAATTTCGTCAATAAGCTGCGCTTGCTTCAAACGTGATAGTAACAGTTCGATCGCTGTTTTCCCGACTATGTTTTTCAAAACCTTACCAGGCAACCTACTCGATCCCATACGTGCTTGGACGATGGCCACGATTTTCATTTTAGCCTCCAGTTTGACGGGTTTAACAATTTTTCGTCTTCAAAGGAAATTTGAGGCGAAATCGCACAGCGATCTAATGACTCTATCATTAATAACTGAGATAGTTGATCAACGGTATCAACACCCACAACGATCTTATCAATCCATTGCTGCCTGAGACCGAAATCAAGAGCTATTGTTTCTGCTCGAACTCCAGTCTCATTTTGAAAGGCGAACCAATTTGCGAACAAATCAGGCCAATTTTTTACAAAGAAACCATCCAGTTTCGATTTCTGGAGCAAAAGAAGACCTTGAAGAAAAATCGATCTTGTGTGTATTTTTGTTCCTCTTTCTTTCAGACGATCGCTCCATCCCGATGTCAAAATTCTCTGATCAAAAACATTGAAAGGCGCCTGCACAATATCTAATTCAAGAACTTTGCTCAGGCTGTCTAATAATTCGGGTCCATAAATCGACACACCAATATTCTTGACTAACCCATTTTCCTTTAAGTGTCTCAATTCAGACGTAATTTCCTTACCATCATTACCTAACAATATTTCAGGCCGATGAAGCAAAACGCCATTTAAACTGTCTAGTTTCAACCTGCCCAGGCTTTCAGTCACGAGTTTTTGGATACTTTTGGACCGATAATTTTCATCAACATCCACACCAATTTTTGTCACAAATTGAAATTTTTGAGTATTAATTTGCCCCAACCGAGACTCACTATCTCCATATGCTTGAGCGGTATCTATGGTGTTTACATTTGACTGAAACGCCAAATTCAAAATATTTTCAAGGTCCTTGGCAGCAAGCTTGCCTTCAACGTTTGAGATTCCATAATTTAGTCCAAAATTCGCAGTTCCAAGGGCAAGTTTAGATTCAATCTCAGTCATCGCAAAGTAACTTTAGGGACTCAACCACAAAGTGTTGCTGCTCTTTTTGTAGTGTGGCATACATTGGTAGACTAATGGCGCATTTAGAATACATTTCTGCGTTCGGATAGTCTCCCCACCTAAATCCCATGGCCTGATAATATGGTTGAGTGTGAATGGGGATATAATGAAGATTTACTCCAATTCCTTTCTCGCGCAGCCCTGTAAAAATAGTATGACGCTTTTCTTCGTCTACTTGGATTACATACAAATGCAGAGCCGAAATATGGTTTGCGTTTCTGAATGGTAATTGAATATTGCTGCCCGACAACTCGCGATCATAAAACTCTGCGAATTCATGTCGCTTACTGATATACTCACTCAATCGTGACAACTGCGATGTGCCGAGTGCGGCGTGGATATCCGTCATCCGATAATTAAATCCAAGCTTTATTTGTTCGTAGTACCAGACAGCATTATTTGAGTTTTGCATCAAGTTGGGATCGCGAGTGATACCATGTGATCGAAGTAGCTTCAGCTCTTGGTCAAGTTCTGAGCAATTGGTTAGAACTGCGCCACCCTCACCAGATGTAACGATCTTAACCGGATGAAAACTAAAAATCGTGACATCACTGTAGCTGCAGTTACCAACTGGCTCACCCTTATATGAGGCCCCGACGGCGTGCGAGGCATCCTCGATTATTCTAAATCCATATTTTCCTGATAGCTCATGGATTTTCGCCAAATCACATGGCTCGCCACCAAAATGGACCACCACAAGAATTTTTGGCAATTTTCCAACTTTGGCCGCCTGCTCGAGTTTAATCTCTAGCGCTGTTGCAGAAATATTAAGTGTGACCGGATCAATGTCCACAAAATCAACCATAGCACCGCAGTAAATTCCGCAATTTGCCGATGCGACAAACGAATTTGGAACGGTCCATAGTCGGTCACCTTGCCCCAACCCCAGAGCGAGGCACGAAATATGTAACGCAGAAGTTGCGGAATTCACAGCCGAGGCGTACTTGGAACCAGTAACATCACACAGTCGCGCTTCAAAAGCAGGGACTGCCGGGCCTTGCGTCAAAAAATCCGAAGTTAATATATCCACTACCGCGTCAATATCATCTTGGGTTATATCTTGACGACCATAGGGTATCATGGGTGAATTCTCATCTTAGAAAGATTGTTCGCAATCCAATCCTGGAGCGCGGAACACGACATCCAGTCTTTATTTGTTTCGCTATCATACGTAAAATTCGCAGGAACTTTTTTTCCATCTTTGATGCGATTTGCGCTTAAACTCCAATCATTAATCACGGGCAAAATTTTGAAGTATTTGTCATACTCAAAAGTATAAGGTGCATCTTCTAAACCAATCATTTGCTCGTGCAATTTTTCGCCTGGGCGTATGCCAATTACTTCAGTTTCAAGCTCGGTTCCCATTGCTTTTGCAATTTCTACAATATTCATAGACGGGATTTTACGGACATATATTTCTCCACCTTCCATATCTCTAAAGGCATGCCAAACAAGATCGACTCCCTCCTCTAGGGTGATCATAAAACGAGTCATTCGTTCGTCGGTAATCGGCAAAACCTTTGCACCTTTCTCGATGAGAGATGCAAAAAAGGGTAAAACCGAACCACGGGACCCCATCACATTCCCATAGCGTACAACACTGAATTGAGTACCATGTTCACCAGAGTATGCATTGCCTGCAACAAACAATTTATCCGAGGTCAGTTTTGTTGCACCGTAAAGGTTTACGGGGCTAGACGCTTTATCTGTAGACAAAGCCACAACTCGTTTAATTTTTTTGTCGATGCAAGCGTCGATAACGTTCATTGCCCCAATGACATTTGTCTTTACACATTCAAACGGATTATATTCTGCGGTGGGTACAATTTTTGTCGCAGCTGCGTGCACAACATAGTCAATCCCATCCATAGCCCGATAGAGCCTTTCACGATCGCGTACATCACCAATGAAAAATCTAATTCGGCTATCATCTTTGAAGCGCTGCGCCATTTCCCACTGCTTCATCTCGTCTCTCGAAAACACAATAATTTTTTTCGGATTATATTTTTCAAGAGTCATCGGGATGAACATGTTTCCGAACGAGCCTGTACCACCAGTAATTAACAAAGTTGAGTTGTTGAAATTCATTAAGTTGCCTTCTTGGTTGGCTTAGCTTTTTTACTCGGATGATACGTTACGCGAGAATACATTCATATCCCTAAAGCCACTTTCATAAAAAGACAATATTCTAGGTGATTTTTTCGTATCGGTTACTAACCATTGATACACGTTTAGTTTGCCAGCGATCAATCCTCAATTAGATAAACGTTACAGTTTGCTACATGCAACAAAATGTAAGCCTAAAGATGCAGTGGCGATAACCAAGGCGACGCACAGAACTTAAAAGATGTTGACACTATAGATTTAGCAATTCAATCTATGCTCATATCCGACGTACATTATTTACAACATGTGAGCATCACAAATAAAAATGCGGTGTAAATAGAGCTTATCGGAATATCTAAGCTTCTGTATTAATTTACGATTCAACGGACTTATCTTTTTATCACTTCCAGGTTTTTCTTAATCCACTTCGCGAGTTCATCTTCGCTGATATCGCTCGCAGCTACGCGTATTATCGTCTTATACTTATCTTCAGGTGAGGCTGCTAAATCGTATCCGTTTAACTTTAGAAATAGGCGCATTGCGATGAGTGCAGTGCGCTTATTCGCGTCATTGAACGGATGATTTTTTGCAAGCCCGAACCCATATGCAGCGGCGAGTGAACACATTGTTGGGA
>Ga0181562_10002620_pt1 | contig 13603 bp, 16 predicted proteins | sample 011ome_26_FD_139344 | JGI IMG/M metagenome (GOLD analysis project Ga0181562, IMG submission 139344) | Coastal salt marsh microbial communities from the Groves Creek Marsh, Skidaway Island, Georgia - 011511BT metaG (megahit assembly) | ecosystem: Environmental > Aquatic > Marine > Intertidal...
ATAATTAGTTTTATGAATAATATTGGGGTTTGATTGTAATAGTAGATATGAAAAACCTGATATTAAATTAGCAGTTTGCTCATCCTCTCCAGACTGGATTGCAAACTCATTAATATGAGTTGATATATATGAGTCAAAATCATCTTTTGATGGATTTGTTAAGATGAGAAAAAAGATGATGGCTAAAGCAAAAGATATTGAAAGATATATTCTCTTCATTTAATTATAGGTTTAACTTAATAAGTTTTTACGATAATCATTCATAATTCTATGACCACTCACCGACAACCTATCTAGACTTTGACTGATATTGGGAGCTAATAATTTTCCTGATTTTTTTAATACAGTCCCGCCAATGATAACAGTATCTATATCATTTGAATTTGAGTGAAATAATATTGTAGATATTGGATCGTGTATCGGAGCAAAACTAACGCTTTTCTTATTAAACATAATAATATCGGCTTTTTTACCAGGAGTGATAGATCCTACTTTGTGATCAATTCCAAACAACTTAGCTGCGTCAATGGTTGCCCACTCAAAAGCTTTTCTTGTTGTAACCTTTATATCCGATGGAGGCGCATTATGGAGCGCATAATTCTCTAGTGTATATTCATGTCTAACTGCTTGTAGTGCAAATCTAATCACATTTAACATATCACCAGCCATTGCAGACTCAATATCAGAACCAAATCCAAATGTACCATTTCTATCAATTAGACGTTTTGTAAGCGGATTTCCAAAACCCATTTGCAATTCTTCCTCTGGTGTAATTGAAAAAGTGCAATTGGATTCAACTAATTTATCCAACATCTCGTTTGAAATATTGTTTGCGTGTACTATGTTTGTTTTTTTATTGAGGAGCCTCATTTCTTTTAGGACATCAAATCCTTCTGGAGTCATAAATTTTCCTCCAATGTGCATACTTACAATTAAGTCCAAATCTTTTGCTAACTTAAAATCATGTTTGCAAACATCTAGCGTTGATTGTTGTGGTCCTAGTATTGCCATACCAAGATTGAGTAACTGATCGTCTGATGCAAAAACACCTTTTCTTAGTCTATCAATTTCACTCTTCGGGTGCGGCACTTCACTAAAATGAGGCTGCCCTTCTTTAGGTTCATGTTTGGGTGATCCATGCAAAAATATTGCTCTAATTTTAGAATCCTCTAATCCACGAATTGCCTCATCTGTATGATCTGGAGTTGGGTTATTATGACACCAATCAACTATTGTTGTAGATCCTGTATTGATTTGGTAAAGTGCCCCTACATAGTTACCTATGTACATATCATCAGCATTATAATATGAAGCTAACCCTGCATGAATCGAGGCCAAGTAATCGACCAGAGTCCAATCAGATGCTATTCCCCTTAAACCAGTCTGCCAAGTATGAATATGTCCATTTATTAATCCGGGAGATACAAGAAAATCTTTAGCATCGATAACTTCAGAGTTATCTGCTTTAAGATTGCGTCCAACATCAGATATCGTATCACCATCAATTAATATATCTGCGTTATCTAGATCACCAATTGAAGAGTCCATCGTTAAAATTTGAGCATTTTTAATTAAAATTCTTTTCATGACATACCCCATAAATTCACAAATATCTCTGTTTTTATAAATATAACATTAATTTAATTTAAGATTATAAAAAAAATTTTTTTATTTAATCAGAGGATATGTTTGCTATTTGATGTATTTATATTAAATCAAAACAATGACTTAATTTTTTTTATAAATCTTTTTTGATAAGAAATAAAATAAGAAAACTGTCCAAAAGGTATTGCAACCAAAAGTAAAAGTAATTGATATAAGAAAAACAGACTTAAGACTCTTAGTACCATTTTAGTTAATCCACTAGATATGAATTTCGATATAAATCCTACTAAGATATCTGATATATATAATGATATTATTCCCGTAATAGAAAAAACAATAAATATTAAAATCAGATTTCTTAGACTATCGGTTTTAAATAATTTTATTAGTTGACCAATCATTAAATAAGTACCATTTATTAAATATGACAAAGATTTCTTGGTTTATATTAATACTTCTAATAATATTAATTATGGGTACTTATATATCCAGAAATTACAACTTTCCTCAACAAGATCATTTAAAGTGCAAAGAAAGTTTATTCGAATACATAGTATTTAACAAATGCACATATAGAAATAATGAAGACTATACTTCAGGACCTGCATAAACACCGGCTGTGTCAGGCCATAGAGCCTTGACGATTTTAAAGTGAGATATGTCGACTGTTGCGTCCATGTGTAAGAATATTGCTGCGTCTCTTACTAATTTCTCTACCCCCGCATCCAGCATTGCGCCCATACCACCATGTAATTCCATTGCGTTCTGACATACATTCAATATTTCTTGTGATGCAAATACCTTGGCTTGCCAACATAGTGCATCTGCATCATTTGTTTTCATATCGCATGCATATGCAGCTTGCATAACCAAGCTTCTTACGGCTGATACTCTAGTCGCCATATCAGCTAACCTGGAGGCTACAATCTGATGTTTTATTAACAATCGTCCGCCTCTACTATAATTCTGAACAAACTCTGCTGTTTTTTCTAGTGCAGCCTGACCAACACCCAAATTTTTCGCAGACTGTATAATCTTTCCTGGACGAAAGTAAACACCTGCTTTGCTGAGTGCGGTTCCCTCACATAAAAGATTATTATCAGGAACAAAACAATCAATAAGTTCTAACTCCCCATTGTTCATGTATCTACAACCGACTGTTTCATTACATCTTGCGATGTTAAAACCTTCAGTCCCCCTTGGCACAATAAAGGATGATGTTCCTTCGAGCATCCCTTTTCCAGGTGCAGTATTTGCATAAATTACATATAAGCCTGCATCATATCCGTTACTTATATAATGTTTGCGTCCATTAATAACCCATCCACCATCAACTTTCACCGCTTTTGTATCCATTGCCGCCTCAGGTGCATTATAACCAAGCCACCGATCAGAAGCTCCCTTAGGTTCGGTTAAAGCGTGAGCAAATAGGAAATTTGGATCTTCCATTAGTTTTCCAAACCACATATCTTGATGCTCTTTTGAAGCAAGTTCTCTCAATAAAACAGAAACCTTCCAATTTTGAACTAGTTTATCTGCCAAACCAGAGTCACCACGAGCTATTTCTTCAGAAATTATAGCAAATGTTCTAACTTCTCTTTCTTGATCAAGAGGCATTCCACCATATTCCTCAGGAACAGCAAGTGTTCGTATGCCAATTTTATCTGCATCTTGTAGTATAGAGTCTGGTAATCTTGACTCAGGAGTTAAATCCCATTCATTTTTCCAGTTAGATGATATAAAAGGTATAATTGTATTATCAACAAATCGTCGACAAACATCCCTCATCATAATTTGATCTTCTGTCAAATCTTTGTCAAAAATACTCATGATTTATAAACCTTTTGTTTAGATGAAATCTTAAACATCAAAACGGTCATTATTCATAACTTTATTCCAAGCTGAAATAAAATCATTAATAAATTTATCTTTATTATCATCACTTGCATACACCTCCACAATTGCCCTTAATTGTGAATTTGAACCAAGAGATAAATCTACGCTTGATGCTGTTTTGGTCTCTTTACCAGATAATTTATCGGTGCCGACATAGTTAAAATCATCAGATTTAGTCCACTTAACATTCATGTCTAGAAGGTTAACACAAAAATCATTGTTAAGATTATTTATATTTTGTGTAAACACCCCTTGGTTATCATGGCTAATGCCTAATGATCTGAAACCACTTATTAACACAGTCATTTCTGGTGCTGTTAAGCCTAATAATTGTGATTTATCAAGAAGAATTTCTTCAGGTTTAACATCAACATCAGACCTAACAAAATTTCTAAACCCATCAGCAATAGGCTCGAGATATGCAAAAGAATCTATATCGGTATTCTCTTGTGTGGCATCACCACGTCCAGGAGTGAAAGCAACCTCTTTACCAGATGCAATTTCGACTCCAACGTTTCCAGCCAAAACGATTATATCAGCCAATGAAGCATCACAGTTTCTAGCTATTAGTGTAAGTTTATCAATAACTTTCGTAAGTTGTTCTGGTTTATTGGCTGCCCAATTTTTTTGAGGTTCTAGGGCAATTCTTGCACCATTAGCTCCACCTCTTAGGTCTGAACCTCTGAATGTGAAAGCACTACACCATGCAGTTTCAATCATTTCTTGTAATGTTAAACCAGAAGATTTAATTTGATCCTTCGCCTTGGATACATCAAAATCTTTTCCTTTAGGAATTGGATCTTGCCAAATTAGGTCTTCAGCAGGAACCTCTGGTCCCATATACCTTGATTTTGGTCCCATGTCTCTGTGTAGTAATTTAAACCATGCTCGTGCGAATTCATCAGCTAGCTTATCAGGGTTTTTATGAAAATCTTCTGATATTTCTCTATAAATAGGATCTTTTAAAAGCGCCATATCAGCAGTTGTCATCATGGTAGTCACCTTTTTAGAAGAGTCATGAGCATCTGGAGCCATATCCTCTTCAAATGGATTGATTGGATGCCATTGATGCGCTCCTGCAGGACTCTTAACAAGTTCCCATTCATATTTGAATAAAAGGTCAAAATAACCATTGTCCCAAACTATAGGATTAGCTGTCCAAGCACCTTCTATACCACTAGTGATAGCATGGCTACCAACACCAGTACCAAGATTATTATGCCAGCCAAAACCAAGATTTTCTATTGGAGCTCCTTCAGGCTCGCTTCCCACATTTGCTGTATCCCCTGCTCCATGTGCTTTACCAAAAGTATGACCACCAGCAATAAGTGCAACCGTTTCACGATCATTCATTGCCATTCGGCCAAAAGTTTCTCTTATATCCTTAGCACTTGCCAATGGATCCGGATTACCATCAGGACCTTCTGGATTAACATAAATCAATCCCATTTGAACTGCCCCTAGAGGATTGTCCAATCTTCTTTCGCCAGTATATCTTTTGTTACCAAGCCATTCTGCTTCAACACCCCAATTGATATCTTCTTCTGGCGCCCAAATATCAGGTCTTCCACCACTAAAACCAAATGTTTTTCCACCCATAGATTCTATTGCAACATTTCCAGAAAGTATGAGTAGATCAGCCCAACTAATTTTATTTCCATATTTTTGTTTGATGGGCCATAACAACCTTCTAGCTTTATCAAGGTTTCCATTATCTGGCCAACTATTTAGAGGAGCAAATCTTTGTGCTCCAGTTCCACCGCCGCCACGTCCATCGCCAACTCTATATGTTCCAGCCGCATGCCATGTCATTCTTATAAAGAAAGGTCCATAATGTCCATAATCAGCAGGCCACCAATCTTGAGAGTCAGTCATAAGATTTTTAAGATCTTGTTTTAGAGCAGTATAATCTAGTTTTTTAAACTCTTCTCTGTAATTAAAAGTTGGATCCATAGGATTAGATCTTTTATCATGTTGATGGAGTATTCCGAGGTTAAGTTGATTTGGCCACCAATCCTTATTTGTTGTACCACTGTTTTTAGAATTATTACTAACTATAGATCCATGAATAACAGGACACTTTTGATCATCAAACATGCTTTACTCCTATAAACTATTTATATAATAGAATTAAAAATTATGTATGACAAAGTCAAGCTTTTTGGGTTAAAATACCTAAATTATAAGGTATTAAAGTATGTCAAAAATATATAAAAAAATGGGACCACATGACGTAGGTGGCGAAAACTCTATTCCAATAGACCTAAATGACCCAGAAATGACTCATTGGGAGAAATATGCAAACGCATTAAGAATAGTTGTATCTTCCAAAAGGATCATTACACTTGATGAATTAAGATATCATACAGAAAAACTTGGCGATGCATATTTTGAGATTGGTTATTTTGAACGAAATTGTCTATCTCTTCATAATATATGTCTCAACAAAGGGATATATGATGAAGAATTATTTAAGAAAGTTAAACTCAGAAAAATTGCTGAATTTGATGTACCTAAGATAAACCTACCTGATCCAAATACGATAGAACACCTGCATGATGGCGTTCCACATTCACATGAAGTTTCGGATTTTCAAGAAGATGAAACTGGCGAAGGCCCTCCTAAGTATTATTATGATACTCTAGCAATTGCAGAAATAATGATTGATTTGGGTTTGATTACTAAAGAAGATATAGCTCAAAAAATTGATCAATTTGATAACGTCTTTCCTAATAGGGGTAAAACTGTTGTAGCCAAAGCATGGAGTGATGAAGATTTTCGACAATATTTATTAGAAGATGCAAAAACTGCAATTTCAAACATTGGAATAAAACTAGAAACGTTCGCAGATATCATTTGCATGCCTCAATCGTCCGAAACTCATCATATTGTAGTTTGTACACTTTGTTCATGTTACCCTAGGACTTTATTGGGAATGCCTCCATCATGGTACAAATCAAGAAGTTATAGATCCAGAGTTGTTCATGAACCCCGAAAAGTATTGGCAGAATTTGGAACAATTGTTCCTAAAAATAAAGAAATTAAAGTACACGACTCAAATGCAGATATGAGATATTTGATTCTACCACCAAGACCATCGAACACTGATGGTTGGAATGAAGAACAACTGTCTGAAATTGTTGAAAGAGATTATTTAGTTGGTGTTAGACTTCCAGATTAACATGAAAACAAAATTCAAAATAGATGACTTAGTTATTGTTGATGATCGGCTTTCTACGTCACACTGCCGAACTCCATCCTACATAAGGGGGAAAGTGGGTATTGTGGAGAGAATTTGCGGTGAATTTCCTAATCCAGAGGAAATAGCGCTATGTAACGACAATCCATCTATTATCCCCTTGTATAGATGTAGATTTAAACAAGCCGATGTTTGGGAAAATTATGAAGGCTCAGATAAAGATACTCTTGAACTTGAAATTTACGAACATTGGCTTAAAAAGATATAATCCCTCAGAAACCAATAATTAATCCTTACTAATATGATTGTTTGTGCACATTAAAGAAAAATACTATGCTTAATATAAGTTCAATAATTTATTTAATAAATTAATTCAATAATGTGAGTTCCATGAGGCATTTGTCGTATTCAGCTGATCCCTTGACGAGACCTTTCTCGATACAATATTCTTCGCCAATAAAATGTTCCACATCTACTTTCATCCGTATTTGAAATTTACCGTTTTGCCACACTCCTTCTTTATCAAAAAAGAATCGAGAGGTTTTAATGCCTTTTCCGTGATAAACACCATTTTTCCACTCACCATGGTAATATGTTCCATCAGTATATATTTGCTTACCTCTAAATTTTTGACCTTTTTTCCATTCCCCTGTGAATACAGATCCACTTGGGTAATTGACCGTTCCAAGACAATTATGCCATTTTTTAAAAACTTCTATTTGATCAGTAGGGCTATCCATACAATTAGGTAACTCCAGAGAATGTCCCTCATTCAAATTTAGAATCAAAATAATAAATATGGCTGATAGTATTTTCATCATTCGATTGAAATTATTTTTGGGTTCCCCTTGCTGGATAATTATTATCTACAGCAAATTTTGCTTTAGGCAGAAGCGTCTCTAAATCCGGTCTTGCCCAAGGCATACTTCCAATATCAATTAAGTATATTCTACCATCTGGTCTTATCCACATAAGTCCAGGTTCACAAAATGTATGGTTCTCTCGCTCATTTATTGATTTAGATATATACAGGCCCCAAGATCTTGCAGTTTCTTCATCCAATCCATATGCAACATTTAGATTATCAATTCCCCATTCTTTTTTCGACTCTTCAGCCCTTTCAAGTGGATCCATTGAAGCAACAACTAAAGAAAACCCCAATTCATTTACTGTATCAATCATAGAATTTAATTTTGTAAGATAGTTTTTGCATACAGGGCAATGCAAACCCCTGTAAAAGATAATCATTGTAAATGATGACGGTCTTTGATCACTTAATTTCCATTCCCCACCGCCAACAAGCTTTAATTTTAAATTGGGCGCTTGAGTATCGGGTATCAATGTATGAGACATAATGTTTCCTTTGAAGAATAATTATTAATAATTTATTGTTATTATTAAATATAGATTTTTATCATAAAAACCATACTATATTAAAATAAATATATCACCAGTATCAAATTGGAGCAATAACTTGGATAATATTCGTGGAAGTGTCTTTATGACTTTAGCAATGTTAGCTTTCACTCTTGAGGATTTCACACTGAAGAAAGCGACCGAATTTATTCCACTAAGCCAGTTACTCATCATTTGTGGTATTTTGGGTAGCTTATTTTTTATCTCATGTTCACGCTCTGTAAAGGAACCAATATTTTACAAAGATTCATTCAATAAAACTCTAATTATTCGGTCAATATTTGAAATTATGGGTCGTATTTTTTATGCTTTAGCGATTGCTTTTATGCCAATAACAAATGCTGCATCAATACTCCAGGCTACACCGCTAGTTGTTGTTCTCGGAGCTGTAATATTTTTGAATGAAAAAGTAGGGTGGCGCAGATGGACTGCAATTTTAACTGGTTTCATAGGAGTATTAATGATAATTCAGCCTGGTACTAATGGTTTTACGATTTTTTCTATATTTGCTGTTCTTGGTATGATTGGTTTTGCTGGGAGAGATCTAGCAACTCGTATGAGCCCTGTTGGAATGTCGAATTATCAACTCGGTAGTTTTGGATTTTACATGGTGATTATTGCTGGCATAATTCTATCAGGTTTTAACTATTTTTTCTTTCCAGGAAAAACTATTTGGGGAACGATAAGTTTTGATGCATGGATTTTTGTTATTGCTAATGCAGCTGCAGGCGTGAGTGCATATTTTTGTTTAACAATTGCAATGAGAGTTGGTGATGTATCCTTTGTCACCCCATTCAGATATGTCAGAGTTCTATTTGCTATGTTCTTTGGTGTTGTTATATTGGGTGAACAACCAAATGCCCTTGTTATAATTGGAAGTGTGATTGTAGTATTATCGGGCATATATATAATAATTAGAAGAAATCAAAATACTACGAAGAGTTAGTTTTATTACTTACTTCTATTATCTGACACAGAGATTGTCTTAGAAATTTGAGCACCTGTTAAATTTATAAGTTCATCAAAAGTAGATCCAAATACACAATGTGGATGCCCTGCAGCAGACCATATCTTTTCAAATCTTTTTAGTGAACTATCCGCAATAACAGCTAATGTTTTTGGTAATCCAATTGGGGAAACCCCTCCAATAGAATACCCTGTGATCGATTTTACCTTATCTGCATCTGGTCTTATAACTTTTCCATCAACATTGAGTAATTGTGGTAAAATTTTTGTGTGACATAACCTATCACCAGATATCAATGTGATGACCGGAGTCTCTGCTTCTTTAGATTGAATCAGAAAAATTAAGGTTTTTACAATCGCTCCAACAGGAACATTAAGTGCATGCGATGCATCCAATGCAGAGCGTGCAGTATCTTGGAGCTCTAAGACACTGCTTGAATGGCCAAGTTCTTCTAATTCATTTATAACCTTTAGAACAGATTTTTTTTCTAAATTACTCATAAATATTTTTAAAAACTATTCATTCCATCAAAGTGAACTACATTATTTATTTTAGGAGGGTCCACTACGCATTTTAAATTTATGCTGTATGAGTCTGGATGAGAGCGTGGTTGATAGAAACTTTTTATACCACAAACTTTACATGTAAAATGGCAAGCATTCATCGTTCCAAATTTATATTCATTCAGTAAATCTTTGCCATGTAATAATTGGAACTGATCATGTTTTATGAATAAATGTTCATAGTCTATAAGATTACAAATCGAACAATTACACTTCCATATTTCAACTTTGTCATCACAGTGAAATTCAAATTTTACTCCTCCACAATGACATTTACCGATATATTTATTCATCACATTAAACTCTTAATTACTATTCCAATTATGTAGATTAATGTTAAGCCTGCATTTAGAGCAATGAGACTCTTTTCTTTCCATAAGACCCCAACTAAGACCCACAAACTGTTACTAAAGATAAATGCATAGATGTACAAAGGATATATATTAAATGCTGCCATTAATGCTGAAAGTAGTAAACATAGTGTTCCAAACCATGCTAATTTCTGATAAGGCTTAATAGTCATTCTATTCCTATAATTTATTAGAAAATATACTCTAGACCAAACTCAAAATTTCGTCCCAGTTGATTATAACCATGTGGACGCTCGTAATTAAGATCAGTAATATTATTTAAGTTAGCATAGTAATTATAATTATCAAATATGTAACTATAACCAATATCAATTGTACTGATAGAAGGTTGTCTTTCCGTTGCAAATGTGACTGAATTTATATCCAAATGATCCCCATAATAATTCCATTTTCCAGTTACAACTGAAGCAGATGATAATTCATATTCTGCATAGAGAGAATTTTGCCATTTTGGACGTCTAAGTAATTCATTTCCGCTGCTATCCTCTGCCACAACATAACTAGTATTGTTAGTGAGTTTTAAATTATCTAAAGAATACCTTAATTTTAAATCAGCGCCTTTTCTAACACTCTTACCAGAATCATTAATGTAAGTTGTAACGTTATATTTCAGTAGATTTGTAATATTAGTATTATAAAATGATATATCTAAAATATCTGTCGCATATCCTATTTCAAATGTATTACTAGACTCAGGTTTGAGATCTGGATTACCACTAAACCCAAAATTATCTGACCCATACATTTCATATGCTGTAGGTTCTTTAAATGCTGTTGCATATGACATCCTGATACCATCTAAATACGTACCTAACCTATATGTGGTTACATCATCAAAACCTGACAATAGATCGTGCCTTAAACCTATTGTTATTAGGTTATCAGCTGGTAACAAATGATTAAATGATGTAAAAATAGCTGAGTTTTCTCTTGAATTATCTACACTGCTTACATAACCATCTATATTTGTATCAAAATCAGCAGAAAGTTGCATCAACTCTACACCTAATGTTAAATCATCTTGGTCTAAATCAAAAACATGAGTTGCCAAAAGATTGTGACTTTCACTATCATAGGTATCAATTGTTCCCGACTTATTATATTCTCTATCGTGGGAGACATGATTATAGCTTATTTTTGTCTTGTTTCTTTGGGCATCAATATATTGATTATTAAATTTCCATTCGCTTGTATAATTCAGAGCATCACTTCCACTGTTATCTAAATCACTCTTATTTAGTGTAGAATTAATACTGGTGTTAATAAACCAATCGCCTCTTCTGCTGGATGATTTAAAACTATAATTATTTGTATCAAAACCATCTTTTTCTGCACCACCACTATAAACACTAATCCCATCTGTACTTATTCTACTTGCACTGAAATCAATAAGATTTGCACCAAAATAATCTGCAACTTTTATGATTTGTTTATTATATCCATGTGATCCAAATGAAAAATCTAGTCTATTACCTTCAGTTGCATAAGAAGACATATTTACTACTGCTCCAACTGCATTGGGTCCATAAACAGTGCTCATAGGACCTTTTACAATTTCTACAGAATTTACCCCCAACATACTATGTTGTGAAATATCATCCACACCGTTGGGTGTTGAATGATCTTTAATACTCATGCCATTAAATGTGAATAATGTGTGATCTGCGTTAGTTCCTCTAACAAACGTACTACTCATTTGTCCAATAGAGCCATTTTGAACTATATTTATGTCCAAATCCTTGTGGGTATCAGGTGAGGTTATAAAATCAAACGTATATGTCTTGTGTTGAATATCACTTGCTGAACGGGTTAAATAAATTAAAACTTCCAATGGCTCAGCATATAAAGGAGAAATATGAATAAATATGAAGGTAAAAAAAAATATAAATTTTTTATAGATAAACATATCTTGATGTTAAACCATACATTAATTGAACGTAGAAATTAATTCTAGAGTTAGCAAAAAAACAATCAATAAATATAAAAGTAATTTAACAATTATTTATAAAATTACTGTAGCTAATATGTGTAGAAAGATAATTGTAGAAATTAAGATTATAAAGAATTTATAAGGCATAAGATTATGAAAAAGCTAGAGCAGTGCAATCACAAATATTAATGCAGTGCCAAGAAAGCCAATTTGCACAAGAGAAAGTGATATTTTTCTAGTAATATCAGTCACTTGATTAGGAATATTAACACTATCAATTGATTCATCAATAAAACGAAGAAAATAAACACTAGTTAAACCCAGCACACCAGATACAACAAAAAATATAAAAACTTTAAAAACTTGATCTAACATATATGTTATAATAATAAAATGTTAGAAATATTGATACAGTCTTTTGTTTTATATTTTGTTGTTGTAGACCCAGTTGGAAGTACATCAATATTTTTTGTTATCACAAAAGAACTAAGTGTTGCAGAAAAGATAAAAACTGCAGCAAATGCTACTATAATTGCTTTCTTGGTCCTAGTATTCTTCGCACTGGTAGGTAATTATATATTGAATCATTTGAATATAACTTTCCCTGCCCTAAAAATTGCAGGTGGTATAATCCTCTTTTTAATCTCGCTAGAAATGTTATTTGATAAAAGACAACAGAGAAAAGAAGACAATGCCAATTTCCAATCAGAAAATATTAGCGCATTTCCCCTTGCCGTACCTTTAATTGCAGGACCAGCATCTATAATATCAGTAGTTGTTTCAGTAAGTAATATTGGTAATAATTATATTTATCAAATTATTGGAATGACATCTTTAGCTTTGGTTATGATAGTAACTTTTTTCGCTTTTTTTATAATTTCAAAATTTGAAAAGGTAATTAACAAAAAGATTATTAATATTTTTTCAAGAATTTTTGCAATTATTTTAGCAGCGCTTAGCGTGCAATATATATTAGATGGAATTCGAGAATTTATTCTATAACTTTTTCTTATTCCAATGTGATTGAATGAATCTTGTTGTAACCTTTTTAAAAAAAATCACTTAATTCCTATACCACCAGGAGAAATTTCTTGATTAAGATACAGACTATTCAAACTTCCACACATCATCATCAGAGATAATCTGACATTTACCATCAAGTCCTAGATGTGCTCCATAACTTGTAGTAATAGAGCTAGTAAAGTATCCATCTTCTTTATCCAAGTTGAAACTATACATTGTTAGATTGCGTTTATGAGTCTTACCATCACTTGTTCTTCCATAGAGATGTATTAACTCTTCATTCTCAAATACCACATCTAATCTATCTAATAATCTGAAGTCATATGCATTAGACCAATCGTTCACTTCATAGAATGTGTCTCTGTTTTCTCTGATGATTAGGAATCCAAATGTATACGCACGAAGTTCTTCACCACCTTTTGCAAAGTGTTCGTTATTGATCTGATAATAACAATGATATCCCTCTGAACGAGAGTCTGATGAAAATAGTACTATCATCAATATCAATAACAGTCTTTTCATAACACTCATCTCAATACGTAAGTCAAATCAAATATAAATATAAATGAAAATTACTAATGAAAGATGAAGTGTTGACAGATTTCACAAGTGACAATGAATTATATAATTTTA
>Ga0181562_10002626_pt1 | contig 13580 bp, 14 predicted proteins | sample 011ome_26_FD_139344 | JGI IMG/M metagenome (GOLD analysis project Ga0181562, IMG submission 139344) | Coastal salt marsh microbial communities from the Groves Creek Marsh, Skidaway Island, Georgia - 011511BT metaG (megahit assembly) | ecosystem: Environmental > Aquatic > Marine > Intertidal...
GAGACCATTGAGCGAAGACAAGGCTTAAAAGTAGCTTGTATTGAAGAGATTGCTTTTGAGCAAAGCTATATCACTAAAGAGCAACTCATAGAATTAGCACAGCCATTAGCCAAGAATCAATACGGACAATACTTACTTCGACGTGCAGAGGAAGTGATTTGAAGTTTGTACGCCAATCAATCCCTGATTTAATCCTGATTGAGCCGACTGTGCATGGTGATAATCGTGGTTACTTTGTAGAAACCTTTAGGCAAGATCTATTTGAAAAGGCTGTTGGTTATCAGGTTAATTTTATTCAAGACAATGAGTCCAAATCAACCAAGGGTGTGCTTCGAGGTCTTCATTACCAATTGCCACCCTACACTCAAGCCAAACTAGTTAGAGTGATAGAAGGTAGTGTATTAGATGTAGCCGTCGACATACGCAAGTCTAGCCCTACTTTTGGCCAACATGTTGCTGTAGAACTAACAGCAGAGAGTAAGCGCCAGCTATTTGTACCACATGGTTTTGCCCATGGCTTTGTTGTGCTTAGTGATAGTGCAATCTTTGCCTACAAGGTGGATAATTATTATGCACCCCAGCATGATCGAGGTATTGCGTTTGATGATAAAGATTTAGCCATTGATTGGCAATTACCACTAGAGATACTGCAACTCTCGGAGAAAGATAAAATCCACCCAACTGTAGCAAACGCTAAAGATCTGTTTGAATAGCCTAGAATTGTGAGAATACTTGTTACTGGTAAAAATGGCCAATTAGGTAAATCTATTCATAAGATTGTTACCAATACTGAACAATCCGACAACTTTGTTTTTGTTGACAGAGAAGAGTTAGACTTAAATAGTGAAAGTGGCATTAATCACTACTTTGATAATAGCGATAAGTTTGATATTATTATTAACTGCGCAGCTTATACAGCAGTAGACAAGGCAGAAGAAGAGCAAGATCTAGCGAATCAGGTTAACCATTTAGCAGTAAAACAACTAGCTGAGGTTGCTAAAACGCAACAAGCCAAATTAATCCACATCTCTACTGACTATGTTTTTGATGGAGAAAGTGACAAATCCTACACAGAGGCTGATGAAACTAACCCTATTAATGTTTATGGCAAGACAAAGTTAGCTGGAGAGCAGGCGCTAAAAGAAATTATGCTAACTGATGCTATTATTATTAGAACCAGTTGGGTATATTCAGAGTACGGTAATAACTTTGTTAAGACAATGCTAAGGTTAGGCCGAGAAAGAGATGAATTAAGTGTAGTCAGTGACCAAATAGGTTCGCCTACTTATGCAACTGATTTGGCAAATGCAATTTTAGACATTGTACAAAATAAAACATTTAAAGAGGCAAGGCAGAAAACACAAGTCATTCATTATTCAAATGAAGGTGTGATAAGTTGGTATGATTTTGCTAAAGAAATATTTAAGCTGGCAAAGATAGATTGCAAGGTCAACCCTATAACAACAGAACAGTATCCGACGCCTGCAAGAAGGCCGAGAAATACTTTGATGGATAAAGACAAAGTAACTGAAACGTTTAGTGTGAATATTTCTGATTGGAAAGAATCGCTTAACACTTGCATGATATTATTAAAGGAACAACAATGACTTCTAAAAAACTCCTAATCACAGGCGGCGCAGGCTTTATCGGTTCTGCTGTTATTCGTCATATTATTAACAATACCAATCACAGTGTTGTTAATGTTGATAAGCTTACTTATGCCGGCAATCTAGAATCTTTGGTTTCAGTTGAGAGTGATTCAAGGTATGTATTTGAACAAGTTGATATTTGCGATGCAAAAGAAATAAAACGTGTATTTAGAGAATATCAGCCTGATGTTGTGATGCATCTAGCTGCTGAGTCACATGTAGACAGGTCAATTGATGGTCCTGGTGAGTTCATTCAGACTAATATTGTTGGCACTTATGTGCTGCTTGAAGAGGCTAGGGATTATTGGTCTGGTTTAGAGGGCGACAAAAAAGATAGCTTTAGATTCCATCATGTATCTACTGATGAAGTCTATGGTGATTTAGAAGGTACAGATGATCTTTTTACTGAAGAAACATCCTATGCACCAAGCTCACCTTACTCAGCAGCAAAGGCAAGCTCTGATCATTTAGTGCGCGCTTGGCAACGTACTTTTAAGTTTCCGACACTAATAACTAATTGCTCTAATAACTATGGCCCTTACCAATTCCCTGAGAAGCTTATTCCTCTTATTATTCTCAATGCATTAGAAGGCAAAGATTTACCAATCTACGGCAATGGCAAACAAATACGTGATTGGCTCTATGTTGATGATCATGCAAGAGCGCTACTTCATGTTGCACTTACTGGTGAAATTAGTGAAACGTATAATATTGGTGGACATAATGAATTGCAAAACATTGAGGTTGTTAAAACCGTTTGTAGCATCCTAGATGAATTAGTACCAAGTGAACTTGATGGAGTTGATAAGTATGAACAGCTGATTACTTATGTGGGTGATAGAGCAGGACATGACGTAAGATACGCTATTGATGCGACCAAAATAGCTGATGAGCTTAACTGGACACCGGATGAAACTTTTGCAACAGGCATTAAAAAGACGGTTGAATGGTATTTAGAAAATACTATTTGGTGTGATCGAGTTAAGGATGGTAGTTATCAGGGTGAGAGATTAGGAGTCTTACAAGATTAGAAACTTTGCCTTTTAATAACAAAAATCTGTGCAATAAAAAAATAGAGATAAAAAATAAAAAATATGATTGTTTGATGATGGCTAAATACCGCCTGAGAAAATCCGAAAATCATATAACTTACAATTAGCATTAAGCCACTAGCGGCATAAACGCTCACTAAATCATTAGGATGCTTTAAATGTTTATAGAAAATTTTAAATGCATATCCTAACAGTAGTAATAAGGCTATAACACCTTGTATGCCATTTTCAACCCATAAATTAATCAACTCATTGTGAGCATGTTTATAGTTTTTGCCGTTCGATTGTTCGATGGCTAAAAAATTATTTGTACCAATTCCAAATGGATGTTGCTTAATTACCTTGAAAGCGTCCTGATAAATATCAAGCCTATTTCCTGTTGCAGAATTGTAATCATTTTCTGATAAGTTATTAATAGTACCTGTCGTTCTAGATTGCAACACTTGATACTGATCGGTTTGTGAGACTCCATAAAAAACTAACACTGCCAATAACAATCTAGCAATAACAGGTGTTGAAAAAATACTCCTGAATTCTGAAATACTTTTCTTAAATATATAAAACAACCAAATAACAATCATAAAAGCATACGCAAGCCATGCGCCTCTTGTCACTGATAGTAAAGAGCCATAAAACCCTACCAAACTTGCGATTAGCAAAATAAATGAGATAACTTTGTTGTCATTATTCCATGCATAAATCATTAGCATCCATAACAATAAATCGGCAGCCACCATAAGCTCTGCAAATGGGATAGGATGATTAGCCCCCCCAGAGGCTCTACCTATGCCAAATATGTGCACCTCTTGTACTGCAATTGCAACGGAGATAAATACGCCAATACTCATGCCGATGGCCATCACTCGCCAATCCACAAGATAGCGCCTTAGCAAGAAAAATATAGGCAGTAATAAAAGCCAGCGCATAGGATAATCAAATGATTTCAGCTGTGCCCTGGCATTGGAAAATTCATAACCTTCTGGTTGATATAAAATGCCAAACAGTTGTAAAAGCCAAAATACAAACACCAGATACACAAATATCTTTTCTTCTTTAAGCAGTATGAAATTTACTGATTCCTTACGCTTTACAATAAAAACATAAAGCATAGTTAACATCAATACAATAGCTGATTGACCACCATGGCCGGAATATGATAATACTGTTATACCAAATAAAAATACTAAAAAATTAATCCACTTGGTTAATATGTTACTACTCATGTGCGTGCATTGTACTCAAAACTAAGACTAATTTGAACTAAAATTTTTAATAACTTGAAATACTTCTTCTGCTTTAATTAAACTCATGCAATTGTGATGCTGTAGTGGACAAGTGCGCTTCATACAAGGCTGACAATCTAAATTTTTCTTAATAATAGCACTCTTCTTATTCATCCATTGAGAAGTCTCATCGTCTTTAGTGGGGCCAAATATTGCTACCGTTGAGACTTGAAAGGCGGCGGCTACATGCATCGGACCACTGTCACCAGTAATAAATAAATTCAAATTTGATATTTTGCTAATCAGCTCTGAAATGGTGGTTTTTCCTGCGAGATTTTGATAATTTTTCACACCACTGTCAATCAATCCATTCTCAATATCAGCTGCAATATCTTTTTCACTAGGAGCGCCAAAAATAACAATATCATATTGAACTGATAATTCTCTAGCTACTTTGGAAATCTCTTCAGGATACCAACGTTTGGCACTGCCATACGAAGCACCAGGATTAATTCCTAACACTTTTCTTCTATTTTTAGAGGAGTTGTAACCATAAATTTGCAATTTTCCAGCTTCCGAATCAATCGACAAACTATCATTGACAAAATTATTGTATTTTTGCACTTGATGACAATTAATATATCTATTTTTATCAAATTGATACTTATTTTTAGCTGATATGAAAAATTTCAGAAATTTTGATCGAGTCGAACTTCTAAACGAGAAAAATGCATCAAACTTACCCAAATTCCTTGCGGTTTTATATAAAAAGCTATATTTTTTATCCAAAACCACTGTTTTTACTACTTTTGGATGGTTTTTCATTGCTTCAATTGATACAAAAGAGCCAATAAAGGTAATTTCTACATCATTATTAAAATTTACGATATTTTCAATGGCTGGTGTTGTCATAACGCAATCACCCAGCCAAGTTGGAAGCTCAATCAATACTTTCATTATTGTTTCTTTACAAAAACTGCCGTATACCCTGTGGTAAAGCTTTTTTCACGGTCTAGATAATCTAGCCAATAGAATAAAGGGCGAACAATATATGCGCTTGGAAGGTACAAAATAAACCAAGTTGGCAACAATACAAGCGTCATAAATATACAAAATAATGTGTTCTGCCCGCGCTTCTTTGCTCTAAATGGATCGTATTGTTTTAAAAACTTTTTAAATGCGACCGGCAATCTTTTGCCGATTAACCAAAATGCGCCACCAACTTTCTCTATTTCAGCAACCTTAAATCCTGTCTTCTGCGCTAATTGGTCAAGGCCATAATGAGTAAATTGAAAGTAATGCCACGGTTCACCATGCAATGGTCCATTAAGGGGGACGCTGAGCAGCAACTTGCCATCCAGTTTAATCACTCTACCAATTTCTGCCAATGTAGCCTCGGGGTCAGGAACATGTTCGAGCACCTGTGTTAATATTACTGCATCATAAGTATTATTTTCTTGAGGAATATCATGCAACTCACATTCAAAATCATGCGGCTGATGATAAAACCCGCCCGGCATATCGGTTGATTGATAATTTAAACCCTGGAAGATGTATTTATAAGGGCATTCGCCAGCGCCAGCATCTAAAATTAAAGAGTTCAATGGTAATTGAGCTCCTTGCTCCATTAGAAATTGCCTTATCCTTGCGTTTTCAGGATCTAAAATTGCCCTAAACCCTTTCTTGGGCCACCATCCAAGCCAGCCATGCTTAGGATTTAATTTGATTTTTTGATTAATAACTTTACCCCTGTTTGATGGTTGTTATTGTTTGCTGCATATTTAATTTAATAGAAAGCTCATTAGCTTTTATGTTATTCGCTTGTTTGATAGCACATAACGCTTCTGTATCTTTCAGCAAGGTGTCAATTTTGACCACCACTGAAAAATCTTTAGAACTGGACATAATGTATTTGTCTTCTAGAATCTCGTGCGCACCATTTTGTTTTGTCGTGAATACCGCATTCTTAGAGCTCATAGCCTCTAATATTACATTAGAAAACGGCTCATAACGAGTCGGAAATAAAAAAACATCACTGATTGCATAAAAATCATCTACATCTTGCCTAGCGCCAGTGAACATTACTTTTTTATCTATCTTTAAATCTTTAGATAGTTGCTTATAATATTCAATTTTTTTTTCTTTTCCTACTACGAATGCTTTAATGTTTTTATTCTCAAGTCTAGCAATAATTTCTAAAAACTCTTTAACACCTTTTCTCTTAAAACCACTACCAACATACAATAATATTGGGGTATCTTTATCTAGGCTAAATTCTTTAGATAATTTATTAAAAGAATGTTTGTAATCAACTTTTTTCGGCTCAATACCATTGTAAATAACATCAATTTTGTTTGAATTAATACCGTAAGTATTAATAATTTCATCCTTGATCATATGAGAATTAGCAATAATACGTTTTGCATTATTAAAACAACGTCTCTCTAAAAAAAGATAAATAGGATGCAATGGATTAAGTTTTGATTTATTTTCAATACTTAAAAACATTTTATGCACACCATCACCAGCACGATAAACATCAGGGCAAGAAATGCGCTCTAAAGAAAAATAGAATTTATTCTTTTTGGTTAGGCACACTTGTAAATTAAATAGAATAATTCTCAACCAAGACGGTAGAAACTTCGGGAAGATTGAGTTCACTATTTGGTGATCAACACCATTGTCATCTAGCACTTTGGAAAGCCTTGACAGGTAAACCTCTGCACCACCAAATTTGGATGTCTTCTCTCGAATTAAATAAATTTTTCTCATAAAATTATAGTTTTCTAATACTAAAAAAATAACCTATTTTGCACGTAAAATATATTTAATCTGCCATGCTGGATACAACCATGACCATCTTCGCTCAAAGAACTCTTGAGTTGAAATATTAAAATTAGCCACATAGCGCACTAAAGGCACTAAAATCCGATCTATTAAAGACGTCCTATAAAAATAAAATTGAGTTTCAATTAATTTAAATTCGGTACTTGTGTAATATGACGGCACTTTCCTTTTAAATGGTTGGTATTTTGGGTCTATAAAATAGCTCATAGAGTACAAGCCGAATGTTCTGACATGGGTTGGATCGGAATAGTAATAAGGATTTGAAAAATGCGGAACAATAATAATTATTTTTGAACCACTTATGCAAATTCTGGATATTTCTTTCATTAGACCTTGAAGATTCTTAACATGCTCTAAAGCATGTGATGTATAAATACAAGTGACCGAATTATCTGGTATCAATTCGAACGGTTGATTCATATCAGCAACAATATCTACCGAGTCTAGAGCGAACAAGTCTAAATTATAAAACCCTTCTTTGACAACAGGCCCACTCCCCAAGTGCAGTTTTATACCTTCGCCACTTTTAAACTTTTCTATCAATTTTTCATTAATTATTTTCATTAATTATCTCTCTATACTTTCAATAATCTGTTGAACCCTATCAGAATAACCCGGCAATTCTAGAGATTTTTCATAACCTCTTCTTGCAATTTTTTCACGCTCTACTGGATGATTTAAATAGTATTTAACCTTGTCTAACAATTCTTCCGGACTTTTAAATGTTTCAATTTCAACCCCTGGCTCAAAAAAATCTAATAACTCTTCTGAATAGTCAGTTAATAAAAAAGCTCCACAAGAAGGGACATCAAACAAACGGAGATTTTGACCACTCATTTCATTAGGACTCCATTGAGAAATGTTAAGAACTATTTTTGAATTGTTGTATAGTTGAACTAAATCCTCTCCCCAAATAAATGACTTCTTAACACATTGTAACAAATCTCGATTAAAGGCGTCTTTACCCTTTCTCCATCCAGGGCCATAAATCTCTAAATCTAAGTCAGTCAAACTAGAAATATACTCTCTTCTTCTCGGAAATTGTCCGCCAACAAAACAAACATCTGTCAATAGATTTTTCTCAAGTCGTTGATGAAGTCTACGATATAAATCTGAATACACCCCAAGGGCAGGCAAGTATTCAATACCGCTATTAGTAGTATAGCCATATTGGTGCATACAAAAATAATAATCATACAATTTTGCATCAATAACCAATTGATTGTCATTGCGCGGATCTTTAACCCACCAACCAATAGTATCTAGCTTTGGGTGCGTGTGTTTTATTGACTGAAGTATATCTTTAGAAAAACTATTACCCCTTATTACTAACAAAATATCTGGATCAACCTCATTAATAAGTCTTTCCAATTGTCCTTCTCGATATACTTGATTGTTAAATCTAGTTCCTTGCGTAATATCAACAATTTTCCCAGAAAAAACTTTAATAATTTTATTAATATGCTTCAAAAAAGGCCAAAAAGCGTGCTCATCTTGACTGTGAAAAGTGGTCACTTGAAATCCTTTTTTCTTAAATGCACTCGCTAACGCAAACCCTAAAGGTATCGAGTCATCATGAAAAAAATAACTAATTACTATTTTTTTAGCCCTCATTATTCTATATTTTTTAAAATCTCAATAAACGCATCTTTATTTTGTTTTAAAGTGATTAGATTCATTCCTTGAGTTTTTTTAATCTGGTCTTTATAAAAAATTTCATGATTCATATTGGATATCATAGAATGCAGTCCGTTTACCTGGAAGCCGTCTTTATCTTGGAATAACATTTTATCGCTCTTGTTATTCCAGGGGCCCCAAATAACTGGATAACTTGCGCCAAACAATGTTACGACAGGTGTATTGGTTGCTGCTGCCATATGCATCGGCGCAGTATCCACACCAAAAAATAGCTCTGCCTTTGAAGAAAGACATGCTAAGTGTTTTAACGTTAATTTGCCTGATAAATTAACAGGTTTGGTTTTACAAAGTAATATTATTTTATCAATTCTATCTAATTCTTTTTTTACTGGTGCGCCTGTAATAATCACCTTCAATCCTTTATCTTGCTGCAAATAATCAATGATATTTGCCATGCGATCATCTTCCCAGCATTTAAACATCCAACGGGAAACAGGGTGAATGTGAACAAACTTCTCAATATTATTATTCGCAAGGATTTCATCCACTTCTTGCTCTACCATACTCGGCCAGTAAATCTTTACTTCTTTATTGTTAATCTTTTTACCAAGAAGATCGATAAACTGAAGGTCTTTTTCAACGGTATGTTGCCATTTTTTATCATCGCCCAACTTGTCAAATATTTTAATTTTAGAGAGTAAACCCTTTCTAACCGGAAAGCCTAACTTTATCTCCGCCCCACTAAAAAGTGCAAGCTGGGCCCCTCTATCCCCTTCAGTAAGATTAATAACTATGTCATAGTGGCTATTTTTAATATTACGAGTAAAGTCAACTTCCTCTTTAAGTTGTAAGAAAGTTCCTAATTTTTTTATTCTAGGCCTATCGTAAACAATAATATTACTAACATTTGGATTGTTAGTAACCATGTCTTCACAACCCTTATTGAGCGCAAAGTCTATAACAGAATCTGGGTAAATATTTTTGAGGTTTGAAATTAATGGCGTTGATAGTAATACATCGCCAATATTACGAAATTTAATAAGTAAAATTTTCATTTATTTGTTAAATCTCGATACACTGTCATGATTTTCTTGGTCATCTCCACTTTTGAGAAATTATCCAAGACGTAATCTCGTGATTTTTGCGCATACTCTTTACGCATAATGGAGTCATTTACCAATATAGCGCAGACTGTATTTAATTCATTTTGATCATCTTTATCAATCAAAATGAAGTTTTTATCATGATGCAGATCTTTCGTACTACCAGCGCTTGTAGAAACAACTGCCGTATTCATTAACAATGCCTGCATGACTGATTGTGGCACACCCTCTCCACTATCAGATGTCAAAACAAATACATCTAAAGCTTGTAATAATTCAGGCACATTTGAAACATGACCCAGCATTGATACATGGCCCTGCAAACCAAGATCACTGATCATATTGGATAGGTTTTCATGCTGTGGGCCGTCACCAGCCATCACAAAATGAATGTTTTTTTCTGGATTATTATCAATAACATTACGCACCATATTCAAAAATCGATCATGTCTTTTAAATTGTCGCAATACGGCAATAATACCAATAACAATCTGCTCATCTTTAAACTGAAACAAGTCACGGCAAGTTTGTCGATTGTAGTTATTTGAATCATAAATATCGGCATCAATACCCGTTGGGATGGATTGAATTCTTTCAGGCTTAATACGATTGTTATTAATCATATCTGACCTAACAGTCTCACCAGTGGTAAAAATATAATCTGCAAGTTCGTTAATAAAATTTGATCTCGATGATTTGATTGGATTTGAGAGGTGACGTGTTCTAATAAATTTAGCGCCAGCTAATTTAGCAGCTAGGCCACCCACCCAAGTATCTTTGCCACTATGTGTGTTAACAATATCAATTTGATTTTCTTGGATTATTTTTTTAATACCAAACAGTGTCTTAAAATCAGCATTGCCTCTAAAAGGTAGAGTGAAAACTTCAATATCATTATCCAATGCCTTTTGTTTGATCTGAGCATGATCAGTACACGCAAGAAGTACTTCAACACCTTGCTCACGTAACGCGATCATTTCATTAATAATTCGAATTTCTTGGCCACCCCAACCATCTGACCATTCAGTATGCAGAACTTTAATTGTTTTGTTCATTTAAAATATCACTAATGTTTTCTTTGATTGTGCCTAAGTTTAATGTATTTAAACAATTACTAACACCTGAATTGTTGCACCCTGTTTGAGAGCATGGAATGCACTCGCTATTATCCATTAGCACCCTATGTTTACCATGGTGCTGCATACCACCTTTTCGTTGGTATGTTGCTTCCATAAGCGCTTTATCCCAAGGACCCCAATTATCAACCGCTGTGGGGCCAAAAAATGCCAAGACTGGAACATCATTTGCGGTAGCGATGTGCATAATAGCTGTATCGACAACAATGAGCATCTGAGCCGATTTGTTTAGAGCAGCGGTTTCTAATAAGGTTAACTCACCAGATAAATCGACAGGCTTTGACTTGGTGTGTTTTAAAATATTAGCAACTCTTGCTAACTCTTGATCCACTGGAGCTGCCGTAAGGACAACTTTAGTCTTTAATTTTAACTCGCAATAGTCGATAATTTGTGCCATAACCTTATCATTAATACATTTATACATGCATTGAGAAACGGGATGAATATGAATGAATTGGTCAGTATCTTTAATAATTTCCTGAGCTTTATCACTATCTTTACTTGACCAATAAACATCCAGCCCTTTATCGTAAATTGGTAAATTTAACACTCTCAAGGGGTCACAATTAAGCTCAACAACGTGTCTATTTTTTTGGGTAGAAAATCTATGTGTAAATGCACGTCTATTTAGGGCGTTTTCGTAACATTCTCTACCAATTTTTACCTTTGCACCACTAAAAATAGCAATTTGAGCACCACGATCACCCTTGTCAGAAGAAATGATAATATCGTAATGACTTTTTCTGATGCTTCTCAGGGTTTTGAACTCTGTTTTAATTCTTTTCCAGATAGGCATCGCCCTTAATTTAAATCTGTCATGCAAAATAATATGATGAATATTTGGATTATGTGAAACAAGCACTTCAGTTCCCTTATTGACCATAAGATCTATTTCACTATCAGGATAACTAATTTTAAGATTTCTGATTAGTGGTGTTAATAAAATAACATCGCCAACACTGCGAAACTTGGTGATGAGTATTTTCATTTACGATATTTCCAAAAAGTATATTGGGCGTACACTTTGGCAATAATAAAGCCACGCCAACCTTCCAGAAAACCCAATCTAACTATATAAATTTTAAGAAAAGTCCATATTGGCGAAACAAAGGCTTTTATTAAATTTTTCTTTTTTTGACTGAGTGTGGCGTACTTTTTTTGTTTGTCAGAAAACTCCTGCACTGTATCGAATGCCAAATGAATCATATGATTTTTTAACTTACCAGTATTGCCACTCACCTGTACGCTTTCATGCACTGCAACGTCGCTAAACCTTCCTTTTTCTTTATTAAAAAGACGAATACTGTAATCCGGGTAAAGGCCGCAATGTTTTATGTATTTCCCAAAGAATTTGTTGAATCTAGCTACGTGATAGCCATTTTTCATAGGATTTTTAAGAGTACTCAAGATTTCTGATTGTAGTTCAGGAGTAATTCTTTCATCAGAATCTAAAACAAATACCCAGTCATTTTTGGCCAATTCTACTGCTTTATTTTTTTGCATGCCAAAGCCAAGCCAATCTTGGTGTAGAACTCTCGCTCCAAACTTTTTAGCAATTTCACATGTGTCGTCTATTGAACCACTATCTAGAATCAACACTTCATCGGCAAATGATGCTGATTTTACTGCGTCAGCAATAAACTTTTCTTCATTATGGCTAATTATGACAACAGAAAGTTGATGGCTCATCTAAAATAAAATATATCAATTTAATCTGATTATACGTATTCTTTTTTATGACTATAAAAACTATTTTTCTTGATCGAGACGGCGTTGTTAATAAAGAAGTTGGCTATCTGCATAAGATAAAAGATTTTGAATTTATTAATGGTGTTTTTGACGCTTGCTTATACTTTCAATCACTTGATTATCAAATTATTATTGTTACCAATCAGTCAGGCATTGAACGAGGTTATTACAATGAAAATGATTTTCATATTGTTAACAATTGGATGCTGGAACAATTTAAAGACCAAGGTGTTGACATTCTAGATGTTTTCTTTTGCCCACATGGTCCAGAATCAAATTGCAATTGCAGAAAACCAAAGCCCGGCATGTTTAATCAAGCTAACAAAAAGTACGGTATTAACATGGAAGAATCTTGGATGATCGGCGATAAAGAGGTAGACATTACAGCCGCTAATGCTGCCGGTATCCAAAATACAATCTTAGTAAAAAGCGGCCATGCAATTGATGAAAAAAACTCAAAAGCAAAATTTATTCTTAACTCAATAGAGCAAGCGAAAAAGGTAATTGCTAACTAGATATTGTTATATTCCTTATACCACTTGGCAAAATTCTCAACACCCTGCTTCACACTCATGCTTGGCTTGTAGCCAAACTGCTCTACTAAATCATCTACATCTGCATAAGTATCAGGTACATCACCGGGTTGTAGTGGCAGTAGTTCTTTTTCTGCAGTTTTACCGAGTGAGGTTTCTAGTGCTTCAATGTAATCCATGAGCTCTACTGGATTATTATTGCCAATATTATAAACCCTGTACGGAGCACTACTTGTTGCAGGATCTGGGTTATTACCATCCCAATCTGGATTAGATGGTGCAGGTCTGTCTAGTATTCTAATAATGCCTTCAACAATATCATCAATATAGGTAAAGTCTCTTCGGTGTTTACCGTAGTTAAACACGGTGATAGGCTCATCATTCATGATAGCTCTGGTGAACTTTTGTAGTGCCATATCTGGTCTATCGTATGGGCCGTATACAGTGAAGAACCTAAGGCCTGTTGTGGGTACGTTGTACAGGTGAGAGTATGTGTGGGCCATCAACTCATTGGCTTTCTTGGTGGCTGCATATAGGCTTACTGGATGATTAACCGCTTCATGAGTAGAGAATGGTTGTTTGGTATTAAGACCGTAAGTAGAGCTTGATGAAGCATAAACAAGGTGTCCCACCTTGTTATGCCTGCAGCC
>Ga0181562_10002632_pt1 | contig 13565 bp, 15 predicted proteins | sample 011ome_26_FD_139344 | JGI IMG/M metagenome (GOLD analysis project Ga0181562, IMG submission 139344) | Coastal salt marsh microbial communities from the Groves Creek Marsh, Skidaway Island, Georgia - 011511BT metaG (megahit assembly) | ecosystem: Environmental > Aquatic > Marine > Intertidal...
TGCTTTTGATGGGGCTGAACAGGTTCGACTGCGATTGTATAGGACAAGTGGAGACTGATTGACTGGCAAAGTGCCATGTAATAACTGCCAACGATGAGGCATATGCTCTAGCCGCTTAAGGTTAGACGGGGTATGGGCTCCACCTTGTTATCAAAAGGGCCCATTTTTGACACACACAACACACACAAGGAGATAATTATGTCAAATCCATATGAACTAAGATTCAACATGCTTATGGAAGCAAAGCTAATGCTCGTAGAAGAGTATCACGCAAAGAAAGAAACACTCATAGACAGATACCATGCATTGAAAGATGCTGGTGAGCCGGTTGAGTATCCTGAACTACCCGAATATCCTACTTTTGAGGATACTCAGCGGTTATGTAAGGAAATGAATAACTTTGTAAGTAATGCCAACGGCAGAAACTAAGTAATTCTAAAGGTATGGGTTCCACCTTAACGGGCCCATTTTAGCCTAAGGAGGTTTTATGAGAATTATTTCATACATACTAACTTTAGCATTGGGGTTCGTAACAGGAACTTTTTTGTTTGAGCAAGAACCCATTGAAGTTGAATCAGATATCATTGCTGTCGATTTTGAGCCTACCCAGCCTGAAATAATAATCCCCGCATTAGACAGTGAAATAATTTGTTTAGCAAAAAACATTTACTTTGAGGCACGGGGCGAAAGTGTTTTTGGAAAAGTAGCAGTTGCTAGTGTTACTCTCAATCGAGTAGAAAGTCCTAATTTTCCAGACACTATTTGCGGTGTTGTATATCAAGCAAAATTAAGTCAATGGCATCTTGAACAAGGTAGAGAAGTTCCTCTCTTAAATCAGTGCCAGTTTAGTTGGTATTGCGATGGTAAGTCTGATGAGATATATGACCATAAAACCTATGAAAGCATTTACAAGTTAGCTGAACTTGTATATAATATGGATATAGATGTTACTGATGGAGCTACACATTATCATGCGGATTATGTTGAACCTAACTGGTCTAAAAGTATGCCAATGGTAGCAGTTGTAGATACACACATTTTTTATAAGATGAAATAATTATGCTACAGATGTCTCATTATGTTGTTACCGGTGGGTGTGGATTTATAGGATCTCATTTAGTTGAGGCTCTGTTAGCCATGGAATGTTGTGTAACTGTTGTTGATGACAAACGAAATGGAAAGCATGTAATAGATCACCCCTTTGTGCAGTATTTGCATTGTGCGGTAGAAGATGTTAATATCGCAACTGATACCCCTATTGATGGAATAATACATTTAGCAAATACTCCTAGAGTCCGTCTTTCTATGGAAGACCCTAAAGATGCTATTTTAAACAACATAGTTCCTACCGTGGCTGTTTGTGAATGGGCAAGAGAGTATAAGTGTCCATTATATTTTGCACAATCTTCAAGTAGACTTTCTTCAAGTGTCTACTCAAATCCATATACATTTGGAAAAACAATAGCAGAAGAGAATATAAAACTGTATAAAAAATTGTGGGGTATAAAAAGTCATTTGTTATATTTTTATAATGTGTATGGTCCTAGAGAAGCAGACTATGGAGAACATAGTACTGTAATCAGGAGTTTTAAAAATCAAATATTGAAAAATGAACCACTAAGAATATATGGAAGTGGAAGAAAGTCAAGAGATTTTACTTTTGTTTCAGATGCTATAGCGGGTATAGTTAAATTGCTTTTGCTTACTCCCTCAAAGCGTCCTGATTATGTCATGTTGGGTAAGGGCGATCCTAAAACTATTCTTGAAATTGCAAAAGCGTTTGACCATCCTTACATTCATGAATTTGATAAACCCGGTGAAGCAGAAAAAACTTTTTGTGACAAACCATTCATCGAAGGAAAATTTGATGTGATAGATTATATTAAAAAATGGAAAAAATTAAATGCATAAGTTAGTAGTAGATAATGACTTAACTGATAAGTCAAAAGTGACCGATGTGTTTCTTATAACGAAACAATTCAAAACACAGGTTGAGTTTTCTCAGCACATTGAAAAAAAAGCACACAAGACAAATAGTAGTCTAATTGACATTTTGGTTGAATATTGTGTAAAGCAAGAGATTGAAATTGAATCGGTCAAAAAACTAGTCACGCCTTCTCTTAAAGAAAAAATTAAGGTGGAGGCAGAATCTCTTAACTTGATGAAAGAAAAAACAGGTAAACTCCCCTTTTAATATGAGATGCACTGATGGAACCGTTTGAAGTATATCGTTTATATTTGGCACTCAAACTTCACTTCACTACAAAAGAGTATGACATAACAAAAACTAAGGGAGCAGTAAGAGCAAGCGAAAAGGCTTTCTTAAAAAGAAAAGACCTTTTATCTATTCGTAAGATTGCTAGAGACTATACAAGAAAAGAAGCAATAAATTTTTTAGTTGCTAACTTTGTTTCTGGAGATAGATGGGGCGGTATATTTGATGCTCAATCTAAAGAAAGATATGAAACATGGAAGGCTAGGAATGCTAATTTCGCTTATACTTTTGAACAAGATGTCGCAAAGATAGATTATGAGATGGAGAAAGACAATATTGAATCACCATTTTTTGCTGATAACGGTAAGCATCCTTTGGTATTCAGACTCTACTTCGGTCAAATGATTTGCTTAGAAACGCTGGTAATACTTGACAAATTCTATAATTATGTTAATATAGACAATGATGATATCTTCTTACAAGACATTAGTTTGTTAATTAAGAAATATCGTCCATTTACCCAAATTAGCGATAGAATTAGAATCGCTGGTGAAATGCATTATAAATAGTAGTGTCCGCTGATATAGGACAATACACAAACATACAACGCTTATACGGAGAAACAAATATGTCGTTTAATTCACTTTCAGACTTGCGCAAGGCAAGAGGCTCTTTCGATAATCTAATGAAAGAGGTCGAAAAAATTGATTCCCCTAAACAACAAGGCAATAACGATAGCAATGAATGGAAGCTGTCAGTAGATTCTGCTGGCAACGGATATGCAATCATTCGTTTTCTTGCCCCACCTAAAGGTGAAGAACTACCCTGGGTTCGCATCTGGAATCATGGCTTTCAAGGTCCCACAGGCAAGTGGTACATTGAAAATTCTCTCACAACTCTCGGTCAGAATGATCCAGTATCAGAACTTAACAGCGAGTTGTGGAACAGTGGTGTAGAAGCAAACAAAGATATTGCACGAAAGCAAAAGCGCCGTTTGTCTTACTACGCAAACATTCTTGTTGTGAAAGATCCTGCAAATCCTCAAAACGAGGGTCAGGTTTTTCTCTTCAAGTTTGGCAAGAAAATCTTTGACAAAATTAAAGATGTAATGCAACCTGAGTTTGAAGATGAAACTCCAGTAAATCCTTTTGATTTCTGGGAAGGTGTCAACTTCAAATTGAAAGCACGACAAGTTGAGGGTTATCGCAACTACGATAAGTCTGAATTTGAATCTTCACCTTCTGCTGTTGCAGATAGCGATGAAGATATTGAAGCAATTTGGGGTAAGCAACACTCTCTTGCTGAGATTGTTGATCCTAAGAACTTCAAAACTTATGATGAGTTGAAGGCTAAACTTAATCAGGTACTTACAGGTGGTGCAAAAGTCACTACTGCTGAATCTATTGCCCAACAGACGGGTGATGACGATGTAGAAGATTTGATGGCTGTTAAATCTGCAAGTACTGTATCTGTTAAGTCTAGCACAGATGATGATGAAGAAGATACATTGAGTTACTTTGCTTCCCTAGCTGAGGAAGATTAAATCTAGCTTGGTGACCTTAGAGGGGCGGCTTAGGCTGCCCCTTTTTTTATTAAAACTCTACATTTGAGATAAATCGTAGACCGGATGCATCTTGTGGTCCAATCCATTTCGGCATAGATACAACAACATTAACGGCTGGAGCAGGCTGTGGGGGAGCCGGTGGAGTTGAGTTGTTTACAATTACAGGAGCATTATTAGTAGCAGAAGATGCTCTTTCTGTTGCGCTCTCTACAGAACTAGAAGATGCATTTCTCATTGAATTGTTTGCTGTAGAAGAATCTACTGAACTTTGAACTGGAACATCAGGAATATTCATTTCTGCCCTTTTTGCGGCATAATCAGCATTTGCTTCTCGAAAGGGTCTGAGAGTCTCTTTTTCTTCTGGTGTCAAGAATTCTTCTGTAGACTGACCATTAATCTCTGTAACTACACCGGCTTGAATATTATTTCCTCGAACATTTTCAGGATCAATACCCATCCTTTCAGCCATTTCTTGTACTTTCGCATCCCTTTCAGCCTTTTCCTCCCTCTTAGCATACATCGCTGCCACCCTGGGATCCATGGGTTTTGACTCACTCTCTGGGGTTTCTTCATCAACAACCATTTCGCTAGGGTCTGTATTTTCCAGCCTCACCTGCTCCTTGGCCAAGGCAATTTCATCTGCATCTGCTAGACCTTTTCTCTCTAGTTCAGCAATCTCTTCATCGGAATTTACCGTTACTGTACTGCCGTCTTTTAACCAAACATCAAACCCGGTTTTATTTTTCCAATCATTCCCCTGTCCTCTACCTGACATTTGATCTTTTTTAGCTTGATATTCTTCTCTTGATACTTCTTCGCCGTCTATCTCATAAGTACTGTCTGCATTACAGGTTAAATAGCTCCCTGTAAGATCGCTGATAACGCCTTGTTCTAACAGGTCCGCTTGGGAACCAAATACACTGCCAGTCTTGTATATTTCTTCATCGAGCTCTCGTTCAGCCTGTTTATCAGCGATGCCTAATATGTGCTTAGGCATCTCTTTTTCCCCATACCTCTCTTGCCACTTGTCACGGTATTGTTGTTTTCTGTTGCTCAATTCTTCATTGTATGTTTGATGTTGTTCGAAGGACATATTTTGAAAGTTAAGTACACCAGTTCCAGATTCTTTATGGGTTTCTTTCATCGAAGTAGAACTCTGGATTTCCACTGTCCGACCGCCGCTTTCACTGTTTGAGGTGTTACCTTCACTGCCATCTATGTTTGAGGTGTTACCTTCACTTCCACCTATCTCTTGAAGTCTTGCTTGAACCATTTGCTTAGATTCATCACTCAGATCATCGTCCGCTAGTATGGCCTCTAACTGAGCAGGGTCTGTTGTCTGTGCTAGAATCTCTGGATTAACTTCACTGTCACCTATCATATTTTTGTTATATAATCCGCTTTCTTCTGCGGCTTCTAATGCGGCTTCTTCAGATGTTGTGACAAAAGCATCACCGATAGCTTCTCCCGTTTTGTAAAGACCATAACCAATACCCAAGCCAATGGCACCCGCCGCCAAAACTGGTGCGCCGGCGGCTGCCAGTGCGCTAGTTGCAACAACTCCAGCGGCGTAACCTAAACCTGTACCTACTAATCTTCCAGTAGTAGTGCTTTCTATATCTTTAACAATAAGCTCATGATCTTCTGGTGTTATTTCACCTGCTTCTAATGCGGCGTCTGCTTCTTCTTTGCTGTTGTATTGGTCATATAAATCCAAACCCACTGTCGCCACAGTCGCAGCCGGAGCAAACAGACCTTTTCCTTTGCTGAAAAAATTTTTCGCACTGCTTAAAAATCCGCCGCCACCGCCGCCGGGTACTGGCGCCACGGGGAACATACCCCCACCACCACCGCCGCCCCCCGAACCCATTCGAGCAAGCATGGTTTCCAAAAGACTGATAGTTTTTTTGCCTTGTTGTTGGATTTTATTTGTGTTTTCAGCCGTTCTCGCTGTGGTTTCAGCCGTTTTCTTAGCAAAGTTATTTTGTGTTGTCAGCAAGGCTAATATTTTTTTATTATCTGTGAGATTCTTTTTCTCTGAGTCGCCAGATTTTCTTTTCTTTTTATCTGAGTCGCCAGATTTTCCTGACTCTTGTAGCTCTTCCTTAATTTCAACTAAAACATCATGTACCTTCGAAAGTGATGCGGATGATGCTGTTCCATCAGGTTTAGCTTCATCTTTTTTGTTCTCTTGTGCATACTCTCTAGCAACATCTCTTTGCTCGTCTGTACTAAAGACTTTTGCTAAAAAACTATCAGCACCGAAAACATTAGCGGCAGAAAAGCCTTCTTTCATTATGTTTCCGAATCCCTCAGTTTCCCTTCTTACACCCAAAGAGTCTTTAATGGGTCCGATTGATTCACTTGCAAATCTATCTTTTACTGTATCACCTAATTTGTTCTTCTGTTCTTCTGTGGGGTCCAACACTTTACCCGGCATGCTGTCTTGACCAAAAACATTTGAGGCAGAGAACCCCTCAGACACTATATTTTTAGCACCTGTTGTTTTTCTATCTACGCCTAGGGAATCTTTGAGTTTGTCAGCTACGACTTCTCCTATCGTTTTCCCTTCTTCTCTTGCCTTTCGTTTTTCTTCGGGTGTCATCTTCGTTTAGCCTTATCTGCTTTCTTCTTTAAGTGTTCTATTAGCATAGCTATGTAAACTTGCCTCTCCCACGGCAACCAATTTTCAATTTCACTTAGAGAGTATTTATGTTCTTGCATTAATAAGAAATTGGTCTTAAAAAAATTCTCTAGTGAATCATGGGAGAGGTTTAGACGAAAAAATTTTGGTAACCATTAAAATCAATGTAGTTTGGTCTTCCACAACTCCCACAAGTAAAATTAATTTCATGTGCTAGAACAGGCATTGTCTCAAAGAATTTTCTAAATTTTCCAAACTGTTCTAGTGACAAACTCTCTAGCCAATCTTGCTTCTCTTGGTCAGATGATTCATATGCATTAAAAATCTCATCTCCTTGATACACTACATGCAGAGACTTAGACATGATTTTATACATTTCATCTGTGCTAGTGCTTTTAAACAACTCCTGTACTTCAAATGCGCTAGGATATTCCATATCTACAAAAATATCATCACTTATTTTTATCTTCTTAGAATGCTCAGGGTTCTCTGATACTTCTAAATCTTTTAAATCAATTTTATGATTGTGTGGTGTATCACAGCCACCACACTTCAAAGTTAATTCGATGGTGCTTGCTACTGATTGCGCTCTCAAATCTAAAAAAATCTTTTGTAGTGCAAAAAGTGGAAGTTTTTCTCCATCAATCTTTCCAAAAGAGCAGTTGGTTACAATTTGCTGTGTTGCACGAATCATGTCTTGCTCTTCACCCGATTCGTTTGCCATTATCAACAGTTTTTCCTCTTTTACCAAGAAAGGTCTGAATTTTTCTTTTCCCTTAGTATGAGGTAAATCAATTTCAAATGTGGGGGTTTCAATTATGGGTAGTGCCATTATATTCTCCAATAATAATTATGCTGTTATTGATATTGCGGGTGATGAAATGTTGTTTGTTACTCCCAATGCACCCGGTTGCCAGAGTTTGTACGCTAATGAAATTGAAACTCTGGCAATAGATTCATTTCCCTGAGAGACAGGTGTTAGTGATATATTTCTAGGAACTGCCTCAATCAGAGTCCAAGATTTCTCTATTTTATCTTGTCTATTCAATGTATGTACTATGACAGATCCAACATACTGGTCATAAAAACCAACTTCTTTGCTGGTTGGATCTGCGGCGGTAAACATCCAGTCTTCAAAATACTGCCTAACATTCCACTTAGTGTCACAATAAAAAGTAAATGTCGCATTGTCTCCAAAAAATTCTACTCCATGTACTCTAGGTTCTGTCCAGTTTCCTATTTTGATAGGGGAATAGGGCACAAGCAATCCAGGTATGGCTGCATCTTCACACAATACAGAAATGGTTTGTCCTAATGTAGTTGAAGAAACAGGCGAAAAAAATTCAACTTCAAAGCGATTACTTCTAGCTAAATCGTTTTTTCTAATTTCGCTTATAAAATTTTCTAGATTGCTCATAGAGAAGCCCTTGATTTGTTGAATACTCTTTGTTTAGTAAGCCCTTCAAATTGCTCGACCGGAAGCATCGCGGCGATATTCCAATCTTCGGGATTTATTTTTAACACTCTCGATTTTATGTGAGAGAACAAGTATCTTTTTACTGTAGGTTTCACTCCAGGAAAACGAGAAGCAGATTGCAGTATATTCCAACTCAAACTTAATTCCGTGTCACTGTCAATTGTCGTAGTGGTTTTAGTTTTCATTAACGCTTCTAGTAATTGAAATCTTAATCCATAAGGAAGATAGTGCAAATTCAATCCTCTAAAACCACCAGGTGCGGTGTCATAAGGCAAAACTAAGGGAAATTTATCATAGTAAGGTAATCTATCTTTTGTTTTAGGATCATACAAGTAAAGATACATGCTACCTATTTCAGGTCTGCCTACCATGCGACCCAATCCTGAACGCATAATACTTCCGGGTGTGTCAAATTGATTGGAGAGGGCATTTATCTGCCTTCTATACCAATCTGCAGGTCTTGGTTGTGTTAGAGCCTTAGCTCTGATGTCTTGTAAAGTAGCCATGTGACTATTTATACGAGATACCCAGTTCCTTTTCTGTGATTATCTTAAATTCCCACCCCCTATCAATGCAATATTCTTTAGCACTTTGCCACTTTGCTAGATTTACTCCCCATTGCTTCACTTCACTGATAAATCGCTTTGTTTTTCTTTTAGGTATCTTGGGTTCCTGAGTAAATCTCTCGGGTTTTATCTCAATCAAATACTTCTTGTCGTTTACTTTTATATAAAAGTCTGGGAAATATCTATGCACTCTGTTGTCTATAGGAGAACGATAGGGTATGATAATTTCTTCAGAACCCCACTCTACAACATCTTCATTCATATCGCACCAATTCATGAATTTTAACTCATATCCAGAGCGATAAATAATGTTTGTGGGGTTCCCTTTGTATTTGTGAAGATTTTTAGGTTTAAATCTTCCTTGATGCAATTCTTTGTTATAAGGCATATAAATAGTCTAATCAAATATATTCTAATAAGGTATTTATTCTAATGGCAGATGACAATTTCGCAACCGCGTCGGCAAGGCGAAGAGCGCAACGAGAGCGACAAAGGTCTACCCTTGTACCTCCTACTGATAATACGAATACAGTACAGGAGGAGGATTTACAGTCCTCGGCAGATTCTGCTGTACTTGAAAGAAATCCTAGCAGAGACAATCAAACAGCACAAGAAATAATTGAAAATGACGATTATAAAAAAGTTGGAGCAAAAATATATAGATACCCTCTCAATGTAGAACAATATGAACAACCGCACTCAGTTACCTTCAGAATAAAAGTTAGAGAAAAATCAAAAGCCGGTCAAAGGTATGTTTCAGAAAATAGTAATGTTCAATTTGATGAAAGTAATAGAAATCGTTTAAACGATGAGGAGCTTAACAATTTGATCGGGGTGGCTACCGCATTGGGTGGCGCTACGGCAGGTAATTTGATAGCAAGAAGCCTAACTAAAGAAGGCAACAATAGATGGGCAAATATAGCTATTGAAACCGGGGGGACCTTCCTTGGGGGGATAACTGGTTTTGTTGGCGGTAAACTTGTGGGAGATGCATTTGACGGAAACAGGCTTGTAAAAACTAATTCTTTTATTACATTATATGTTCCTCAGTCTCCGCAAGTGAATTATGGAGCACAGTGGCAGGAATCAGATATAGGTGCGCTAACAAGGTTGCTTGCACTAAACCCAGGGGGCGAAGGTGATATTATAGACATTTTGATGGGTTCTGGAGAGTTTAGCGTAAGAACCTTAGCAGGATTGGCTGATTTACCAAAAGCATTAGGAGTTAATGTAGACTTTAGAGGTGCAATTCAAGCAGCCAGCGGCAAAGTAGAAAATCCAAATAAAGAACAGTTATTTAAATCGATGAATTTTAGAAACTTTACTTTTGAATATAAATTTGCCCCAAGAAATCTGACAGAATTACAGGCTACTTATAAAATTATCAATGAATTCAAAAAGAATATGCATCCAGAAAAAGATCCTTCAGGATTATTTTTGTTATATCCTTCAGAGTTTGATGTTGAATTTAGATATAGAAATAGCGTAAATCAATGGTTACATAAAATAAAATCCTGTGCGCTTGCAGACCTGCGACTCACATTTGGTAATGGCGGAACATTTACTGCTATTAAAGGCACAGATGGCGCCCCGTCTGAAATTACAATGACTCTAGTATTTAAAGAGTTGGAAGTCCTAACAAGAGATGACATTGGTGGTGATGAAAACGGGAAAGGAGGGTTTTAATTAAATGTTTTTTAAGCAATTTCCAAAATTACTTTATCCGTTTGATGATTCAAGAGAGGTTGTAACCGACATCTTTAGAAGGGTTGCCCCGAGAGATAAATTTATTGTAAATGAATTTTATCTTGATAAGTATAGTTTACAAGCGGGTGAAAGACCTGAAGATGTTGCATATAAACTATATGGTGACCCAGAGTATCATTGGATACTTTTACTGATAAACAATATTATAGACCCTTATAATGAATGGTATTACACTGACGAACAAATTTTGCGTATGGTAGAACAAAGATATGGAGCGGGCAACGCAAATGCTACACATCATTGGGCTACAACGGAAAGACCTGAAATTTGTGTAGATTATGATGCAGACTTACTAGCCAGCGGTGATATATTTGAAGTAACCCACTATGAACACGAAATAATTGAAAACGAAGCTAGACAGGAAATCAATGTTCTTCATCCTAGGTATTTGAATAATTTTCTAAGTGAATTTAAACAATTGATTAAGAGATAATAATGACAGATTTACAAAAAACTGCCGGTGACATTGTTGTTGAAGAATTATACTTAACAACTTCACAGGGTGAAGCATTAGACCTTATAAATTTTCAATTAGAGATTTCTATCTCTGAAAGTATACACACGCCTTGTTTATTTGGATATTGCATTTTAGTAGATGCCGTAAACCTTTTAGGAAACTTGTTTACAGGTGACGAATATATTACGGTGAAGTTAAGAAGTCCTTACTTAGAAGATGAAGAACATAATGTAATACACAAAACTTTTTCGATATATTCAGTAACAGACCGGAAATTAGAAAATGACCGACAACAGTTTTATCAACTCAATTTTATGTCGATTGAAGGATTATGGGATAGTATTACAAGAATTTCTAGAAAGTTTTCAGGCGGAACCGAAACAATAGCATCTCAAATATTCGAGGATTATGTAAAAGATAAGCGAGTATTGCAGACTTCGGGTCAAACCGGAACTCAAGACTCAGAACTTATTTTGTTTGACGCACCTCACTCGACAAATAACTTTGAGTTTATTTCTCCTTACTGGTCTCCTTTTAAATGTTTAAATTTCTTGGCTAAGAATTCTATCGGCACGACTTATAAAATGCCTAATGTATTATTTTATGAATCTTCTAAGAACTTTTATTTTACTTCTATTACAGCATTAATACAAGAACAAAAAGAAGCTGGTGTTCTGTATGATGAGTACAGTTACATCCAAAATCTTGATAATATCTTTAAGGACGCTAGAGACAATAGAAGAGGTGGCAGATATCTCTTCACCTCTCCTTTCTTTTCTCCTACTCAAATTACTATAAGCAAGATAGAATATCCTGTTTATTATGACCAGCTTCAAAATAGAAGCTCGGGTTATTACGGTAATACAACATTTGCGTATGATTTTGCTAATAAAGACATGTACGATATTAGATTTGACTATACTAAACAACACGCAGAAAGAAAGAAAACGATAAAGAATTTGATACCTGAGACATTCTCATCTTTTAAGCATATTACAAATACTGCTCCTTTTGGAGAAAGTGTTATATCAGATCCTCTGTCTGTCATAAACTTTAAAGCAGGCTCTTCTGGTTTGTTTAGTGAAAACGATGCCTTTAATGTGGCACAAGTTACAGCAACATCATTTAGAAATACTGCTATGGCAGAATTGAAAACTGTGAATTTTGAAATAACAGTTCCTGGAAAAACAGATATTGAAGTAGGATACCTTATTAAGTGTAATTTTCCCAATGTAAGTGAAAAGACATCTAACCCCAAACCTGAAGATTTCTTTGACCCACAACTTTCAGGAATATATTTTGTTGCGGGTGTTAGACACACTATTAAAAGAGGAACCCATACGATGGTTCTTGAGATTTTTCGTGATAGCATGGGAGAAGATTCGTGACAAAGTATCCTCAATTTACTTGGTGGCAGGGGGTTGTAGAAGATAGAAATGACCCGGCAAAAATCGGAAGAGTCCGTGTTAGGATTTTAGGTTATCATACGCCTGATAAAGCAGACTTACCCACTGAAGATTTACCTCTTGCAGTATTAATGAATTCTGTAAACTCTGCTAGTGTGTCTGGTATAGGACAATCTGCTACGGGCTTGGTTGAAGGCTCGCATGTGTTTGGGTTTTTTGCTGATGGACCTGACTGTCAGATTCCTGTTATCATGGGATCTCTATCTGCTCTATCTATGCAACCACCCAACGAAGAAGTTGGTTTCAATGATCCTAATGGTGTGTATCCTTTCAGTGATAATAACTCAGGAAGAAACACAGTACCTGAATCTGATATTACTAGACTCGCAAGAGAAGATGTTGCTGAAAAACACTTTTCACTTGCTGTAAAAAGAGCGATGCGAGTTGAAAAAGTTCCTATCGCATTTGCGCCCGAAATTGAAGGAGACCCAGTACAAGCAAGAAGAGAAGAAACTTTTTGGGACGAACCACACCCTCAAGGTGTTGAAGAAACAAAAACCAAGTATCCTTACAATCATGTAAGAGAGACAGAGAGCGGTCATGTGTTTGAGGTTGACGACACACCGGGCGCAGAAAGAATTCACACTTTCCATCGAACGGGTACATTTGAAGAGATTCAACCTGATGGAACTAAAGTACAGAAAGTTGTCGGTGATGACTACGAAATTACCATAAAAGACAAACAGATGTTTATCAAGGGTGACCTTAATATAACAGTTGAAGGCGATATGACTTTAAATGTTAAGGGAGACTTTTATGAAGACATTAGCGGAAACAAATTCTCTACTGTTAGAGGAACAAGACATGAAAAAACACAGGGCAATCATGTAAGTGAAATCATGTCTGACTACGGCATGAATATTAACGGAAGCAGAGGTATTCGTGTTGGTTCTCAGGGGGGCTTAGGATTAGGAGGGGATAAACTAACTGTTCTTGGTCGTCAAGATATACTTGTTGGTCAGAATCAAAATACACAAGTTGCAGGAAAAGTAATTCAGTCTGGATTGTTAGGATTCAATATTACAAGTGAATTAGGCGCATATCGTGTGTTTGCAATCAAAGATATGGACTTCGGAACTACAACGCTTGGTTCTATTAGTTTCTCGGGCGGCAACTTTAATGTTGGTGCTACTGTTGCAACCACTATCAATGCTGGACTTGCATATACCATGAACAGTTTGGGTACGAATACACAAACATCTGTAGCCGCTACATCTATAACATCTGCCGCGTATTCTATTACAACGGCTGCGGCGACTTATACACATGCGGCAATGTCTATGACTAATGCAAGCACCAATATCACCGGTGGTGCGAACTTCACTGTCACTGCCGCACTGATTAGTTTGAACTAAGGGGGATAATATGAGTTGCGGACCAGCTGAACTAGTAAAAGACATATCAGCAAA
>Ga0181562_10002659_pt1 | contig 13462 bp, 6 predicted proteins | sample 011ome_26_FD_139344 | JGI IMG/M metagenome (GOLD analysis project Ga0181562, IMG submission 139344) | Coastal salt marsh microbial communities from the Groves Creek Marsh, Skidaway Island, Georgia - 011511BT metaG (megahit assembly) | ecosystem: Environmental > Aquatic > Marine > Intertidal zone...
CATGACCTCGATCAGGCCGCCATACTTCTTGCCATTGTGGACAAAATCAACCACCTTGGTGAGGCCGTTCTCATACACGGGGACGCCATGCTTGATGGCCGAGGCCAAAATACCCCTTGATCTGTCAGCAAACAGGGCGGCGGCAATAGCGCTTGATTCTGCCTCAAGCTCTCGAAGCATTGGGTTCTTCTGGTAATACTTCTCAAGGCCAGCGTATCGGTTGAGGGCGAACTGCTTGAAGCGAGTCAGCATCTCTCCGATTGGGCCGGTGTTGGTGGCCTCCATAAAGACTTTACCGTTCGCCTGTTCCCGGTCTGGTCCTGTTGTTAACTTTTTAACAGCAGGGCTTTCTGGTGGGGCATCGTACAGTTCTTCGTCTGGAGTTAGTGCGGCCTCTGGATTTTGCCCAATGTATTGAGCCTCTGGAGAGGCCTTGACGCTGAATCGGGGTGGCCCTTGAGTCTTGTTAATTGACTCTAGGTTCTCTCGGACAACATTTTGTATAGCCGCGCTATCGGCTGGGCTTCTTAAAGCCCTGTCTTGGAGTTCTTCTGCTTCCTGAATAGCGCCACCAAGCTGTCCATCGCGCTGTTCAACTCCTTGTCCGACATCTGTGCCTGATCGAACTCGTCCTGCTCTTCGCTCTGCGCGGCTCCGAACCCGATCCTTGGCTCGCTTGATGTCTCTTGGATTGATTCCGAGTTTTGTAAGGTATTTCTCTGTTGAGGTCGCATAGTCTTGCCTAACGTGTCGTAGATTTACACCAAGTGATTTGTATAGATCTTGCTCAGGATACCATATCAGCGCTTGGAATGCCGCAGGTTCAATGGATACGCCGGTGGCTTTTTCAAACTTCTCTATCGCTCTGTATGTGATGTCTCTAAGCTGATTCCTATGTGTGCCGCTCATTGGGGCATCATTTGTCCCATCCAAGAGTTTGATCAGGTTTTCAGCCGCAAGCGTCTTCTCGCTCTTTTCTCGCTTTCCTGACTTGTATTCATCCTTATACTTGCTGTAGTCGCTTTCATGCTGTCGCTTGATCTCTCTAGCTTGACGCTCGATGGCGTCCTTGAGCACTCGCTTCCTCCCGACGGCGGTTGCAAGCCGCTTGTAGGCGTCATCCAGCTTGGTCTTTGATGTGCCGGTCAGCGTTCCTGCTAAACGCCCCATTGTACGCATGAACCACATGTCCATCGTTACGGGGCTAAAATCGCCTCTCAGGTTGGTGTAAAATCCGTTTCCGATCTTGGGCCCGAATATCGCTGAACCATAGACTGTATTTTCTGCAAGCTCACCAGTGTTCGCTTTCTTTCCCAGTAGTTTTGGCGTGATCGCATTCAAGTCTTTAACGAGAAACTCTGTACGCAAAAACTCCTCAATTTCTACGGGAGACATCCGCTCAAGCAACTTGTTGGCCTTGACGAAGTTGGCTTCCATCGACTTCTTTTTGTCGCCCTTGCCCTCGACTTTGAACTTGCCATTTTTCTTGTAGTAATTATACGACTGCTCGGCCAAAGCAAGATTGTCTGGAACTGCTAAGTTCTGAGATGTTATAGCCAAAGACATCAAGAATGCGGCGCGAGAACCTGCATCTTTTTTGATCTCTGGGTGCTTGATAGCAAGCATTTCGATAGTCTTTTCGATGGTTTCGTTGTACCACTCTACGGCGCTCTCTTGGTTTTCGTACTCAAAGATAGCCTCACGAGCAAGGTCATCTGCAATGGCTTCTCGGTCTTCCTCTCTGGCGATATTGCGCGAGGTGCCCCCGAGGCGCTCCAGCGTTCTTCGCTGTAAATATCCTGCGACAGCCTTTTTCCCCTTTAGCTTTGGGGGTTGCTCTACGCCAGACACAACATCAATGATATCAACGGGTGCGGCGGCGGGAGAGCGATCAAAAAGTACCTCCTCATCTTCCAGCGCGTCCACAGTATTTGCGTTCTTTGCCAAGACTAGGGGGCCAATCTGTATTACCTCGTCTGCGGAAGCTACCCGTTTAGATATGTCATTTCGGTCGTAAAAATAGCTGTGCCGGAATGGGTCCATGCCGACCTGCGTCCAAGCCGGATCTGAAAGCGCTTCATCCGCCGCCTTCTTTGCGGCCTGCCTAGACATGGGGGACCACTTCCCTCTTACCGTGGCTATAGTCCCCTTTGGCTTGCCAGCCGCCATGCTTAGGGCGGCCTTTTCGACAACTCCGAATGTGGCATCTGTTACCGCGCCAACGGACTCATATCCGACAACGGGACCAGCCTGAAAGCTCGCTCCCTTCGGACGGTGAACGGAGACAACCCATGTTCCGTGATTTGTATAGGAGGGGATGTCCAGCCTTAACTGGGCTTCCTCGCCTCGCTTCATTTCCTGAGAAGGCACCCCGTATTTCGCCGCCTTCTCCGGTGACTGCCCTCGACCAGTTGAAAGGGCCGCCTTGGCGTCTGAAGGGGACGCTGGGTCTGGCACGGATTCATATGGCGTAACCGGCTTTAGTCTTTCTACAATCTCGAAGTATTCTTGCTTTGTGATCTCTCCAGCCTGAAGTCGTTGAGCCGCGTCCGTCATCTCCGGTATGCGCTGAGTGACATCGGCTGGGATGCGGTCCGCAAGCTCGCCCTCTTCAACAACAACGGGCTGATCAGAGAATTTCTGCTCTCTTCTCTCTCCCTCTTCTCCCTCTTCTCCCACATACGCACCGGCAACAATCCCCCTCTCAGGGACTTGCCCAGCAAGGCGCTCTGTCCTGTACAGGGTGCGGACCTCTCCTCGCTCTCTGGCCCCAATTTCCCCAGTCTCAAGGCGGCGCAGGAAGTCGCTGAAGTTGGCGGCTTCGGTGCCACGAGTAAAGCCAATCATGCCCTTAAAGAAATCCATGATCCGGCGCATGATTGTTCTTGGCCTACCGCCAATCTTGACGGCGTTGCCTCGATCATCAATCAGCCTGTTTTGAAAGCCATACTTAATAAGCTCGGCAACGGCCTCTTCGGCCTGAATAACGGGACTTTGCTCGTAATACATCCTAGCCGCATACTGGGTAAAAGACTCTCCCGGCTCATATCCGGGGGCGCCTGACGGTGAGTATCGTCTGGATGCCCGCTCAAGAAGCTCTAGCTCCTCCTGAGTTATCAGGTCTAGCGCCCGAAGTGCATGAACAACCTCGTGGTTGAACGTCCCAAGGATTGCTCTCTCTAGCTCTGCATCGGTGGCGTCAGGGCCAACTTCCTCGAGGATCGTGTCGAAGCTAACTTGCAGGACTTGAGCTGGCGGGGAGTACATCCCCCGACTTTCTTTCTCTGTGTCAAAGTCAAGGTTTCCGTCTGCGTCAACTTGAACACTTCTGACCCTGTCCACCAGCTTGGCAATAACACTGTCGCCCAGATTTAGCTTGGCAAGCCGCTCCTGCATAGCCTTCGCCATTGCCTGACGGCGCTGATCTGGCGCTGGCAACGCAAGAATCTGAGACTCCTCAACCTCAACCGGCGGGGGCGGGTTTCCAATCTCTCTGGCTCTTGCAACAAGTTTGTTATAGGCCGCCTCTTTGATCGGGACGCCGCGAAACTCAAGGCCAGCCTGAGGAATATCAGCGCCCTGCTCGTTGAGATACTCAACCGCTAGCTGTAGCTGTGCTGGGGAGTATGGCTTTAGCTCAAAAACGGGAACTTGCGTGGGTTTGTTGAAGCGGGGGAGCTGACGCATCTTGTAGTAGAGAAGCTGTCGCTCTTGCTTGGTGAGGTCGTTGATGGACTGGTCTCGGCGCAATTTGCGTCCAGTAAACCGCTCTGCAATCTTCCGCATCTCGGGGGAGCGGTAGTCCATGTCGATATTCTTGGCCGAAAGAAGCTGGTCAAACTCTTCCTGACTGAGATCTGGGTCGCCAAATAGCTCCGAACTGGGCAGGAAGGCGCCCCCTTTGCGGGCGTTTAGGCTTGCCGCGTACTGCTGGGCATCCCTAACGCTCTGGAATTTAACCCTGCTTGGTGCCCTCTTTCCGGCACTCCTAGCTTGCTCTTTCTCCACGGCGGTGGCTGGGCGATCTTTTATGATGCCTGTCGATGCCCCATCCCTGTCGATGCTTATCGCGGGGGTGCCGTCCATGCTTAAAGCTCGGAATGTGTCAACGCCAGATGCGCCAGACTCAAACTCAGCAAGGCGGCCAACGTCATCACCGAGAGCCTTTCTGACCTCGGAGAGGGAGAATCTGTCCGTCTCAGGGAGGCCCTTCTTGATTCTAGCCGCATTGATTCGCTGTGAGGCGGTCATTTCTTTCGGCTTGATGCCCGCTTCAATCGCCTGCGCCGCTGACAAGTCATCAGCAAAGCCTTCTTCGGCGGTTGTCCCGGCGGCATAATCTACTGCTAACTTGTTATATGAAGTGCGATCCGACCCAAGAACCTGACGCCCTAGGGTGAGGAGCGACTGAGTCTGGTCTTCGTCAAGGTCTAAGCCCGACTCCTCAATGGCCATCCGGTTGTTTTGCTCAAGAGTCTCCTCAAGAACCTGCTCATTGAGAGCGCCAGCCAACTGGATTGCTTCGCGGGGGTCGGCATACTCTGGTCCGTATTGCTTCCCTTGGCTGTCGGTAACCACAGTGGTTTCCGCGCCGGTCGTCTCTATACTGAACGTCTCGTAGACAGGAAAAGAGCCGCCTAGTCTGCGCGATATCTCAATAGCCGTTGCCCTAAAAGGGTTCCCGCCAGCCATTTTTTGCCTGACTTCGCCATCAACGGAGTAGGGAATTGTTGCTGGGCCGACATTGATAACATCGACTTCATCCTCTATCCCCTCGGAAAGATCAATGTCAACCATCTTTCTTGCGGAGCGAGCCTCTCTTCGCTTTTGCTCCTCTGCGGCTTCATCTTCGCGGAGCTGTCGCTCTTGATCCAGCAGGGCCTCATCTATGGCCCGCTTTCTTCTGCCTGCCGCATAGTTGACAACAAGGTCAGCCGCCGCACCTACAGCGCCGCCAATGGTCAAGTCATCCCATGCAGACTCGCCGATGGGCGTATTAGGGTCATAAAGACCGCGAGCGGTGAAGTCTTGGAGAAGTCCTGCGGTGAGTTCCTGAACGGCCTCAACACCGCCTGTCTTGGCGGCATTAACGAGGCGAGGCATGATGGATTTGGCGAGAGACTGCCCAGCCACTTCGGCAGGGAGCCCTTTGAATAGGCGGTCAACAGGGGCCAGCTCGGTCAGACCGATAGCTCCGCCAATAGCGATGGCCGCATCTTCGGTCTCTGGGTCAATCTCGATACCCTGCTGGCGAGCTTGGGCTATACGCTGAGACTGGTCTCCAGCTCCCGCACCAACGGCAAGAGTCCCCGCTCCTCCTAGCTGAGAGGCGGTAAGAGCTTTTCCTGTAAGGCCAGCCGCCTTGCCGATTAGGCCGGGGCCGAGGAAGGTGAAGAACGAGCCCAGACCTTCGCCAAACTTGGTGCCAAAGGAGTCCTGATAGCCCTGATCCACCCCGAGAAAGCTCTCATTCAGAGCCTCTCTCCCCTGACGGGCGAGGTTAAGGATGAAATCTTCGTCCTCATCATCTATGACATCTTCGAGGCCGACAAGATTTAAGCCGGCATCCGCGAGCTGAAACAAGCCCTCTCCAGTAGAGATGAGACTGTTTGCCACGCCACGAGGGACGCCCTTGAGGGTCTCGCTCAGAGTGCCGAGAACTGTTGTTGAGTCGTAGGCTATAGACGGGTCTAGGGCAAACTGTTGCTGGGCATACCCAATGATTTGCTCGTCGAGGGCGCCATCAGGGTGAGTAACGTCAATCAGCTTGCCATCTGGCGTATTAACGGTTGTTATTGGCACAAACTAGCTCCTTATCGGCTAGAAGGTTATCGACCTGATATTCCCCATCCAGATTGCGACTGAGATGGTGCTGGCGCGTCAGGCATGCCCATCTTCACACTAGAGACATCAACGTCCAAGAATGGTGCATACTTCACGAGCAACTGCTGGGTCAGCGCATCTATGACCTCCTGCCGGCTTTGACCTTCCTCGAGGAAGTCTGGAGCGGCCTCCTTAACAATGTCAGAAACAAAGGAAATCAACTGCCCTTTGCTTACCCGCTCTGCTTTTTGTAGCTCTGCGCTTATCTTTCTTTCTGCCTGATCGAACAATGCTTTGAACTCATAGTTCTTGCGATCTCTAGCGATATCCTCTCTCCCGGCCTGATATTCAGCCAGCCTCTGCCGCATAGCGATTGCCTTCGCGTCCTGCTGGCCCTTGGTTGCCGCAACACCTGCCGCTGATATTCCCTTTGACAAGTCACCACCAGCAATGCCGGCGCCTAGTTGCATCAGGGCATTGGCCATACCGGCTTTCTTTGACTCAGCAATTAGGTCTGCGAAGTCTAGGCTCGGCTCTGTCTTGCCGGGAGTTCCCTGCGCCTGAATGCCGCTTGTGCCTTGAACCTCTCTTGAGCCGGTCCCTGAAGGCATTCCGAGGATGCCGTCATCCTCATACAGAAGGCCTACACCGTCCCCCTTCTTGCTTGCATCGTTGGTTAGTCTCTGGGCTGTGACAATGGCCTCTGTAAGCACAGGAACGTCCGACTTCGTCGGATCTAAGCCAGAGTCCGCCCCAGCCGCCGCCCTTTCATCATCGCCAGACCCCCCGCCAAAGTAGCCGGCTATGTCGCCCAAGGTGAGCGGATCTTCAGTCGAGCCAGTAAAGAATTGATCCAAGGCTTCAGCAGGCCCACTGGTAAGGTAGTCAGTCGCACCAACAAGCGCCTTTGCCGCAGGCTTGTACCCCTCGGCCACCGTCTCCCCAAGCGAAAGTAAGCCGCCAAGTGTAGCCCTTCCGAACTCGCCAATACCCGCCGCTAGGCCGTCCTTTTCGTAAACATCCATTATTCCCTGCTCTGCGGCGCGAGAGTATTTGCCAAACGGTGTCTGACGCATCCCCTCTGCAATAGATGACAAGAAGTTTGTCCCACTTGGGAGATTGATTTCTTGAGGTGTATAACTCTCTCTTGCCGAATCCACCCCCTCTCCCCGACTTCTGGCCGGAAGGGCTACATCTGTCTGTCCGAGATCTGGTAGGCTTGGCAAGTCTCCCACCCCGGCGGGGGCAATCATGCTGTAGTCTGGCATATTTTCTTGAGCCTGACGAACTAAATAATCATATATATCCTCAACCCTACGACCGGTTATCCTCGCAAGATCCTTTGCCTTCTCCATTAACGGCACAAGCGCATACTCCCCCGGCATGCCGGTAGAGCCACCCTCTTGCAAACGAATAATCCCGCCACTAAACATCTGCTGTGGGGGCATCCCTTGGGGGGGCATTCCAGCGGGCATCTGAGGAGGCATTCCAGCGGGCATCTGAGGAGGCATTCCAGCGGGCATCTGAGGAGGCATTCCAGCGGGCATCTGAGGAGGCATCGCACCCATAATTCCCTGCTGGAGTATCTGGTCTTTGACTGTGCCTTGGTTAGGCTGTTGCTCTTCATACCGCTTCCGCATATCGGTACGGCGCTGAATCTCTGACACAACCAAAAACTGAGGCACTTGACCGCTAGGAGCCTGAGCCTCTTGCATCAACGACTGATCTGGCAGGCCCTTGATGATGTCTTCTGCTTCAAGAATATTCATTATCCGTTAACCTCCGAAAGCATTGTAAAGGCCGACACCTGCGATGCCCGATCCAAGCAACTGCTGAGTCATCGACGGCGTGATGCCATAAGCCTGAGACACCTGTCCCGGTGCAATCGGGATGCCCTGCAACATAGAGCTGTAGAAAGACAACTGCTCCTTTGGATAGGCCTGCTGTCGCAAGAAGTCTGAATAGCCAATATCTAGACCCCGTTGCATCAACTCTCTTTCTATCTGACCTGCGGCTTGCATTCCCCTAAGCCGCTCCATCTCCATCTGCTGGCGTTGCATGGTGAAGTCGCCAAGAAGACCTGCCGCCGCCAGTCTCTGTTGGTCTGCGGACATAAGCTGTCCAAAAGCCGACTGACCCATGCTTGCGGCGGCCCTAGCCTGCTCCATGTTCATCTGAGCGGCGGCGGCCCTTCTTGCTTCGTCAGACTCAAATCCGGCCATAGCCTGCTCAAATGCTCGTTGAGACCCGGCAGTCTGGATATCCCCCATCTGGTCCTCAAGGTTTCTTTGTCGCTCGGACTGCATGATGGCCTCTCGGTAGCCACCCAAACTGCCAGATCCAGCGGCCTGAAGACCTATGTTCTGCCCCATGATCTCCGACTGACGCATGGCCTCGTCTTTTTCTCTGTTGACGACCATCTGCTGATAGGGGCTCATGTAAGGCTGTAGCTGGCCAACCATCGACTGGTAGCCATATGAAGGCATCTCCTGTCCACGACGAGTTGACTCCAGCATCGCCGCCGCATAGGGGTTTCCTCCGCCAATCTGAGCCGCTACCGATCCCGCCGCATCAAGCTCTGCTGGAGTGCCGGATACGCCGAGTTGCTCAAAACGGCGCATAGCCTCCTGCTCTGACGGCGTGAAATACTCAAGACGCCGATCACCGTAGGGGGTGTATGGAACCGCACTCTCATAACCTACCCGCGTGAGTAGGTCACGGTAAAATGGTTCGGCATACTCCGGTAGATTTGTCTGAGTTACCGTTGATTCTGTAGGTCCGCTTCCGCCTTTGCTACCCATTATTCATACCCTTCTCGTAAAAAGCCGAAGACTTTTCAAAGCCGTTCCGCTCTAGCCATTTCCAAAAACCAAACCGCCCGACTCCCTCGATACCGTCACAGTCCATATCTTTGGCATATCGGGTAATCTGGGAAAGCAAGTCCTCGTACCAAGCATCAAAACCTTCTCCGCCGAGAAAATGCATAGATAAAATCTTTTTCCCCGGATACTGAGTGATCTCGGTTGTCAACGCGCCGTGGATCTTCTCGTCATCAAACGCAATCCAAAGCTGAGATCGGCCTATAGAAAGCGCCGCACAAAGATGCTCCATTGTCCACCTGCCCCGAGAAACCGCGACCGCCGGCTCAAGGTGCCCTCTCACATTGTTCCAGATGGACATTATGTGGTCTTGGGGGACAAGAGATATATTCATGCAGGCATTATCCTTTGGGCGTCAATAGCTGGCGCCTGCTCGGTTGTGCCGCCTCTGGCCATTCTGACTCTGGACATCATTGCATCTAGCTCTTGGGCTCCAGCGTCGGAGCTTCCATCGCCTATTCCTGACACGACATCAGCAGGCACAATATACTCACCGGGCGACACAGCGACAGGCTGTTCAGCGCCTATCATACCACCAACCATATCGTCCATGCCGCCGCCGGGACCTTCTATCATACCCTCTGTCTGAGCATTTGGCTGTATTGACTGAAGAACCATGTCCCTTATCTGGGCAAACATCTCTGGCCCGTACTTCTGAACAAACATCTCAATAACGGCATCGCCATTATCGATCACGCCAGCTATCGCCGCCGCAACCATCTGGAACTCCTGCTCGGTGGGCATCGAAGCGTTAAACTCGGTGGGTATGTTTGCAACCCCTCCTTCGGGCACGGCTACCTCTCCCATTGGGGTTCTGATGGGGATTTCTCCTCCAGCTTGCATGGGCTGTATCCCGATCTGCTCCATCTCCTCTTGCGTCAAGGGTGGGTAACCAAGCTCTAAATAACGCCGATAGTCATAATTGTCCTCAGTAAGAGGATTCCCGCCTCTCCTTGCCTGAGCCTGAAACTTGCTTACATAGGCGGCCTTCATTGACTCCTGCTCTTCTGGGCTAAGATCCGCATACTGGGCATCACTGCCACGGACAATTTTTGCCACATTCGCGTCCGAACCCGACCCGCTTATGCCGCCAGAGGGGCCGCTATCAAGCCCGGCGTCAGCGCCGGAGATAAGGCCCTGTAATGCGCCTTTGAGGCCGGCCAAGCCGGTTATACCCCCGGAATCGCCGCCGAAGTACGATAGAGCTTTGGCTGAAGGGGTGCTGTACGAGCCTGTTTTGGAACCAGTTTGCGACGATGTGGCTGACTTGGGCTGTGACGAGGATGTTGATGGGTATTGCTCTTCTTTACCCCTGTCGAAATCGTCAAGCGCACCGAAGGGGACCGTCTGAACTCCTTCGTATCCTCCCGAGCTGTAGAGAGCCATTGCCTCTTCAAAAGAAGCGGGAACCTGAAACCCTTCGGGTCTAAATCTTGGATCAACAATCAAGCCTGCCTCGTATTTTGCGAACCAATTTGATTCCGAATCTGTGAGAGGCACACCCCTTCTGACCTTGTCTAGAATGTAGTCCGAGTTCTTTCGCCACGAGTCATATCTGTCTCCGTATGGAGAGTCTTCTGGGGGCTCTGGGTTGTAGGGATTTTCTGGCTCAGGGAGGTTTGGAGGTGGCGTTTCTGGCCCGCCGGGTCCGCCGGGTCCGCCGGGTCCGCCGGGAGGCTCAACAGCCCCCGGCACATAACTGCCGAGCATGGTGTAGTAGTCACTAAGCTGTTGATTGTACGCTTGCCTGTCTAAAATAGGATCAAAGTAGTCGCCAGAGGACGTAACCCCTTCCTCCGTGGGGCGATACCCGCGATCAGGGATGAAGGGTGCGTTAGGGTCGTTTTGGAAGTAGGAGAACTCTGGCTCAAAACCTACTATATAATCTTTCGGAGGGGCCATAGAATACTGCCCCCTCAACCCCTGCTGAACCGAAACGGGATCAAGCCCTACCCCGCCCCCGGGCATGAAGTTGAAAGCACCTCCGGCTTGATTTGCCAATGCCTGATAATCAACCTTTGGCTGACCGCCTGACTCAACAATCCCAAACTTTCGGTCTCGCTCCTGACGCTGGGTTTCATACCGGCCATAGTAACCCTCAAGAACCTGTTGCTCTTCCGGGGTCAATACCGTGCCCATCTCTGCCTTCTGGAGCACCTGCGACTCAAGGGGACTGAGCCCGATGTCCTGCATCGGCGTGTCTTCACGGGTGGGTCTTGGGTTTGGGGTCGTCTCCCCGCCTTCAGCCATTCCCATTGTTGGGCGGTAGGGGATGATATCGCTCATAATCGAACGACCCGAACTCGGACCCATTGCTAGGTTTGGCTGTGCCGCCATTTGAGCGCCAAAAAGGTCGGCATACGCCTGCCTTAGCTTTTCTTCTCTCTCTGCTTCACGAGCCGCCTCTTGCTCCTCAAGCTCGTCCTGAGCATCCATTTGCGCCAACTGGCCAGCGCCTATGCCAGAAAGCATCGTGGCCTGCATGGGGGACATGCCCTTAACTGTCTCGTCTAGGCGGTCAGAGAACGCCTCAAACCCGGACGGGCCAGCATCGGGAAGGCCAACGCCAGAGGCCTCGGCTCCTGTAGGGCTTACCATTGACATGTTAGGACCAACTCCAGCGCCCGGCAAACCGAGTTGTGCCTGAGTCGCCGCCGCCTGCTGTGATGACGCAGTCAAAGCATCATTAACTCCGGGGGCAAAGGCATCCGCTCCGCTGACAAGGGCCTCCCCTTTTGCCGAGGCCAGTCCGGCTACATCAATACCTGTTGTGGCTGACGCCATGCCTTCTCCCGCCGCGTCAACAACGCCAGAAGTGACTGCTTCCGAGCCACCTGCAAACAAGTCCCCGATACCGCCAGCAACTCCAGCGGTTAGACCGGCCACAAGGCCTCGCTTAATATCTCCGGTTAAGGCCGCCGTTCCGATGCCGGTTAAGGCCGCCGTGCCCAGCGTCGAGAGGCCGGCGGCTCCCCCGATCATCCCCAAGACTGGAGCAAGCAATGGTAGAAACGCCTCTGGCTGTCCTGTTACGGGATTGGTAGTGAGACTGCCGGTAGGAGAAAGAGACGCAATGCCCGCCACTTCTATTGGGTTCATGTGGACAAGCATGGTGTCGCCATAACGACCATGCTTTGCCATCTCATCCATCATCGACTTTGCTGGATATTGATTCATAGTTAACTCGTCTCTACACCAAACATGTTAAAGCTAAGGCCGGTTGAGCTTGCATACACCTCAACAATGTCGCCCTCGCTGATAGTCAGCCCGAGAACCGCTGTAAAGCTTTCTGCGGTCGCAACGGACTTGTCGTAATAAAGATACTGCTTGTTGTCGCTAGCCTCTCCGCCAACTCGCACACTAACCCTGAATGTCAGCGCTCCGCCCGTCCTATTACAGACAACCAAGGAGCTAACCGTTGTTTGCGCCAAGGATGGCACTGTATATAAGGCCGTCGGGGTTGTTGCTGGCGCGTCAACCTGACCAAGCACCTTGATCACATCAGCCATTACCGGCCCCCATCAAAAGAAACTGAAAACGCCGTATGGCTAGGGAGGAAGGCTTGTCTATCTTTCTAATCGAGCGCTCAAGGCGGGCATTAATATCCTGATCATTTTGCTCCACCGTTCGGCGCATCGTCTGCTCGTTTGTCCTGTCATACTGCTGTGGCGCTACAGGTAGGGGTTGAGTTGCCATTATCGCCTTCCGTCCGTTCTAATTCCGAAGCGCATATCTCCCAGTGACCACCCGTACCCAGCACCTGATGACTCAATTCTTACAACTGACTCGCGGGAGCGGGTTCTGACGTGAGATTGCGTTGTGTTACTGGTAATTTGTGAGGAGGAAAGATTGCGGAGGCTTTCTAGTGGAAAGTTCCGGCCCTTTATATCCACGGTCATCGTTGCGTCTTGAGTCATTCCGGTAAATGTAAAATCGGGCACAATCCTGTTAATGTGCATAAACGAGTCTCCATCGCCGATGCCCACATCCCCGGACTCTACATACGCCGTCATTGGGGAGCCATCATCGTCGTATCCAAGCTCATGGTTATACAGATAATTGCTCTCAAGATCTTGGATGTTATTTGAACCCGCCATCGGGTATTGTTTTGCTTCTGTTTGAGTGAAATAGCCCCTGTTCAAGGTGCCCACAGACCAAGCGTTTTCCATGTAGTTGAAGGTCACATAGTTGGTGATATCTTGATTGCCGACCTGATAAAACCACGTCACCTCGGAAAAGTCTGGGTTAGACCCAGCAAAAACCTTAAACTCCTGAGACCTGTCGATGTTATCAAAAACATACCTGTGAACACTGCAAGGTATTCTCTGGACAGAGCCGGAGTAGATGTAGAATCCGCCTCGATCCATAAAATAAACCGAATCCCCAACTGCCACTGCCGCGTTTGGACCGACAAATGCAACACCCTCGGCGACTGGGGTAAAGGCATACACAAAGGGCGCGCCAACAAACCTCATTGATACAAGACCGCCGTCAGTGCTGACAAGGATTTCCTGCCTTGTTTTTGCGGCACCCACTATCTCTGTGCCCACAGAAAGAACTTGACCGCCAGCGGAGTTTATTGCTGACGGAAACCATGAGGTCGCGTTCTCCTGATCAGACCACCGAACCAGCAGGGGATCTACGGAAAAATCAGGCCCAGAGGCTCCTATTGGTGTGGCTCCAAAGCATATTACATGCCTGTCAACATCCGATACCATAACTTGCAATGCATTTTGCGGCGCAGAATTGTCACCAAGAGA
>Ga0181562_10002660_pt1 | contig 13461 bp, 1 predicted proteins | sample 011ome_26_FD_139344 | JGI IMG/M metagenome (GOLD analysis project Ga0181562, IMG submission 139344) | Coastal salt marsh microbial communities from the Groves Creek Marsh, Skidaway Island, Georgia - 011511BT metaG (megahit assembly) | ecosystem: Environmental > Aquatic > Marine > Intertidal zone...
GAAGACGAAGACGAAGAATATTTGGAAGAGGAGGAGGAAGAAGAGGACGCGAACGACGAGGACAACGACAACACGAACAAACCGTTATCGTACGAAGAAATCGCGGAAAAAAAACGGCAGCTCTTCACGCAGAGGAACTTGGAAATTCAACGCAAAACGGCGTTACAAAACGCGCACATGACGTACACCACGCGAGACGTTTTAAAAGCTATGGACGACGGGGACGCGGCGACTGGGATGTCAGCCGAGGCGAAAGCGTTTTTGAGCATGAAACCGATGACGGCGATGAGCAGACAGAAGAATAAAGTGTTCCTTCCCGGGGTGAAGAGAACGAGAGTGTCGAGGAAGATGCGAGTGAGCGCAGAGGCGGAGAAAATTTTAGGATTAGCAAACATGCTGTACGTGCAGAACTTCGTGGAAGAGGCGATCGAGAAGTGCCACGAGTGCATCACGGTCGCTCCGCATGAGGCGAGTCCGTATCACACGCTCGGTTTGATTTACGAAGAGAAGGGCGACATGGCGAAGGCGATGGATTTTTATTCCATCGCGGCGCACGTGAGTAAGAAAGACGTGGAGTTGTGGTTGAGAATTGCGGATATGGCGCTGACGTTGGAGAACAGACGACACGCGATATATTGTTTGAGCAGAGCAGTGAAAGCGTCGGAGGGGATTTTAGACGACGCGGAGAGGAATTTGTTGAGGTTGAACAGCGCAGATTTGTACGAGGAGTTTGGCGAGAAGAGACAGGCGATTGCGCAGTACGAACAAATTATAGAATCATTAGGACCGAAAGATGTTTTGATAGATCCGTACGATGTGCACATAAAGTGCATGAGTTTGTGCATGGAGTGTAACCTGAAGCCGAACGCGGCGAAAGTTTTAGGTGGGTACGCGAGAAAGAACGCCGCGAGAGTGGACATGAAAACGATGTTGTTCTTGATTGATTTAGTGAGCGAGTTAGATTGGTGGGAAAAAGTCGTCGAATACGTGGAGTTATGTCGTCGAGTGTGGGAAGAAAAAGGCCATTTTTCGTACAAGGAGATGAAAACGTTCCCGCTGAATTGCGAGGCGATGAAGGCTAGAGCATTGATTATGCTTTCCGGGATTTACAAGCAACACAAAACAGACGAAGACGCGATTAAATACGAAAAGAATTGCGAAGCAAAGTTAAGAGTAGGGAGAATGTGTACGGATGTCATCATGGGCGCGATAGAGAAGGCTGCACCTCGAGCAGAGAAAGGAGAGAAGAACGTGTTTCCATTTCCGGATTTGAGCTCTGAAAATTTGTTTCGATTGGCGCACGCGCATCGAGAACACGGCAACGATCAACACAAAGCCATGGAAGTGTACAAAGCGCTTCTCATATACGACAAAACGCGTGATAGCGCAGACGTTTGGGAGAAAATGGCCGATTGTGCGCGAATAGCGAGGGGTGTGGAAGGTGCGAAACAAGTTTACGAAGAGATTTGTAGCACGAGAAAACACAGCTCGGCGGCGAGAGTACAATTGACGGAGATTTTCTTGTACGAGTTGAAGGATGAAGAGAAGGCAAAAGAGATGTTGCCATCTTTAGAAGAACTGGTAAACGATAGCGTGGATGATAATGTTTTATTACGAGCTTCGGAATTACGACGATCGTTACAAAATATGGATGACTTTATAAGAGAGTCGTTACCAACGGTCCAACAAATCTTGGACGAAGCGTTGGACGTTAAGGCGCAAATTCAAAAGTTACGAGCGGATGCGAAGCACTTGCAAAACATAGAGGACGCGAGAAATAGCGCGTACTTAAAGAAAACCGGAGGTAAAGATGGGCTGAAGAAGAAGAAGCAAAAGACCGGATGGGGCGGTCGGAACGGAGGCGGTAGTAGGAAGGAAGAACTCGTCCCGTTGTCGAAAGGCGCGTTTAGAGGCTTCGAGAACAAACGTTTGGAAAGAAATCGGGAGCTCGATAAGAAATTCTTGACGAAAGAAGAGGTTGCGGAGATTGAAAGAGAAATACGGGGTGAAGAGACGAAGACTTCGGAAGAAATCGCCGCCGAAAAACGCGAAGTACAACCACAGGAGGAACAAAACGAAGAGACGAATAATAATAGCGTTGTCGATGACGAGGGAGGAGAGACCGAAAAGGACAAAGCGGAGCGATTGCAACGCGAGAAAGAAGCGAAAGAGTTCAAGGAAGAAATGAAGAAAATAACGGACCAAATTGATATCTTGAACAAACACAGAGACTCTACGGCGAGTTTCAGCCACCCGACGCAGTTCGTGATGATCGTGCAAGTCTTACACGCGCTTCTCTTGGACGGCGGTTTGAAAGAAGCGCGTTCGATATTGGACAAAATCGTTGGTTTGTCTTTTCCTCGAGGTTTGTCCAAAGAACAAACCGTGGCGATTCGTTACATGCGAACAAAACTTTCACAATTAGAAGGCAACGCGTTCGGCATGGCCGAGCAAGCGAACAAAGTTGTAACCGCGTACCCGGACATTCTCGAAATGTGGAACATCGTCTTGCGCGACGGGTGTCGTAACACCACCAACGCCAAGAAAGTTTTAGCTACAGCGAAAAAAGCGGTAAAAGCATTCACGTTCCCAGGAAACGAATTCGACACAACTAACTCTGAAACGACCGTAAACGAGAAAGTTCCAGCGTTGTTAGCGTCCGGATACATCCACGGCTGGAACGATCAATGGGCGGTGGCGAACATGCATTCGAGAGAAGCGTTGCGTTTAGCGCCGAACGAACCGAACGTACGTTTGGGCATCGCGTGCTCACAAATTCACGGTGCGGTACAAACGCACTTGAGCGTTGGTGATTCTGAAAAGAACGCAAGAGTTTTGCGTGCGATTTGTCAGTTAAATACGATGGCGAAACAAAGAAATGATGTATCACCTATGGAGGCGACGTACAACGCCGCGAGAGCTTTACACCAAATCAATTTGATGTACTTGGCGCAGCCTTTGTACGAGAAGTGTTTAGAGATTAAAGACGAGTTTGTGAAAACGAACAAAGATCTTGCGAAAAACGCAGATTTAAGCGTCGAAGCGGCGTATAACTTGAGCTTGATATACAGAGCGTCCGGATGCGACGACTTGGCGCGAGCCGTGTTGAAGAAATACGGTTCATTTAGATAGTAATAAATTAACAACAAAGCTATCACTAGGTACCAGTAGAGGTACAAGTAGTAGATTGAGTACTGTACTTTTCGTTTTTAGAACTTGAATAAGCCTTTCATGCGTTCCATCAGACGCTGACTGGCGTTGGAATCCGCCATCATCTTCTCGTCCTCAAAGTCTCTCAGTTTCATCTTTAACCGGATGATTTCGTTTTGCAACTCGCCAATTCTCTTCGCCTGCGACTCGATCAAAGTGTTCTGCGCGTCGTATAAGTTCGATTCCGCGTTAGACTTGGTATTCTTCCCTCCTTGACCACCGATGTTGCCAACTTTCCTCTTCGCCGCAACTGCGACTGGTTTTTCGTTGAAAATATCCCCAATTAACTCTTGCAAATCCTCTCCGTCGTCCATCTCCTCCTCGTCTTCCTTCATCGCTTGCGGCATCATGCTCCCGAACATGTTCAAGTTACTCTTCGGCGGCACGCCCGGACTGGCCAGCCGTTCCGCTCTCGGCGACGTCAAACTCTTAATCGGTCTTTCCGGCTTCAATTTCCGTCTTCTTTCTGCCATGATGTACTGCGTCGAGTTCTGCGGCGCCTTCGGAACGGCCGTCTTCTTCGCCGCCGGCGCCGCTCTCCCTCCTCTCTTCGCCGGCGTCTTCTTCTTCTTTGCAGGCGGCGCTCCCCCTCGCGGGGCCAACACTTTCGTCGCCACCGTCTTTTTCACTTGCAACGGTTTGTTCTTCTTCTCGTTGTTGTTCTTCTTCGTAGTAGTAGTACTACTACTACTCTTCTTCTTGAGGGAAAAAGTTGCTCCTCCTGCACCACCGCCTCCTGGACTTAACAATTCCGCCGTGACGCTCGTTTTCGGGTCAAAAAAAGCCGCCACGGCTGGGTCGAGCGGTTGTCCTCTCCGAGAGGTTCTCGCCGCCGGCTTTTGAGGAGGAGGATTCTTCTTCGTCGTCGGCATCTTCTTCTTAAACTTCGCGTTTGCTTTCTGTTGTTGAATTGGACTTTTATTGCTCAAAATTCGATTTGGCGAATTCTTCTGTGTAGTAGTAGACGGTTTATAAGACGGCAACAAATGGTCCAACGAATGTCTCTTTTTATCACTGCGATTCTGTTTGTTCCCTGCTCTTCTCGAGGCGGGCATAAAGATATTTATGTATGTATTTATGTGTGTGTGTCGTGTGTTTTATGTGTGGTCGTTGGGGCAATTCGACAAATTCAAACAGAGACAAATAGGAGTAATAATTGAGGAGTGATTTTACTCGTGATTTTTGGTCGGTCGAGAACTCTTTAGATTTTCAACGCTTTTGCGCGTCGCGTGGCATTCATTCTATTTCTTCTTAGATTTCTACTACTAGTATTTCTAGACGTTTATTTCTAAACTACTTTTACGTCCACACGCACAACTTCCCGTCTTCTAAACCGGCAAAGAGCAAGTTACCGACGTCACACACCGAGGTGATTTTAAAGCTCGAAAACGCTCTCAGCGAGTGCAAGACCTGGAGTCCTGTTTGTTTGGCGTCGACGACTCTGACGAAACCGTTGGCGGTGGCGAGAAAGATACATTTTTCGTCCGAGGATAAGGAGAAGGAGGTTATGGCATCTTTTCGGGAGACGTCGAGGGAGGAGATGAGGGCGCCGTTGGTGGAGTAGGAACGTAGGACGCCGCCGTTGGGAGGATGAGCGACGCCGGTGGTTGCGTTCGCGTGATGCTCGATCGACCAAAAGACAAATATCTTCGCCGTGGAGAACGCGATCGAACACCAAACTGGGACGCATACTTTTTCTTTATACTTCCCGTCGATATCATCCGACGGCGATGGTAACGGTACCGCGTCACTCAAAAGTTCCTCCTCGAAGAAATCGTTCAACTTTCGATCGCCTTTGTTCGTGTTTGAGTTCGAGGAGCCGCCAGACCCGATGCCGTTCAAGTCGTGCAAAAGACAAGTTCCGTCGAGTGATCCACTGACGACGATATCGAGCGACGCGTTGACAGATACGGAGACGATGGCGTCTGAGTGCCCGAACTTTTGCAGTTTGGGCAGCACAGGTAATCCGAAACCGTTTGGCGTGCTTACGATTTCCCAGACTCCGACGGAGGCGTCTGCGCCGCCGGAAACTAAATACCCATATTTCATGTTCGATTTGTTCACGTTTGGTGCAAACACGCGGTGTTGTACCGCAGATATGCTCCCTCCAGAAAACGTGTGTCCCCCATCCGTGGCAAAATCTAATCTCCACGGTTTCGATGGGTGCGGCAGTAAGTCCATCGCCAAACACTCGACAATGTCTCTGTGGCCTTTCGAGCAGGCGATTTCCCCGCATAATTCATCGCCAGCGTATGCACGTATCGTTCCGTCCCAAAAACCAGACACAACGGCGACTCGGCCGCCATCGAGAGTTGTAACCCCGTTCGCACTGAGCGGAATTTCACCCTCAAACGATCGATCGCCTTTCGTACGCATTCGAGCGCCACCGATAATTTGTTCACGAACTTTTGCTTCTCTCGCGATAGATCTGCACGGTTGGTCTTTCGTGCTGCTGTTCGCCGAGTTAATTGGTTCCAAAGAGACTCTCGCGTTTTGGTCTTGGAAGTCGAAATCGAGTTTATGGCCTTCGCGAACGACTCTCGCGGTCCAAATTTTACGATTCGAGGAAACCGCCACGAGTTTATCGCGGTCGTAAGATAGTTGGACAATGGCGGCGCCGTCAAATTGCGCGTCTTGGAATATACCTTGTAATTTCAACGGTTCGGAGAACCTATCGTCGTTTTCGTCGTCGGTATCTTCTTCGCCGTTGAAGACTCTCAAGCAGGCACCGTATACGGAAGCGTACGCCTCGCGTTTCCTTCGCAATCTTGGAATTCTTCTTGGATGTGGTCGTTTAAACACCTGCGCGGGCGTTTGGCCAAAGTTAACGATTTGCGTTTCAATCGCCAAGCGTTCCTGTGGATCTTCAATTGCGTCTAAATCAACCGCACCTTCGTACGTTAAATAATAAAACACATTCTTCTTCGATTTTGCGCGAGCGCCTAGTTGCGACGCGCCAAAGACCAAATCAATCCAGTCGTGAATGGTATGCGAAACATGGTCGGATTCTAACGCATCTCGCATAGTTTGAATAAATGTCCGCGTGCTACCATTGGCCCATTTCGGGAGCACGACAGTATCGACTAAGGAGCCGTCTTGTCGCTTCCCAAACACGTTCGAGTTGCTATTTTCGAGAAACTCCGGAAGGTAGAAAAACTCCGGGATCAACTCTTTCACGTCTGCGGTAGATTCAAGGACCGCGTTCCAGGTTTGCGAAATATCGGAGAATAATCTATCCGAGTGGTCAAACTTACCGCCTTGTAATTGCCTCGATAAATTCGTAAATGGTTCCAATCGAATCAAAAAGTACAAGACAACCGCTGCAGATGAGTAGTGCGAGCCGTAATGAAAGGCAGGCATAGACGCATCAGGGTCACTCTCAAGCTGTTTAAAGCGCTCGATGAACTGTTTCAAACGCACTGGGTTTAAAGCACCTATGGGTAACGATAAATCTCGATAAACTTTCGGATCCTCGAGATTAATCGTCGCCGACTCGTAATCGCTCAAGATCCACGGGAACACTGGATATTGCGATAAATCGTGATATGTTCGTCCAGCGAGTTTATTCAAAGCGATCAAGTAATCAAAGGTGGATATTTCGCGCTCTTTCCATCTCTTTTGCATCAGTTGCGCCGTGCGATTTTTTTGTCGTCGGTCAAGAATGACGATGGAGGCATCGAGTGAAGCGATTTTCACCGACGCTTCAACTCTCAGTTTCTTGTTCGCAAAGGCGAAAAAGACCGAGCGACCATCTTTAGTGTACATTTCAATGGCAACATTACGCAAACGCCATCGCATGTGGACTAGTTCTACAATGGTATTCACGGGCCACTTCCAAAAACGACTTACTATGTTCTCTTTATCGTCGTCGATAGAATCCAACGCCGCATCGCGGTTAGCGGTAAAGAAGACCACGTCTTTCGCAACATCTAGAGTACCTTCGATAACTAAATCTGAAGACGACACCATGCACACGTTCGAAACGGTAAAAAAGATGTGTTTGTCGCGTTTCGCTTCGTCAGCTTTGGAATGCAGCCACTCGGCTGTTTTCTGTTTGTCGAGAAGCTTGGACTTTTCGTTCGCGTCTACTTCACGAAGCATTTCGAGCTCTTTTTGCATCGTTTCTTCATCTTCATCGGATTCGGTGAGATCGCCGTCGAGGTCCGCGTCTTCGTTGATTGTATTGTTTCCCGAGGGCGATGGTTTTACTGTCGAGGCGCTTGCATCGATTTTGTCTTTCCATTGCTTCGCGGCGGATTGCAAAATCGGCAAATTTTCCTCTTGCGCTTCAACGCCGCTGCCTTTCGAGGCTACGGCGGCATTCACTAAAGTGTTGCTCTTCGAAAGTTGTCGCGTCAACGCATCCATTCTATCCCTTCTTACTCGTAAACGGCGTCCAACAGAATCTTCTTTTTCGCAATCGAGTACATAAAATCCATCGTCGCCGAGATGATCACCCACCGTCGACGCATCACTTGCAAATACCTGGTCTTGTGCTTTTTGCCATCTCGATTTTAAACCAAATAAAAGACGACGTAACGAACCTTCACTCTCTTCCACGGCAAACTGTTCGTCCGCTATTCGCTTGTCACACTTAGCAATGTTCGCTTCGACTTGTGTAATTTGAATCGCAAACGCGGGAGGCGCAGATACGTCTTCCCAATCGTCATCTTCCATCTGGTCGGCATCTTCTTTCATCGGCAGTTCCTTTTTCTCTTTAGATGCGGCATCCGGAATGAGATTTAATATGCGAGCGTCTTCCGGATCATTCGCGGCATTTAAACACTTTGAAATATTGACTTTACATTGCGAGAGCGCCTTCGCGTTGTTCCCGTGACTCTCTAGTAAACTCGATAAGAGCAGCTTAGCGTGTGCATACTTTTCGATGTTGCAGCTTTTCGTCACGCGAAGAAAATACGCGAACGCTTTCGGATGTTTGATTTTTACGTTGACATCGTCGCCGTCGATGGCTAACTCGACGAGAGCTTCCCGGATCTGACTCGAATCGTCATTGACGATGGTTTCATTACTCTTTCCGAACAAGGCTTCTCCGAGCGCATCGATTGCGCCATTCGCTGCGGCAACATCCATTCTACGTTCAGATTTGCTCGTGCCGAAATCCTTCTCCGCTGCCGAGGAGGAATTCTTACTCGACGGCGTTGCTTTCAACGCGAGGCTTTTCAATGCGTTCCTAATATTTTCCATCGCCTTCGTGTGACCGCGCGGAGAAGGATTCTTTCCTTCGCCGTCATTGTCCGCATCACCGGCGTTCTCATCGAGTGCTAACTCGATTGGGGATGCCGTTTCAGGAAGCGAAAACGCCAAATGGAGTATCCGTGCTGCCATGGCCGAATTCGAGTTTTGTTTACTCGAAGACGACGGTGTCGTACTCGGTAACAACATCGGTGCAAGCGCTATAGCAAATCCTCCGCAATTTGAAACAAGCTCGAAACAAAAGCGGTGCGTCTTGGACGCGCGTCGAAGAAAAGCGAGACAATCGACTAAGAAACCGTCGTGCGCATCTGATCGTGAAGCCGCCGCACATAAAGATTCGATTGCGTCTATGCAATAAACACCGTCGATATCAATGGTTTCGTCCATCAGGATGTTCTCGAGGATTTCAAACAACCCTTTGCGAAAGGCGTCGTCCTCAGCCGGGCAAAACTTTTCCAGCGATCGAACGATTCGTCGAACAGGTAAAACTCGTAAAAGCTCCGCGTTTGAGCAATTACTTCTCAAAAAGTCAACATACTCTGCGCGCGCGTCCTTGCACGTCGATCTGGCCCATTTTATGGGATTGAATATTTCAGATCGAGCATCCCCTAACGCCGCCAACCACTCGGGTGTCTGCACCGCGCCGTTTTTTACACGAGGTTGTTGACCTGCGCAACTTTTCGCTAACCAATCAAACGCTGGAATAAGCTCTTTAGAGAGTCGATTTGGAGTTATTGAATGTGCGGTTAGAGCGATGATTTTCTCTCGCGCGCGAAGTGGGTATCCCCCATCCGAAAGCAAAGCCGCGATGAGCGAAACAGCCGCCGGAAGCACTTTCAAATCGTCGGTATCGTCTTTTTGCTGCTCTAAAAGCTCGGGGATGAGTTGTTCAGCTCCGCCGAGCGACCGGCAGACATCTGCAGCTGACGTTGTGCTGCAAACTCTCGCGCAAAGTTCGTCATCGTCATTGTTTTCTGACTCGCCTTTAGACACATTCAGGTTTATGCGAGTGCGCATGTTCCCAGTCGCCGCAGTCGCATCAATAGTCATTTTCAAGCTCGTTCGCAAACTCTTCTCGAAAACATCTCTCGCAGCTGTCATTGATATACCCCTACGAAGGAGTAATATGGAAGGTTCGGCTTCGGTTGGCATGAACGCTCCGACGTACTCCGCTCCTAAAGCGTAGAGAAGGAGCGCCGCGCTGAAATCCACCGCCTCGGAGAAAACTCGAAATGTTGCAAACTGCCCCGTGAAAGGTTTTGCGAAGTTCGCTATACCAGCAGCGGCCCCGATGTGCAAAGAAACTGTGCCTTTATTGCCATCGTAGGAAGAGTTTGGCAAAATCGGATCCCCTATAGCTGTATTTGCGATACTCTGCGCGACGCTCGTTGCCACATTTGCTCGGTTCCAAGGATACTTCAACTTTTGCGGGTAAGATTCGTTACCATCTACGCAGATTCGCGCGTTTGCGCTCGACGCGCTCGCATTTCTACCACCAAGAATAAGACCACCACCTTTGACGGATACGCACACATGCGTCCACTTCCCTGGTATAATTGGGCACGACGTGTCGTAAAACGAACAATCGTGCCTTTCACCGTTGGGTAAAAGCGACGAGAGTTTCAGAGATCCATCTGGACGCAACGAGCAACATAAACCAACACCAGCTTCTGTGAGGAGACTAAAGATTCCTTGATCCGCCGACGCATTGCCTTCATTGGTTTCGTCTTCAATTTCTGCGCGTATCCACATCGAAATTGTGACACCGTTTGAACACTCCGCAATTTTTTTCTTCACGCGAACCCCTCCAGAAGCGCCACCAGCGAAATCGAAGAAAGTTCGAGGCGCATCGTTAATTGCCGCGCGTTTCAACGCATCAATAAGTAACCTTTTATATTCGGACGAGCGAAGCTTTTTCAATGTTTTCATCGCGTGTCGGAGTTGTAGCGCGGTGAGACAGTGAGAAGCGCAAGATTCGATGCACTTGGCAATGTTTTCGACGCATTTGGCATCGTGAATGATGGTATCGTGTACATCGCCAGCTTTGTCATCCAAATTATAATTACACCACCATTCGAAAAGGTGCGTGAGCGCATCCGCTTTCGTCGCGCACTCTCGAGAGGCGACGGATCTCTCGAGTAAATCGACAAGGAACCGCAACAGAAACAGCTGAGAGGATTTTGAACACCGCTCGCTGTTCCGAGCGATTGAGAACGCGATTCGCAGCGCACCCGGGTTTCTCAAGGTTATCTTACACGCACGCGAAGAGCTTTTTTCATCGATATTATCGTCGTCACACGCGAATCGAATTGAGGTCATAAGCGTCACTTCACTCGCGAACGAACTTTTGCCTCTTTCGTTAATTCTCATGGCTTCAATCAAGGCGTCGTACCCTACGCATTGTTCAAACGTCTGCGCGGCATCGGTACTAGTTTTAATTGCGTAATGAATCGTTTCGAGCGCGGTAGAGGCAACCACCTCACCGGATTCGCCGTCGCAGAGTGATGCCAACGTGAGAAATAAAGCGCCGTTCTCAATAGTTGCCCAATTTTGGCATTTGCGCACGCTGGCCCGAGGCGTTCTCTTGGCAATATTCCGAATAGATTTCAAAAGAGGGATCAAAACACCACCGCTTTCACCATTATCACTTTCTCTATCAAAAATGCGTGCTTTTGGTAACGCTTGAAAAAACGCTTTGATCCAAAGGAAAAAGGCATCGATGTCAAAGAATAGCTCCGAATCCGCCGTTCGCGTTTGTTCCACGGCAATATACGTCGCCAAACTTGAAGCAAACTCCAAAGACTCACCGTTTACCCACAAAAAATCGTCGAATAATACGCTCAAGAGTGACGGAGACCGCGCTGAGGCGAGACGAAGCGCAGGGTCTTCGGTCTCTTTTGCTAAAGCTTGCAATAACTCCGCACACGCTCGCGCACACTTTGTCTTTGCGTCGTTTTTCTCTGTTTCCTCGGTATCCCCAAAGACAAACATATTTGGTGGACACATCCACACTCTCACTTGACTATGTACTGCCGCTGCTATTCTATTCGGAGCTTCGAGTTCAACCAAAGCTCTGCAATCTCTAGGATTGTTTCTATACACTATGCGCAGTAAAGCTCCGGCTAAGGCTTCGCACGCGGAAGGATGAAAGACGCGTTGACAAAAGGCGGATAGAATATGCTGCAATGCGTTTTCATCTCCTGGCCTCTTGTTATCGAGTGCTAAGCCAACTAATAATATCGCTTCCTCGCGCGCGAGATGCGTTTCTTCGTCTTCCTCTTTGTTGCTCTCCCCGCCGCCATCGATTTTAGGAACTTCACCGAATGTTTCGGAGTTTAACAAAGTCTCCCACACTTTAGCATCGATGATGGCATCGATGATAATTTCGCGATTTTCATTTGATATGATAGCATCACTTTTTTCCTCATTTTCTTCTTCTTCTCCTGTGCTATGACGATTGAAGGCGTCTATCACGAATCTCGCCAAACCCGCGCGCAATTTCAAAGCGCTCTTCTTTGAAATAGATAAAGACTGTGCTGACGAACCTATGTTTACAATCTGCGATGCTACTTCATCCGATTCAGACTTCGTTATGAAAGCAGCGGCTGCAGTGAAAGCGGAATCCATGATGACGTTGGCATCATTGTCATCTTCGATTGCGCTACACGTGACGGCTACCGCGAGGGCCCCGGCAACTGCTCGATCTTTCGCTTCTGAGGCGCGAGCGGACTTTCTCGAGATTGCCCTAGACACAGTTGAGGAAGCAAGCGAAAGAGAGCCAAAACTGTTCAAAAGCGATGTTTGCAACGATAACGAGCTTCCAACAGTTGCTTCTAATAAGTTTGTGGGCATGCGCCCGGTCCCTTCGAGAACGACATCCAACGCGCCGTTCGTATTCGCGGACGAGACCATGTTCTCATCACCCATCACCGCACATCCAATCGCACGCAGAGCTACGAATTCGCACGCTAAACTCGTCGCAATTATTTTCATTTGATCGTCGGGGATCGATAGCGATGATGCCGTAGCTGAATGTTCACTACTACTAAGACCTCCAGAAAACCTAGCGCGCGCTATACGAGCAGCCTTCATGACTTCCACCAATGCACTCATCGCGTTCGATTCAAACAAAAGTTTGGCGTAACGCGTTGGTACCGTAGTAAATGCATCGTTTGGTGCATGTTTTCTTTCTTCCCATCTGGTTCCATCGGGATCTGAATACCATAGAATCGCCTCGCAACCCGCCACACATACCTCAAACAACGCATTCACGACTCCACTCGCGTGCTCGGCGTCCACCTCGTTCACGGATATTCCTCGCAACTTACCCGCCGCAAACTTTCCAATCGCGCTCATTTCTTCAAGTATGCTTCTACTATAACTACTCTCTGAACCTATCTCTAAAAATATTCTCCGGTTCCGTTCGCTCGCACACATCCTCGCCGCCGCTCGAATCGCCGCGCGTCCAGAATTTACATCCTCCTCTGGCTCTCCATCTAATTCTTCATTGCTGCTACTAAACACCTCCAGCTGTCTAGAAAACTTCTCTTTCGCGCGCATTAATTCTTCAAAAACAAACTCCAAAACCTTCCTCGGGTGCCCACACCGACCAACACCGACGGCGATTATCCCGCTCGGCGTTTCCACTTTGTCCACGATCTTCTTCGCGTCCCAACGCTTCCGCGCGTCGGCGACGAGCAAACGCAGAAAAGCGTCCCTGGTCGTCGCAGCATCACCATCGTTTGCTTTTACCTCGACCTCTTTCCACAGTTTCGACATCACGAGTTCATTCGCTAACGTCTCGTCAAACATCACGTCTTTCACGTCTTCGTCCTCTTTGGCGACCTTTGATGGTTTTTTCTCGTTAAATATTAAAGCGCTCTTCTTCCTCTCGAATTTATTGCGCATCATAAAGGACGACGAGGACGATGAAGCAGAAGCAACGCCACCATCACCTCCACCGCGACCGGCACCAGACGACAACGCTTCGTCTAACGGACCGTTGTTTTTATCCTCGTCGTCTTCTTCTTCGTTCGA
>Ga0181562_10002672_pt1 | contig 13423 bp, 13 predicted proteins | sample 011ome_26_FD_139344 | JGI IMG/M metagenome (GOLD analysis project Ga0181562, IMG submission 139344) | Coastal salt marsh microbial communities from the Groves Creek Marsh, Skidaway Island, Georgia - 011511BT metaG (megahit assembly) | ecosystem: Environmental > Aquatic > Marine > Intertidal...
AAACGGCTCGCGATAGGGACGGAGACCACGCCTGCTACTAACAGGATAAACGCAAGCAAGAGGAATTCAGTCATATGCCGCGCGGCTCCTGCTTGCCCCCCCTGTTCGCTTTATGGGTCAAATGTGCAGCGCCTTGCCGTATGCCGCCAGCACGCTTTCGTGCATGCTCTCGCTGATTGTGGGGTGCGGGAACACCGTCTGCATCAGCTCGGCTTCGGTGGTCTCAAGCGTCTTGCCGATGGTGTAGCCTTGAATCATCTCGGTCACTTCCGCTCCTACCATATGTGCACCGAGCAGCTGACCGGTTTTCGCATCGAACACCGTTTTGGTGAAGCCTTCTGCCTCGCCCAGTGCAATCGCCTTGCCATTGCCGATGAACGGGAAGTTGCCGACCTTTACCTCGTAGCCAGCTTCCTTCGCCTTCGCCTCGGTCAGGCCAACGCTTGCGATCTGCGGGTGGCAATAGGTGCAACCCGGGATCGCATCACGGTTCAGCGGATGAGGGTGCACATCCTTATTGCCCAATTCCTGAGCGATGGCTTCTGCAGCCGTCACCCCTTCGTGCGAAGCCTTGTGAGCCAGCCACGGCCCCGGGGTGCAATCTCCGATGGCCCAGAGGCCATTCGACTTGGTGCGACCATAGGGGTCGATCTGGATGAAGCCGCGATCCATATCTGCTAGCTTCTCCACCCCAATGTTTTCAGTGTTGGGGACGATACCGATGGCTACGATGCAGTGCGAGAATTCCTGTTCGCTTACCTTGCCATCCTTACCCTTGATCTTGGCTTTGACGCCTTTGCCGTCGACTTTGATGTCTTCGACGCCAGCCCCGGTCATGATGGTCATGCCTTGTTTTGTTAGCGACTTCTCCAGGAATGCGCTGACTTCGTGATCTTCAACCGGCACGATCCGGTCGAGCATCTCCACGACCGTCACGTCACAGCCCATATCGTTGTAGAAACTGGCGAATTCGATCCCGATGGCACCGCTGCCGATTACCAGCAGTTTCTTGGGCATTTCGGGCGGCGTCATCGCCGTCCGGTAGGTCCAGATGCGTTTGCCGTCGGCAGGCGCGAAAGGCAGGTCGCGCGCCCGCGCACCCGTGGCGACGATGATGTGTTTCGCGGTGAGTTTCTCCTCACCCTTTTCGCCCTTCACGGTGAGCGAGGTAGGTCCGGTCAACGTGCCCTCACCCATATGCACGGTGATCTTGTTTTTCTTCATCAGGTGCGTGACGCCCTGATTGAGCTGTTTGGCGACGCCGCGGCTGCGCTTCACCACAGCTTCCAGGTCAGCTTCGATCGTGCCTGCGATCTTGAGGCCATAATCTTTGGCGTGCTGCGCGTAGTGTAGTATCTCTGCGGAACGGAGCAGTGCTTTCGTAGGGATACAGCCCCAGTTTAGGCAGATGCCGCCCAAATTCTCCCGCTCGACAATGGCAGTGCTCAGACCAAGTTGCGCGCAGCGGATCGCGGCGACATAGCCACCAGGGCCAGAGCCAAGAACGATAACGTCATAACTAACTGACATTGCTCAATAACCTCATTTCAAATTCAACAGGATGAAACACATGGAACACTGTCCATGGGCCAAAAATCTTGCGGGCCGCACCGGCCCGAAATTACGGCTACAAGGGATGGATCGGGGGCGATTGTCATGGATCCCCCTTTGCATGATCACCGCCTTGTAGGACAGCGCGAACCGGGCGCGGATTGCCCTCTTCATCGGCAAGCACGAACACAAACGTGCCTTTGCACACGAGCTGAGTTGTTTCTCCGTTGCGCTCGCGCGAAATACCTTCGGCGGCGATAGTGATCGAGGTGTTTCCCTCTCGCACAATCTCGCAATAGATGCTTAGCTCATCGCCCAGCGCCATCGCCGCGGGAAACGCAAAATCGGTTGCGGCGACGACATTGGCGCGCCCTTGCCCCGTCCGGCTTGCAAGCGATCCCGCACCCAGCGCCATCTGGCTCATCAACCAGCCGCCAAAAATCCCGTTATAGGGATTGAGGTCGCCCGGCATTGCCGTGACGCGAATTTGGGGTGGGCGGTCATTCATCTTTGGCTTGCCGGCGTTCTTTAGCATGAAGAGCAAACCAAAGAACTGCTGCAATCAAACCAGCCGGGATGCCAACCAATGGGACCGCTTCTAAAGAGAGGATGCCAGCAGCATCCAGAAGCATGGGAATCAACGCAACACTTACCGCTCCAGCGATCGCGCCTAGGCCAAGCATCACTGGAAGACTGTCATGCCAGTTGCGCCTTTTCGCAAGCAACCAAACCGGCACGCCTATAAGAAGTCCGAAAAAGCATGCCGCAACAAATGTTATGAGCACACCGTTCATGTAATAATCTCTGGGAAAGCTATCGCCACCAAGTAACGTCAAAGCTCCAACATAGGCGGGCATCAGGATCGCCAGAGAAGCCGCCACTACCAAGAATCTTCCGGTTGCTGCGAGCATGTTTACACCACCAGACCCATAGGGTTTTCGATCAGGCTGCGGAACTGGTCGAGCAGTTTGGCTCCGTCCACGCCATCAATCGCACGGTGATCGAAGCTGCCGGTAACGCTCATCACAGTTGCAACTTGTAGCGCGCCGTCCACCACAAATGGCCGCTGTTCGCCAGCACCCGCGGCCAGGATCATCGCCTGCGGCGGGTTGATCACGGCGTCGAACTGCTTGGTGCCGAACATGCCGAGATTAGAGAGTGACGCGGTTCCGCCCTGATACTCATGCGGTTGCAGTTTGCCATCGCGCGCTTTGCCTGCGAGTTCCTTCATCTCGGTCGATATCTGCGCGAGCCCCTTGTTGCCCGCATCGGTGATGATCGGCGTGATCAGGCCAGAAGGCGCGGCAACAGCTACAGAGATATCCTGCCGTGAATATTGGTGCATCACATCGCCCTGGAAGCTGACATTGCACTGCGGCTCACGCTGCAATGCGCGGGCCAATGCCTTGATGATCAGATCATTGACTGAAAGCTTCACACCGTCGGCCTCAAGCGAGGCATTCAGTTGGCTGCGCAGCTTGAGCAATGGATCAAGCCGTACATCTACGGTCAGGTAGATATGCGGAATGTTTTGCTTCGCTTCGGTCAGGCGGCGCGCAATAACCTTGCGCACATTGTTAAGCTTGACCTCTTCATACGGCGCACCACCGTCCGCGGGCGATACTGACGGAGTGGGCGCCGGTGCAGGCGCTGGCGCAGAGGCAGCGGCTGCAGGAGCGGCGCCGGGCTTGGCTTCTCCAACGTCTGCCTTGACGATACGGCCGTTGGGTCCGCTGCCGGTAATGGTAGAAAGGTCGATACCCTTTTGCTCGGCAATTCGCTTTGCAAGCGGCGATGCAATGATGCGATCTCCAGATGCTGCGGGAGCGGCGGCCGGGGCAGGCGCGGGACTTGGCGCAGGCGCCGGCGCACTCGTTCCGCCAGCCGCCTCGACATCATCCTTGGTAATCTTGCCGTTCGGGCCGGTGCCAGTGATCGTGTTGAGATCAATCCCGCTAGCTTCAGCCAGTTTGCGCGCAGTTGGAGTGGCAGCCGGGCCATCATTCAACGGCGGCGCAGAAGGTGCTGGTGCCGGCGTAGGAGCCGCCGCCGCTGCATCTGCATCTGCATTTTCACCCTCTTCCGCCAGCACAGCGATAACCGTACCGACTGAAACGTTCTCGGTCCCCTCTTCGACAGCAATCGAGACCAGCGTCCCTTCATCGACTGCTTCGAATTCCATTGTCGCCTTGTCGGTTTCGATTTCGGCCATGATATCGCCAGACCGGATTTCATCGCCTGGCTTCACCAGCCATTTGGCGAGTGTTCCCTCTTCCATCGTGGGCGATAGCGCTGGCATCTTGATTTCGATTGGCATTGCTGGAGAGATTCCCTTTCCTTTACGCAAGGGAAGCCTGTGCCGAATTAGAGCGCATGGGGCAAGAACCTTGCTAAGAATACGTTTTCAGCCAATACCTCTAACTCAAAGAACGGAGCGGGTCACATGCGGGTATTTCTGGTCGTTATAGACGAGACCGGCGAAGCACGGTCAGCCTTGCGGTTTGCCGCTAGGCGAGCAGCCGCGGTAGATGGCGGCGTGCATATTCTGGCGCTGGTCCCGCAGCAAAATATCAGCGCATTCGGAGGGGTTCAGGACACCATTGAGCAGGAGGCGCGCGACCGCGCAGAGATGCTCGCGCATGGGGCGGCCGGCAGCCTGCTGGCAGAAGGCGGAATTATGCCCAGCATTTCTGTAGTCGGCGGCGGCGGCCAGAAGGTCATCCGGGAATTCATTGAAGAGCACGATGAAGTGGCCGCTCTGGTACTTGGCGCCGCGTATGGGGGCAGTCCGGGCCCGCTGGTTACGCATTTCTCCGCTAATGCCGGGACTTTGCCATGCCCGCTGTACATCATCCCGGAAAATTATGATGAAACAGCCGACAAAGCGTAAATCGCGTCCCGGTCAGCGTTTTCGCCCCTGATGACGAATGTTTTTCGGGCGGCCGCGTTTGGCGACCATGTGCTTGCCCTGCTTCTTGTGGCCAAATCGAGGGGCCGGTCGGGCACCGCGTGGTTCGATTTCGTTTCCATCTGCGTCAACCGGAACGAATTTCAACGAACCGGTTAGAGCATTGGCTTCTGCCAGTTTGAGCTTCAGCCGGTCTCCGGAAGAGTAGGTCGTGCCGCTGTCCTCGCCGATCAGGCTTTGCGAGGCTTCTTCGTAGAGGAAGTGTTCACGGCCCAGAGTTGAAACCGGCACCAGGCCATCACCGCCCATTCCAAGGATTGTCGCGAAGAATCCGAACGCCTGTACGCCGGTGATTCGGGTATCGAATACTTCCCCGACCCGAGCAGACAGCCACGCGGCAACATAGCGGTCAATCGTGTCGCGTTCGGCCTCCATCGCGCGCCGCTCAGTCTGGCTGATTGCATCGCTTACTTGTTGAAGGCTGCTGCGATCACGGTCTGACAGTCCGGTGAAATCAGGCAGGTCGAGATCGGTTTTTGGCTGTTCCAGCTTGTAAGCATCAACCAGGGCGCGGTGCACCAGAAGATCCGAATAGCGGCGGATTGGTGATGTAAAATGGGCGTAGCTTCCCAGCGCGAGCCCGAAATGCCCGGCGTTGGTTGGCCCGTAATAGGCCTGCATCTGGCTACGCAGCACCGCTTCCATCACTTGCGCCTTTTCGCTTTCGTCGCTCACATCCTTGAGCATCCGATTGAACAGCGACGGCGTGATGACCTGACCCAGGGCGAGTTTGCGTCCAAAGGTGGCTAGGTAGTCACGCAAGGCGATCAGCTTCTCACGCGCAGGGGGCTCATGCACGCGGTAGACGACTGGTGCGGTCTTGGCCTCCAGCGCCTTGGCGGCGGCAACGTTCGCCGCGATCATGAAATCTTCCACGACCCGGTGCGCATCCAGCCGCTCGCGCACGGCGATCTCGGCAATCTGGCCCTGCTCGTCCAGCACAACCCTGCGCTCGGGCAATTCCAGCTCCAGCGGATCACGCGCATGCCGCGCCTTTTCCAGCGAGCGCCAGCAGTTCCACAGGTCTGCAAGATGTTTCGGCGCTGAACCGTCATCGATCGCAGCTTGCGCGTCTTCATAAGCGATGTTGTGATGTATGCGCACTATTGCACGCGTGAAGCACGTCTTGTTGACCGCCCCATCTTTATCGACGTGCAAATGGCAAACCATTGCCGCGCGATCCACGCCTTCCTTCAGCGAGCAGACGTTCGCGCTAAGCACTTCGGGCAGCATGGGAACAACGCGATCGGGGAAATAGACCGAATTGCCGCGTTTGCGTGCTTCCTTGTCCAGCGCGCTTCCGGGGCGAACGTAAAATGACACATCGGCAATTGCAACAATCGCGTTGAAACCGCCCTGCCCATCCGGCTCTGCCCAGATGGCGTCATCGTGGTCGCGCGCATCCGCCGGATCAATTGCAACAATCGGGACATGCCGCAGATCTTCACGGTGTTGTTCGCTCAATTCCAGTTGTGCAGCCGTTTCCGCTTCAAGCAGGGTTTCTTCTGCAAAAACATGCGGAATGCCGTGCTTGGCAATGGCGATCAGGCTGAAACTTTTCGGCGCTAACGGATCGCCGATGACTTCCACCACTTTCACCCCTGCGCGTTCGGATCGGCCGATCCGTTCGGCAATGACCAACTGGCCCTCTTCCGCCTCACCCACATCTGCGATCCGCGTTGAGTTTCGCACCCGCTTGTCAATCGGGACAAGCCAGGCTTTGCCGCTGCCATCCAGCTCGACCACGCCCATCAGGCCTTCGGTCCGCGCGGGCAGTTTCTTCATCGGATGCGCGATCCACCCTCTATCGGTTTCCTCGGTTCGCGACAGCACTCTGTCACCGGTTCTGAGCGCAGGCAGGCGCTTTCCGCCTCGCCCCTTGAGCTCTCTCATGGTGATACGCGGCGGCTTGCCCGGCGCATCGGGAGACCAATTGTCGGGAATGGCAATCGCTTCGCCATCATCAATCTCGACCACACGCAGCACGGTTACCTTGGGCACACCGCCCATGCGGTGATAGGCCGTTTTCTTGCCGTCGATCAGGCCTTCTTCGGCCATGTCTTTGAGAATGCGCTTTAGCGTGATCTTTTCCTGCCCTTTAAGCCCGAACGCTTTAGCGATCTCGCGCTTGCCAGCAGGTGTGTCCGAAGATTGAATGAACTCGAGTATTTGTTCTTTTGACGGCAGCCCGATCGGGCGCCGCGTTTTCTTATTATTTTTATTCATGACCCCTTATATCGGGTTCGAGTGCGCTTCAATCAATAGGCCTTGGCAATCAGGATCCGTTCGACCGCAGGGTCTCCGGTGAAAATACAGGGGCCGTCAGCCGGTGCGGCATCGCGCGGCACGTTGCGGATGGTGAGCTTGTGTCCCTTTAAAGTCTCGACCACCTTCTCCAATGCGTCGCCGGTCGGCTTTGACCACTGCACTTCCAACCAGCCAGGATATTTTGCAGAACCATCATAAAACGCCGCTACTTCATCCAGCGAAGTCACGCCGCGGGTGATATTGGCGTCGCGGCGTTCAGCAGCCTCATTGAATAGCGAGTTCTGAATATCTTCCAGCAGCGCGCTCAATCCGGCAACGGCGTCTGCGCGAGGTGTGAAAGCGAAGTTGGCTTTGCCGTTGTCCATGTTCCAAAGCTGGTCGCGGCGGATCATGGCAACTTTGTTGTCATTCATATCGCGCGGACCAACTTCCATGATGACAGGGGCACCTTTGCGCACCCAGTCCCACCGCTTAGCCGCGGCTTGTCCAGGCTTCTTGTCCAGCAATACGCGCACCGGTTCGCCCAGTGCCTGTTGCGCCGCAATTTCTGCGCGCAAGCTCTCGCAATATTCGAGAACAACCCCGTCTTCATCTTTGCCGCGTAGCATCGGCAGGATCACGACCTGATGCGGAGCGATACGTGGCGGCACGCGTAGGCCGTCATCGTCACCATGCGTCATGATAACGCCGCCGATCATGCGCGTCGAAACACCCCAGCTGGTTGTGTGGCAATGCTGTTCGGTGCCTTCACGGTCCTGATATGTGATGCCGGCAGCGTGCGCAAAATTGGTACCGAGATAATGCGAAGTACCCGCTTGCAGCGCCTTGCCGTCCTGCATCATCGCTTCGATTGACCAGGTCTCGACAGCACCGGGAAAACGCTCGTTCTCCGGCTTCTCGCCCGCGATCACAGGCAGCGCCATGTCTTCTTCTGCGCACGCACGATACATTTCCAGCGCGCGGTCCGTTTCCTCCAACGCCTGTTCCCGATTTTCATGGGCGGTATGCCCTTCCTGCCACAGGAATTCGCTGGTGCGCAGGAACATCCGAGTGCGCATTTCCCAGCGCACCACATTGGCCCATTGATTGGTAAGCAATGGCAAATCGCGCCAGCTCTGGACCCAGCGCGCCATGGCATCGCCAATAATCGTTTCCGATGTCGGGCGAACAACAAGCGGCTCTTCCATCTTGGCTTCGGGATCGGGGATCAAGCCGCCCTTGCCATCGGAAATCAGGCGGTGATGCGTGACAACAGCCATTTCCTTGGCAAAGCCTTCAACGTGTTCGGCTTCGCGTTCGAAGTTCTTGAGCGGAATGAAAATCGGGAAGTAGCAATTCTGCACGCCCGCAGCTTTGATGCGGTCATCCATCAGGCGCTGGATACGTTCCCAGATGCCGTAACCCCATGGCTTGATAACCATGCACCCGCGCACACCCGATTCCTCGGCCATGTCGGCGGCTGAAATAACTTCTTGATACCAGGCGGCGAAATCGTCCTCGCGCTTGGTGTTGAGGGCGTGGCGAATATTGGACACGTTTACTGGTTCCTGCTGCTGCGGCGATTGGTTCGAACGCGCGCTTGTTCTTACTTGCTGAGCTCGTCCAGCTTCTTCTGCATTTCTGACATCTGCTGGCGCAGCGCCTCTATTTCAGAGCTTGAGCTGTCTTTGGCCTTGCCGCCGTTCTTGCTGGCGCCCGGCATCAATACATCCGTGGCGGCGCGCATCATCGCGATATTGGTTTCATGAATCTTGGCAAAAGGCGTATTGCTTATGCCCTTCTCAAACGCTTCACGGATCTTGCCCTGGTTATCGCGGAAGTTGGTCATGGCCGCTTCAAGATAGCTTGGCATCATCGACTGCATCGAATTGCCATACATGCTGATCAGCTGCCGCAGGAAGTTGACCGGCAGCATCTGTTCACCGCCACTAGCTTCCTCATCCATGATGATCTGCGTCAGGATCGAGTGGGTGATGTCATCACCAGTCTTGGCATCAAGAACTTGAAACTGGACATCTTCGCGAACCATCCCAGCCAAATCATCCAGCGTAATGTAGCTCGATGTGCTGGTGTTGTAGAGACGACGGTTTGCGTATTTCTTGACGATGACGGTATCGCCATCGCCTGCGTTTTTCTTGGCCATTATGCTGCAACCTTATAGGATCTATGCTGCGTTCTTAGCACTTGCACAATGTGCAGTGCAACATGCGACTACCGCGGCTTGAAGCGTTGTCCCAATGTGGTAAGCAATTCATACTGAGACAGGCCCGAATTCGGCGCCACATCGGGAAGGTGGAATGGCACTTCAAGCCAGTCGCCCTCGCGCAAGCTGGGTGCGTTGGAGAGGTCGACAATGATCATGTCCATCGAAACTTTGCCCACGATCGGAAGCCTAGTTTTGCCATGCAGCAAGTGGCTGCCTTCGCCGCCTCTGCTGCGCAAAAAACCGTCAGCGTAACCAAGCGATACAACACCCGTTGGCATGGCACATTGGGCAGTAAATTCCGCATTGTAGCCAACAGAGTCACCTGCACTGAGCGAACGGGTTTGCAAGATTGCAGCTTCCGGCCTGGCGACCTGTCTGATCTTGTTCGCAAGTTCAGGCCTTGGAACACCGCCATACAGCGCCAGGCCAGGCCGCGTCAGGTCGAAGTGATAGGCGCTTCCAAGCGCGATCCCTGCGCTGTTAGTCAAACTGGCGGCTTGGTGCGGAACGACTTCTGTTGCTTGTTTAAATACTGCGAGCTGCCGTGCATTCATGACATTGTCTTCATCGGCGCAAGCGAGGTGCGACATCAAGATATCGACATCCAGCGAGGCAATCGCAGGGTCAGACAAGTCCCCCAGCGAGACGCCCAGTCGATTGATCCCGGTATCCACCATCAGTTGGCAAGTTCCGCCGCCGCTTTCATGCCAGAGCCTGGCTTGAGAAACCGAATTGATCACAGGTGCGGCACCGGTCTGTTGCGCATAGGCAGCGTCAGCCGCATTCATTGGGCCATGCAGCACGGATATCCTGGCCGGTGGTACATGGCTGGCAACCGCTTCGACTTCGCTCCAGTGCGCAACGAAGAAGTGCGTGCAGCCTGCGTCGCGCAAAGCGGGTACGCATGCATCCACGCCCAACCCGTAGCAATCGGCCTTGACAGCTGCACCGGTCTTGACCGCGCCGGACATCGCATCGAGCGCGCGCCAATTATCTGCCAGAACGTCAGCGTCAATTGTCAGCCGCAGGCTGGGCGGCGGAAGTTCAGCCATGTTCGTCTGCGAAGTCTTTCGGTGGGCCATCAGGGATGCCCCACCACAGCACAACGACACCAAATGCAACGACGACCCATGTGTACCAAAGCCCGGAGTAGATGTTGCCCGTGCTCGCCACGATCACACCTGCAATCAGCGGCAGAAATCCGCCCAGGTAACCCGCGCCGATGTGATACGGGATCGACATCGAGCTGTAGCGAATGGTTGGGGGAAACATTTCAGAAAGCAGCGCTGCAACCGAACCGTATGTGAGCGCTGATAGCATGCCCAGCCCGAGCAGGATCGCGACAATGCCAAGGATATTGGCGGCCGCCGGTTGTTGCTTGCTGAAGTCAAAACCGTACTCACCCAACGCATCGCGAATACCGGCATTGCGCGCGGCACCATCATCAAACCATTCTTGCTCAAGCGTCACGTCTTCACCGCCTGCGAGCAATCTCAGATCTGTGGCCGGCTCAACCTTGTAAGGGACGCCAGCGGCCGTAAGCGTTTCCAGCACCTTGCCGCATTCGGTCTGCTCCCGGTTGAACATTTCGGCGAACGGGTCTGTCGTGCACTGGCTACCCTGGACCACAATCGGGGTCTGCTGGGCGGCGCGCTCAAGACCCGGATTGGCCAGACTGCCCATGCCCCAGAAAGCCGGGAACAGCAGAAGCAACGTCAAGACAGCGCCGATCATAATCGGTTTTTTGCGGCCAATCGTGTCCGACCATTTGCCGATCATGACGTAAAAACTCATCGCGATAAGGCCGGAGAAGAAAAGGATAAGCTCGACCGTCAGATCATCGACATGCATCGGCCCCCTCAGGAAGCTCATGCCGGAGAAAAACGCGGTGTACCAGATCGTGGTCAGAATGCCGGTCACGCCAAACAGCGCGACAAATATCCGCTTCTTGTTTCCGGGATAGGTGAAGCTCTCCTTGAACGGATTGCCGGCGATTTTTCCCTCCGCCTTCATCGCCTGGAACACCGGGCTTTCTGACAGCATCAGGCGCATCCAAAGAGAGATCACGAGCAGAATGATCGAGAGCAGGAATGGCACGCGCCAGCCCCAAGCGGCAAAGTCATCTGCCGGGATAAGATACCGGCAAGCCAACACAACTGCGATGGACAGAACGAAGCCGCCAGCAACACTGGCCTGGATGAAGCTGGTATAGAAACCGCGCTTTTCCGGTGGAGCGTGCTCGGCAACATAAATCGCTGCGCCGCCATACTCTCCGCCTAAGGCGAGGCCCTGGATCACGCGCAGCAAAATCACGATAATCGGTGCAGCAATACCGATCGTGTCTATGGTCGGGATCATGCCCACCCCGGCGGTGGCAATGCCCATCAGGGTCACAGTTACAAGGAACGTATATTTGCGCCCCAGCTTGTCGCCCAGATATCCAAACAGGATCGCGCCAATCGGACGAAAGGCAAACCCGACTGCAAATGTTGACCAGACGAGCAGCAGTCCAAGCGTTTCATTGTCCGTATCGTAGAATGCATCCTTCAGGATGTAGGCAAGCGTGCCGTAGATGAAGAAATCATACCATTCGAAAACGGTGCCCGCCGAGCTCGCTCCGATTACAAGTTTGATTTCTTTCTCGGACGGTTCGCGAACCGCGACGCTAGCGCTTTCTGACATGGCTGCTGCCTCCCCTACAACATTGTGCGATGCGCCGCTCTAGCGTGTGTCAGGAACCTTGCAAAGCGCTTGCTGGGCAGCCTTCCACGGCAACAGGATTGCGCCATGCCGTCCCTTTAGCTCGCGCGCCGCAGACAGGGCTTGGAAGTCTGGCCAATCGGGTTCAGGTGCGGACGGATCTCTCATCCAGGCTTCTATTTGCGCAAGGACGAGATTGATCGATGTCAGCCTGGCCCCTGCTGCCGCACGCGCAAATACCGCCGCAGCGGCCTGACCAACTGCACAAGCTGACACGCCCAGCCCCAATTCCGCGATTGCGTCTTGGTCGGTGAGCTTGATGCCGACCGTTAAAGAGCTGCCGCAGGTCGTGGAGCGCGAACTTCCCTGTACCTGCCAATCCCCCGAGAGCGGAAAGGCAGCCAATTCTGTCGCCAGTGATAGCAGATTGGGAGTGTAAAGTTTCGCCGCAGTGCTGGCGGGCATCACTCGCCTTCCGCATCGATACGCAGGCGTTCCCTGCGTTCGGCAATAATATTCACAAGATCACTCGAGGCGGAATCGATGACTGGGTATGTGCGTGCTGTGGTGATCCAGACGGGGCGCCCTTTGTACCCCCACAAGCTATCAAATCCGAGCGCGATGACCGAGAACGCAAACACCATAATCAGCGCGCCCTTGACCACGCCAAATCCAAATCCCAGCACGCGGTCGATCGGTCCCATAATCGAACCGCGCGATGCCTCACCCACGTTGTTTGCGATGAGTTTCATGGCCGCATATGGGATGAGCAACAAAAGTGCGAACGCGAGGATAGAAGTTGTCGGTTCTGCATCGAGATACTCGAGCAGGATTTCCGTAAAAGGCTCGTGCAAATAGTAGATTGCCGCCGCGGCCAATGCCCATGCTGCGAGCGATAACACCTCCTGCACCAATCCGCGCAGAAAGCCGCCTATCGCAGCCACCCCGATAATGATGAAAACAATGATATCGAACCCGTTCATGGGGGCGGATTATGACTTTGACATCACGCGGTCAACGAGGTTCGCAACTTGTCCCAAACCATTGAACGCGATTTTGGATGAACCGGTCTTGCTGCTCGCCGGGCCGAACGCAGCGGCAAAGCCAAGTTTGGCCGCTTCCTTGACGCGCAAATTGGCATGAGCAACGGGGCGCACTTCGCCGGAGAGTGACACCTCACCGAACCAGACCGACTTATCAGGGAGCGGCCGATCCGCCAACGCGCTGACCAGCGCGGCCGCCACCGCCATATCGGCGGCGGGATCTGATAAACGGTACCCGCCGGCAATATTCAAATACACTTCGGCCGAACTGAAATTGAGCCCGCAGCGAGATTCCAGCACCGCCAACAACATCGCCAATCTGCTGTTGTCCCAACCGACCACCGATCGCCGGGGCGTTGCTCCCGATTGCAGGCGGACAATCAAGGCTTGAATTTCGACCAGGACGGGCCGTGTTCCTTCGAGAGCGGGGAAAACCGCGCTGCCTGCCAATGGCTGATCCCGTCCAGATAGAAACAGCATCGAAGGGTTGCTGACTTCTTCCAACCCTTCCTGCTCCATAGAGAACACGCCGATCTCGTCGACCGCGCCAAAGCGGTTCTTGAGTGCGCGCAGGATGCGGTATTGATGGCTCCGCTCTCCCTCAAAGCTCATCACGACATCGACCATGTGTTCCAGCACGCGCGGCCCAGCGATGCTGCCGTCTTTGGTCACATGTCCGACAAGCAC
>Ga0181562_10002696_pt1 | contig 13356 bp, 10 predicted proteins | sample 011ome_26_FD_139344 | JGI IMG/M metagenome (GOLD analysis project Ga0181562, IMG submission 139344) | Coastal salt marsh microbial communities from the Groves Creek Marsh, Skidaway Island, Georgia - 011511BT metaG (megahit assembly) | ecosystem: Environmental > Aquatic > Marine > Intertidal...
AAAAGCATTCCAGGAAACAAATTTATATCCAGAAACTCCAGAAACTTGTATGAGCACCTCATTTGCACATATCTTTCAAGGCGGATACTCTGCTGGGTACTATAGCTACAAATGGGCCGAAGTTCTCGATGCAGATGCCTTTGAATTATTTCAAGAAAAAGGAATATTTGATTCATCTACGGCAACTTCCTTCGAAAAAAACATCCTATCTGCCGGAGGTAGTGAACATCCTTCCCTTCTCTATGCGCGATTTAGAGGGAGAGATCCAAAACCAGATGCACTATTAAAACGTAGTGGACTAGTAACCAGCAAGTAAATCCCCCCTCTCACCTTTTTCTTACTTAATAATCTTTACATGAGCTCAAAAACACTCCCACTCCCCCCCTATCTTAAGGTATTGGCAGTTTTGGCTTTATTGATTGTGGTGATTTTCGTTTTAATTGTGGGGAAATCTATCCTTATCCCTTTGGCCATGGGAGCATTTTTCGCAGTACTATTTACTCCGCTATGTTTGTATTTAGAAAAAATTAACTTTTCTAGAATCATTTCCTGCATAGTATCCCTGCTATGTATGATTGGAATCGGGTTTGGATTATTGAGTTTTATCGTGAGCAACCTAATTAGTTTTTCTAAAGATTTTGCTAACGTATCTATTCGAATCAGTAGCTTGATAGAACAAGTAGATGAGTTTACAAGCTCGAAATTGGGTTTTCAGCAAAAACTGGTCGATGAATTGGACCCCAATGCCCTGCTTGCCTTGGTCAATGAAAATAGTGGGAGCATTTCTAAATTTGCCATCAATGCCATCGGATCCCTGAGTAGTCTTGTTTTGATTCCTGTGTTTATGTTTTTCTTTCTTCTCTACAGGGATCACTTAGTACAAGTCATAATTTCCATGTACCAGGATACTAAACCGGAACTAGTTAAATCACAAATTATTAGGTTGCGTAAAGTAGTGTTAAACTATATTTCAGGGGTAGGTAAAGTAATGGTCATTCTTGCCCTACTTAACATCACTGCCTATACGCTAATTGGTGTAGATCACGCCATTTTTTTCGGACTTATTGGTGCCATTTTAAACATCATTCCTTACATAGGCCCATTTATTGGAGCCTTACTTCCAATGAGTTATGCATTTTTGACGATGAACAACCTACTCTCCCCACTGTTGATTCTTGGGGCATACCAAGCTATTCAACTCTTGGAGGGGAATATTTTAACCCCAAAGATTGTAGGAAACCAAGTGAATTTGAATGCCTTCATTACCTTTCTAGGTCTATTTTTGGGCGCCTCTATTTGGGGAGTAGCAGGAATGATTTTGATCATTCCTATGTTAGCTATTTTACGTGAAATATTTGACTTGTCTAATTCCACGAAGCCTTTTGCTCTGCTACTGGGAGAAGAACCAAAGGCAATAAAATCCAAACCAACTTCTGATGAAAATAAAAATTCCTAAACTCCTACTGATAACTACCCTGATTTTTTGGATGGGATGCGATAGCATAGATGATAAAAAAGGTAGGTTCTTGCTCAAAGGCAACAAAAAAATGGAAGAAAATGATCCAAAGACAGCGTTGGGATTTTATGAGGAAGCAATCGCTCTGGATTCCAATTTTGTGGACGCTTTCTACAACAAAGGAATGGCACATATCCGACTAAACCAATTGGAAGCTGCTATTCAAGATTTCAGTACTGCATTACAAAAAAAATCAGACTATACAGATGCACTCTTCCAGCGGGGATTAGCTTATTTAGACTTAGGTGCCAGTTACAATGCAAAAGAAGATGGAGAACGGATGGTGAACCAAAATCCAAAAGATTGGAGATCCTATTTTTTAAAAGGGCTCACTGAAGAAAAACTAAAAAATTACGAGGAGGCCTTACAATCTTTTCAAAAAGCCGTTGAATTAGATCCGAAAAATTCAGACCTCTACGTAAATCAGGCCACCATCCATTTCTACCAAAAAGAATACGAATCCGCCCTATCCCTTTTGATTAAGGCAGAAGAAATTAATCCCTTGGAACCCAACTTACATAACCTGAGGTCCATGATCTTGTTTGAGGAAGAAAACTACGAAGAAGCCCTTCAAGCAGTAGAGAAGGCCATCACTCTTGATAATCGACAAGCGTATTTTTACAACAACCAAGGATTGTATCTCCTCTATTTAAATCAATTAGAGGAAGGCCTGACATTCATCAACCAAAGTTTGGCAATGGATAACAAAAACCCCTTTGCACTTCGGAACAAAGGAATTTACTATACCCTCACAGAAAAAAAGATTGAAGCTTTGAGTTTTTTAGAAGAATTGGCAATCAGCTATCCTGAGATGGACTTGGTCCAAGAATACCTAATTAAAGCAAAAGCCTTGTAATGGGGGATTCAAAGAAAAGTAGAGGTAAAAAAAGCCGTAACGAAAAATCGTTACGGCTTTTTTTATTTTTCATCACAATAAATTAGGCTTTCGCTTCCTTGATCAAGTTCAGTGCGCTGCCCGCCTTAAACCATTCAATCTGACCTTCATTGTACGTATGATTTGCCACTACGGTATGTGAAGTTCCGTCTGCATGGTGGAAAATTACTTCCAAGGACTTTCCTGGAGCAAAAGTAGTCAAGCCATTGATATCAATTACGTCATTTTCTTGAATCAAATCGTAATCTGAAGGATTCGCAAAAGTCAAGGCAAGCATACCCTGCTTCTTCAAGTTGGTCTCGTGAATACGAGCAAAAGACTTCACCAAGATTGCACGAACCCCTAGAAATCGAGGCTCCATGGCTGCATGCTCACGCGAAGATCCTTCCCCATAATTTTCATCACCTACAACTATAGATCCAATTCCCGCTGCCTTGTAAGCACGTTGCGTTGCTGGTACTTCCCCATATTCTCCTGTCAACTGGTTTTTAACCGAGTTGGTGGAATCGTTGAAGGCGTTCACAGCTCCAATGAGCATGTTATTGGAAATATTATCCAGATGGCCTCTGTATTTCAGCCACGGACCTGCCATGGAGATGTGGTCGGTGGTACATTTTCCTTTGGCTTTGATCAACAACTTCATTCCCTTCAAGTCCATCCCTTCCCATGCTGCGAAGGATTCCAATAATTGCAAACGATCTGAAGTAGGCGCTACAAGCACCTGAACCTTTGAACCGTCTTCTGCTGGAGCTTGATAACCTGCATCTTCGACCGAAAAACCCTTGGTAGGCAATTCCAAACCTCTAGGTTCTTCCAATCTAACTTGGTTGCCCTCAGAGTTAGTTAAGGTATCGGTAAGTGGGTTAAAAGTAAGGTTACCAGCTATGGCTAATGCTGTTACAATCTCTGGAGAAGCTACGAATGCGTGTGTATTTGGATTTCCATCCGCTCGCTTCGCAAAATTTCGGTTGAATGAAGTAATGATGGAGTTCTTTTCCTGCTTTTCAGCGCCATGTCTTGCCCACTGCCCGATACAGGGACCACAGGCATTGGCAAGCACCACACCACCCATTTTATCGAAGGTATCCAAAAATCCATCACGAGCCACAGTGAAACGAACTTGTTCCGAACCTGGAGTAATCGTATACTCCGACTTGGCAACTAATTTTTTGTCTACTGCCTGCTGTGCTAGGGAAGCTGCTCTAGAAATATCTTCGTAAGAGGAATTGGTACAAGAACCGATCAAACCCACATCCAATTTTGCAGGCCATCCGTTTTCTTTGACTGCAGCAGCAAATTTAGAGATAGGCCATGCCAAATCAGGAGTGAATGGACCATTTACATGCGGCTCAAGTTCAGAAAGATTGATCTCAATCACCTGATCAAAGTACTGCTCTGGATTGGCATAGACTTCAGGGTCACCCGTTAAATGAGCTGCTATGCCATCTGCAAGTGCTGCGATATCGGAACGGCCCGTACCAGAAAGGTAAGCAGCAGATTTTTCATCGTAACCAAAAATAGAAGTAGTTGCCCCGATTTCAGCTCCCATGTTGCAAATGGTCCCTTTACCTGTTGCGGATAGCGAACGGGCTCCTTCTCCAAAATATTCTACAATTGCACCAGTTCCTCCTTTGACAGTTAAGATACCTGCAACTTTTAGGATCACGTCTTTTGCAGAGGTCCATCCGGAAAGCTTCCCTGTCAACTTTACCCCAATCAACTTCGGGAATTTCAATTCCCAAGGCAAACCGGCCATTACATCACAAGCATCCGCACCCCCTACACCAATGGCAATCATACCCAAACCACCAGCATTGGGAGTATGAGAATCCGTACCAATCATCATTCCGCCTGGGAAGGCATAATTTTCCAAAACTACTTGGTGAATAATTCCAGCCCCAGGTTTCCAAAACCCAATTGCGTATTTATTTGAAACTGAGGCTAAAAAATCATACACCTCTTTGTTTTTATCTTTTGCTTTGCTCAAATCTTGGTTTGCTCCAATCTCTGCCTGGATTAAGTGATCGCAGTGAACAGTAGAAGGAACGGCTACCTGAGATCGACCTGCCTGCATAAATTGCAACAAGGCCATCTGTGCAGTAGCATCTTGCATGGCTACTCGATCAGGTTGAAAATCAACGTAAGAGGTTCCTCTTTTATATACCTGACTAGCTGCCCCTTCAGTTAAATGGGCGTAAAGAATTTTCTCAGTTAATGTTAGGGGGTTGCCTACCACTTTTCTAGCCGCTTCGATGCGACTTGGGATCTGTGCATAGACCTCTTTGATCATTTCAATGTCAAAAGCCATCTTTTTGTTTAGTTTATTGGATTAAAGGTTCGGATTTCCGCTTGCGAATATAGGAAAAAGCGATAAAAAAGGGAACGCACAATCAGTTATTCAGGTTGCCCTTAAGTGAATATTCTTGGCAATTAAAATTTAAACCATGCAGATTGAGAATTCAACAGGTTTCTGAATTCAGTGACTTAGGTAAGTTCTTGGAGAAATTTTAGTGTATCCACTCGATCCGCATAGTCCCAAGGAGCGGGACATTGGGTGTGACCAAAAGGAACCAGGTCAGGAAGAATAGCACTAGCCCCCCCCACCATACATTGTATTTTTGAATCAAGTAGTTGTAATTTTTCTTTTAAATCCTCTAGGTTGGTATACAATTCGTAATAAAGAACAGCGATGGGAGAAACCAAATCAACAGATTCTTTTAGAAGTAAAAAACCATTATCCAAATGGGGAGTGCCATTGACCAAATAAATAGACTTGTTGTACTCGTAATTATTGAAATATTTGTGGTGGTTGGCAACCCATTCAAATGACTGAATTTCATCCAAAAGTGATGTCAATTGCTCCTTATCTCTGACATATATCTTGGATATATTTCTGCATCCCAAACCAAAGTAATCAAAAATATCATGCCCCAAAGCTTGTATTTCGGCAGAGGATTCATTCCCTTGAAGAATAGCCACAGAAGTTCGGTTAGAACGAATTAAATGGGGATACTTTCCAAAATAATAATGAAAATAGCGAGCAGAATTGTCACTTCCTGTAGCAATGTAAGCCTGCTTATTTTTAATGAGGTCTTCAATAAAAATACGATCAGAAAAACGAGGTTCTATTGCTTTCAGTTGGTTGAGTAGCCAAAGTGGAAGTGCTGTATCTTGAGAACTAAGCTTAATACACGCTACATGCCCCGAAATCAGGACCGCTAAAATATCGTGGAAGCCTACCCCTGGAATATTTCCTGCAAGCATCAAACCAACTTGTGAGGGATGACTGGGTTCTACTAAAGAATACCTAGAAACCCACAATTCTAAAGCCTTCTTTTCCAATAGTATTTTTATTCCCTCCAAAGCCTGATTCAAGGATTGGTAGGTAAACCAAGCATTTTGGTTTTGTGCCTCTTGAAATAAAGTATGCATTTCTTCCTCCTTCAAATCCGAAAGTTGAAAACCTAGGCGAATAAATGCTGAAATCCGATCAGCAAGGGGGAATTCTGAATTCATTTTACAAAGGTACCCAAAAAGAAAAAGCACTTGAAAAAAATTAAAATTAATTAGTGTGACAACTTTTTTATTGCGAAGGTGTTAAGGAGATTGTAACTTTGCATTCAAATTTGTTTACCTATGGCAATAATGATTACCGACGAATGCATCAATTGTGGTGCATGTGAACCTGAGTGCCCCAATACGGCAATTTATGAAGGGGGAATAGAATGGACCTGGGCTGGGGGCACTAAATTAAATGAAGTAACTCTAGAAGATGGGACAGTGGTAGCTGGTACAGCAAAACAAAACCCTGTATCGGATGAATTCTACTACATTGTTTCTGACAAATGTACCGAGTGCAATGGCTTCCACGAAGAACCACAGTGCGCTGCAGTTTGTCCTGTAGATTGTTGTGTAGATGACCCAGATCATCAAGAAAGTGAGCAAGAATTACTCACAAAAAAAGCATTTCTACACGGAGAATAATTTAAAGATTAGGTATAGGGCTCTTTTTACTTTGTAAAAAGAGCTTATTTTTTGATTACCTCCTTCCCGTCCCGCTTCGTTTTTTAAACACTCGTAATGGATTGCAAGCATTACTTTTTGAACACATTACTGACGTGGACTTACAACTTAAGTGATTCATTTTTATGGGCTTAGATAATTAAAATTTGTTTAACAGTTTTAAGTTTGTATTCAAATTCACGCTTCTTGTACCCCATTTCTAACATATTTTTAAAAAAAAGAAGAGAATTGCTTTGAATTGTAAACACCTTTTCACTTATCTTAGAACATTATTTAAACCATTCCAACCACTAATCCCTACAACATTGGAAGATCATCGAGGATACGATAGAGAGGAAATTTTCTCTAAAAAAGTAAAAGCTGGAAAAAGAACTTATTTTTTTGATATCAAATCAACCCGTGGGAATGATTATTACCTAACGATTACAGAAAGTAAGCGCCGCATAGATGGGGAAAATTTCAGTTATGAAAAGCATAAAATTTTTCTCTACAAAGAGGACTTTTTCAAATTTGTCAATGCATTGAATGAAGCAGTAGATCATGTTAAAAATGATTTATTACCGGATTTTGATTTTGAACAATTTGAAAATGAAGATTCTGAAAACGAAGTAAACAATGAACTTCGTTGGGAATAAATCCTCTTTAAATCAATTAGGGTTACCCCACTTATTCCAATATATTTGAGGAGGCAATAGCCTCCTTTTCTTTTTTTATGCAACGGTTTTTTGTTTACTTGATCCTTTTCGCCCTTACCTTCCTCCTATTTGGATGGTATTTTTCGGCTATTTCATTGTACCTGGTAATCGCATTAATTTTTGCTGCATTTTTAAGGCCTATTACCAATAAAATCAACGAAGTACATCTTATGGGGCAACATATTCCCAGAGGAATTGCGATTTTATTATCCTATTTAGGAGTGGTGTCCTTGATTTTTCTATTGGGGCTTTTATTTTTCCCCTTGATTGGTCAGCAAATAAAAATTTTGAGTGAGTTGAATTTAGAGAGCATTTATCTTCAACTGGATACCCCTCTCGAAAAAATTGAGCGTTTCCTCATTAAATACCAAGTACTAGAAAATAGGTCAGGTATCCTTCTGGAGAAACTTCGTTTTGCAATTCAAGAAACTTTAAAAAAGTTTGATGTGGGAGGATTTATTACTGGTGCAATTTCAATCACAAGCACCATATTTATCGGCATACTCGCCGTAGCATTTATAACTTTTTTCCTATTAATAGAAAATGGACTCCTGCGGAGAAACTTGCTCAACATCATTCCAAATGCTTATTTTGAGCTTTCTGTGGCCACCTTTACCAAAGTGGAAAAACTACTTTCGAATTACCTTTTTGGCTTATTAATTCAAATTATTGCTATTTTTTTATTGGCTTCCTTGACATTGAGTCTAGCAGGTGTCGAATATGCCTTGACCATCGCTCTTTTTGCAGCTATTGCAAACCTAATTCCCTATGCAGGGCCCATACTAGGAGCAGTTTTTGGTGTGGTGGTAGGGATTTCAACGGGAAACTTTTCTGCAGACAGTGACTACACTTATTTTTTAATTAAAGTGATTTCAGCGTTTACAGTAGTTCAAGTAATCGATAACGTACTCCTGCAACCGCTTATTTTTTCCAAATCTGTAAAAGCACATCCCCTTGAAATATTTGTTATTATCTTTGCTGGAGCAAAAATTGCTGGTATAGCAGGAATGATTTTTGCCATTCCGGTCTACACTATTTTCAGAGTGTCGATTTTGGAATTTTTCAATGGTTACAAGTCCTACAAAATATTTAAAATTAAAGCAATAAATTAATGGCATTACAATGTGGCATAGTAGGTCTTCCCAATGTGGGAAAATCTACCTTGTTTAATGCGCTATCGAGCGCCAAAGCAGAAGCAGCTAACTTTCCTTTTTGTACCATAGAGCCCAATGTGGGCGTAGTATCGGTTCCTGATGCTCGCTTACAGGAATTGGAAGCCTTAGTCAATCCTCAACGCGTAGTTCCAACAATTATTGAATTTGTTGATATTGCTGGTCTTGTAAAAGGAGCCTCCAAAGGGGAAGGTTTGGGGAATAAATTTTTGGCTAACATACGCGAAGTGGATGCCATCATCCATGTTATCCGTTGCTTTGAAGACAACAATATCGTCCACGTCGCCGGAGGCGTTGACCCAATATTTGACAAAGAGGTCATCGACACCGAATTGCAATTAAAAGATTTGGAGTCCGTAGAAAAAAAGATTCAACGGATCGAAAAAATGGCCAAATCTGGAGATGCCAAAGCAAGGCGAGAATTGGAAACTTTGCTCCAATTTAAAGAAGGATTGACTTCGGGCTTAAATGCACGAGCCATCGAAGTGGAGAAAGAGGAATTAGAAGCCGTTCGTGACCTTCATCTTCTCACCATTAAGCCAGTACTCTATGTGGCTAACGTGGATGAGGCAAGCATTCATACAGGAAATACCTTTGTAACTAAACTTCGAGAAAAAGTAAAAGAAGAAGACGCAGAAGTTATTGTCCTTTGTGCAGCCATCGAATCTCAAATTGCTGAATTTGACGACCCCGAAGAAAAGGCCATGTTTCTTGGGGAATATGGACTCAAAGAAAGTGGTCTTAACCGCTTGATTTATGGAGCCTATACCCTACTCAATTTGATTACTTACTTTACTGCAGGTGTTCAGGAAGTTCGGGCTTGGACCATAAGAAAAGGGTGGAAAGCTCCACAAGCAGCTGGTGTAATTCATACGGACTTTGAGCGAGGTTTTATCAAAGCAGAAGTGATTCGACTGGCAGATTTCAAACAATTTAAAACCGAAGCAGGTTGTAGAGAAAATGGAAAAATAGCTATCGAAGGCAAGGAATATATTGTTCAAGATGGTGATATTATGCATTTTAGATTTAATGTTTAAAAATTGCTGTTTTTTTTGTTTAGCTTTACAGCACTTATTTAGACTCTGAGTTTTGACATTCAAAACTCGTATTGTTTCATTATATTTTTAAAACCGTGAGAGTACGTCTAATATTTTCGTTAAAAAATAAAGGCTCCTTTTTGCCTTTTCATCACCAGTATATACTGGCTCAATTCCTGAAAGGACTAATTGTCAAAGGAGGAAAGGAAGAGTTTTACAACTACAATTTCTTTAACTTTTCTGGATTGAAAGGACAAACTAAGGTAAGTCGTAGTGGGCTTCATTACTACTCTAGTTTGGTCACACTCGTCCTTTCTTCTCAAAGCGAAGAATTCATCGATTACTTGCTAGAACAAGTATTTGCTACTTCAAAAATTGAGTTGGGTAACTTGATTCTTTCCCCAGAATACACTGAACTCGAAGCTGAGCCTGTCTTGGAAGTGTCCAACAAGTTTGTGTGCATCTCCCCCTTAGTCCTGATCACACCCGCTTTCAATGAAGAAGCTGGTAAACGATTCATCAATCCAGACAGTGACGAGTTCTCAGATCTCTTGTACGAATCTACACTAACTCGAATGGAGAAATCTGGCTGGTATAGTCCAGAGCAAATGGAATCCTTTTTTAAGTTCCAGGTGGTGCCTGATATGGTTTATGTAAATAAACTGAAAGAGCAACAGAAAAAATTCGCTAGAATCTACGCCGTATACGACCTAGACGTAAAATACGAGGTTCGTGGCTACACACTTCCTTTTACCTTGTATGCCGCTCCTGAAGTACAAGATTTTGTATTTAAGTGTGGTTTAGGTGCCTTTACCCACAAAGGTTTTGGAATGATGGACTTGGCCACACATCCTGCAGACAACAAAACTACTCCTTACAAATTTAAAAGAGAAGGTTTTGTGCCTTACAAGGCCACAGGAGAACGAGTTCGTCAAAACGTAGCACCTACAGAAGAAGAAACTGAAATCACCACGACAGAAGAGTCCTAATTCCTTGAAATATTAGTAACTAACCCCAAAAAAGCTCATTTTTTTTGGGGTTATTTTTTAAATTAAAGTTAGAGTCTTCGCTTATTTGGTTGCAAATATACATACCCTACCAACTGATCGTAGCGAGAACCCAGGCCTCTGTAATACACAAATACCTCGTATTCATTCTCAGTTTGAAAGTGACTTCCTTCCAAGGATTCAAAGTCATAGCTCCCGTCTTCATTTATAGATGCAAACTGGTAATCGTACCATCCTTGCTTCAACAACAAAGAAGTAGCATACAAGCGCTTCTTGCTATCGTAAACCATCGTCGCTTCAGGTGCCTTTCCCCATTGGCTAAGCCCCCCCATCAATTTGATGTTTTTTCCTGGTACATCATTGAAGTAAAAAGTAGTATATACATACTCACTTTCTACTTCAGCATTCCCACCAGGTCGATCGTTGGTTTGGACTACAAATTGACCATTCAGATCTAAATACTGTACATAAGCTCCGCCAGGTCTTGGTACATCTACTCGTGCATCTGCTACCACTAAGGATTCTTCTACCTTAACCGAAGCTACATTTACGCCCGTCGCACGGATAAATCGTAAATCTATAAATCGAAACTCATTTCCAGCTCGAAAGGTACTCTCCCCTTCAAAGGGTTCGTACCGAATGAGTTTTGAGTTCTGATTCAAAAAAGTAGGTATGTTCAATACTTTCGCATTGTCCCAACGCTGGTTTTGTCGGATCACCACTTTGATTTGTGCCTGAGGATCAATTACTTCTAAATTACTGTAGTTGACGGAAGTATTTATTTGTTGTAAGGTCCGACGGTCTTCGGTCTGTGTGGGGGGGACCACTTGAGCTGCTACTACAGCACTATTCTCTATAACCATAAACCGCTTGGTGAAAACCACAGCATTCTCATCCCGGTTTTTATAAACTTTAAGAAGGTAATTCCCTGATTTACTGACCCGAGGAACATTAAATGCATACCGAATGTAGGGCATTCGTGTATTTACGGAATAGGAGTAATCCATTAAAGTAAATTCATTAAACGATAAGGAAAAATCCGTGTCTCTCAAACTCGATTTCTTCCAATCTGAATCGCAGTGAATTAGTTTGGCCGTATACAACTCCGGATCATAGGATACGTCGTCAAACCAAAGGACAAGGGATTTCGAATCCGTCAGGGAAATAACTGGGGAATTTAGCTGGTTTTCTAAAGCCCCTCCCTGAGGAAAAATCCGAACAGATAAAATATGGTCCGCATATACTTTGTCTTCCAATACTTGGGTCTTTCCGAAAAAAGATGGAATTAAGAAGAAATACAAAAAGAGTAAAATCGGCTTTTTAAATCGCATTTTTTTCTTTAAAATGAAGAAACTTGCTGCTGCAGTAATGAAATTTGATCCACCAACTGCTCCCAATTGGCAGTTACTACAGCAAGAGAAACTTGAATTTGCTGGTAACTTACCTGAGTACTCTGAGCTTCCAACTCATCCAAGTATAAGGAAGGCTCTGCTAATTTGGCTTCCAAATCCTGCTTTTGTACTTCCAATTGGTGGATTTCTTTTTCGACAACTTGCAACTGATCCTCTAATTTCTTCAATTCCCGTTTGGCCTGCTGCGTTTCTTCTTTACTTTTTGTTGGAGTCATTGGTGTTGCCTTAACCAACTTTTGCACGGGTGCAGTTACTACCTGGTCTACCTGCTGGCTTCTCCAAAACTCATATTCCTCATACGTTCCCGGATATTCCTTGATTTCATTTTGCTCGATGTACCAAATTTTATTAGCCACCCCTTTGATAAAATGACGGTCGTGGGAAACCGTGATAAAGGTACCCTCGTACTGCTGCAAAGCCTGAATAAGTATATTCACAGATTGAAAATCCAAATGATTGGTCGGTTCATCCAGCAACAAGAAATTGGCTTCAGAAATCAGGGTTTTGGCCAAAGCCACTCGCGACTTCTCCCCTCCTGACAATACTTTGATTTTTTTGTATACCTCTTCGTTGGAAAAAAGGAAACATCCCAAAACACCCCTCAGCTCCATTTCTGTTTTCCCACTTCCTGCCTGAGACATTTCTTGAATGATCTCGTTATCTAAGGTCAAGGCTTCCAATTGATGCTGGGCAAAAAAGGATTTGATCACATTGTGACCCTCTCCCCGCTTACCAGAAATAGTCTCTGTTCCAGCAATGATGCGAAGTAAGGTGGATTTTCCTTTTCCATTTGCTCCAATCAATGCTATTTTATCCCCACGCTCAATCCTGGCAACAGTGTTTTTCAAAATCGTCAAGTCCCCATATGCTTTGGATACTTGATCCAAGGTTACTACATCACGACCCGATTTTTGTGAAAATTTAAATTTAAAATTCACAAAGGCTTCGTCATTCACTACCTCGTGCACACGCTCCATGCGATCCAATGCCTTAATTCGGGATTGCACCTGGTTGGACTTGGTGGCCTTTGCTCGGAAACGTTCGATAAACCGTTCTGTTTGCTTGATTTGTTGCTGCTGATTTTCGTAGGCGTTCTGCTGCAACTCCATCCGTAATTTTTTCTCTTCCTTGTAAAAGGAGTAATTACCTGGATAGGACGTTAAGGTTTGGTTGGCCACCTCTACGGTAGTACTAATGCAATTGTCTAGAAAGGTCTGGTCGTGAGAAACCACTACCACTGCTCCTTCGTAATTTTTAAGGTAATTCTCCACCCATTGGATGGAGGGAAGATCCAGGTGGTTGGTCGGTTCATCCAACATTAGCAAAGCTGGCTTTTCCAATAACAATTTAGCGAGCATCACCCGCATCCTCCATCCCCCAGAAAACTGGCGTAAAGGCTTTTGCAAATCATTGGTTTGAAATCCAATCCCCTCCAAAACCTCCTCAGCTTTTGCTTTAATCGTGTAGCCCTCATTAGATTCAAATCGATCCTGAAGGTAAGCCAGTCGGTTAATTACCTCTTCCGAATAATCTGTCTCCATCAATTTCAGCACCTGATCTATTTCTTCTTGAATCGCCAAAGTCTCTTTAAACGCAGCC
>Ga0181562_10002724_pt1 | contig 13260 bp, 10 predicted proteins | sample 011ome_26_FD_139344 | JGI IMG/M metagenome (GOLD analysis project Ga0181562, IMG submission 139344) | Coastal salt marsh microbial communities from the Groves Creek Marsh, Skidaway Island, Georgia - 011511BT metaG (megahit assembly) | ecosystem: Environmental > Aquatic > Marine > Intertidal...
AACGACCGGTTCGGTTCGGCGTGCGAACGAACCCCGGGCGCGGGACGAACACACCGCGACGCCCGAGGGGTGGACACGGGTGTGGAGACGCAGGACGCACGACGCAGGCCCCCCGCCATGGCGTTTGATTTAACCCGCCTCCTGCGCGCGCTGCCGAAACCGCGCATGCGCGCATCGGTGGATTTGTTGCTCGCAGTGAGCGCGATGAAGGCCAACGACGTGAATATGTTTAGACGTACGTTGGAGTCCGCGCAACGACGGGCTGGGGAGGAACACGCGAATATCGTCAGTATTAAGTTTAACACCTTGAGTGGGAGAAACTTAACGTTGCTCAGTGAGGCGTTGGCGACACACAAGGTGGAGTTTGTTGAGGTGTTGTTGCACGAATTCAACGCGGATGTGTCGGTGGACGTGAACGGGAGCAATGTCATTGAAATAGCGCTCGAAAGTCCGAATTTCGCGCAGTTTGATGTGTTAATACTCGCTCGCTTGCGCGATGTGCTGAAACCGAAGCAGAGTTTGGAGGATTTCGTTCGTGCAGTGGCGCCGGGCGCCGTGAACCAGTTCCTCGAGTGGCAGTCGAAGACGTCTCCGGCGGCGGATACCATTCCACTCGGTGTTCCGGTTGTGAATCGCGCATCAGTGTCTTCGGGTACGAGTACGCTTCCGTATGAAATGCGCGAGGAAGTGTCCGAAGTTGTGACGTACACGTACGAACCCGCGACGACGACGAGCGCGAGCGTCGCGAATTCGTTTTCTCCCGTCGTGTCGGGGCAAAATGCGACTAATGCAGAGGACATTCAATCCCGAAAGAAAGAACGCGATGCGCTAGACTACATCGTAGAAGTCATGCAAGAGATTCCAGGGTTCGAGCTCGAAATGATGCGCATCGAAGGTGGTGACGAATCGGAAGCTGACAGAATGTACGGCGGCGCTCTGTCGAGACTGCTCTTCATTGAAAACGCGCTCTCCGGCTACATGATCAAGCTCGACGGTTTGCTCGACGGCGAAGCGGATAACACGCCTGAGCTTGTGCGGCGTTATAGGAAGCAAGCCAATACGAAGTTGTCTAAATTAGTTCAATCTATAGATGAGCTGATAGCCGAACGGCTGGCTCTGGCAAACGATCCGTCGTCGCCGTCAGTGCCTCAACCATCGTAGTCGTTAGTCGTAGAAATTGGTCGTGGAAATACATGTACATGTAAATATTACACACAAAACGCTCGTCAACATCGTCTAAGAAGCATCCGCAACGCGTCGTTCAACCTCGCGTTCGAGCACGCGCGTCAGAAACCCTTGACTCAACATATCCTTCACCGCCATGCCCGACTCTGCGCTCGCGTTGAACACGTCGAGTATCGCGGGTGGTGAAATCGGCAGAAACAATTCGGCAAGAACTCGAATAGAGTTTGCGATGCGTGCGATATTTTCACGCTGTCTCTCGTAAACACTTTCATTTGCAGCATTCAAGTCGTCAATCACGTCGTTTGGTTCGCGCCTAATCTCCGTCTCTCTCGGCTCCGTCGCCGAGGATGGCGCGCCCACCCACACAAACCCGTTGCACCCGAGTAAAATTTCTACGTCGTTCACCCCTTTTTCTATCTCCTCCCCAGTATCTAACTGCAATCTATGAAAATGCTGCGGAAGTCGTTTCACCAACGTTGGCGTCACGCGCACGAGTTGACCCCGCTTCAGGGCGCCGTATTTCAACGACCGCGTGTGCAAGGCGGCGGCGCCATCCGAATACACGCTTTGAACCTCCGCGCTCACCACATCGTCTTCCGCGTATAACCCACGCATGTTGAGCTCATCCACATCATTCCTACGACGTTGAACATTCCCTGGTAAATGTACCGCGGATAATTGCAACACCGCCTCTTGCCTCGCGTTTACGTCGAGCTTCCAACGCTTCCCGCTAATCGCGCGCACCCGTCCCAGCACCACGTCCCCGGTCTCCGGCGCATACCTCGACTTCAACCCCCGCACGCTCACGAGCTTATTCACGCGTTCAACCACACCCGCGGTGGTGGCGATCAATTTCGTGCCACACATCGACGTCCGCGTACCGTGTCCGCGAAGAAACCCATCGTCCGCATCGACGCCTGGAATCACATCCCCGGGCGCCACGAACACGAACACCGACGCGCGCAGCGCACCGTCGGGCACGGGCGCGTGTTCCAGCGCCGTCTTGGCGCGTGCGTACGCCACGTGCGATCGGTCTCGCGCATCCGTGAACGTCACGCCCATATCGCGTTGTGACGCGCGCGCGCGACACCCAACCGCGGCGTCGCCGATGACGACGATGCTTTTTTTTGTGCGTGCGCGTCGTGTGTATGTGTGGTCGCCATTCCATTACGCGCCGTGTGTGTGTGTGTGTACGCGCGCGCGCGCGCGAACGGGTCGAGGGATAGTGTACTATAAGGACACGGCGACGGCATGCCTCGAGCGCCCGCGACGACGCGCGCCGGGACGACGACCGGCGGTGGGAAAGGAGGACGGATGAAACCCGCAAAGGCGGCGGCGGCGGCGGCATCGACGACGACAAAGACGACGACGACGACGACGCACGTGGATGTGGAACAAGTGCGTAAGGCGGTAAACGCGCTGGCGACGCATGTAGTACGCGCGGCGAACGAACGCGATGCGAAAGGGTTATTTGAAGACGATGCCGAGACGTATTCGGTGTTGATTTCCCTGAGGAAAGCACCCAAGGAACCGACGTCGGCGAGGTTGATTGCGGTGCCCGTTCCGCACGCGTTGTTAGATTTGGAAACCGCAGAGCTGTGTTTGATTGTGAAAGATCATCAAGGTGAAGGGCATAAGGAAGCGAAGAAGCGCGTGGCGGAGATGGCCAAGTGTGGCGTAGCGAAAGTGTTGGGGATTTCCAAGCTCAAGGCGAATTACAAGGCGCACGAGCAAAAGCGAAAATTGTGCGACTCGTACGACATGTTCTTAGCGGATGATCGCGTGCTTCCAATCTTACCCAAGCTGCTCGGGAAGAATTTTTTCAAGAAGAAGAAGCAACCAGTGGCGTTGGATTTAACGAAGAAGGATTGGGTGGCGCAAGTACATCGAGCGGTGTCCGCGACGTACTTGCACGTCTCCGGCGGTACGTGCGTCAACGTCAAGGTGGGGAAGAGCACGATGGATGTGGAAGATATCGTGGAAAACACGATGGCGGCGATCGACGGCGCGGTGAGTAAAATTCCTCGTAGATGGGGTAACGTGCAGAGTATCTACATGAAGACTCCAGATTCGGTGGCTTTGCCAATCTTCACCGCCGCTCCAGAGTGAGACGAGACGAGCGACTGCGATTTAGTAAAGGGAGAAAGGAGGAGAGATTCTCTCGCGTTTGTGTGTGTTTGTTATAACTAGTCATATATCACAATGAATCGTGTGAGTACTCGCACGTCTAGATCACCGCGCGCGCGTTGCGGTCTAAAATGGTGGTAAATGGTCCAATTATCCTTGCGCGTAACGCTTTGTCCACTCGCAAGCCGTCTTGTCGTGCGCTTCGCGTTCGTTCAAGAATTGCTGCGCGATGGAGCCCACCAACGGATCGTGCTACGCGCGATGGAAAACGTAATGATCTGTCAGTCGTCGACGTCGTCCTTGACGCAAATACGGTTCGGTTTGCGAGTGCGCGAATACGACGACGAGCGCGAAACACGCACCGGGTTGGCGTCTGTCAACAGCGAACAGATGGACAACAAAACCTTGGAAATCGTCAACGCCGGTGACCATTGCTCCTTCAAGATATCAAGACAGATTTGTCCCGAACTGTTGACGTTACAGTGGTAGATTCGCGTGCGAAACGTCACTTTCGGCGGCTTAAATGGGTAATCCGTCGGAAACTGAATATCCAAAAAGAAGACGCCATCCTTGTACGGCGAATCTGCGAAACGAAAAGCGAACGACGACACGACACTGCGTAAGTACACGTAACCGTGTCACACACACACACACACACGCGCGCACACAACTTTCGCGAACGCGTGCGCGGCTACACCCAAACCCCACGCGATCGCCTTTGCCTCCACCTTGTCCCCGGCGCGCGCAGTCAGTAAATTCAAACACGCACCGCTCGGGCCCACGATGGTGGACACCCACTCGTACAAGTTATCCCCTTTCGGCCCCGCGCTGCAGTTCGTCGGCGGCTCTAACGAAATCTCCGCCAACTCCTTTTGAATCCTCTTCGCACTCGACGACAACGACTTTCCCGACATCGCGCTCGTACGCCGCAATCAATCAATCAATCAATCAATCAATCAAATCGAAACCGAAACCGAAACCGAACCCACGGCGCGTCCGAGCCAAGTCGTCGTCGTCGTCGTCGTCGTCGTCGCGCGTGTCGCGCGTGTCGCGCGTGTGTCGCTGCGCCTGTGTGTGTCGCGTCTGTGTCGCCGCGTCCGCGAATCCCCGTGCGTCGATCGTCGTCGTCGCCCGTCGTCGCCCGTCGTCGTCGTCGTCGTCGCGGTGTGTCGCGCACGCACGCCCCATCGACGCCCCATCGACGCCCATCGATGCGCCCATCGACGATGCGATCGACGCCCATCGATGCGCCCATCGATCGACGTCGCACGCGCGCGCGCGCACGGATCCAGATCGCACGGACGAGCGCACGGGGACGAGCGCGACGAGGCGTATATAGGTCGTACACAGGCCCCATGCATGCCCATGCATGCCCATGCATGCCCATGCATGCCCATGCAGAATCACTCCACATATATACGACCCGCCACACCCCATGCACGCACGTGGACGCACACGCGTGGCAATGACATGGTTGTACACATAGGGGAATCATCCCTCACACACCGCGTGCGATCGCGCGATCGACCTCGACCTCGACCTCGCCCGAGGGCGTCCAGTCCTCCGTTATCCACAACCGACGACGACGGTCGACGACGACTATCTGTCGACGACTCTCGACGACGACATACGTGTACGCACGCGAGGTTCGACGGACATTCATCATGCCTCTCGCGGCGCACGCGCACGCGTCCCTGTGCGGGGCGTTCAACGCCGGCGCTGGACTCTGGGCGACGACATCATCATCGCGCGCGATGCGATGCGATGGGACGACGACGAAGACCCGGGCGGGGCGCGCGCGCATGGCGGGGCGGACGACGACGAGGAGGATGACGACGACGCGCGCCGCGGTGGCTGGGGATGAGACCGAAGCCGAAGCGCGCATGCGTGAGGCGATGCAAATGGAGATCGATGCGAATATTCCCGTCGAAGCGTCGACGATGCGACAAACCTTTCCTTTGGCTGCGGTCATCGGGCAGGAGAAGATCAAGAGCGCGTTGTTGCTCGGGGGGGTGGACCCGACGTTAGGGGGGATTGCCATCTCTGGTCGACGTGGTACCGCGAAATCTATTATGGCGCGTGGTTTGCATGCGCTGTTGCCGCCGATTGAGTGCGTGAAGGATTCGTTCTGTAACGCCGACCCGACAAAGCCGAGCGAGTGGGAAGAAGGGCTCGCGGGTAAGGCGTCTCGCGACGCGAATGGTGACGTCGAGACCATCATCCGAGACGCGCCGTTCGTGCAAGTGCCGTTGGGTGTCACTGAAGATCGTTTGATTGGTACGGTTGATATCGAAGAGTCCATGAAGCAAGGGAAGACTATTTTCCAGCCCGGTTTATTGGCGCAAGCGCACCGCGGTATCTTGTACGTGGATGAAATCAACTTGTTGGATGATGGCGTCTCCAACTTGTTGCTTTCTGTCTTGGCTGAGGGTGAAAACGTTGTGGAACGTGAAGGTATTACTTTGCGCCACCCGTGCAAGCCGTTGTTGATTGCTACGTTCAACCCGGAAGAGGGTAACTTGCGCGAGCACTTGCTGGACCGCATCGCCGTGACGTTATCCGCCGACCAGATGCTCACCTTTGAAGATCGCGTCGAGGCGGTGAACCAAGCCATGGGCTTCCAAAACTCTGCCGAACAATCAGTGCAAAGCGTAGAAGAGGCTACTGAAGGCATCAAGACGTCGATTATTTTGGCTCGCGAGTGGCTCGAGGATTGCACCATCACCAAGGAACAAGTGGAATATTTGGTGCGCGAAGCCGTTCGTGGTAGAATTCAAGGTCACCGCGCCGAGTTGTTCGCTGTCAAGGCGGCCAAAGCGCTCGCTGCGCTCGATGGTCGTTCCAAGGTGAATGCGGATGATCTCAAGGAAGCCGTGCGTCTCGTCATTGTCCCGCGCTCTGATATTTTGGATAGCCCTCCGGATGATCAGCCGGATGACGATGAAATGCCGCCGCCGCCGCCACCGCCGCCGCAAGATAATGCGGAAGACGAAGATAAGGATGAAAACGAGGAGGAAGAAGAAGACACAGAAGAAGAAGAAGATGACGTCCCAGATATTCCCGAGGAGTTCATCTTTGACGCCGAAGGCGTCATCTTGGACAAGGATGTGACGCAATTCGCGCAGCAAACCAACCGCCAAGGCGGTCGCTCTGGTCGCTCGAAGAACATCATCTTCTCCAATGACCGTGGTCGTTACATCAAGCCCGTGTTACCGAAGGGTAATACCATTCGTTTGGCTGTTGACGCGACGTTGCGCGCCGCCGCGCCTTATCAAAAGGCGCGTCGCGAACGCGACCCCAATGGGGAAAAGAAGAAGGTTTACGTCGAAAAGGGTGACATGCGCGCGAAAAAGCTCGCCCGTAAGGCTGGTGCCTTGGTTATTTTCCTTGTCGATGCCTCAGGTTCGATGGCTTTGAACAGAATGAACGCCGCCAAGGGTGCGGCGTTGAGCATTTTGGAAAGCTCTTATAAGAGCCGTGATATGGTTTCCATCGTTCCGTTCCGTGGTGACGAGGCTGAAGTGCTTTTGCCTCCGTCCCGTTCTATCGCGATGGCTAGAAGCCGTCTCGATCAAATGGCGTGCGGTGGTGGCTCTCCTCTCGCGCACGGTTTGAGCGTCGCCGCTCGCGTCGGCTTGAACGCCATGTCCACTGGTGATGTTGGTCGTGTGATGATTGTTTGCCTCACCGATGGTCGCGCGAACGTGTCGATCGAGAAATCGAACGGTAACCCGGAATACTGGGGTCCGGACGCGAAGAAGGCGACGCAAGAAGAACTCAACCAGGAAGTCGCGGATATGGCTGCCAGAATCGGCGGCGCTGGGATGTCGGTTCTTGTCATTGACACTGAGAACAAGTTCCTTTCTTCTGGTACCGCCGAGGAGTTGGCGAAGAATGCCCTAGGTAAGTATTACTACTTGCCGAACGGCACGGAAAGAGAAATTGCCGCGGCGACTGCGTCGGCGATGATGGACGCGCAAAATTAAATCATGGTAATCTAGTATATGCACATTGAAATGAGTCACCTTAAAACGGTTTATTATCAAGCTATTCACATCATTTGCGCTTGACATCACGGCGACCGCGACTAGCTTTCAACTTTGCAGGTTTGCCGCGTTCCTTGTCTTTTTGCGCGGGTTTTGCAGCGCGTCGCGCCGTCGCGTATGTCACCTTCATTCGCCGGCCTCCTATGAGCTCCGTTCCATCCTTCTTCATCGCGCGCTCGAGGTCGCCATCGCTGACGAACTCAATGTGAGCGAAACCCTTAAAGTCGCCCGTATTTTTGTCTACACCTAAACGAATCTCTTTGATTTCACTGTCACTTGCAAACGCTTCACGAAGAGTGTCCTCCGTCACGGAATAATCCAAATTCGCGACGAACGCGACGTGCTGCCCCTCAATCTTACCAATTTCTTGTTTTGGCACTTCTTTCTTCGCCTTCTTTGGCTCGTATGGCTTCACCACGAGATTCATACCATCCCATTCAGTGTCGTGCCAGCGTAAAGCTTCCTTGGCAGTTTGCGCCGAAGCGAAAGTGACTATCGCAATGCCTCGGAATCGCCCAGTGTCGGCAAACGTCATGCAGTCTATACTTTCAACCGTGAGCATGTCATCGATGAATGCCTCTTCAATCTCCTCCGCTGTTTTATTGAATGGAATACCACCAACAAACACCTGTCGAGAGCGAAGCTCTAGATCTTCTTCACTCGGAGCGTCTTTGGCGTCATTCTTTTCTCCGCCGCTTTGTGGCTTTTTGGAGGCGACGTCTTCGCCGCCTTCTTCGTCTTCTGATGATGACGACGACGACGACGACGACGAATCATCAACAGTCGGATCGTAACGTTTCGTGGGGACGAAAGCATCTTTATCATCCTTCTCTTTTTTTGCCTTTTTAGCCGGCGCCTCGGCGTCCGCCGCCGGCGCCTTGTCCTTTTCCAACGCTTCACGTTCAGCCCTCTTCTTTTTCCGCGCCTCCAGCGCCTCAGCAAGCTTCTCGCGTTTATTAAGCTTCCTCTTCCTCTCCGCATTCGGTGCATCCCGCTCGGCTTGCGCGGCGCAGCACGCCAAACACGCCGAACGCGCCTTGCGCAACTGACTCGCCGGGAACGCCTCCAGCGCCTTGTCCCCGTCACAAATCTTACACCGTCGCGTCGCGCCCATCGAACCAACCATCGCCACCGCGTCATCAGCACCACCAACACTCACCTTGAACTCTCGTCTGGCCAATTTCGCCGCCCTTTTCCTCGCCGCGCGCGCCTCAGCAGTCTCCAACGGCGCCGCGGCGCGCGCCTCGACCGCCGCCGTCCCGCGCACGACATCCTCGGCGTCGTTCCCATCCACGTCTCGCACGCCGCGCGCTGATCGCCCGCGAACGCCACCGCCATCATCCCCATCGTCGTCCTCGGTGTCGGAATCCGGCTTACGCCGCGCACCGCTCGCCGCCATGACCGCGCGCGCGACGCACGACAAAGCGTCGCACAGTGACGGGGCGCGTCACACCTCGACGCCGACCGATGGCGTCGTCGACCACGTCGTCCGCGGCGATGGCGCATCGCGTCGCGTCGTCGTCGTCGTCGTCTTCGGCGCGTCGCGTCGCATCGCACCGCGGCGGCGGCGGCGGCGGCGGCGGCGTCGCGCGCGTGGTGGTTAGTCGCTGTGTGCGTGGTGTGGGTTATCCGAATCGCGGTGCGTCTCGCGCGGTGTGCGGCGGCGCGGCGCGCGCGGGGGGCGACGCGGCGCGCGCGGGGGGAGGTGCGTGTGCGGCGCGCGCGGTGGGCGTCGATCGGGGGCGAGTCGAAGGGCGTCGCGCGGGCACGGGGCGATGGGTGGCTGGGCGTCGCGGACGGGACGTCGGCGTCTCGAGCGCGGGCGGGGATGATGTGGCGACGTTGGATTCTCGGAAAGAGCTCGGGGCGCTTGTGGCGTTTTGTACTCCGTTGTTAGCGTCGAATGTGATATCGCCGTTGTTGACGATGACGGATACGGCGTTCGTGGGGCGGTGCGCGGGGGAGGCGAGCGCCACGGCGTTGGCGGCGCTCGGCGTGTCCACGCCGTTGACTGATTATTCCGTCACGCTCTTTGCGTTTATCACCGCTGGTTTAACATCAATCGTCAGCCGAGGTGTGGCGAGTGGGGAAAACGCGGATGTCATGAATGGTAAGGTGTATGGGGCGTTTTTCATGGCGTTTTTGGGGTCGTTAGCCGTGGCGACGTTGCTCTTGACGCGTACCGATTATTTACTTGGATTGTTGAATGTTTCGGGTGACGTGAAGACCATCGCGGCACAGTACACGCAAGTGCGTGGATTGGGCATGCCCGCAGCGTTCCTCACGTCCGCCGGCTACGCGACGTTGGTGGCGAGAAAGGACACGTTGAGGCCGCTGTTGTGCGTGTGTCTCGCCGCCGTGGTCAATTTTGTGGGCGATTGGTTTATGGTTTCTGTGATGAAGACAGGCGCCGTAGGCGCAGCGTGGGCCACGACCGCATCGTTGTACACAGGGCTATTTGCCATCTTGGTGCTTCTCAAGCGTCAAGGATTACTTGAGTTTCCGCCGAAACAGAATTTCAACGCCGGCGCCGGCGCTGTGGCGTGGATGCGCGCCGCGATTCCAACAAAAGAACAGCTCGCACCAGTCATGGCGTTCTTCGGACCGATAACATTTTTAGTCGCCGCGCTACTGACCATTTACACGACGCAAATTTTAGCCGCCAACGCGCTCGGAGTGACGGTATCAGCGGCGCATAGAATTGCCGCAAACTTGTTTTCATTTACGATTCTTTGCGGCGACCCGCTCATCCAAGCCGGCCAAGCATTCCTGCCCGAGCACATATTCAAGCCTAAAAAGGCAAATGCTCGGAAAATGGCGAGTATCCTATTCCAATTTGGCTTGTTCACCGCGTCGATTTCGACTACAGCGTTTGCGTTTTGCTGCTACTTTGGCGCCGCCGTCTTCACCACCGACGCCGCCGTCGTGGCCCAGCTCCACACCGTGGTTTTACCCATGTGCGCCACCGTGGTTGTGAATATTTTGTCCAAATCACTCTACGGTGTCATGGTGGCTTGCCGTGCGTTGAACTTCCTCGCCGGTCTCACGGGTGTTGGATTGCTCGGTTTCGCCGGTTCGATGGCCTACTTGAACGCCCACGTCTTCGGCCTTGCCAAGTACACATACATTTGGTGGATCACATTCGGCTACTACGGCATCGCCGTATTAGTACTGTATTGCCGCATCAAGGGCATTGGCTTCAAGGGCTTACTCGGTGATAACGACAAGATTTATGAATAATCCCCGCCAGCGTCGACATCGAAACGCAAAAGTGGATAACATAAAAGGCCCCCTCGACATCTTTTCGCATAGTGGCGCCATGTATGTATATATAAAGGTATAAACCCTCTATCAACATCGACTTATGATCACATGTGTGACTTTTGACGTCACCGCGCTGTGGGTGATTAATCACCCACGTTCTCGCGTGCGTCGTCGCCACTGCTCCGCACACCCCCAAACTCTACATACGCACGATGTCGTTCACGTTATCCTCCCGCACGACGTGCGCGCGCGCGTTCGCCCCGATCGCCGCCCGTCGCACCGCCACGCACGCCCGTCGCACCGCCCCGGTGGTGCGCGCAGCCGATGCGGCTGCGGCGCAAGTGTCGATCGACGACGTGAAGGACACCATCGGTCGCGGTTTCGTCGTGGTGGACATCCGCTCGCCGGAAGAATGGCAAGAAGGATCCAAGCGCACGTGGAAGAAGATTTGCTTGGCGGTGATGGACGAGGAAGGCAACCCCGAGCTCAACCCGTACTTCTTGAGTGAAATCAAGCACGAGTTCCCGAACACGTTGAGCCGCATCTTGTTGGTGTGCGATGATGGCACCATGCGCAGTGAAGTTGCGTTCAACAACATTTCCAAGCTTGGGTATTCGCAAGTGAAGATCATTCAAGGTGGTTCGGAAGCGTACTTTGAGAAGTTCCCGTTGACGGATGCGGATAAGCGCGTGTGGAAGATGGAACAACAAGCGGGCGATGACTTGTCTACTTTAGTCAGTGGCGTGGATATCCGTCAACCGGGTCAAAAAATGTATTAAATGCATTCTTCGTTGTACATGATGGACGAGGTGGTTTTTAAACGAGCTAAGCTAGTTAAAAAGGGCTAATACATGTAACTATTTCTATCGAATGACTTCACGCGTCGTCGCACGCGTCGCACCGCGCGCCTTCACCTCTGCGCGCCGTGATAAACGCGCTTTTTTCCGTGAGCATATCCTCATCTCTATCGTATGTTTTGTAAACGCGTACGAAATCATCATCAACGTGCGATGGAAGGGTATCGTACAGTAGTTTGCACCACAAGTCGCTCGAGCACGTCCCGAGCCTTTTTGCCGCGGCGCTCAAGCCGTACCCAAACGTCCCGAACCTGCGTTTGCCGCTGTTCCTTTCTCGCACCAAACAACACGGTGCAAGCACGAGCACATCGCATTTGTGTCCCACAAACAACTCAATCGCCCGACGAGAGAGTTCACCACACAAATGGATGCCCACCACGACGACTCGCGTGTTCGGCGCCGCGCACTCTTCGTGAACCAACGCGTCCAAATCCGAGCTGTACATATCCATTGCATGAAACGTCACCCGCTCAGTTTCGCTCTTCAAATGATCCAATTTCATTCTTGAATCGTTATCTACCATGTGCACGCGCACTGAATCAATCCCGTCGTCGTCACCGAACGCGTACCCCGCGCACGCCGAGAGCAGCCCTTTCCCCGAACACAAGTCAAACACACACAACCTCTCGCGCTCGGCGCGTTTGACACCCTTGCGCAATTCCCGACGCACGCGCCCAATCGCCGCCATGCTCTCTGTAATCTCTTTGCGCAGCGTGCGCCCTTTTGTGTTTGACCACGACGCGTAGTTGTCGTCTCGTTGCAACTTGTCGAGCAAGTTGTGCTCGAAAAGGCGCGCAAATTCGCGCAAGTGCGCGTTCGTGTGCACGCTCGAGCCGCGCAGGAGAAAGTCAATCGATCTGTACGACGCGTGTGGATCGCGTCCATCGGCGCCGGCATGGTCGGGCGACGACGACGACGTCGTTGTCGGCGCCATGCTCTGAAGTCTCGTCCTCAGTGTGCTCCACGCGGCGGCGGCGCGTGTTATTTATTCGCGCGATAGCGCACGAGCGCGCGAGAGAACGCGTGTGGATTGATTGTTGTATTCATTTTCGCACGCACCGCGCGCGATGCGTCCGCGCGCGGAGCAGAGCGAAGACGATGATGACGATGACGAAGAAGTCGTTACCGTGGTGCGCAACACGTCCTCGTCGTCGTTGACGCCGAGCGACGACGATAACGGTGCGAGTGCTCGCAGTGGTGATGTCATCACCTCGGGCGCGTGGCTCTCCAAGCGCTCGGAGAGCACGAAGACGTGGAATAATCGTTGGGTGCGCGTACGCGAAGGCGCGCTTGAGTTTTTAAAAACTCCCGGCGCGACGCGACCAACGAGTGCGGTGGCGCTCAAGGATATTACTGGATGCGTGGTGAGTTCATTGAACGTGCACGCGCAGGAGAGTCGGGCGGGATGTGGGATTTACATTGAGGTTCGAGGTTACGCTCGTGGGCTTTTTTTGTGCGCGCAAAGTCCGAGCGCGGCGAACGCGTGGGTCGCGGCGTTTCGCGACGCTCGAGCGACGACGCGGCGAAGCGGCATCGGGCCTGCGGCATCTGGAAGTAAATCTACACCCGCGACGCACGCGAATGTGCGCGTGCACGCGCTCAAGGAGAATGCGAGGAGTGGTACGCCCGGCGAGGCGAGCTCGGGACGAAACATCGAGCACTCACCCGCGGGGTCTATGGATACGCGTGGACGGATTTTGGACACTTTTGGTGCGATGGAAATGGCGCTGCAAGCAAAAGATGAATTGCTCGCGGCCGAGGTTGCGGGGAGGCAGGCCACG
>Ga0181562_10002736_pt1 | contig 13235 bp, 9 predicted proteins | sample 011ome_26_FD_139344 | JGI IMG/M metagenome (GOLD analysis project Ga0181562, IMG submission 139344) | Coastal salt marsh microbial communities from the Groves Creek Marsh, Skidaway Island, Georgia - 011511BT metaG (megahit assembly) | ecosystem: Environmental > Aquatic > Marine > Intertidal zone...
AAGCCAGCGCCTCATGGTGGTCGGTACGCTTGCCGACATTGTCGAAGAGCAGTTCAGGCGCCACTTCGCCCAACTCGGTATCACCGAGGTCGATTTCTTCCCTGCTGCGCGGGCCGACGATTTACCGCCAGTGGGTCCCGGTACACGAGTGCTGCTGGCCCAGCCCTATCTGAGCGATACGGTGACTGCGCTCACCAAGCGCGGTGCAAAATTGGTATCGGCACCTTACCCGCTCGGTGTTGAGGGTACTTTAGGTTGGTTCGAAGCCGCAGCAAGCGAATGGGGTCATCACGCCGAAGCGGTGCAGGAGGCGTTGGCGATTCCTGTCGCTCGCGCGCAAAAGTCACTGGCAAGGGTGCGCGAGTCATTAGAAGGGCGTAGCGTCCATTTCCTTCCCGACTCCCAGTTGGAAATCCCACTCGCCCGTTTTCTGCGTGACGAGTGCGGCATGTCACTGACCGAGGTAGCAACGCCGTATCTGGATCAAACGTTGATGGCCGACGAACTGCGGCGGCTGGGGAGTGGCGTATCGCTCGTGGAGGGCTCCGACCTAGATTCCGCGCTGGCGCGGGTGAGGGAACATCGCCCGGATCTGACCGTCTGCGGAATGGGTATTGCCAACCCTCTGGAAGCGGAGGGATTCAGAACCAAGTGGTCTATTGAACTCATCTTTACGCCCATCCAGGGCTTCGATCAGGTCGCCGATCTGGCCGGTTTGTTCGCTAGGCCGCTGGTGAGAGAACGGCAACTGGAGGTGGGCTCATGGAGCTAACGCTCTGGACCTATGAAGGGCCGCCTCATGTCGGCGCAATTCGCATTGCCGCGTCGATGCGCGATGTGCATCTTGTTCTGCACGCGCCTCAGGGCGATACCTATGCCGACTTGTTATTCACCATGATCGAGCGGGAGGGGCGCCGTCCCCCCGTCACTTGGACCACGTTCCAGGCACGGGATTTGGGTGGTTCCACCGCGGAGATGGTGATCCAGACATTGCAAGGTGCCTGCGACCGCTATCAGCCCCAGGTGTTGCTGGTGGCCGAATCCTGCACCGGGGAGTTGATTCAGGATCAACCCGGTGCTCTAGCTAAGGGCGCAGGGTTAAGCGCGCCGGTCATTCCGATCGAGATGGCCGCCTACACCCGCAAGGAAAATTGGGGCGCGAGTGAGACCTTTTACCAGCTGGTGCGCGGGTTGCTGGCTGCTCGGGCGCCGAAGCCGGGTGAGGAGCGCTCGGCGCGACCTGCCGATCAGCCGGCATCAGTGAACTTGATTGGTCCGACTAAGTTGGGCTTTCGGTGTCGAGACGATGTGACAGAGATTCGCCGACTGCTCGAGAGTATGGGTGTGCGGGTCAATGTAGTCGCGCCCCTCGATGCGACGCCCCACGATCTGCTGAGAATTCCCGACGCCGATGCCAATGTAAATCTAGCCCCCGAGGTTGGCGATCTGACCTGCGACTGGCTCAAGCGACAATTTAAGCAACCCATCATTTCCACCGTGCCGCTGGGTTGGGGCGCCACACGAGACTTTATCGCCGAGGTGATAGAGACCTTGGCACTGGATATCGATCCCGAGTCGGTCGGCGAAAGCCGTCTACCTTGGTATAGCCGCTCGGTGGACTCAACGTACCTCACGGGCAAGAGAGTGTTCATTTTTGCCGACGGTACCCATGCCTTGGCCGCAGCGCGAATGGCGCGAGACGAAATGGGCTTCGAGGTGGTGGGTCTTGGCACCTATAGCCGGGAGCGGGCTCGCGACGTCCGCGCCTTGGCGACGGAGTATGGGCTAGAAGCTCTGATCACCGATGACTACCTCGCCGTCGAACGTGCAGTGACCGAGTTACAGCCCGAATTGGTGCTGGGTACTCAAATGGAGCGCCATATTGCCAAGCGGCTCGGCCTTCCTTGTGCCGTGATCTCAACGCCTGCACACGTTCAGGATTACCCGGCTCGCTACTCGCCGCAGATGGGCTTTGAGGGCAGCAACGTCATTTTCGACACTTGGGTTCATCCACTGATTATGGGATTGGAAGAGCATCTGCTCACCATGTTCCGGGATGACTTTGAGTTCAACGATGGCGCGGTACCGTCTCACCTTGGCGGTGAGGGCGGGGGTGCGCAACAACCCGATAACGTGACCCCGATGATTCCAGCAGAGCCCGGCGCTGTGGCGTGGGCGGTGTCAGCCGAGAAGGAGCTGAGAAAAATACCGTTCTTTGTCCGTGGTAAAGCGCGGCGCAACACCGAGCACTTTGCATTGGAGCAGGGACTCTCTGTGATCGATGTCGAGACACTGTATGAAGCGAAAGCGCACTACAGTCGCTGAGGCCAATCGCTCCTTGCGGGTGGTGCTCGTCACCCTCGATAACCACGTCAATGGCGCTTGGTCACGTGCTGCGCATGCGCTGTCAAAACAGGTGCCTTCTCTCCGCGTTTCTTCGCACGCCGCAACAGAGTGGGATCGCGACCCTGCCGCACTCGAGTCGGCGCTGACTGCGATTGCGGAAGGAGACATCGTCATCGTCACCATGCTGTTCCTTGAGGCCCACATTGAAGCGGTTCGTGGCGCGCTCTCGGAACGAAGAGAGCACTGCGACGCCATGATCTGCTGTATGTCGGCGCCGGAGATTATGCGGCTGACGCGAATGGGTAGATTCCGGATGGACAAGGAAGCGACCGGTGCGATGGCGCTACTCAAGCGTCTCCGAGGTGGCAGTGACAAGACCGGCCGCTCTGCCGGTGCGCAGCAGATGACCATGCTGAGACGACTGCCCCGGTTGTTGCGGTTCATACCGGGCACTGCCCAAGATGTCCGCGCTTACTTTCTGACCTTGCAGTACTGGTTGGCCGGGTCTGAAACCAATCTGTCGCGCATGATGGCGTTTCTGATCAATCGTTACGCCAATGACGCACACGCCGAAATCCGGGATGCGCTGACCTATGAGCCGCCGCTGGAATATCCGGATACCGGTCTGTACCACCAAAGCTTGCCGGATCGCATTACCGACGATCCGAAGGTGCTCGGTAAGACCATCAAACCGTCGACCAAAGGTACAGTGGGCATACTATTAATGCGCTCCTATGCGCTGTCAGGTAACAGTGCGCATTACGATGCAGTCATTGCGTCGCTGGAAGCGCGGGGGTTGCGGGTGATTCCCGCGTTTGCATCTGGCCTGGATGCACGACCCGCTGTCAATGCCTTCTTTATGGAGGGTGATCGCCCGATCGTCGACGCCGTGGTATCGCTCACGGGCTTTTCACTCGTCGGTGGGCCTGCCTATAACGACACTGATGCCGCTCAGGCATTGCTTGAATCCCTCGATGTGCCCTATTTAGCGGTGCAGGGTCTCGAGTTCCAAAGTTTGCAGGACTGGCAAGCTTCATCCATGGGCCTAATGCCCGTCGAGGCAACCATGATGGTGGCCATTCCCGAGCTTGATGGCGCGACCGGGTCAATGGTGTTCGGTGGTCGTTCCGAAATTTCAGCCGGCGAAAAATTTGACATGCAACCCGAGCCAGAGCGGATCGACCGTTTGGCGGATCGCGTCGCGCGGCTCGTGGCGCTGCGGCATACGCCCATTGCTGAGCGCAAGGTAGCCATTGTTCTGTTCAACTTCCCGCCAAATAGCGGTGCAGCAGGCACTGCGGCGCACCTCAGCGTATTCGAGTCATTATTCAATACGCTTTCTGCGATGCGCGATGAGGGCTACAGCGTTGATCTCCCGGGATCTCAGGCTGAACTTCGTGACGCCATCCTTAAAGGGAATGCCAAGCAATTTGGTGCTGAAGCCAATGTGTACAAGCGAGTGCCTGTTGATGACCACGTTCGCGCGGAGCCTTGGCTGGCGGAGATAGAAGCGCAATGGGGGCCCGCTCCGGGTAAAGAATGGACCGATGGTCAGCACCTGTTCGTCCTGGGTGAGTCTTTCGGCAACGTACTGGTCGGTATCCAGCCTCCCATGGGTTACGAAGGCGACCCCATGCGCATGTTGTTCGAAGGCGGCCTCGCACCGACCCATGCGTTCTCCCATTTCTACCGTTGGTTGCGCAATGACTTTGGTGCGAATGCCGTCCTGCACTTTGGCACCCATGGTTCCCTCGAATTTATGCCCGGCAAACAAGTGGGTCTCTCCGGCAAATGCTGGCCCGATCGATTGATCGCCGATTTGCCCAATGTTTATCTGTACGCCGCTAACAACCCTTCTGAGGGGCTGATTGCCAAGCGCCGGGCAGCCTCAACGCTGATCAGTTACCTCACTCCGCCGGTCACGCATTCAGATCTCTATCGACACCTGGTTGATCTGCGGGGGGCAATTGATCACTGGCGCCAACGTCCCGCTGATATCGAGCAGGAGGCAGAGCAGGCCATGATCGATACGGTGCTCTCTATCGCTGCTCGTTGTGAGCTCTGTGAGGAGGGTGCGGTTTGGTCGTCACAAGAGTGGCCCAGTCGCATGGACACGCTGCGTGACCAGCTCGACGAAATAGAACGGGCACTAATTCCCTTCGGTCTGCATGTGGTGGGTCAACCTCTTCAGGTTGAAGACCGACAGCAAATGCTGCTGGCAATGGCCGAGTCGGGCGGTGCCAACGACTGCGATGCCGAGGCGTTCGCCACAGCGATTGAGGCTGGCGATGCTTCAGCCCTGCAAAAAGTGCTGGAAAACTCGATGACTGCCGCGGAGCTGGGTGCTTCTGCTGAGTTGGCAGAGACACTGTTAGTGGCCGCCCAGACCCTGAGCGAGGATCACGAACTTCGCGGGATTCTGAGGGCATTGGATGGACGATTTATTCCACCGGTGAAAGGTGGCGATGTCATCAGAGCACCGGAGATTTTGCCTACGGGGCGTAATCTTCATGGATTTGACCCCTTCCGCTTGCCAGCAAGCTTTGCACACTCTGAGGGTTGGCGGCAGGCCGAGCAACTGCTTGCCCGTCACCAGACAGATACGGGTGCACTGCCTGAATCGGTGGCGCTGGTTTTATGGGGCACCGACAACCTGAAGACCGAGGGCGTCAGCATTGCTCAGGCACTGGCGTTGTTGGGTGCAGAGCCACGACATGACAGTTACGGCCGCGTGGTGGGCGCCCGGTTGCTCCCGCTCGAACAGCTCGGTCGTCCGCGAATAGACGTGTTGGTCACGCTGTCCGGTATTTTCCGCGATCTGTTACCCATGCAAACGCAATTGCTTGCAGAGGCAAGTTGGCTGGCGGCGACTGCGGATGAGGACGTTAGTCAGAACTATGTTCGCAAGCATGTTCTGGCTTATCAGGCAGAACATGCTTGCGATCTTGAACAGGCCGCGTTGCGTGTCTTCAGCAATGCAGAGGGAGCCTATGGGTCGAACGTGAACCTGATGCTCGATAGCGGTCGCTGGGAAGATGAAGAAGAGTTGGCCGACTGCTACACCCAGCGCAAGGGCTTCGCCTACGACCGACATGGCAAAGTGACACAGCAATCAGACCTGCTCAACCGAGTGCTGGAGGGCGTTGATCTGGCGTACCAAAATCTCGATTCCGTTGAACTGGGTGTAACCACTGTTGATCATTACTTTGGCACTCTGGGCGGTATCAGTCGCGCGGTAAAAAGAGCCCGTGGCGAACGGATACCGGTTTATATCGCTGACCATACTTCGGGTGGTGCGGGCCGTGTGCGAACGCTCAATGAGCAGGTGGCTCTGGAGACACGCACACGTCTGCTCAACCCTAAATGGTACGAGTCGATGCTTGATCACGGCTATGAGGGCGTGCGTCAGATCGAGGCGCATATCACCAATACCATGGGTTGGTCAGCGACCACTGGCGATGTTGCGCCTTGGGTTTATCAACAGCTGTCCGAAACATTCGTGCTGGATGAGGACATGCGTCGTCGTTTGGCGGAGCTCAATCCGGTTTCGGCGGCAAGATTGGCGAACCGGCTGATAGAAGCACAAGAACGTCAGTACTGGGGGGCCGATGAAGAAAGCATCGATGCCCTAAGGCGGGCAGGAGAAGACCTCGAGGATTTCCTCGAGGGCGTCACGGGGGAGGTGGCAGCATGAATTCACCCAATCAGCATATTCCGGTCAACAACATTGATCCGGGTAAAAACGTCGGAGACGGCGAGGGCAGCGTGCAGGTTCACTTGGAAGAGGATCTGATGCAGACCAGTGCCAAGGTCTTTGCCGTCTACGGGAAGGGCGGTATAGGCAAGAGCACCACGTCGTCGAATCTGTCAGTCGCGTTTTCGAAGTTGGGTAAGCGCGTGATTCAGATTGGCTGTGACCCAAAGCACGATTCGACCTTCACGCTTACCAAGGCTCTGATGCCGACGGTGATAGATGTGCTGGAATCAGTCGAATTTCATGCAGAAGAACTGCGGCCCGAGGACTATGTGTACGAGGGATACAACGGCGTAATGTGCGTCGAGGCAGGTGGACCACCAGCGGGCACCGGTTGTGGTGGTTACGTGGTCGGTCAGACCGTAAAACTTTTGAAACAGCACCACTTGTTGGATGACTCTGACGTCGTAATCTTCGACGTATTGGGTGACGTGGTCTGTGGTGGCTTTGCGTCACCATTACAACATGCTGAGCGCGCACTGGTTGTCACTGCCAACGACTTCGACTCTATTTTTGCCATGAATCGCATCGCAGCTGCGATCAAGGCCAAGGCCAAGAATTACGCCGTGCGGCTGGGGGGTGTCATCGCCAACCGCAGTGCTGCGACAGACGAGATCGACCGATTCAACGAGGCTGTAGGCCTTAAGCGGCTGGCCCATTTCCCAGATCTCGATGTGATTCGCCGTAGCAGGCTGAAAAAGTCGACTCTGTTTGAACTCGAAGATTCGCCAGGCCTGTCCGAAGTGTGTGACGAATACCTGCAGCTTGCCGAGCAATTGTGGGCGGGAACTGATCCGCTGCCTTGTGAGCCAATGAAAGATCGCGATCTGTTCGACTTCTTAGGATTTGATTGATGGCATCGATGAGTTATCAAACGCGCCGGGACGAGATCGAAACCTATTTCGATCGCACCGCGGCTGACGCCTGGGCGGCGCTGACTTCCGATGCGCCCGTGAGTCGCATCAGGCGTACGGTGCGTCGCGGGCGAGATGCCATGCGCGAGACGCTCTTGAGCTGGCTGCCCGAGGACCTCTCAGGGAGCACTCTGATCGATGCCGGCTGCGGCACTGGCACGCTGGCCATTGAAGCAGCACGACGTGGCGCCGACGTGGTTGCGGTAGATCTTTCCCCGACATTGGTCAACTTGGCACGGGAGCGACTCCGCGATAGCGGTGAAGATCTTGATGTGAGCTTTTTAGTGGGTGATATGCGCGACATGGATCTGGGCTGCTTCGATTACGCCGTCGCCATGGATTCTCTGATTCACTACGACGTGATGGATGGAGTGCAGACCCTCGAGGCGATGGCGGAGCAAATTAACCAGAAAATGGTCTTCACCTTCGCCCCCAAGACACCGCTGTTGGCACTCATGCACGCGACGGGACGACTGTTCCCGCGGGCAGATCGTGCGCCGTCGATTGAGCCCGTCTCGCCGGGCCGTCTCTCGCGACATCTGGATGAGGCAGGACTGATGCAGACCTGGAGTGCGGGTCGATCACATCGCATCGACGTTGGTTTTTATAAATCTCACGCCATGGAGCTTAAGCGACGATGACGCGATCCGCCGGCAATGCAGGGACACGCATCGCGGGCTTCGGGCACCGTTGGCTGCCCTTTGCCGACGCGGCTTCGGCCGATCTGTCTCTGGGTCGGTTGTTGCGGCTGTCTTTATTCCAGCTCTCTACCGGCATGGCCATCGTATTACTGACCGGCACGCTGAACCGTGTCATGGTTGTTGAGCTGGGTCAGCCAGCGTCTTGGGTATCGCTGATGCTGGCCATACCGCTTCTGATGGCGCCGACCCGAGCCTTGATTGGCTATCGCTCAGATCATCACCGCTCTTATTTAGGTTGGCGTCGAATCCCCTATCTCTGGTCCGGCACCATGATGCAATTCGGCGGCCTTGCGTTCATGCCCTTTGCGTTGATCCTCATGACCGAGGCGCACTCAGGTCCGGGCTTCCTGGGGCCGCTCGCGGCGATGGGCGCTTTTTTGCTAACCGGTTTGGGCATGCATGTCGCGCAGACCGCGGGGCTTGCGCTTGCCACCGACCTTGCCACCGAAGAAACCCGGCCTCGGGTTGTGGCACTGCTCTACCTGATGTTGTTGATCGGCATGATCGGCAGTGCGCTGATCTTTGCCGCGCTGCTGCGAGATTTCGGTTACGTGCGACTCATTCAAGTCATCCAGAGTGCCGCAGTGATCACATTGGTGCTCAACGTCGTCGCAATGCTGAAACAGGAACAACGGCGCCCCGAACTCACCGACCACGCCTTGGCTCGCCCCTCATTTGGTCACGCCTGGAGCGATTTCATCGCGCTACCCCAAGCGCGTCGCCTGCTGTGGGTACTGGCGCTGGGAACGATGGGTTTCACGATGCAGGACATTCTGCTCGAGCCCTATGGCGCAGAGGTACTGGGTCTGTCGGTCAGCGATACCACCTTGCTCACCGCTATGTTTGCGGGCGGTATGGTGCTGGCCCTCATTTTGACGTCGCGACGACTCGGCAAGGGCTCAGACCCCATCAGGACCGCATCAATGGGTATCCTAATCGGTATTTTCGCGTTCGCAGCAGTGATTCTCAGTGGCCCGTTTCAGGCGCCCGGGTTGTTTCAGATTGGCGCGGCCTTGATCGGTTTGGGTAATGGTTTATTTGCAGTCGGCATGCTGACTGCCGCTATGGTATTTGGCGGCGACAAGATGGCAGGCCTGACTTTGGGCGCTTGGGGCGCGGTGCAGGCCGCTGCCGCCGGAGTGGCCATGTTTTCTGGGGGTGCAATCCGTGACGTTGTTGCGGGTTGGGCAGATGCGGGACTGTTAGGTGTCGCAATGCAATCACCCGCTTCAGGTTATGGAGCGGTTTATCACATCGAGATTGCGCTGTTGTTTGTAGCGCTCGCTGCAATGGGTCGGCTGGTTAGGCGACCCGGCGAAACGGGCCAAGACGGCAAACGTCTCGGGTTAGCGGATTTTCCGAGTTAATGACCACATTGGGAGGACCTGATTATGGGTACTGGTGCAATTACTGAATACGTGGACGTGGCGCAGCTCGCGCTCTATGCGTTCTGGATTCTGTTCTTTATTTTAGTGGGCTATCTCCACCGGGAAGGCAAGCGTGAGGGTTGGCCTCTGCAGATGTCTTCTGGTGAACTGCGCACAGGTGTCGGTGGTATGCCACCGCCCAAAACCTATCGATTGGCGCATGGCCAGGGTGAGCGAGTGAAACCGGGCCCTGAACCTGCACAATACGAAGTCAATGCCACGCCGATTTATGACGCCAGCGGTGCGCCAATGCATCCGAATGGCGATCCAATGGTCGACGGAGTGGGCGCGGCAGCTTGGGCGATTCGTCCAGACAAGCCAGATCTCACCGTCGATGGCCGCCCGCGCATTGTGCCTCTGCGGGTAGACAGCGACCATAGCGTCAATAGCGGCGACCCTGATCCTCGCGGGCAGGCTGTCTTTGGCTGCGATGGAAAGCAGGCCGCGACGGTGGTTGATTTATGGGTGGATCGTGCCGAGCCACATTTCCGTTACGCAGAGCTTGATGCGGGCGGGCGACGTATTCTGCTACCCATGACTCTGGCAATGGTCTCCTCCGACGGGTCCATCAACGTCAAATCCATTCGGTCCGATCAGTTTGCACAGGTGCCGGGACTTTCAAACCCCGATGAAGTCACCTTACAGGAAGAGGATCGTATTACAGCGTTCTATGGCGGAGGTCACCTCTACGCCATGCCAATGCGTTCGGAACCACTGATATGGGTATGACTGAATATGAAGACGAGCCTGTAGAAGGCTTGCCCGAACGCCTGCCCGACGGGGAAACCATGGTTTGGCAGGGTCGGCCTACTGTTGCAGCGATGGCAAAACGGGTGTTTTACATCCCTCACCTTGCGCTGTACTTCGGCTTGCTGATTGCAGGACACACTGTTTACCGCTTGATGGAAGGTGTGTCTGCGGCACAGGTGATGGGTACCTTTGTTTGGCAGGCCGGGTTGGCAGTCTTTGTTTTGGTACTGCTGGCCTGGTTGGCTAGGGCTTACGCAAGGTCGATTCTTTATACCCTGACCAGTGAGCGTCTGGTGATTCGTTCGGGGGTGGCACTGCCGATGATGGCCAATATTCCGATCGAGCAAATCATTGCGGCAGACATGCGTGCCTACCGGGACGGCACGGGCGATATTCTTCTGAAGCCGGTTGCGGACAGGAAGCTCTATTGGGTGCTGTTGTGGCCCAATGTCTCTGCTTGGTACTCGCGTCCAGTCAGGCCCCTGCTTAGAGGGCTGCCTGACCTACAACGCGCGGCAGACGCTTTTGCTTCGGTTGCGAGTCAGCACTATAAGGTGACTTCAGGTGAGCAGACTGCGGTGCCCGTGAGGGTCCATACAGGAGGTAACCCGCTACCGGTGGGTTGAAGAAATGGCTGGGGGGCAAACATACTTGGGGAGAACACTCGGATACCCAATGGTCTGGGTTGTTCTCGCCATGGCGTTGTTGTGGGTGTGGGGAGTATCCAGAGAGGATGTTCGCTATGCACCACCCCCTCAGCAGACCGCCCTCCCAGTCTCCTCTGCAGATTTACTGTTTGTCGATGGCCCTCGTGGTCGCATCGACGTTTTAAATGCCAAAACCCAAATGACTTTGGCAGTCTTTGAATCCGGAGAAGGTAGTTTTCTTCGCGGTATTCTAAGAAGCCTTGTGCGCGAGCGGAGTGTCAGGGATCTCCACTCAGGTGGGACGTTCAGCCTCTCGTTACTGGACAATGGAAGTCTGGTGATTTCAGATCCTGATACAGGATACTGGATGGCGCTTGAGGCCTTTGGCGTAGACAACAGAGGACTGTTTGCCGACATTCTTGCGCGAGCTGTGTCAAACGACATTGCGGCGACCGGGAAGACCCAGTGATCTGGTTAGCCCTGGGGGTCGCTGTACTGCTGTGGTGGTTAATGACCGGCCTAGCACTAATGAGTGTGCACCAGCCGCGGGCGCTACAGCAGCCCATTTTTTTGCTGTCTACAATTTTCGCGACCGCTGCGATCTGGGGAGTACAGGGCAATGCCGCGAGCCATACAACTATGGCGACAGTGACCGGCTTTGCGATGGGCCTCGTGATCTGGGCGTGGCTCGAACTCAGTTATCTGATGGGTTACATCACCGGACCAGTTAAGCGTCCTGCGACTGAGTCCATGAGCTTGCCCGTGCGTTTTTATAATGCTCTGGGCACTACCATTTACCACGAATTTTTAGTGGTGGCAGTGGTTGGAATTGTTTGTATTTTGGGTGCAGGACTGCCTAATCCGACGATTCAGAACACGCTGGCGGTATTGTGGCTAATGCGATGGAGCACCAAGCTCAACCTCTTTTTTGGCGTGAAGCACTTCAATAGTGAGTGGTTACCCGACAACATGCACTACATCACCAGCTATCTGCGTTCAGGTAAAAATAGCTGGTTTATGTTATTTTCGACGACGTTAGCAACATACTGCACTTATTTGCTGTTCTTTTATGGCCAGATTGCAGTTGATCCCGCTACCGCACTGTCGCTGTTTTTGATCGCTTGGCTGGCACTACTCGCTGTGCTGGAGCACTGCTTTCTGATGGTTCCAATGGGCGAAACGGCCCTGTGGCGCTGGGCTGAGGTCAATACCCGCAGGCTCAGGTGAGCATGTCCAGCAATTGTCTATGTTTTCCTTGACGCCGGAGTACCACAGGAATATTGTGGGGCTAGAGCGGTCTGACAAAAAAAACAGACTGACTGGAGCTTGCTTGACGCTACCGTTTGCAGTCCTCGGTTTCGCCACGTGGTGACCCAGCCAGCAGGGCAGTAGGGGGCAAAGATGAGTTCGACAGTAGGGGGGAGGTCTCCTCCGGAATTGGCGTCACCGCCGATCAGGCCAGAGGACACCCATTCTTTGGGGGAGCACGCTACGCCGATTACCGAGGCGACGCTGCAACCGCATTTTACTCGCTTGGCTGCGGGAGACGACACTCCTATTGCACTTAACGTGCACCTGCCTTTCTGCCCATCGCGATGCTTAACCTGTGATCGCGTTGCGGTTGTGCAGCACCAACCTGACCAACAAGAGCGCTATATCGCGACCCTTCAGCGGGAGCTCGAGATGGTGGCGCGTAAACTGGGGCATCGACGATCAGTGTCTCGCGTGCATTTTGGAGGGGGGTCTCCAAATCACCTCTCTGAGCTTGCCCTGGCGACTTTGTTCTCGCATATCGCTCGTCTTTTTGACGTGAGTTCGGGAACGGAATTTTCCATGGAGCTCAATCCCAGAAGGACTTCGCGGGCGCAACTGAACTTTCTTAAAGGTTTGGGTATCGGGCAGATTAAACTTGAAGTGCGTGATGTGGACGCTAATGTTCAGCGAGAAATCGGGCGCATTCAGTCTCTCGAATTGCTCGAGGACGTGATCTCGATTGCTCACGGCGTCAACTTTGAGTCGATCAGCATGGATTATCTCTTGGGCTTGCCAGGACAGACCGCTGAATCGTGTGAGCAGAGTGTCGAGGCCATTTGCTCCTTAAATCCAGACTCGCTGACGTGTCTGCCGTTCAAACGGCGAGAGTCATTGTTCCCACATCAGATCGCCGTTGATTCCCAGCACCTTCCCTCCCTGGCGGACCGGTTGTTCATGTTTAATTCGCTGCAACAGGGTTTGACTAGTGCGGGGTATGAATGGGTTGGGCTTAATGTCTTCTCAAAACCCGATCATGAGTTAGCGGTTGCTCAGCGACAGGGGACTTTGGCGCTCAACGTGCTGGGTTATGGTGCGGATGAAGGGCTGAATGTGCTTGGTCTAGGTCTGGGCGCGTTAGGTGAACTGCCCGGCTTGGTGGTGCAGAATCAAACGCGGCTTGGCACATGGCATGAAACTGTTGAGTCTGGGATGCTCTCTGCGGCTTCTGCTGTGATATCGGGCGATGCAGAAGTGTTGCAGCGCAAGGTAATGCGAGGTCTCATGTGCAGGAAGGACATTAGTATTTCAAGCCTCACAGCCCTGCAGAAAAAGCGCTGGGTTGGACCTCTAGTTAGCCAAGGTTATGTAGAAGAGACTGACACTGATTTTCGACTGACAGAGCTTGGTCGGTCGATGTTGCCCCACGTTTGGATGGATTCCTC
>Ga0181562_10002771_pt1 | contig 13119 bp, 18 predicted proteins | sample 011ome_26_FD_139344 | JGI IMG/M metagenome (GOLD analysis project Ga0181562, IMG submission 139344) | Coastal salt marsh microbial communities from the Groves Creek Marsh, Skidaway Island, Georgia - 011511BT metaG (megahit assembly) | ecosystem: Environmental > Aquatic > Marine > Intertidal...
ACTTTGATACTGAAGAAGGCAGAGCAGAGTTTGATAAACTAAACAAAACTGCATTGGCAGAAGGTTATGAAGGCTTAATGATTAAACCAATTGACCAAGGCTATAAATGTAAACGTAGTCACGCCTGGCTCAAAGTAAAACCTTTTATTGAAGTAACACTTTCTGTGGTAGACGTTGAAGAGGGCACAGGTAAAAATGCAGGAATGTTAGGTGCTCTTGTTGTTGAAGGCGAAGACGATGGCAAGTTCTTCCAACTTAATGTTGGTAGTGGACTTACTGATGATATGCGTAAAGACGTATGGGCAGTTAAGGACTCTGTTATTGGACAGTTAGTTGAAATTAGAGCAGACGCCGCCACACAGTCACAAGACAGTGATGACGTTTGGAGTTTACGTTTCCCTAGATTTAAAACATTTAGAGGATTCGAAGTCGGAGAGAAACTATAATGTACGACAAGCAAATTAAAATCCAGCAAGACAATCGAATCAATTGGTTGTTTGGTTGGATTAGTATAGAATTTTTAATCAGTAAGGGAGTAATCAAATGAAAGAATTTTTAGTAGAGAAAAAGAATGTCAATAACGGTGTTCAAAAGTTATACAAGTTCCCTAATGGATTTGGTGCAAGTGTAGTGAAACACGATTTCTCATACGGTGGTAAAGACGGTAAGTGGGAGTTGGCAGTCCTGGATCAACAAGGTGAATTATCCTATGACACAAATATAACTGATGATGTACTTGGACATCTTAATGATCCACAAGTAGACCAAATACTAAGACAAATCAAAGACTTAGATGGGTATGATGTTTACTGTGAACATTGTGGCGATACTGTAGCAGACTGCACAGGTTACAAGTGTTGGATCAGGTAGAATATACTGCCCACGTGTTCACAATCAAGTGGACAGATGATGCTGACTATGAACATATGTATGAAGATAGATTATATGTAGACTTACAGCCTTTCTTTGAATTAAGAGACAAGCATTTTAAAAAGTCAGACGTAGAGTTCAATAGAAGATTCCTACAAGAAGGTTACGAAGTCAAAGTCGAAGTAAGAGCAAAGTTTAATACCAAACAAGATTTACTAAAATGGAAACTTATTGCCAGTAACAAGTAATAAATACTGTTATGGAAATTGATACTCTTATTGTAAACGGTTGCAGTCACGCATATGGAGATGGTGCTCAAGTTGACCAAGCAATGTTTGATAGATTTTTTCCTGATGTAGAAGAAGCAATAGATATATTAACAAACGACCCTGACCATTTCTTTGTAAAATATACCCAACCTTACTTTGATGATGGTGTAGACCACTACAAAAACTATGCAGATTCATTCGAATCATTGCCAAGATGGACCAATTTATTAGAATACAAGAACGTATTTAATATAGGACAGAATGGTAGTAATATAGAGATAGATTATGATAATGCATTAAGACAGGCGTTTTCTTTATCAGAACAAGCAGAAGGTAAAACGGTTTATTTGTTAATGATAGGAAATATTCACAGAGGTGGAGCCAGAGTGTATTTAAAAACTCTGCAGAGACATCAGCAACTTGCAAACAAATACGGATGGACGTTTTATGTTTTGCCATTAGATTTCGAAGAGTTTATCGCTTGGGAGTTATTGGAAGATTCATACTTTAGTAACATAATCCAAGACCATAATATTTTAAGTAAATCAGAATACAAGGATTACTGGCAAACTGTAGCAGATAAGCCAAACTTTCCTCCTTTAGACTTTTATTTTAATCTGCTACAATGCGAAATGTTAAAGGACAATCTGATTGCTCCTTGCAGACACGCAAATCAAAAAGGACAAAAGATATTCTCACAAAGAATACAAAAGATTATAAATGAATTTTAAACACATTATATTTTTAGGTTGTAGTTTTACACAAATGAAAACATTTTACTATGACCACGAGAAAGAACGTTATATAGACGTCTGGTTTGCTGAACCTGATTGGACCAAATTGGTTGCTGAGTGGACAGGACTGAGGCATAAAAATGTAGGGGAATCAGGAAAAAGCAATGCAAGTTTATTAAGACAATATTTAACAGCAAAAGCAACACTACCTCCAAAAGATCCTTGTATTGTTATTGCAGGATTAACAGTAACCACAAGAATGACATACAGAGGGTATGCAGGAATCACAACATTTAGAGGTGACTCCCACAACGAAGATGCAATAGGTAACAAGCAATGGGAAAATACAGTAATAGATGATGGTTTTGTGTGGCAAAATTTAATCGAGTTGGGAGACTTATCGGAAACCTGTACGGAGTTAGGAGACCAATTCTTTGCATTTGGCAATCATTGTGAATTAACTGCTCCTGCATTTACAGAGTCTTTAAATAATTATTTAGATAAAAATGTTCATAATATAGAATGGGGACAGCCTGATATAAACCTGCGTCAAACTGCTAGAAGCGGATTAGAAGTATTTGCAAACAGAATGTTGAATAAAATACCGCCAGAATTTCAGCCAATCAAAGATAAAATGGATGCTAATTATCCGATGACCCCTGAACTAAAGCACAAACTCAAAAGAACTTGTAATATAATATCTAGGTACAGCAAGATAGAAGATTGGCATTTACAAAATATGTTAGAAAATGGTATAGGCGACCCTGGTTTAAACTTTAATTCATTTACTTCATACTTCGAACAACCAGACAACAATCAATATTTAAAAATAACAACAGATGACGGTCATCCTAACCAAACAGGCAGTAATTTACTAGCAGAATATGTATATTATAACTTAACTCAGCACGAATTACTAAAAAATGCTGGATTTGACCCGTTTATTGGTACCAGATATTTAAGATTTATATAAATAAAAATGCGACGAGATCTTCAAAAGAGCACGGGCCTTGAAATAGAGGTCTTCAAAAGTGCTCGGGTCGAACGCAAATGTAGAAGGAAAGCGAAAGCAATCCTGATATAATGGGTAACCAACAAAGGACCGGAGATGGCAACATCAAAGGAAACCAAGAAGTTTACCAAGTGTGGTGAGGAGATACGGACACACACAAACAGAAACGACCTCACAACGCGACTTTTTCATTCGCCATAATGGGTATGAAAATTTTAGGAAAATAAATTAACTTGCTAAAAATAGGAGATTAATATGAATAAGCAATACCGAATCACAACCGATTCACTTTCCCCATTATATAAAATGAGTGTAGGATTTGACAACATTGTCAATGACTTTTTCAATGACCCTACATTCACTAATGCTCAGACAGGCTATCCGCCATTCAACATTGCCAAACTAAAGGCAGAAGAAGGCAGTGAGCCAGAGTATATTGTAACACTTGCAGTAGCAGGCTTTACCAAAAAAGATATCGACATCGAAATTGATGAAGGTGTTTTAAAAATTACAGGTAACAGTCCAGTTCTAGATACTGACGAAGAGTTAGAATACTTACACAAAGGAATTGCAGAACGCAACTTTGTGAGAACATTCAAACTAGCAGACTATGTTGAAGTAAAAGATGCCAAACTAATAGACGGTATGTTATACATCAAACTGTTTAGAAATGTTCCTGAAGCATTAAAACCTAAGAAAGTCAAAATTTCTTAATTTATATAGGGGGCGGATACCAGTTATTCGCCCCGTCTATTGACCCTACCAAATAAATATTGCTATGCCAAAACAACAATCAGAAGTAGTAGACAAAATAGTTTTAAAATATCCTAGTAGGTATAAAGTTGTTATATTAAATGATGACTATACTCCGATGGAGTTCGTAATAAAACTATTAGTTGAAATTTTTCACAAATCAATTGAACAGTCTAAAAAAATTACATTAGACATACACGAACAAGGTCAAGCAAGTGTAGGATATTACAATCTAGAAATTGCAGAACAAAAAACTACTGAGGGAACAGTTATGGCTAGAAAAGCCGGGCATCCTTTAAGAATTAAGGTAGTAAAAGTGCAATGATAGATGGATTACTCTAAATTAAAAAAAGATTATAAAGAAGGATTTAGTACTGACATAGAATCCTTTGTGATTGATAAAGGACTATCAGAAGATACTGTAAAGAAGATTAGTGAACTCAAAGAAGAACCAGAATGGTTATTGGATTTTAGACTAAAAGCATTTCGCAAATGGCAAACAATGACCGAGCCTACTTGGTCAACAATAGATTACAACCCAATAGACTATCAAGGTATAAGTTATTACTCAGAACCCAAGAGCAGAACCAAAGACGAAATCCCACAAGAAATATTCGACACAATGGAGAAGTTGGGTGTACCTATGCACGAGAGAGATGCATTATTAGGTATTCAAGACAATAATAAAATACCTGCTGTGGCGATTGATGTGGTGTTTGATAGTGTGAGTGTGGCAACAACATTTAAAAAAGAACTAGAGAAACACGGCATAATATTTTCCAGCATAAGCGAAGCAGTCAAAGAACATCCAGAGTTAGTTAAGAAATACTTGGGTACTGTTATACCGTCAGGCGATAACTTTTTTGCTTGTTTGAACTCTGCTGTATTCACAGACGGTACTTTTGTTTACATACCTCCGGGTGTTACTTGTCCTATGGAACTAAACACTTATTTTAGAATAAACGAAAAGAACACAGGACAGTTTGAACGTACACTTATTATTGCAGATGCAAAAAGCAAAGTAAGTTATCTAGAAGGTTGTACTGCTCCAGCATATGATGAGAATCAATTACACGCCGCCTGTGTAGAATTAATAGCACACGAAGAAGCAGATATAAAATACTCCACAGTACAAAATTGGTATCCTGGAGATGAGAATGGAGTTGGAGGAGTATATAACTTTGTTACCAAACGAGGAATATGTAAAGGCGATAACAGTAGAATAAGTTGGACCCAAGTAGAAACAGGAAGTGCCAAGACTTGGAAGTATCCTAGTGTAATACTAAAAGGAGATAATAGTGTGGGCGAGTTTTATAGTGTTGCAGTAACAAAGAACAAACAAGAAGCAGACACTGGTACTAAGATGCTACACGTTGGCAAAAACACCAAAAGCACAATCATAAGTAAAGGCATAAGTTTTGGAGATAGTGTAAACACTTATAGAGGTCAAGTAAGATTTAATAAAAGAGCAGACAGTAGTAGAAACTACACAAGATGTGACAGTTTAATGTTAGACAATAGTACTGCTCAAACTATTCCTGTAATACAGGATCTAAACAAGTCTAGTATATTAGAACACGAAGCAACTACTAGCAATCTAAGTGAAGAACAACTAGAATACTTAGCAACACGAGGCTGTGATGAGGACAAAGGCACAAAGATATTAGTAAATGGTTTTTGTAAAGAGATATTCCAAAAACTACCACTAGAGTTTGCCGCAGAGGCAAAACAATTGATGGATGTGTCTCTCGAAGGAGCAGTTGGCTAAATGTACAAGGGATTTATATTTGTGCCATTTCATAATTGTGAAATGTACCATAACTATTTGGCAAAAGATATAGACCAAGAATTAGAACTGTTCAAATTATTAGATAATTCTAGAAACTTAGAAACAGCACTGGATACTGACTTTATTTGGGCAAAAAAGAGTTTTATAGTAGAAGGTGATTGGGGTGTATTAGATTACGATACTGGTTACATCAAAGACCTAGCATTGAAATATCCTCAATATGCGATTGTGTTATGGAGTTTGTATGACAATACAGACTTTACCAGTTATTTTCAACACCGAACACAAGGAGAAATTGTTAGAACTGGTGATGCATTATTTACAATAACGCAACTATGTACAACATATAAAATAGACCCCACTAGATTTCATTTTGTAAGTCCTGGAATATACAAAAATAAAAACTATCCAGACTTTAAGTATGGAACAGCAGATTTTCATTATATTTCAACTCACGATGAACCTTGGGAAAATATAGAACAAAGTCCAGAAGAGTTAATGGAGTCCAAAAATAAATTATTCAATTTATTACATATGGTTTGGAAGCCTAGCAGAAGTTTGTTTATGTTTTTGGCAGATAAACAAATCAAAGGCTTCACAGATAATAACAATATAAATTATTGGACTAACTTTAACTTTTCTGGTGCTTTTGCAAAACATACTACAGCAGACATACTAAATCAGGCAAAAAAGTTTGATGTTAAGTTATTGCTAGACCATTTCAATGAAGCAACTCTTATGAACACATACAAGCACGACGATAAAGGACGTGATATTGTGCAGGCTAGAAGCAGAATGGATGGAGAAATAATGTACAGTACATATATTAATATTTCTATATCCGGTGAACCTGATAAAAGTAATGTAGGAATAGAAAATCAAGTTTTTAAAAGTGCAATTTATATGTCGCCGTCGTTACAGATAGGCTCACAAAGACAAATGCGTAAGTTTAACGGGCACTATGGATTAGATTTATTTGAAGACTTATGGGATTTAGGTGGAGGACTTAGTTCATATGAAAATTTGAATACAAGTTTTGAAAGGATCGTAGGTGCAGTAGAGTTAGTAAAAAAACTTGATAAAAATAAAAAACAAGTGATTGCTTGGTTCAAAGATGAGAAAAATATTGCAAGACTTAAATATAATCGCAATAAAGTTATACAATTACTTAGAAAAAATGCTACAATAACAATGAATGAAAACGAAGCATTACACTTCTTGGAGGCATTTGATTATGTCTAACATTAGAGATTGGAAGGAGTATTACGAAGAATTGAACCACCCTGAATGGGGTAGAAAGTTTACTTTTATACCGTTTTTTGATTGTAAAACACAAGATATCACTGACACAGAGTTTGATATTACCCAAGTAGCATACAGTTTAATTAACTTTAAAGACAATGAAGTACACATAAGACAAGCAATAAAAGAAGCAAGTGTAAGCGAATCCACACTTGTTTTCCATTGCAATTGGGAGGCACCAGACTTCGAAGAATTTCCTATAGACGGAGAGATAAAAGGATTTTTAGCAGAGTGCGAACACGGTATTGAATGGGTAAACATCTTAGATGTATTAGACAAGTTGTGTGTAGAATACAAAGTTAAAAACAATGTATACTTGATAACAGCAGGGCACGGAGTTGATACTGCTCAATACAAAACATCTTTTCATCACATAAACTGCAACACTTGGTTTGAAAACTACAATCATTCTTTTAACTATGACTTGGCAAGTTTATTTATAAATACACCTCCACCAGGTAACGCATATCATAGTGTACATTGGAAACATAAGATAAAAGCATTTAACTTATTGTTAGGCAAGCCTAAAACAAGTAGAAATTATTGTATGATGTTAGCAAAACGTCATAATCTTTTAGAACGCAATATGGTATCATTTAATGCTATGAATCATACAATTTATTTAACAGATAAATGTTATGACTCGTTTAGTGCTGAAGAGAAGTATTGGTTGAGCAATACAAAACAACGACTACTAGACTGTGAGCCTCTATTGGATGATAATTTATATCAGAACACATTTGCTATTCCAGGTGGTAAAGTATGGCAACAGACATTAGTTAGTGCTGTCAACGAAGCAATGTTTACCAGCACAAATCTATTTCTAAGTGAGAAAACATTTAGAGCAATAGAAAACTTTCATCCACTGGTGGTGATAGGACAACAAGGCACTTTACAACTGTTAAGAGAAAACAATATAGATGTATTTGATGATATACTAGATAACTCGTATGATTTAGAAAAAGAACCTTTGGGTAGAGTAGTAGCAGTATTTCAATTGCTTAAAGATATCAGTAACAACTTACCTGACTATGTTGAAAAGTTCAATAGCAGACAAGTCGAGCATAGACTCAAAATGAACTATAAGACATTGCAACGCAACAAAATGTATATTCAAAGACGTTACTCTGTAACTGATCAGCGAAGTTTTGTTAAAAGAATAATAATGAAAGAACAAATGGAGGCATCGGATGACTGTCCACGTTATATTTGGGGGTTGTAGTTTTACCCAAATTTATAACAGTTATGCCAACTTAATTGCTTTGGCAAACACTCCAACGGAACCAGAAGAAAGGCGTAAGTATCTCAATCAGTTAGGATTCAATAGACTACAAGTACAATGGCAATTGTTTACATCAAAGTTTTTTGATGATAGACATTTTAATGAATTCAAAGAAAAGAATGGATTGCAAAATTATTCTCACAATATAGAAGATGTAGCAAAACAACTATTTCCTAGAAAAGAAGGGTATAAATTCTATAATGTAGCACAAGGTGGCGGAGGAAACAAACTGAATATTTTTTGTGTGCAGAAAGCAATAAACTATTTGAGAAAACATCATCCGGAAGATGAAATCAAAGTTTTTTATAACATCACAAGTTTCGATAGAATGGACAAAATTGTTAATAAAGAATCTCCAGACTATTTTAGTTTTATCCAAAGACAGAAAAAAACTACCAGCAGTAGTGTGTGGAGTACAATACCTCATTTTTATGATGACCATTGGAACTTTGATGGAGATACTATGGGAGGGTATGAACACTTTGCTAAAAGAAAACAGATACCACCGCAGGATTCAATTGAAAAAAGAAGTTGGATAAAGTTTGGAAACATCGTCAACGACCCGCAAGTATTTAGATTAGATGCAACTGAAGATTTTGGCAAATGGGATATGAGTGGATGGTTTAGGCAACAACAGTTACACAATAATTCAGAAGACTTGGCATTAGAAAATGCAACGTATGTTAATGGTCTAATGGATTACTGCAAAGCAAATGATATTTTCTGTAAAACATACTTTGGTTGGAACACAGGATTAGGCAACCCTGCAAGACACGGATATGCCACAGACTCCTTGAACTATTTAATCAATCACGACAACTATATAAATTTTGCAAAGGGTACAGAATATTCTATTAATCAACCTTTCTTAGGATTTAAAGATTGGGCAATCAGTCAGTTTGGTTTTGATCTTGCAGGTCATCAGCAATTTGATAATCAAGGACCATTCGAAATAATAGTACAATTTGTTGCAAATGAAGTACAAAAACATCATAACAATCAAGAACTATTGAGAAAGTGCAGAAGTAACAGTTGTAAAACATCAGTAAGAGGTATGGATTACATAGACTATGATGATTGGAATAGAAAATTTGTATGGGATCAATTAGGACCAAATGATGTTATTGATCCAAGAACATATTTTGATGCTCAAGAGATAGATGGGCACCCAAGCATAATGAGTCATATGATGTTTGGTAAAATGTTGTACAACTCAATGATTTAATTGACAAACAAAAGGATTGACTATATACTAATGACTATGATAAAACTAAAAGATTATTCTGTGGGATTCGATACATTGTTATTGAACAATTTAAATGTGGAGTTTTCCAAAGGAATAAACATCATTAAAGGTAAAAACGGTTGCGGTAAAACAACACTGATTAAAAGTTTAATGAACATAGGCCCACAAGAAACAATGGGTAATGTTTATCTAAATGATGTTGACGTATCAGAATTATCAACATATGAAAGAAACGAAAAGGGTTTATTCCTCAGTTATCAAACACCACCTGAACTACCAGGTATCAGTAACTTTGCACTAATCAAAGATATCAATAACTATACTGCTCAAGATATAGCAAAGAATCTCAGCAAGTACAAAGGTATGTGCAAACAGTTACAACTGCCAGAAGATTGGCACAGCAGATTTCACAACGTGGGTGCAAGTGGAGGAGAACGCAAGAAGAATGAGTTTTTACACTTTGTTTTTACAAATCCAAGTTATATTTTATTTGATGAAATTGACAGTGGTTTAGATGAATACAGCAGAACATTCATTGGCGATTACTTGAAACAGTTCAGTAAAGATAATGATTGTGTGATGCTGATTGTTACTCACAGCAACGAATTTATAACAGAACCAGACTATGTTTGGGAAATAAAGGATCACACAATTCAATGTTTGACCTAATACACCAAAACATAGTTCCTTTAAAAAAAGATAAGTTTCACAAGCATTGTAATCTGTTAGCCAAACAGCCTATAGATGAAAAATATTATAAACATCTAGATGCCAACACCAATCATTTAATATATGATATGGACATCAACAATCACAGCAAAGAAACCATAATGGATCATTATGAAAGTCTAGATGACAGAGTATTAACTTGTACTGATGGATTTTATTACTTTGGAATGACATTTCCCACGTCAATGAGCAAACAGCCAAGCAATTTAGAACTGTTCAGCAGTTATGAACACAGCAGAAAGATAAGTCAGTACTCTGACATAATCAAACACAGAGGAACAATAGCAGATACTGTTATGGGATTGGTTTTTACTGGCTTGATAGTGTGCAAAAAGAGTGATCCAGAACATTTGCACATCAACGTTGAGAATATGACACAAACCAAAAGCAATTTCAATCATTTAATCATTCACGTGCAAAATCCCAAGCAAGTTATCAATATAGAATACAAAAGACGTGAAGAAGAATGCAAATTTGTTAAAATAACACTATTAATAGATGCAGGCTGTGACGTAACAGTAAATGAAGTAATACTTGGAAACAGTCAGGTCAGTTTTGACGTTGTGTGCGGCGAATACGCACGTCTAAGACACCATATACAGCAACTTCCTAACAGTTATAGTCATTATGTGAGCAATGTAACAATGAACACAGGCAGTGACGTACAAATCAAACACATCAGTTGGGCAAAACGCAATAACAGTATCAACTTGTTCAACAATGTATATCACAGTCACAAAGGGGTCTATGACTTCATTAGCAGAACTATTGCACAAGATATGAGCAAGATCCACGTTGAAGGTTTAATCAACGTTACCAAAAGGGACACTCACAGCAGTACAGAATGGAATCACAAAGGTTTAATGTTGGATGAAATGAGCAGTATAAGTGGGTCACCCCAATTAAACATCAAAACCAAAGAAGTAACAGCCACACACGGATTTGCAGTCAGCGAACCTGATAAAGAAATATTAAATTATCTAAGCAGTAGGGGAATGAGTGAACACAAAGCATTGCAAAATGTTTGTGTGGGGCACATCAGCATATAAGATAAGGATCACTATTGGTTCTATCACACCAATCTAACCAATCATCTTCAAAGTTCATATACCATTTGAGTTGATTATCTGGTATTAATTGGTCATAATCGAACCAAACATTATCATTTTCTGGTATTAAATCATACTTTGGATGCCACCTAAACCCAGGCAATTGACTTAACCAGATTATTAATTCACCTATTCTGTTTGTGTCATACACTCTCACTGATGAATCTATAAATTCACTCTGTGGTCTCCAAGTGTTGTTGTCAAAGAATGGTCTTTTTTCTGTTCGTTTTAATCCTTTACGCACAAAGTTGTTCAGCGAGTCCACACTGGGGTCTAAGTTCAGTTTTTTCATAGTGCTGTTGAAACTGTTGATTGTTCTGTGCCAAGGGTTTATCAGTATCGCAAAACGTTGATTTATCTTGGGTTCCAACTGTTCAAACTCTTGACTCCACACTTCTGTGTGCCAATTCTGTGGTTCTATGGGTATTCCAGCATTTCTACCATTATCATCCACAAAATACAGCCTCCAATTGTTATCACTGAGGGCATAATTGATTGCAGAACCAAAACTACCGGGTATTTCCACCTGATGTATCCATATACTTTGCTTGATAGCCAAACTCATACACATATTTATGGTATTTAATGGCAAAAAAAGGTTGACACTGGCACTGAAAAGACGTATAATAGTTAGTAATGTGAAAATAACTTCACAGAATTTAATTGATAAAATAGGAGAAGTCATATGACAACAACTACATCAACTACAGTAACTATTCAAGACAAAGTTTTGAATGCACTAATGGAAGGCAGAACTCTAAGTTCAGCACAAATTAGAAGTTACTTCGGGGCAGGAAACCCACAAGCAGTGATTCAATCATTGAGATTTAACGGTTTCCCAATTTATCTTAACACAGTTACTGACACTAAAGGCAGAAGCAGAAACGTATATCGTTTAGGCTCAGCAAGTAGAAAAGTAATTGCGGCAGGATACAAAGCCTTAGCAAACGGTTCTGTGTAATAACAGACTAGTACTAGTTAAAGGGGTCTTTTGGCCCCTTTTTTAGTGAATAATGCTTGACTTGAACCAATAATAGTGGTATAATAACAGTATGTTAAACAGAAATGACGGAATAATTCGCAACAGATGTATATTGAGGTTTACTGAATTACCCTCAATAGAACTGAACAGTACAGAATGCAATCTAGCATTACACATACTGCATTCAGGAGACGATTCACCTGCTAGACTGCAGAAGTTATGGGACTTGCTATTTGATAGTATTGCCCACAACAAAGGCGTAAACCTAGCACCAGAAGATATACTAAGTTTCAGCGGACCAGCATTTAGTCAAGTAAACCCAGAGGAGTATGCTAACAATGGATAACATCAGCAATAAACAACTGTTTGAGTTCACTTACAATGAAGAAGCCACTTATAGTGCCAACTTCAATGAATGGTGCTACTTGAACAGAAAGGAAAGAGAAACGTTTGGTGACACTCAACTGTCAGAGGCACAACAGCAAGAGATATTTGATGCTCAATATGGTGCCAAGAAACCTGGCACAGTGAGTGAGGGGTAGTAAGTCCCGCCGCCGACGCGATTTTTCTAGAAACAGAGCCTGTTTCGTATGCCGTTAACGTATACAAACAGTTATATAAACCCTGCTACTAGTATATAACACAGTAGCAACAACAGTAGGAGTAAAAATGGAAACATTAAAACACTTTGGAATAGGCTTAGGCTTGTTCGCAGTTATAACCGCAACTATATTAGGCATTGAGTATATCACTGTAGATATATTCGATATGACGCCTCGAGCAGTTGGTAACACACTGATGATATTGGCACTATTGATTATAGCAAAACCTTTTGGGGAGTTATCTTTGAGTGTGTACAATAACACTATTAAGAAGCAATAGTAGATATTGAGTAGCAGTATGTTATATGTTAGTTATAGTAGTTCTATAGTGTTAGCCGATTTAATACGGTTTAATGATTATATAGACTATACACTATATAACAACTGCTTCGCAGTTAGCACACTCCATACGTCGTGTGCTAGTTTTTTGCCTATATAAT
>Ga0181562_10002779_pt1 | contig 13102 bp, 11 predicted proteins | sample 011ome_26_FD_139344 | JGI IMG/M metagenome (GOLD analysis project Ga0181562, IMG submission 139344) | Coastal salt marsh microbial communities from the Groves Creek Marsh, Skidaway Island, Georgia - 011511BT metaG (megahit assembly) | ecosystem: Environmental > Aquatic > Marine > Intertidal...
CAATACTATTAAAACTAAAATCATAGGCTGTTTTCATAGATGAATACGATGCAGTATTAAATATAAGAAATATAATTAAATAATTAAATAGTCGCATTTTTGATCTTTGTGCAAGACATCAACATTGAATACCCAAGTAATGTAGAGAATAATGAACCTAGTAAAACGCCGATCTTAACACCATCAATTACATCTGAATTTGGAAATGCAAGATTTCCAACAAATAAACTCATTGTAAAGCCAATGCCAGTTAGAACTCCAACTGCATAAAAACTGATCCAACTTGCTCCATGAGGTTTTTCAGCATAACCCAACTTTATTGCACCGTAAGAAAATGCAAATACGCCCAATTGTTTTCCTACAAATAATCCAAGAAGTATTCCTAAAGGCACAGGTTCAAATAATTGGTTTATTGACATTCCATCAAAATTTACACCAGCATTTGCGAAAGCAAAAATTGGCATGATTAGAAAAGAAACATATGGAGCTAAAGTATGCTCTAAATGCTTTAACATTGACCTGTGATGAGATTTATCTGATTTGTGTGGTATTGCTATGGCCAACAAAACACCAGCTATTGTTGCGTGCACACCAGATTTATAAGTAAAGAACCACATAAACAATCCTATAAAAAGATAAACTGACAAATATTTTACATTTGTTTTGTTCATAATCATAAGGATTGCAAAACATGAAAACATTAAACCAAGAAAAGTAATATTTAATTCGGTAGTGTAAAAAAGAGCAATAATTATTACTGCACCCATATCATCAATGATTGCCAAAGCTACTAAGAATACTTTTAATGATAACGGAACCCTAGAACCTAATAATGAAAGAACACCAATTGAAAACGCGATATCTGTAGCAGATGGAATTGCCCAACCTTTAATTGTGTAAGGATCCTGATAGTTAAAAGCTACATAAATTAAAGCAGGAACTAACATACCACCAACTGCACCTAATATTGGTAGTGCAGCTTGAGCTGGTCTGGACAATTCACCTTCTACAAATTCTCTTTTGATCTCTAAACCAACTAATAGAAAAAAAATTGCCATTAAAGCATCATTAATCCAATGATGTACTGACATTTTAAGAACAAAATCACCAAAACCTAGACCATAATAAGTTTTTAACGCTTTGAAATAGCTATCGCTTAAAGGTGAATTGCTCACTAACAACGCAATTATAGTCATGACAAGAAGTGTCACACCCGCTGATGTTTCGTGCTTAAAATACCACCTAAAAAATGAAGAAATTTTTGTAATCACGTCATATTTATTATCATTTTGAAATTAAAAATGAAATTCTTAATTCTTTAAAAGATAAATAAAATATGTATATAACAGTCTTAATCGGGGCATAGCGCAGCCTGGTAGCGCATCTGGTTTGGGACCAGAGGGTCGCAAGTTCAAATCTTGCTGCCCCGACCATTAAATAAAAATATGAAAAAAGCAAAAATTTATATTCCTTCTAAGTCTGCTATGCAATCCGGTAAGGGCAAGTCGAATAAATGGTTATTAGAGTTTAATAAAAGTAAAACTGAAAATGACCATCTCATGAATTGGGTATCATCTAATGATACACAATCTCAAGTGAAATTATTTTTTTCAAGTAAAGATGAAGCAATAGCCTATGCCAAAAAAAATAATATTAATTTTGAAGTTATTGAACCAAAAAAAAATAAATTAATTATTAAATCTTACGCAGATAACTTTCTATCGTAATAAATGCTAAGAAGTTTCTTTTTAAATAAAAAATGGCTTCTTTGGTCTTGGGGTGGGGGATTATTTTTAATACTATCTCTGTTAATTCAAGTTACAATTACAGTTAAAATTAATGAATGGTACAAAGGTTTTTATGATATTTTACAAAAACCTACAGAAAACGATATTTCTGTATTCTGGGATAAAATTTTTGAATTTATTTATTTGGCAATGCCATATGTAATTTTGGCAACCTTTACAGCATATTTCACAAGACTTTACGCGTTTAGATGGAGGGAGGCAATGACTTTTGACTACATTCCTTATTGGACCTCTGGAAGAGCTAAGGTTGAAGGATCAGCTCAAAGAATACAAGAAGATACTATGAGATTTGCAAAAATTGTAGAAAGTCTTGGATTGCAAATTGTTAGAGCTATTATGACTTTAATTGCATTTACACCTATCTTATGGGGCTTGTCTGAAAAAGTTGAAATTGATTTTTTAAAAAATATTCCAGGATCTTTAGTATGGATTGCTTTTGCTACAAGTTTAGGAAGTTTATTAATCAGTTGGTTTGTTGGAATAAAATTACCTGGTTTAGAATATAATAATCAAAAAGTTGAAGCAAAGTTTAGAAAAGAATTGGTATACGGTGAGGACGACAGAGATAATTATGCCAAACCCGACACTGTATTTCAATTATTTACTGGAATTAAATTTAATTATCATCGTTTATTTTTACACTACGGCTACTTCGATATATGGATTAATATTTATGATCAATTTATGGTGATAGTCCCTTATCTTGTTATGGCTCCAGGTTTATTTACAGGTGCAATTACACTTGGTTTTGTAATTCAAGTATCAAATGCTTTCTCAAGAGTTCACAGCAGTTTTTCATTGTTTACCCAAAACTGGACAACTATTACTGAGTTAAGGTCGATTTATAAAAGATTACATGAATTTGAAACTGCTATTGGATATAAAAAAATAGCTTAACCAGTATCAATAATATTTAAAACTTTGTCTTTTTTAAAGATTTTCAGCAAAATTTTAAATTTAGCATAAGACTCTTCATCTAATTTTTCTATTTCATCCTTAGCCAAGTCAAATAAATGAGAGTGATATAATGGATCTGCTATAGTAAAATCTTTTTCTCCACTTTGTTTATAACCAATTATATCACCAAAGCCTCTTAGTTTTAAATCCTCCTCTGATATAAAGAACCCATCACATGAATCTTTCATGATTTTCAATCTCTTCTTACCAGTCTCTGAGATAGATGATGAATAAACTAATAAACAATAAGCTTTTGATCCGGATCTACCAACTCTTCCTCTTAATTGATGCAATTGAGCCAAACCGAACCTTTCTGCGTTTTCTATTACAATTGTATTTGCATTTGGATTATCTATTCCAACCTCAATAACTGTAGTAGAAATAATACATTTAATATTTCCATCTATAAACTTTTCCATAATTTGATCTTTTTCATTTTTTGAAAGTGATCCGTGTATCAATCCAATATCACAGGAAATCTTATCTTTTAAAAAATCATATCTTTTGATTGCAGCAGTTAATTTTAATTTTTCGCTTTCTTCTATTAATGGACAAACCCAATAAATCTGATCACCTTCGTTAATTTTTTTATTTACAAAATCAATAATCTCATCAAGTTTATTTAGTGGCTTGGTAAGTGTTTCAATATTATTATTTGAAAAGGGTTTATTCTTTATTGTTGAAATATTCATATCCCCGTAATTTGTTAAAATTAATGTTCTTGGAATTGGTGTTGCGGTCATCAAAATAACATCCGTATTATCAGATCCTTTTTGAGATAAATTTATTCTTTGTTTGACACCAAATTTATGTTGTTCATCAATAACCACCAAACCCAAATTAAAAAACTCTATTTTTTCTTGAAATAAAGAGTGGGTACCAATGATAATATCTATTTCATTTTTTTTTAATTTTTCTCTTACTTTTTTTTGATCTTTAATTTTTGTTTTCCCTGACAATAATTCAATTTTGATATCTTGATTTTTGAATATTTTTTGAAAAAATTTGTAATGTTGTATAGCTAAAATTTCAGTAGGGACCATAATAGCTGATTGATAATTTGATAAAAAATTTAAATACGACGATATTAATGCAAGTACAGTTTTTCCAGATCCAACATCACCTTGTAGAACACGCATCATTTTTTTATTAGATTTCATGTCTTCAATAATTTCATCTAAACATTTGTTTTGATCGTCTGTTAATTGAAATGGTAATAATTTTTTTATTTTATTTATTTGATCTATTGAAATTTTTTTTGGTATTTTTTTAATTTTTTCTAACCTTTTTTTTATTTCATTAAATATCAAAAGATTACTGTATATTTCATCAAAAGCTAAACGTTCATAATAAGGAGAATTTTTATTAACATCTTCGTTGTAGACAGGATTGTGAATTCTTTTTAAACTTTCTGGCCAAGATAACCATTTCATTTTATTTAAAAAATTTAGGTCATGCCATTCATCAATTTTAGATAAATTGTCAGCTTCCTCACTGTAAATTTTTTGTAAAGTTTTATCGGATACACCTGATATGGAAGGGTATTTTGACATAATTTTTTTTATATCAGCGCCTTTATCAGTTGAGCGTATATAATCTGGATTAGTAATTTGGTATTTATTTTTATAAAATGTTACTTTTCCACTTATTACGACTTCTTCATTCAAAGGTAGAGTTTGTTTAATGTAATTCTCTCTTGAATTAAAAAAAACCAAATCGATTTTACTAAATTCATCGACACACGAAACTCTACTGGGTAAATTTTTTATTCTTGGAAAACTATATTTAATTGGTGTTACAAATATAGTTGATATTTTTCCTATTTCTAATTGATCTAGTTTTGGACAAAATCTTCTATCTATTGTACCAGTAGGAAGGTTGAGTAAAAGATCAACTTTGTTAAAAATATTTTTTTCTTCCAGTTTCTTCTGTATTTTTGGACCTATGCCTTTAATCTTTAGCACAGGGTCAAATAAGCTATTTTTCATTGAATATATTATTTATTTTTATATTTATTTTAATTGTGAGCAATACAGACTTTGTAAAAAAATTAATGTTTAGATCATCACACAGGGGAACTAAGGAAATGGATTTGGTTCTTGGCGGCTTTTTTAAAAACAACCATTCAAGTTTATTGCCTACTGATTTGGATGAATTTGAGAGATTGTTAGAATTTAGTGACAAAGCTCTCACTGATTATTTTGTAATGAATATTTCAAACAGTCAAATTGAAGACATTGGAATAGCAAAAAAAATAAAGAGTTACTTGGAAAGACAATAATTATAGGTTGAATTATTTATTCATTAGTTTAAACACTTCGCCATGGATGGAAAAACATTAGGTCAATTTATACCTCTAATACTAATATTCGTTATTTTTTATTTCTTATTAATAAGACCTCAGCAAAAGAGAATAAAAGAACATAAAGCAATGGTCGAAGCACTAACTCGAGGTGATAATGTTGTTACATCTGGAGGTATTGTTGGTAAAATTATTCGAGTCATTGATAACGAAAAAGCAGAAGTTGAAATAGCTGATAATGTAAATGTTCAGGTAATAAAATCTACCATCACTCAAGTTTTGAGTAAGACTGAGCCAAAAGACTAATTAAGTGTGTTACATTTTTCTCGATTAAAAATTTTTTTTATTTCGTTAACAATTTTAATAGGCTTATTTTTTTTTATACCAAATTTTTTAAATACACCTTCAAAAATATTTCCAGAAAAAAAAGTTGTATTAGGTTTAGATCTTCAAGGAGGATCTTATTTGTTACTAGAAGTAGATTCTAAGCCGCTATTTCAAGAAAAAATTGATACAAAAGCATTTGATATTAGAAAAAAAATTAGATCAGAAAGAATAAATTATACAAACTTTAAAATTAATAATTCGCAAACAATTTCTTTTCAAATAAATCTTGAAAACAAAAATAAAATTGAAAAACTATTAAATGATAAAGATATTAATTCCAGAGTAGACGAAACAAATAAAGAGCTGCAATTTGTTATTAATGACAATATTGTAAATATAAATTTTAGTACGGCTTATCTTCAAAGGATTAAAAAAAATGCAATGGAACAGTCTTTAGAAATTATCAGATCCAGAATTGATGAACTGGGAACAAGAGAGCCAACAATTATTGCACAAGGTGAAGAGAGAATCTTAATCGAATTACCGGGAATAAAAAATCCAAAAAGGATTAAGGAAATTATTGGAACTACAGCTAAATTAAGTTTCAAATTTTTAGCAAACAATGATGCCAATAGTAATAGCTTTGATATTTTGGATTCTAAAAGTAAGTTAGAAAAATTTAATGTTGAGAAAACATTGGTGCTCTCTGGTGAACATTTAACTGATGCTCAACCAGGTTTTGACAATATAAACAATAGCTCTGTTGTAAATTTTAAATTAGATAATTTTGGCGCAAAAAAATTTGCTTATGCAACTAAAAATAACATAGGTAGAAGATTGGCAATTGTAATTGACAATCAAGTGGTTAGCGCACCTACAATTAGAGATGCAATAACAGCTGGTAGTGGTCAAATATCAGGTGGTTTTAGTGTAGAGGAGGCTAATAATTTAGCAATTGTACTAAGGTCAGGCGCATTACCTGCGCCAATGTCTATAATTGAAGAAAGAACTGTAGGTCCAGACCTTGGTCAAGAAAGTATAGACAAAGGTATCATGTCACTAATAATAGGATTTGTTTTAGTAATAATTTATATTTTAATTAACTATAGAATATTGGGTATTTTTGCCAATATATCACTTTTAGTAAATTTAATTCTACTTTTAGGAACATTAACATTAATTGAAGCCACATTAACATTGCCCGGTATAGCGGGAATTATTTTAACAGTTGGAATGGCTGTTGATGCGAATGTTTTAATTTATGAGAGAATTAAAGAAGAATTATTAATTGAAAAAAATATTATGATTGCATTTGATAATGGTTACAAAAGGGTTTTAACTACTCTTTTAGATGCAAATATCACAACTTTAATCGCTGCAATCGTATTATATTTTATAGGTAGCGGTCCAGTTAAAGGTTTTGCTGTTACTTTGGCAGTTGGGATAATTACTTCTTTATTTACAACATTTATCTTAGGTAGATTGTTTGTGGCTTCATATGTTAAGTCAAAAAAAGGGGAGGTGATTAAAATATAATGTTTAACATTTATAATAAAAACATCTCTTTTTTAAAATTTTATAAGCAATTTTACTTATTATCTTTTTTGCTTATAGTTATTTCTTTTATCTCTTTTTTTTCAAAAGGTTTGAACCTTGGAATTGATTTTAAAGGTGGGACAGTCATTGAAATGCAATTTGATAAAAAATATTCAGCTACAAATATTAGAGAAGCTCTATTCAACAAGAATTAGGCGATGTTAAAGTTAAAGAATTTGGTAACAATCAAACTTTTTTAGCAATTTTTGAAAAGAAAAGCGGAAAAAGTGACTTCATACCAAATGTAAAAACACAATTAGAAAAAAGTTTGACAGAAACTATCAATTTTAGAAGAGTCGAAATGGTAGGGCCAAAAATTAGTAAAGAGTTAACTAAAAGCGGTATATATGCTGTTTTAATTGCATTAATTTTAATGCTTTTTTATATTTGGCTTAGATTTGAGTGGCAGTTTAGTTTAGGATCAATTTTAGCTTTGTTACATGATGTCATGTTAACTCTAGGTGCGTTCAGCATAATTGGTTTTGAATTTAATCTTTCTATAATAGCAGCTATTCTAACAATAGTTGGTTATTCCATGAATGATACGGTTGTAATTTATGATCGTATAAGAGAAAATTTAAAAAAAGATGATAAGAGTGATCTCTTAGATTTAATAAACATTTCTGTTAACGAAACTTTGCCAAGGACCTTAAAAACTTCAATCACTACTTTATTAGCCTTAATTGCTATTTATTTTTTTGGTGGTGAAATATTAAGAGGTTTTTCTTTTGCTTTAATTTGGGGTGTTATTGTCGGTACTTATTCATCAATTTTCATTGCTGCACCTTTAATATTAATTTTTAATGTTAAGAGAGATTGGAATGAAGTTATAGACAAAACACCTTAGGCAGACTTTTTTAATTTAGACTTATTTATTGATATAATTTTTTCTAAATATTCACCTGTATAACTATTTTTAATTTTAACTAAATCTTCAGGTTTTCCTTGAAATAATATTTGACCACCATTATCACCACCTTCCGGACCCATATCTATTAACCAATCTGCAGTTTTTATAACGTCCATATTATGTTCGATTACCAAAACTGTGTTACCTTTTTGTACAAAAGCCTGGAGAACTTCTAATAATTTTTTTATATCATGGGCGTGCAGTCCTGTTGTTGGTTCATCTAAGATATAAATAGTTCTACCTGTAGACCTTTTGGACAATTCTTTAGCAAGCTTTATTCTTTGTGCTTCACCACCAGAAAGAGTAGTCGCTTGTTGACCTATTTTCATATAACCAAGTCCTACTTTTTGTAATGTGAGTAATTTATCTTTAATGACAGGAATATTTTCAAAAAAACTGACGCCTTCGTCTACACTCATGTCTAGCACATCAGCAATACTTTTATTCTTGAATGTTACGCTTAATGTTTCACGATTATATCTTTTTCCCTTACAAACATCACATTGCACAAAAACATCTGGCAAAAAGTGCATTTCATAAGTTATAACTCCATCTCCCTCACATGCTTCACATCTTCCACCTTTTACATTAAAGGAAAATCGCCCAGGCTTGTATCCTCTGCTTTTGGCTTCTGGCAAACCAGCAAACCAATCTCTAATTGGTGTAAAAGCTCCTGAATATGTAGCTGGATTTGATCTTGGTGTTCTTCCTATAGGAGATTGATCTATATCTATAATTTTATCTAGATACTCAAATCCTTTAATGCCTTTAAATGGCTGTGGCATCTGTCTTGAGTAAGATTTGTTAATCATTAGATTTAAAGCTCTATATAATGTATGAAGTACTGCCGTTGATTTTCCACTTCCAGAAACGCCTGTTACACATGTAAAAGTACCTAATGGTATATGCAAGTTAACGTTTTGTAGATTATTTCCTGTACAACCAGTAATTTGAAGAAATCTTCCATTTTTTGCAGTTCGTCTAGTTTTGGGAATTGATATATATTTCCGTCCAGATAGATAATCACCTGTGATACTTTTTGTATTCTTTTTTATTTCGTTAATATTTCCCTGCGCAACTACAGTTCCACCATTAATACCTGCTTCGGGACCTATATCTATTATATGATCCGAGGTTAACATCGCCTCTTCATCATGCTCTACTACTATTACAGAATTTCCAAGATCTCGTAATCTTTTTAAGGCTTCTAACAATTTAGAGTTATCTTTTTGATGCAAACCAATTGACGGTTCATCTAAAACATAGAGAACACCTTGCAACCCTGAACCAATTTGTGACGCAAGCCTTATTCTTTGCGACTCTCCACCAGACAAAGTACCAGATGCTCGTGATAAATTTAAATAATCTAAGCCTACATTAACTAAAAATTTTAATCGTTCATTTATCTCTTTTAAAACATGTTTAGCTATTTCATTTTCTTTATCTGTTAAAATATTAGGTAAATCCAAAAACCATTGATTAGCTTCTTTTATTGATAATTTTGTAACTTCACTGATATTTTTTTTATTAATTTTAATGCAAAGTGCCTCTTCTTTTAATCTGAAGCCATTACAAGAAGAACATTCTTTTTCACTTTGGTATTGAGATATTTCTTCTCTTTTCCAGTCACTTTCAGTTTCTAAATATTTTCTCTCTAAATTTGTAATAACTCCTTCAAATGTTTTTGTACTAGAATATTTTCCATAACCATCATCATATGAAAATTTGATTTCCTCATCATCAGAACCATATAAAATAATATCTTGAATTTTTTTCGGGATTTTCTTCCAGGGGTCACTTAAAGAAAATTTATAATGTTTGGCTAAAGATGATAATGTTTGAGCATAATATAAAGAAGAACTTGATGACCAAGGCTTAATACAACCATCCGCCAAGGTAATTTTATCATTTGGTACTACTAATTTAGGGTCTACAAACAAATCCATTCCAAGACCATCACATTCAGTACATGCGCCAAATGGTGAATTGAATGAAAATAATCTTGGTTCAATTTCTTCAATCGTAAAACCACTTTCAGGACACGCAAATTTTGATGAAAAAGTAATTTTTTCAACTTTTTGATGTTCCTTAGGTAAGTTTTCATTTTTATATTCAGCATAAATGAGGCCATCAGAAAGCTTTAAACCAGATTCAATGCTTTCAGAGATTCTTTTGATTTCGTCTTTTTTATTTGTAAATTTATCAATTTGAACATCAATATTATGTTTAATTTTTTTATTTAAAGTTGGTACATCGTCTAAATCATAAATTTTATCGTCTATTCTAACTTTCTCATAACCCTGTTTTTTTAAAGCTTGTAATTCTTTTTTATATTCACCTTTTCTTCCTCTAACTATTGGAGAAAAAATTATAACTCTTGATGGTTTTGGAAAATCCAAAATTTTATCTACAATTTCAGAAACTGTTTGAGATTTTATTTCTTTTCCAGTAAATGGTGAATAGGGGATACCAACCCTTGCATATAAAACCCTCATATAATCATAAATTTCAGTAACCGTTGCAACTATAGACCTTGGATTTTTTGAAGTTGTTTTTTGTTCTATTGAAATTGCCGGCGATAAACCTTCAATTAATTCAACATTAGGTTTTTTCATTTTATCTAAAAATTGTCTTGCGTATGCAGATAAACTTTCCACATATCGTCTTTGTCCTTCGGCATATATTGTATCAAATGCTAGCGATGATTTTCCTGAGCCGGATAAGCCTGTAATAATGACTAATTTCTCCCTCGGTATTTCAACTGAGAGATTTTTTAAATTATGTTCTTTAGCCCCTTTAACTATTATGTTTTTAAGCATGCCTGTTGATGGTTTATTTAATAATTACTTATATCTTGCACTGATATATGTTAAAAATAGTTCAATTTAAATCACTAAAAAACATATAATTATGGCTGGCAGTTTAAATAAAGTGTTACTAATTGGCAGGTTAGGTAACGATCCGGAAATAAAGCAAATGTCGAATGGGAAAAATGTAGCTAGACTTAGTTTAGCTACTTCAGAAACATGGAAAGACAAGAATACCGGCGAAAGAAAAGAAAAAACCGAATGGCATAGAGTAGTAATATTTAATGAAGGTTTGGTTAATGTGGTGCAACAGTATCTTAAAAAAGGTGCCCAAGTTTACATAGAAGGTCAAATCCAAACTACTAAATATACAGATAATAATGGGCAAGAAAAGTACAGTACCCAAGTTATACTCCAAGGATATAACTCAACTCTCACAATGCTTGGTGGTTCAACTGGTAGTAATAAAATTGATGATGGCAGCATGAATCAAGACTCAAGTTCTTTGCCATCTGACAACAATGTTTCATCAGGTGATTTAGATGATGAAGTTCCTTTTTAGATCAAAATAATAAATGTCATCAAAAAATCTAGGCAATAGAAATATTAGTGATGAAATGAAGTCCTCATATTTATCTTATGCTATGAGTGTAATTGTTTCTAGAGCATTACCGGATGCTCGTGACGGACTAAAACCCGTACATAGAAGAATAATATACGCTATGTATAAAGGTGGTTATGATTGGTCCAAACAGTTTAGAAAATCTGCCAGAGTAGTTGGGGATGTAATAGGTAAGTACCATCCTCATGGAGATCAAGCTGTATATGATGCACTTGTTCGCTTAGCACAAGATTTTTCAATGAATACAAAATTGCTAGAAGGTCAAGGTAATTTCGGATCTTTAGATGGTGATAGAGCAGCTGCTATGAGATACACTGAAACTAAGTTAGCGAAAATATCCGAATTTCTAATTTCTGACATTGATAAGAATACTGTTAATTTTCAAAATAATTACGATGACACTGAAACTGAACCTGTTGTTCTTCCAGCTCAATTTCCAAATTTATTAGTAAATGGTGCTGGTGGTATTGCAGTTGGGATGGCAACAAATATACCACCTCATAACCTTGGAGAAGTAATAGATGGAACTTTAGCATATTTAGATAATAATAAAATCTCTGTATCTGAAATTATGAAAAAAATTCCAGGTCCTGATTTTCCAACCGGCGGCATTATCTTAGGAAAAAATGAAATAAAAAATGGATATGAGAAAGGCAGAGGTTCAATTAAAATAAGAGGTGAAATAGAAATTGAAGAAGGATCACGAGATAGAAAACTAATAATTATTAAATCTGTTCCTTATCAAGTTAACAAAACCGTTCTTATTGAAAAAATAGCTCTTTTAATTAGAGATAAAAAATTAGAAGGTATTGCAGACCTTCGAGACGAGTCAAATAAAGAGGGTGTGAGAATTGTAATTGAGTTGAGAAAAGGAGTTAATCAAGAAATTATAATAAATCAGCTGTATAAATTTTCTCCATTAGAAAGTTCTTTTGGGTTTAATACTTTAGCAATAAATGAAAAAAAACCAGAACTATTAAATTTAAAACAATTCATTGAAATTTTTGTTAGCTTTAGAGAAAAAACAATTATCAAAAGAACTTTATTTGATTTAAAAAAAGCAAAAGACAGATCTCATATTTTAATAGGTTTATTTGTTGCTATAGAAAATATAGATGAAATAATATCTATTATAAGAAAATCTAAAACGCCTAATGATGCTAAGGTTTCGTTGTTAAAAAAAACTTGGAATTTTAAAAAATCAAAATTAGACAAAAACATATTAAATATTAATGAATTAAGTGATTTAGATCATTACCAATTATCAGATTTTCAAGTTAAAGCTATATTGGACTTAAGATTGCAAAAATTAACAGCAATAGGTTATGATGAAATCAATGATGAATTATCAGAACTTTATGAATTAATAATAAAACTTAAAAAAATACTAAATGACAAAACTGAGTTAATTAATCTTATAAAAAACGAATTAATTTATATAAAAAATAAATTTTCAACACCAAGAAAAACAAAAATCATAGATCAAATTACTTCAGTAGAAGTTGAGGATGTTATTCAAAAAGAACAGGTAATTGTTACCGTTACAAACAAAGGCTACATTAAAAGAACGCCAATAACTAATATTAAAGCTCAAAAAAGAGGTGGGAGAGGAAAAATTGGCATAATTACGAGAGAAGAAGATTTCGTAACACAATTATTCTCAGTGAATACTTTGACACCTGTATTATTTTTTTCAAATAAAGGGATTGTTTACAAATTAAAAACTTGGAAGATTCCAGAAGGTTCAAATCAATCAAAGGGTAAGTCTTTACA